>Ga0075163_10003218_pt1 | contig 21974 bp, 23 predicted proteins | sample JI1023141ADNA_FD_71478 | JGI IMG/M metagenome (GOLD analysis project Ga0075163, IMG submission 71478) | Wastewater effluent complex algal communities from Wisconsin, to seasonally profile nutrient transformation and Carbon sequestration -... | ecosystem: Engineered > WWTP > Effluent > Algae... | reverse complement strand
CTCGAGCCGGGCGTGCGGGTGCAGCGCGTGGAGATCGAACTCGACGCCGACACGCGCTTCGTCGTCAGCATGCAGATCCAGCACCTGAGCACCATCCCGTCGTCGGATCGCGGCATGCGCGTTGGCTGCGAGTGGTTGCAGCTCGAGCCTGCGGCCGAGCGCATGCTCCAGCGCTACATCGACCAGACGCAGAAGCGCCGCCGCATGCTCGCGCTCGACTGAGACGCCGCGCATGGGCTACGCCCTCTCCCACCCGCCACGTCGGGGCGTCACGCTGGTCGAACTGGCCATAGCCATGTCGATCGTGGTGCTGATGGCCTCGATGGCCTGGCCGAGCTACCAGGCTCGCCTCGCCAAGGTGCGCCGCCAGGATGCCGTGCTGGCCTTGACTCAGGTGCAGACGGCGCAGGAGATGTTCCGTGCCCACCACGGGCTGTACGCCGCCAGCCTGTCGCAGCTGCGCGGCGGGGTGGGCCCGGTCAGCCCGCAAGGGCTGTACGACATCGTCCTCGAGAACGTCGGCGCCGAAGGCTACGGCGTGGTGGCCCGGGCTCGCGCCGACGGCCAGCAGGCCCGTGACCTCGACTGCCCGTGGCTGGCGCTGCGTGTCGACCAGGGTGTGGCCGAACAGACCCCGAGCCGGTCTTGCTGGAACCAATGAACGCCCCTGTCAACGCCCCATACATCGGCAAGAGGCCGAGCCGCCCCCGCGGACTCACGCTGATCGAGCTGATGATCGCCCTGGCCATCGCCGTGATGCTGCTGTCCTTGGCGCTGCCGTCGATGCTGGCCAGCCTGCAGCGGCATCGGCTGAAGGGAGCGGCGGAGGCGCTGGCGGCCGACCTCACCGAAGCCCGCTTCGAGGCCGCGCGCCGCGGCGTACCGGTGCACTTCGAATTCACGCCCGGCGCCGAGTGGTGCTATGCAGCCAACCTGGTGGCCGGCTGCGACTGCCACAGCCGCCAGCCCTGCCAGATCAAGTCGGTGCGAGCCGACGACGCCCGAGGCGTGGGTCTGGCAGACGCCCAGAACACCCACTTCGCCCCGGACAACGGCGCGCGAACGCAAGGGGGCAGCGCCGTGCTGCAGGTGCCCAGCGGTGAACGCCTGAAGGTGCAACTCTCCGGCATGGGACGCGCCAGCATCTGCGCGCCCGACGGCGGCATCCACGGCTACCCGAACTGCTGAGCTGGCCCGGCCCTTGTCGGCCAAGGCGCGTCAGACCGTCATGTTCATGATGTCGGTGTAGGCCGACACCAGGCGATTGCGCACCTGCAGCGTGGCCTGGAAGCCGATCTGGCTCTTCTGCATCGCGATCATCGTCTGCTCGAGGCTGACACTCGGGTTGTCGAGGCTGAATTCGCGCTGCAGCCGCTGCGTCTCGTTCTGGCTGCGGCTGACGTCCTTCAGCGCGTCGGCCATCGCCGCCTGGAAGCCCCCCGCCTCGCCACCCGCGACCGGCCGCGACAGCGGCGTGCCATCCGGGCGCAACCCGGCCCGGGCCACCGCCTGATTGAAGTCGAAAGGTCTGAGCTCGAGTTTCATGGTCCGGCTCCGGTTGCCGTGCCGCACGCGGCCGGGCTGCGAAGGCGCACGCCCACCGGATTGCGATGGGCCTCACTGTAGGCAAGCAGGCGACCGATCGAAGGTCCGAACAGGCGAGTCTTTGACGGGCTCTTTGCGCCATCGCGCACGAATCGCGGCCTCAACAATGGGCTTCGAACGCCGACGCACGCCCTGCGCAGGCGCCGCCCGTCTCCTCCAGGCCCTCTTCGCTGCCCATGTCCTCGGAAACCGCCGTCGTCCCTCTGTCCGATGCCGCCCTCGTCCCCGCGCCGCAGGGCTTCGGTGCGCGCCTGGCCGCACTGCCCGGCGGCACGCTGACCAAGGCCGCGATCGGCATCGTCGCGCTGATCGCCGTGCTGGTGGTGCTGGGCCTGTCGCTGCGCGACGGCGACTACAAGGTGCTGTTCGCCAACCTCAGCGAGAAGGACGGCGCGGTGGTGATGGCCAAGCTCGACCAGCTCAACGTGAACTACAAGTTCGCCGATGGCAACGGCACCATCCTGGTCCCGGCGGCGCGAGTCTACGAACTGCGCATGAAGCTCAGCGCGGCGGGCGTCAACAAGGGCTCGATCGCCGGCTACGAGTTGCTCGACGGCACTGGCTTCGGCCAATCCGACGGCCAGCAGCGGGTGCAACTCAAGCGTGCGCTCGAAGGCGAGCTGACGCGCACCATCCAGGCCTTGTCGTCGGTGCAATCAGCCCGCGTGATGCTGGCGATGCCCAACCAGAACGGCTTCTTCCGTGAGCAGCAGAAGCCCACCGCTTCGGTGACCGTGGCCCTGCACCCGGGCCGCACGCTCGAGCGCGAGCAGGTCGCCGGCATCGTGGCCCTGATCGCCTCCAGCGTGCCCGAACTGCAGACCAAGTCGGTCAGCGTGGTCGACGGCGACGGGGCCCTGCTGTGGCCGCGCGACGACAACGGCAGCCAGGGCTTCGACTCGGCGCAGCTGCGCTACCTGAAGGAAGTCGAGGCCAGCCACCTGCGCCGCGTGGTCGAACTGCTCGAACCGGTGGTCGGTCGCGACAACCTGCGTGCCACCGTCACCGCCGAGATCGACTTCTCGCAGAGCGAAGCCACCGCCGAGGAGTTCAAGCCCAACCAGGGGGACGCCCCGGCCGCGGTGCGCGCCTCGCGCAGCGAAGAATCGACGCAGACCGACCCGGCCAAGCCCAGTGGCGTGCCCGGTGCCGCCAGCAACCAGCCGCCCGTGCCGGCCTCGGCGCCGATCAACGGCTCGGCCCAGGCGCTGCAAGGTGCGGGGGCCGGCGCCAACGGCAGCTCGCGCAAGGAGGTCGAGACCAACTACGCGGTCGACAAGACGGTGCGCGTCACGCGCAATGCCACCGGCTCCGTGCGCCGCCTGCATGCCGCGGTGGTGGTCAACCACCGCTCGACCACCGACCCCAAGGGCAAGACCAGCACCGTCCCGCTGACCGACGCCGAGATCGAGAAGCTGACCGCGCTGGTGCAGCAGGGCATCGGCTTCAACCAGCAGCGCGGTGACTCCGTGCGCGTGGTCAACGCGCCGTTCCGCGTCGAACCGCCGGCGCCGGTCGAAGCCGTGCCCTTCTACATGCAGCCCTGGGTGCAGGACCTGCTGCGCGCCGGCGCCGCGCCGTTCGCGCTGGCCCTGGTGGCGCTGGTGATCGTCTTCGCGCTGATCCGGCCGGCGATGAAGGCCGCGATGACGCCGCCGCCGACCGCTGCAGCCGACGAAGACAACAAGGGCACGCAGCTCGACGCCGTGGTCGACGGCGAAGAAGGCTTGCCGGCCCTGGCCGCCGATGGCAGCACGCCTGCGCTGGAGGCACCGAAGGTCAACGAGAAGCTCGAGGCCGCGCGCAACCTGGCCCGTACGAACCCGGCAGCGGTGGCCAACATCATGCGCGAGTGGGTCTCCGGCGAACCCGCCGCCTGACCGGGAGAACATACGATGGCAGCCTCCCTGGACGAAGTCGGCCTCGAAGACGCGGCCATCCTGCTGATGTCGCTCGGCGAGGAAGAAGCCGCCGAGGTGCTGAAGCACCTGGCGCCGAAGGAAGTGCAGAAGCTCGGCGAGACCATCGCGCGGCTGAAGTCGATACCGCGCGACCGCGTCGACAAGGTGCTCGACAAGTTCGCGGAAGTCTCCGGTGCCGACAGCCATCTGGTCACCGACACCGACGAGTACGTGCGCAGCGTGCTGCGCAAGGCCCTGGGAGACGACAAGGCCAATCTGCTGATCGACCGCATCCTGCAGGGCAGCGACACCACCGGCATCGAGAGCCTGAAGTGGATGGACGCCAGCTCGGTGGCCGAGCTGCTGCGCAACGAACACCCGCAGATCGTCGCGGCGATCCTGGTGCACCTCGATGCCGACCAGGCCGCCGACGTGCTGAAGCAGCTCAGCGAACGCCACCGCAACGAGGTGATGGTGCGCATCGCCACGCTCGACGGCATCCAGCCGGCGGCGCTGAAGGATCTCAACGAAGTGATGAGCAAGGTGCTCGCCGGCGGCGACCGCATGAAGAAGAGCACCCTCGGCGGCGTGAAGGCCGCGGCCGAGATCCTCAACATGCTCGGCACGGCGGTCGAGACCTCGGTGCTCGACTTCGTGCGCGAGGCCGACAACGACCTGGCTCAGAAGATCCAGGACAACATGTTCGTCTTCGACGACCTGATCAAGGTCGACGACAAGGGCTTCCAGGCGCTGCTGAAGGAAGTGCAGACCGACTCGCTGGTGCTCGCGCTGAAGGCCGCCTCGCCCGACCTGCGCGAGAAGGTGTTCAAGAACATGTCCTCGCGCGCCGCCGAAACGCTGCGCGAAGACCTCGAGTCGCGCGGACCGTGCAAGCTCTCCGAGGTCGAGGCAGAGCAGAAGGAAATGCTGAAGATCGTCCGCCGCCTGGTCGACGAGGGTCAGATCGTGCTGGCAGGTGGTGGTGATGAGCAGCTCGTCTAGAAAGCACGGCCCGATCAACGTGCCGCCGCCGGTCGGCGGCAAGCCGGCTTCGGCCTACGCACGATTCATCCCGCGCGAGGAACTCGGCGACTTCGCGGCCTGGAGCCCCGATTCGCTGAACGGTCAGCGCCGCGGCGCGCAAACCCCGAGCGAGCCGCCTCCCCCGCCACCGGCACCGCCGGAGCCGACCACCGAGGAGTGGCTCGCCGAAGTCGCGGCATCGCGCCATTCCGGCTACCAGGATGGCTACCGCGACGGCCTCGTCGCGCTCGAGAGTTTCAAGCAGAGCTACGCTGCGCAACTGACCTCGCAGTTCGGCAGCCTTTTGCAGGGGTTCGGCCGCGAGCTCGATGCGCTGGAGGCGCAGGTTGCCGAAGCCGTGGCACGCACCGCCGTGCAGCTGGCCCGCCAGGTGGTGCGCTCCGAGCTGCAGCTGGACCCGGCGCATGTCGGCCGCGTCGCCGCCGAAGCCATCGAGGCCGTGCTGCTGAGTGCGCGCCACATCACCGTGCACCTGCACCCGCAGGACCTGGCGCTGGTGGCTGAAGGTGCGGCCGATGCCATCGAGGCCCGCGGTGCGCGCCTGATGGTCAGCCCGCAGATGGAACGCGGTGGCTGCATGGTCGAGAGCGATGCCGGCTCGATCGACGCGCGCATCGCCACGCGCTGGGCGCAGGCCGCTGGTGCGCTGGGGCGCAGCGAGCCCTGGGCCGGCCCCGACGATGAAGGGACCTCCGCATGACCGACCTGCCGACCACTCTGACGCGGCCCGAGAAGTGGCAGCGCTACCTCGCCGACCTCGAGAGCTACGCCAGCGTGCGCCAGCCGCTCGAGGCGGTGGGCACCCTGGTGCGCGTGACGGGCCTGGTGCTCGAAGCCGCCGGCGTGCGCGTGCCCGTCGGCTCGGTCTGTGACGTCGTCTCCGAAGGCCAATTGCCGGTGACGGCCGAGGTCGTCGGCTTCAACGGTGACCGCGCCTTCCTGATGCCCACCGGCGACCTGCACGGCCTGGCCAGTGGCGCCCGCGTGTCGCCACGCCCGGTGCCGCAGGTGGCACCGCGCTTCGGGCAAGACAATCACCCCTGGCGGCGCAGCGAGGACCGTGGACTGCACCTGCCGATGGGCGATGGCCTGCTCGGCCGCGTGATCGACTCGCAGGGCCACCCGATGGACCGCGCCGGACCGCTGCAGAACGTGCGCTCCGAGCCGATGCTGCGCCGCCCGATCAACGCGATGGACCGCGATCCGGTGCGCACGCCACTGGACACCGGCGTGCGCTCGATCAACGCGCTGCTGACCGTCGGCCGCGGCCAGCGGCTGGGGCTGTTCGCCGGCACCGGTGTCGGCAAATCGGTGCTGCTGGGCATGATGGCCCGCTACACCGAGGCTGACGTCATCGTCGTCGGGCTGATCGGCGAACGCGGCCGCGAGGTGAAGGAGTTCATCGAGGACATCCTCGGCGACGAGGGCCGCGCGCGCTCGGTGGTCGTGGCCGCACCGGCCGACGCACCGCCGCTGGTGCGCATGCAGGGCGCCAGCTACGCCACGGCGATTGCCGAGCACTACCGCGACCGTGGCCAGCACGTGCTGCTGCTGATGGACTCGCTGACGCGCTACGCGATGGCGCAGCGCGAGATCGCGCTGGCCATCGGCGAGCCACCGGCCACCAAGGGCTACCCGCCGAGCTGCTTTGCCAAGCTGCCGCAGCTGGTGGAGCGCAGTGGCAACGGCCTCAACGGCGTCGGCTCGATCACGGCCTTCTACACCGTGCTGTCCGAAGGAGACGACAACCAGGACCCGATCGCCGATGCGGCGCGCGGCATCCTCGACGGCCACATCGTGCTCTCGCGCGAGCTGGCCGAAGCCGGCCACTATCCGGCCATCGACGTCGAGCGCTCCATCTCTCGCGTGATGACCGCGGTGGCCACTCGCGAACATGTGCATGCCGCCCGCCGCCTGCGCCAGCTGCTGGCGCGTGTGAACAAGGCGCGCGACCTGATCCAGCTCGGCGCGTACGCCCCGGGTCACGACGCCGAACTCGACCTGGCGGTGCGCCTGCAGCCGCAGATGCAGGCCTTGCTTCAGCAGGACATGCACGACAGCGCCTCGCTCGACGCGAGCCGCCAGCAACTGATGCGCGTGGTGACGGCCTGAACGCCGCTGCCCGCACGACTCCCCTGACCCCACCGGCACCCCCCGACCATGAGCCCACAAGACCTCGACACCCTGGCCCTGCTGCTCGAGCGCGCCAGTGCCGACCGCGATCGCCTGGCCGCTGAACTGCGCCGCGCCGAGGAGGTTCAACGGCACCAGCAGGCCCAGGCCGACCACCTGGCGGCCTACCGCGAGGAATACGTGCAGCGTTGGTCGCGCCAGTTCGGACGCGGCGGCGCGATCGAGATCGTGCAGTGCTACCAGTCCTTCATGCAGCGCCTGGAAGAGGCGATGTTGCAGCAGGCCGCGCAGGTCGAACGCGCCAGCTCGGCGCTGAACCAGTTGCGCGATGCGCTGCAGCAGGCCGAGATGCGCGTGGCCTCGGTGCGCAAGCTGATCGATCGCCGTCTGCAGGAGCGCGCGCGCGCCGAGCAGCGGCGCGAGCAGAAGCAGTCCGACGAAGCCGCACAGCACTCGGCTCACCGGCGCGGCACCCACGGCCTCGCTTTCCACCACTGAACGCCCGCAAGCCATGAACGCCGCCCCCCTGCCAGCGCTGGCCGCCATCGCCCCCATCGCTCCCGCCGCACCGGTCGCCAGCGCTGCGCCGGCGACCCCTGGGGCCTTTGCCCAGGAACTCAGCCAGGCACAGACGGCGGCGCCCACCGATGCACAGGCGCCAGAGGTCCACGACCCGAGCGCGACGGCCGGCGACGAGGCCGCCCCGGCCAAGGCGGCAGCCCCAGGTGAAGAGGCACCGGTGAGCAAGTCGCTGCGGCAATGGCTGCAACAGCAGGCGGCCGCGCGCCGGGCCGCCCAGAAAGGGCCACACGACACTGCAGGCCTGCCCGCAAAGTCGAACAGCGGCAACCCGTCCACCGACATCGTCGACTCGACCGCCCGGCCCCGGCCCGATCTGCGCGCCGCGGACACCGAACCGACCCCGCTGGCCACGACAAACAACGCGCAGGCCAAGGACGCGATCGCCGTGGACGGCGAGACGGACCTCGGCACGCTGTCGGGCAGCGCCCAGGCTGCCGAACCCACCACTACGCCCGTCGCGCCTGACGCGAGCGGCACGACGCTGGCGGCACCCACTCCTGCGGCCACACCTGCGGCGGCAGCACCGACACCCGTGGCGACCGGTCCGACGTCGCAGCCAGCCCTTCCGAGCCTGGCGGCATCGATACCCGGCACGACAACCGATGCCGAGCCGTCCGGCAAGACCGGTCAGCCCGTGGCAACTGCCGATAGCGGCGAAGGCCGTGGCGGCCTGCGCGCCGCCTTGCCCGAGCGTGCGTCGCCCGGTGACGGGACCCCGGTCGAAGCGACGCGTGGCGGCCTGGCTGGTGCCAAGGCGCTTCGCGAGAGTGCCACCGAACCTGGTGCCCCTGCCGAGGAGCGTGAGAGCTTCGCCACGGTGCTGGCCCGTCAGCAGGAGGGCACGGCCATCGTCGTACCGCCGGCTCCCCAGGCCGCCGGTGGCACGCCCCGCCTCGATGCCGCGGGGCCTGCGCCTCGACCGACGGTCGATGTGCCGATCCCGGCGGAGTTCAACGGACCGCAATGGGCGCAGTCGGTCGGCGGTCAGCTCAGCCTGCTGGCCACCGACGGCGTGCAGAACGCCCGCCTGCATCTGCACCCGGCCGAGATGGGGCCGATCAGTGTGCAGATCGTGGTCGACGGTCAGACCGCGCAGGTGCACCTCGCCGTGGACAACGCCGAGACCCGGCAGGCGCTGGAGCAGGCCATGCCCAACCTGGCCGCCAGCCTGCGCGAGAGCGGCCTGACGCTGACCGGTGGCGGCGTCTTCGAGCAACCCCGCCAGCGCGCCGACCAGGCGCCTGCCGACGGGCGTTCGAACGGTGGCCGCGCCAGCGAGCGAGGACCGGAAGGTGGCCTCGCCGACCCGGCGCAGGCAGGCGCGCCTGCAGCGCGCACGGTGCGTCGCCAGGGCGTGGTCGACCTCTACGCCTGACCCGCCAGACGCCGGAAACCACCGGCGGCATCAAGCCGACTTTCGCTGCCCTTTTCCCGCCTTGCCGCGCGGGGGCGACTCGAATAATGGACTTCGAACCTCTGGCCCGGCCGTCTCCGGACGGCCGGAGCCTGACCGGAAGGAAGCCCCATGTCGAACGCACCCGCCGCCGCCGCTGACGCACCGGCCCCCGCCAAAGGCGGCAAGAAGAAGCTGATCATCATCATCGCCGCCGTCGTGCTGCTGGCCGGTGGCGGCGCCGGCGCCTTCCTGATGCTGAAGAAGAAGCCGGTCGACGAAGAAGGCGCCGACGCCGGCGGCCACGCCACCGCGCAGGCCGAGAAGCCCAAGGCCAAGGCCAAGAGCAAGCACGACCCCAAGCACCCGCCGACCTTCGTACCGCTGGACCCCTTCACCGTCAACCTGGCCGACCGCGAGAGCGACCGCTATGCCCAGGTGGCGGTGACCCTGGAAGTCGAAGACCCCAAGACCGGCGACGAGCTGAAGACCTTCATGCCGGCAGTGCGCAACAACATCCTGCTGCTGCTGTCGCACAAGACCTCGGCGCAGCTCCTCGAGAAGGAAGGCAAGGCCAAGCTGGCCGAGGAGATCCGCCGCGAGACGGCGCGCGCACTCGGCATCGACGTCGAGGAGCCCGACGAGGAAGAGGACGACGAAGCTGCCTCGAAGAAGAAGAAAAAGAAGAAGAAGGTCGAGGTCGAGCTGCCGATCGCCGCGGTGCACTTCTCCAACTTCATCATTCAATGAACTGCCGATCCCACGGGATCCACCGGGCCACGACGCCATGAACCAGCAGATCCTGTCGCAGGACGAAGTCGATGCACTGCTGCAAGGCATCACTGGCGAAAGCCAGAAGATGGAGGAAGACGACGCGCCGGCAGCCGGGGTGCGCAACTACGACCTGGCGAGCCAGGAACGCATCGTCCGCGGCCGCATGCCGACGATGGAGGTCATCAACGAACGGTTCGCCCGCAACATCCGGCTCGGCCTGTTCAACCTGATCCGAAAGTCGCCCGAGGTCTCGATCGGCGGCATCAAGGTGCAGAAGTTCAGCGCCTTCCTGCGCGAGATCGTGGTGCCGACCAACTTCAACATCGTGGCGGTCAAGCCGCTGCGCGGCTCGGGGCTGATCATCTGCGACCCGAGCCTGGTCTTCGCGGTGATCGATTCGCTGTTCGGCGGCATCGGCAAGTTCCACACCCGCATCGAGGGTCGCGACTTCTCGCCGACCGAGCTGCGCGTGATCCTGCGCCTGGTCGAGACCATCATCACCGAGTACCGCCGCGCCTGGTCGGGCATCTACCCGCTGGACCTGGAGTACCAGCGCTCGGAGATGCAGCCGCAGTTCGCCAACATCGCCACGCCGAGCGAGATCGTCGTGGCCACCGCTTTCACGCTGGAGATCGGCGAGACCACCGGGTCGATCCACTTCTGCATCCCGTACTCGACGCTGGAGCCGATCCGCGATGTCCTGTACTCGACGATCCAGGGCGACGCCGCCGAGCCCGACCATCGCTGGGTCAACCTGCTGAAGCAGCAGATCCAGTCGGCCGAGGTCGAGATGGTGGCCGAGCTGGCGACCGCGCCAGCCACGGTCGAGCAGCTGCTGTCGTTCAAGCCGGGCGACTTCATCGAGCTGGACCTCGAGCCGGTGATCCAGGCCAAGGTCGACGGCGTGCCGGTGTTCGACTGCCACTACGGCACCTCCAACGGCCGCTACTCGATCAAGGTCGAACAACTGCTGACGACCTCCAACCTGAGCTGGATCGGAGTCGACAACGATGAGCACTGACACCAACACCGCCATGTCCGAAGAAGACAAGATGGCCGCCGAATGGGCTGCCGCGCTCGACGAAAGCAAGGGCGCGAACGTCGCCAGCGAGGTCGCCGCGCCCACCGAGACCGTGGCGCCGGCCGCGTTCACCAACTTTAATGCAACGGGTGCCAACGGCACGACCGGCGGCGCCGGCAACGACCTGAACATGATCCTGGACATCCCTGTCCAGCTGACGGTCGAGCTCGGACGCACGCGCATTCCCATCAAGCACATCCTGCAACTCGCGCAGGGTTCGGTCGTCGAGCTGGAGACCCTGGCCGGCGAGCCGATGGACGTGCTGGTCAACGGCTTCCTGATCGCCCAGGGCGAGGTGGTCGTGGTCAACGACAAGTTCGGCATCCGGCTGACCGACATCGTCACGCCGAGCGAGCGCATGCGTCGGCTGAGCCGGACCTGAGCTTCGACGGCCGCTGGAAACGACATGACCTACTCGCTGAGCTCGTTCTTGTGGCTGGTGCTGATCGTGGCCCTGATCCCGCTGACGCTGTGGTTCGTCAAGCGCACGCCGATGGGCCAGGGGGGCGCACCGGGAACGCCACGGCCGGTGGCCGTGCTGCCGCTGTCGAACTCGCAGCGGCTGGTGACGGTCGAGGTCGGCATCGGCGAACAGCGTTGCTGGCTGGTGCTGGGCGTCACGCCGCAGGGCATCAGCACCTTGCACACGATGGCCCCCGGCGCCGACGCACCCGACAGCCTGGTGCCGCCAGGCCAGGCCTTTTCAGCCCTGCTGACGCGGCTGCGACAGTCGTCCAAGGCCGACGATGGCCTCTGACCGTTTCGGGCGCCGCGGCGCTCTGCTGCTGATGCTTCTTCTGGCGAGCACAGGCGCCTGGGCGCAGGGCGCCAGCGCGCCGGCCGGCAACGGTCTGCCACTGCTGGTGGGCCAGAGCGGTGGCGGCACCAGCTACTCGGTGCCGATCCAGACTCTGCTGTTCTTCACCGCGCTGTCGTTCCTGCCGGCGGTGATGCTGCTGATGACCGGCTTCACGCGCATCGTGATCGTGCTGTCGCTGCTGCGCCAGGCACTGGGCACGCAGGCCGCACCGCCCAACCAGGTGATCATCGGCCTGAGCCTGTTCCTGACCTTCTTCGTGATGAGCCCGACGCTGGACCGCGTCTACGAACAGGCCTACGCGCCCTTCGCCGCCAACCAGATCGAATTCACCGAAGCCCTCAAGCGCGGCGAGGAGCCGATGCGCGGCTTCATGCTCAAGCAGACGCGCCAGAGCGACGTGCAGATGTTCGCCAAGCTGGCCAAGCTGCCGGCCGACGTGAAGGGCGAGCAGGTGCCGCTGCGCGTGCTGGTGCCGGCCTTCGTCACCAGCGAGCTGAAGAGCGCCTTCCAGATCGGCTTCATGATCTTCATCCCCTTCCTGATCATCGACATGGTCGTGGCCAGCGTGCTGATGAGCCTGGGCATGATGATGTTGAGCCCGGTGCTGGTGGCCCTGCCCTTCAAGCTGATGCTGTTCGTGCTCGCCGACGGCTGGAACCTCCTGCTGGGGTCGCTGGCGGCCTCGTTCGTCACCTGATTCAACGGACCCCCTGTCCCCATGAATGCACAACAAGTTCTCGACGCCGGTCAGCAAGGTCTGCTGCTGATGATGATGGTCTCTGCACCGGTGCTGCTCGCGGTGCTGGTCGTCGGCCTGCTGGTCAGCGTGTTCCAGGCCGCCACGCAGATCAACGAGGCCACGCTGAGCTTCGTGCCGAAGGTGGTGGCCGCGGTCGCCGTGCTCGGCTTCGCCGGGCCGTGGATGCTGAACGCACTGGTCGAATACCTTCAGCGCACGCTGCAGTCCATTCCGGGCGCCGTCGGCTAGCGCGAGCCATGATCCAGCTCACCGAGGCGCAGCTGCTCGGCTGGCTGACGCCGCTGCTGTGGCCCTTCCTGCGCACGCTGGCGCTGTTCAGCGCGATGCCGGTGCTGGGCACGCGCACGGTACCGGTGCGGGTGCGCATCGGGCTGGCAGCCTTCACCTCGCTGGCCGCCCAAGCGAGCCTGCCGGAGGTGGCCCCGGTGGCGCTGGACTCCGCGTTGGCCTTCGTGCTGGTGGTGCAGCAGGTGCTGATCGGCGTGGCGCTCGGCTTCGCGGTGCGCGTGGTCTTCGCGGCTGTGGAGTTCGCCGGCGAGATCATCGGCCTGCAGATGGGCTTGAACTTCGCCGGCTTCTTCGACCCCTTGAGCGCAGCCACCGGCACCGCCACCAGCCGCTTCTACGGCACCACGATCGCCTGGCTGTTCATCGTGGTCAACGGCCACCTGTTGGTGATCGCCGCACTGATGCAGAGCTTCGAGGCCTTCCCGGTCGGGCCCGAGCCTTTCGGGTTCCTCAAGCAGACCCAGCCGCACCGCTGGGGCGGCGAGATCTTCGCGCTGGGCCTGTGGCTGGCGATGCCGCTGATCGCGATGCTGCTGTTCGTCAACCTGGTGCTGGGAATGATCTCGCGCGTGGCGTCGCAGATCAACATCTTCGCGGTGGGCTTCCCGATCACGCTCGGCGTCGGGCTGCTCGGCATCCTGCTGACGCTTCCGGCGATGCAGCAGCCCTTCACGGTGGCGCTGGAGCGGATGCTGTCGTTCTTCCGGTAGCCACTCAGCGGCCGACCAGGTCGGCCAGGGTGAGGTCCGACAGGCGCGCGCTGCGGGCAAAGCCCTGGGTCGCCGGGCCGGGCTCGAGCAGCAGCGCATCGAGCAGCGGCGCAGCGCGGGTGCGCGCAGGATCACCGAGCAGCACATAACGCTGCGCGCCGGCTTCGTCGAGGCGGCCGATCCAGTTCATCTCGACCAGCAGGTCGAGCACCGGCTCGAGCTGCAGCGGATCGAGCCGCTGGCTTTCGGCGATGGCCGGCAGTGACAGGCCGCGCGACTCGCGCAGCCGCGCGATCTCGAGCTCGCGCAGCGCAGCCAGGGCGATCGAGAAGCGCTGGCCCGGAGTGTCAGGCCGCCGCACGACGCGCATCTGCAGGCTCGGCGCATAGGCCGCGACCACCGCCCCGAGCAACACGATGACCCACACCAGGTAGATCCACAGCAGCAGGATCGGCGCGGTGGCAAAGGCGCCGTAGACCGCCGAGAAGGTGGCCATCGAATCGACATACCAGGCCAGGCCGACCTTGGCGATTTCGAAGGCCACAGCGACGAACAGCGCTCCGGCCCAGGCGTGCCGCCAGCGCACGAAGGTGTTCGGCACGTAGTGGAACAGGCCGGCGATGGCCGCTGCCAAGAGCCCGAACTGCAGCAGGTCGAGCAGGAAGTTCAGGCCACCGGGCAAGGCATTCACCAGACCGCGCGACGCCGACAAGGCATAACTCGTCAACGACAAGCTCACGCCGAGGGCCAACGGTCCGAGGGTCAGTCCGGCCCAGTACACCAGCAGCCGCTGCGCGATGGGCCGCGCCTGCCGCACGCGCCACAGAGCGTTGAGCGTGCGGTCGATGGTCAGCATCATGGCCAGCGCGGTGGCCCCCAGCAACAGCAGCCCGACCGAGCCGACGCGGCTGGCCTTCCCGGCGAACTGCGTCAGCGTGCGCAGCACCGGCCGCGCGATCGAGTCGGGCACCAGGCTCTGCAGAAAGTACTTCTCGAGCGCCGCCTGGAAGGTGCCGAACATCGGGAAGGCCGTGAACACGGCCAGCATCACCGTCACCAACGGCACCAGCGCGATCAGCGTGGTGAAGGTCAGGCTGCCGGCGGTCAGGCCGAGACGGTCTTCCTTGAAACGCTGGCGCAAGGTGCGCAGCGTGTCGAACCAGGGCCAGTCGCGCAGCTCGCTGAGCAGTTGCCGGGCTTGCACGACCAGGGAGGCCTTGCGTTCTACGAGCGAAGACATGCTGGCTATCATGCCAGCATGACTGCAGCCGACGCCCTGGCCAACGCGGTGCCCGCCCCGGCCCGCCCCGGCACCACCGTGCGCGCGATGCGCGTGCTCGCGCTGGCCAGCCTGATCGGCCTGATCGTGCTCGGCCTGGCCTGGGAGCTGTGGCTGGCGCCCACGGGCAGCGGCACGCTGGCGCTGAAGGTGCTGCCGCTGGTGCCGTGCGTGCTCGGGCTGTGGCGGCACCGCATGTACACCTACCGCTGGCTGAGCTTGCTGGTGTGGCTGTATTTCATCGAAGGCGTCGTGCGCGCGACCACCGAACGTGGGCTGTCGATGGCGCTGGCGGTGGCCGAAGTGGCGCTGTGCCTGGCGCTGTTCGTCGTCAGCGCGCTCTACATCCGGTCACGTCTGGCCAGCGTGGGCGGCAGCGACAGGAAGGCAGAACAAACATGACCCCACAAGCCCTGGACGCCTTGCGCGCCTGCGTCGGCGCCGAGCAAGTGCTGGTCGACGGTGATCTTTCGGCCTGGGAGCAGGACTGGCGCAAGCGCTGGCGCGGCAAGGCCGGTGCGGTCGTGCGCCCTGCCAGTGCCGAGCAGGTGGCGGCAGTGGTCAAGGCGTGCATCAACCATGGACTGAGCCTGGTGCCGCAAGGCGGCAACACCGGCCTCGTCGGTGGCGGCGTGCCCGATACCAGCGGCAGCCAGGTGCTGCTCAGCCTGGCGCGCCTGAACCGGGTGCGCGCCATCGACGCGGCCAATCTGACCATCACCGCCGAGGCCGGCTGCATCCTGCAGGCCGTGCAGGAGGCTGCGGCGGCGCAGGGCCTGATGTTCCCGCTGAGTCTGGCTGCCGAAGGCAGCTGCACGCTGGGCGGCAACCTGGCCACCAATGCCGGCGGCACGCAGGTGCTGCGGTACGGCAATGCGCGCGACCTCTGCCTCGGCCTCGAGGTCGTCACCGCCGAGGGCGAGCTGTGGAGCGGCCTGACCGGGCTGCGCAAGGACAACACGGGCTACGACCTGCGCGACCTCTACGTCGGCAGCGAAGGCACGCTCGGCATCATCACCGCGGCGACGATGAAGCTGGTGCCGCAGCCCGCGGCCATCACCACCGCCTTTGCGGCGGTGGGCGGCATGTCACAGGCGGTGGAGCTGCTCAATCTTGCGCGCACCCGGCTCGGCGCCGGCCTGACCGGCTTCGAAGTGATGGGCCGTTTCGCGCTGGACCTGGTGGCCCGCCACTTTCCCACCCTGCCCCGCCCCCTGCCCGACGCGCCCTGGACCGTGCTGCTCGAGCAGAGCGACAACGAAGGCGAGGCGCAAGCGCGTGAGCGCTTCGAAGCGCTGCTGGGCCAGGCCATCGAGTCGGGGCTGGTCTCCGACGCCGTGGTGGCCGAGAGCGTCGCCCAATCGCGGGGCTTGTGGCATGTGCGCGAGTCGATCCCGCTGGCGCAGAGCGAAGAAGGACCGAACATCAAGCACGACATCTCGGTGCCGGTCTCGGCCATCCCGGCCTTCGTCGAGGCCACCGATGCGGCGCTGGAGCGGCGCTTTCCGGGCGTGCGCCTGGTCGATTTCGGGCACCTCGGCGACGGCAACCTGCACTACAACGTTCAAGCTCCCGCCGGCCACGATGCGGCGACCTTCCTGGCCGAGCACGAGCACGAGGTCAACGGCATCGTCTACGACGCCGTCTGCGCCCACGGCGGCTCGATCTCGGCCGAACATGGCGTGGGCGTGCTCAAGCGCGACGAGCTGGTCGAGCGCAAGTCGCCGGTGGCACTGGACCTGATGCGGCGCATCAAGCGCGCGCTCGACCCGCACAACCGGATGAACCCGGGGCGCGTGCTTGCCACCGACCGCTGACGCTCCGCAGCCGAGGACTACTGCACCGGACCCTTGAGGGCGCGAGGGATCGGGATCGGCACGACTTCGATGCCTTCGTCGAGCAAGGCCTGACGCTCGTCGGGCGTGGCCTCGCCGCGGATGCCACGCTGTTCGACCTCGCCGTAGTGGATGCGGCGTGCCTCCTCGGGAAAGCGTTCGCCGACGTCCTCGGTGTTGGCCATCATCTGACGCACGGCCTGCAAAAAGGCGGCCTGCATGTCGACCGAGGTCGGCTCGGCCGGCGGCGCTTCACGCTGGCCGGAGAGGTTCAGGCGCGGCGCCGTGGGCATGCGGCTGATGACCTTGTCGCCGCACATCGGGCACTCGACGAGGCCGCGACCGTTCTGGTCCATGAACTCGTCGCCGGAGGCGAACCAGCCCTCGAAGCCGTGGCCGTTCTCGCAACGCAGGTTGAGCACCTTCATCGCGCGATCATAAGCAGCCGATGCAGACGATGCCGGTGACGGGCATCACGCGCCACGGCGCAGATAGCGCCAGACGAAGCCCGGGAAAGCCAGGGTCAGGAACAGGCAGGCGCCGGCCGCGAAGAACTCCCAGCTCTGCGGCGAGCGCTGGCCGATGCGCATTTCGATCGCCGCCCCCACCCCGTAGACCAGCGCGGCCAGCACGGCCAGTTCCAGCACCCGCCAGGGCAGCGACTTCGGCTCGCGACGAGGGCCGATGACGAACAGACGCTCGTTGACGAACGGCAGGTTGGCGACCACCGCCGCAATGGCGATGACCAGCCAGACTTCGGCCGAATGGTTCATGCGCAGGATTGTCGACCGGCACGGCGCGGTGGGCTGGCGGCCGCGCCTCCAGCCCTCAACTGGTCAGGGCCTTGACGATCGCGTCGCGGCAGGCCGCCATCAAGCCGCCCGGCAGCAGGCCGAACACCAGCACCGCGGCGCCATTCAGCGCCAGCAATGCCGAGACGCCCGACGAGCGCACGATGGGCTCGGTCTGGCGCGGTTCGTCGAAGTACATCACCTTGACGACCCGCAGATAGTAGAACGCGCCCACCAGCGACAGCAGCACCGCGACGATGGCCAGCCAGAGGTAGGCATTGATGTTGGTCGACACCAGCGCCTGCAGGATCGCCAGCTTGGCGTAGAAGCCCACCATCGGCGGAATGCCGGCCAGCGAGAACATGAACACGCTCATCACGCCGGCGGCCCAGGGGCTGCGCCTGCCGAGGCCGGCGAGGTCGTCGATCTCCTCGCTCTCGAAACCCTGGCGTGACAGGAACATGATCATCCCGAAGGTGCCCAGCGTGGTGAGCACGTAGCTGACCACGTAGAACATGGCCGAGCTGTAGGCATTGCCGGCCGACAAGGTGTTGCCACTGACCACGCCGGCAGACAGGCCGAGCAGGATGAAGCCCATCTGCGCGATCGTCGAATAGGCCAGCATGCGCTTGAGATTGGTCTGCGCGATGGCGGCGACGTTGCCGATGATCAGCGAGCCGACCGCCAGCACGATGAACATCTGCTGCCAGTCGACCGCCAGGCCGAGCATGCCTTCGACCAGCAGGCGGATCGTGATCGCGAAGGCCGCGAATTTCGGCGCCCCGCCGATCATCAGCGTGACCGACGTCGGCGCTCCCTGGTAGACATCCGGCACCCACATGTGGAAGGGCACGGCACCGAGCTTGAAGGCCAGGCCGGCGACGACGAAGACGACGCCGAAGATCAGCACTTCCTTGTTGATGCGGCCGGTGGCGATCTGCTCGAAGACCTTCGGCACCTCGAGCGAGCCGGTCGCGCCGTACATCATCGACAGCCCGTAAAGCAGGAAGCCGCTGGCCAGCGCACCGAGCACGAAATACTTCATCGCCGCTTCGGTCGACACGGCATGGTCACGACGCATCGCGGCGAGTGCATAGAGCGACAGGCTCATCAGTTCGAGCCCGAGGTAGACCACGAGAAAGTTGTTCGCCGAGGTCATCACCGAAATGCCGAGCAGCACGAACAGCGAGAGCGTGAAGAACTCGCCCTTGAGCATCTCGCGCGAGCCGAGCGTCGGCGCCGCGTAGGCCAGCGTGATCATCACCGACAGCGCCGCGAAGAAGGCCAGCAGGTGGCCCATCGGGTCGGTGACCACCATGCCCATCATCCCGTAGGCGGTGGCACCGGAGTTGAAGTGTGACAGGTGAAGCCAGGCGAAGATGCCGATCGCGACCTGGGTCAGCCAGAAGGTCGGGCGGCGGCCGGGATCGCTGACGAAGAGATCGACCAGCGTAACGGCACACGCCGCCACCAGCAGCCAGGCCTCGGGGTAGATGACGAGCCAGTTCATCGCAGTCATATCGTCTCGGTCGGCGCCGTCAGTTCAGCTTGGAGAGGGCCACGTGGCGGAGCAGTTCCGTCACCGACACCTGCATCACGTCGGTGAAGGGCTTGGGGTACAGGCCCATCCAGAGCACGGCCACGGCCAGAATCGCGAGCATCGTGAACTCGCGCGCATTGATGTCGGCGAGCTCGCGCACGTGGTCGTTCGCGACGTCGCCGAAGTACACGCGCTTGACCATCCACAGCGTGTAGGCGGCGCCGAAGATCAGCGTGGTGGAGGCCAGCGCGGCAATCCAGAAGTTGAACTTCACCGTGCCCAGGATCACCATCCACTCGCCGACGAAACCGGCCGTGCCGGGCAGGCCGCAGTTGGCCATCGCGAAGAGCACGGCGAAGGCGGCGAACTTGGGCATCGTGTTGGCCACGCCGCCGTAGGAAGCGATCTCGCGCGAATGCACGCGGTCGTAGAGCACGCCGATGCACAGGAACATCGCGCCGGAGACGAAGCCGTGCGAGATCATCTGCACGATCGCGCCCGAGACACCGAGCTCGTTGAAGATGAAGAAGCCCAGTGTCACGAAGCCCATGTGGGCGATCGACGAGTAAGCCACCAGCTTCTTCATGTCCTGCTGCACCAGAGCCACCAGGCCGATGTACAGCACCGCGATCAGGCTCAGCGCGATGATCAGCCAGGCGTACTCGCGCGCCGCGTCGGGAGCGATCGGCATCGAGAAGCGCAGGAAGCCGTAGGCGCCCAGCTTCAGCATGATGGCCGCCAGCACCACCGAGCCGCCGGTCGGCGCCTCGACGTGGGCGTCGGGCAGCCATGTGTGCACCGGCCACATCGGCACCTTGACCGAGAAGGCCGCGAAGAAGGCGAAGAACAGCAGCGCCTGCGCACTCAACGGCAGCGGCAGCTTGTGCCAGGTGAGGATGTCGAAACTGCCGCCCGACTTGAAGTACAGGTACACCAGCGCCACCAGCATCAGCAGCGAGCCGAGCAGCGTGTACAGGAAGAACTTGAACGCCGCGTACACGCGGCGCGGTCCGCCCCAGATGCCGATGATGATGTACATCGGGATCAAGGTGGCTTCGAAGAAGACGTAGAACAGCAGCCCGTCGACCGCCGAGAACACGCCGACCATCAGGCCGGAGAGGATCAGGAAGGCGCCCATGTACTGCGCCACGCGATCGGTGATGACCTCCCAGGCCGAGATCACGACGATCACGGTGATGAAGGCCGTGAGCAGCACGAACCACACCGACAGGCCATCGACGCCGAGGTGGTAATTGACGTTGAAGCGGTCGATCCACTGGACCTTCTCGACGAACTGCAGCGAGGCGGTCTTGGTGTTGAAGCCGGAGATCAGCGGCAAGGTGACCAGGAACGAGACCACCGAACCGATCAATGCGACGCCGCGCACCATGCCGGCTCTGTCGTCGCGGCCGATCGCCAGCAGCAGCACGCCGAATGCGATCGGTAGCCAGATTGCCAGACTCAGGAGGCCCATCGTCATCTTTCGTTTCTCTGTTTGTTCTTGTCGGTGGCGCTCAGCGGATGAGGCCGCTGAAGTACGGCCACAGGCGCCAGGTCATGAACCCGAAGATGCCCAGGACCATCACCAGTGCATACCAGTACAGGTGGCCGGTCTGCACCAGACGCACCACGGCGGCAAGCGCGCCCACCGCGCGCGCCGAGCCATTGACCAGGGCACCGTCGATGACCGCCTGGTCACCGCCCTTCCACAAGCCCGTCCCCAGCACGCGCGCCCCGGCGGCCAGCACGTTCTCGTTGAACCAGTCCATGTAGTACTTGTTCTCGAGCACGGTGCGCAACGGACCCAAGGCGCGATCGAAGGCGGCCGGGATCGACGGTGCCTTCAGGTAGAACAGCCAAGCGGTGGCGACGCCTCCGAAGGCCAGCCAGAACGGCAGCGAGGTGAGGCCATGCAGGGCCATCGCCGCTGCGCCATGGAAACCAGCAGCCAGTTCCTTCATCGCCGGGTGTCGCGCCGCGTCGACGACGATGGCGTCCTTGAAGAAGTCGCCATACAGCATCGGTTGGATCGTCAGGTAGCCGATCACCACCGAAGGCACCGCCAGCAGTGCCAGCGGGAGCCACACCACCCAGGGCGACTCATGTGGCTCGTGGGCGTGGCCATGGTCACCGTGGTCATCGTGCGCACCATGGTCGTCTTCCGGCGGGAACGGCTTGTGGTGGAAGCGCTCGTCACCGTGGAAGACCAGGAAGTACATCCGGAACGAGTAGAACGCCGTCACGAAGACGCCGGCCACCACCGCGAAATAGGCGAAGCTCGCGCCCGGCAGGTGGCTGGCGTGCACCGCCTCGATGATGCTGTCCTTCGAGTAGAAGCCGGCGAACAGCGGTGTGCCGATCAGCGCCAGCGAACCGAGCAACGCGGTGATCCAGGTGATCTTCATGCGCTTCCACAGGCCACCCATGTTGCGGATGTCCTGGTCGTGGTGCATGCCGATGATCACCGAGCCGGCGGCGAGGAACAGCAAGGCCTTGAAGAAGGCGTGCGTCATCAGGTGGAACACTGCCACCGAGTAGGCCGAAGCGCCGAGTGCCACCGTCATGTAGCCCAGCTGGCTGAGCGTGGAGTAGGCCACCACGCGCTTGATGTCGTTCTGGATGATGCCCAGGAAGCCCATGAACAGCGCGGTGATCGCGCCGATCACCATCACGAAGCTGAGCGCGGTGTCCGACAGTTCGAACAGCGGCGACATGCGCGCCACCATGAAGATGCCGGCGGTGACCATCGTCGCGGCATGGATCAGCGCCGAGATCGGCGTCGGGCCTTCCATCGAGTCGGGCAGCCACACGTGCAGCGGGAACTGCGCGCTCTTGCCCATCGCGCCGATGAACAGGCAGATGCAGATCACCGTGATCAGCATCCAGTCGCTGCCAGGAAAGGTGAGCTTGGCCAGTTCGCCACCCTTGCCGAAGGCCTCGGCGTAGTTCAGCGTGCCGGCAAAGGCCACGATCAGGCCGATGCCGAGGATGAAGCCGAAATCGCCCACCCGGTTCACCAGGAAGGCCTTCATGTTGGCGAATACAGCCGACGGCTTCTTGAACCAGAAGCCGATCAGCAGGTACGACACCAGGCCCACCGCTTCCCAGCCGAAGAACAGCTGCAGGAAGTTGTTGCTCATCACGAGCATCAACATCGAGAAGGTGAACAGCGAGATGTACGAGAAGAAGCGCTGGTAGCCTGGGTCTTCTTCCATGTAGCCGATGGTGTAGATGTGCACCATCAGCGACACGAAGGTCACCACGCACATCATCATGGCGGTGAGGCCATCGACGAGGAAGCCAATTTCCATCTTCAGGCCGCCGATGACCATCCACTCGTAGATGGTGGCGTTGAAGCGGGCACCGGCCAGCACGTCCTGAAGGACCATCGCCGAACACACGAAGGCGATGAAGACACCGAGGATGGTGACGACATGG
>Ga0075163_10003217_pt1 | contig 21980 bp, 19 predicted proteins | sample JI1023141ADNA_FD_71478 | JGI IMG/M metagenome (GOLD analysis project Ga0075163, IMG submission 71478) | Wastewater effluent complex algal communities from Wisconsin, to seasonally profile nutrient transformation and Carbon sequestration -... | ecosystem: Engineered > WWTP > Effluent > Algae... | reverse complement strand
CCCTCCTGCGCATCGCACGCCGCCACGATTCTCTCCCTCAAATCCAGCGATATCTGCTTTTTCATCCCTCCTCCTTACTCCAGCTTTTTACGGCTACAACTATATTTGAAATGCTCTAGTAACCGCGCTCGGGCACCACGAGATGGGCGAGTGGCTCGCCGCGTTCGAAGCGCGCGAAGTTGGCGAGAAAGACGTCGAGCTTGCGATCGGTCTCACCGGGGAAGCGGCCGCCGGTGTGTTGCGAGAGAAGGACTTTTGGGTGACGCCAGAGCGGACTTTCGGCGGGGAGCGGTTCAATGGCGGTCACGTCGAGCACGGCGCCGCCGAGGTGGCCGGAGTCGAGGAGGGCGAGGAGCGCGGTCTCGTCGAGCGTGGAGCCGCGGCCGACGTTGCAGACGACGGCGTCGCGTTTCAGGCGGGCGAGGCGGGCATGGTTGAGAAAACCGATCGTCGCCGGGGTGTGCGGGAGGGTGTTGATGAGCAGATCGGAGCGGCGGAGTTCGGTGTTGAGTGCGGTGAGGGTGGTGATCGAGCCGGGGCGGGCCGTGCGGGAGAAAAAACAGCCACGCGCGTTGAAGGCGCCGAGGAGGCGCGCGAGGCGTTGCGCGATGGCGCCGGCGCCGAGGATGAGGACGCGCTGGCCGTCGAGGGCGCGGATGGCGGGCTCGACCTCGGGCTTGATCCAGCGGGCGGCGGGCTGCGCACCGAGGAGGCGAGGGAGTTGGCGGTAGAAGGCGAGGATGCCGGCGAGGGTGGCTTCGGCGACGGCGCGGTCGTAGAAGCCCGCGAGATTCGTGAGCTGCACGGGCGTGGTGCGCGGCGGGGCATTGAGGGCGAGGTAGGCGTCGACGCCGGCGGATTCGAGCTGCACCCAACGCAGCGCCGGGGCGGCGGCGAGCCAGGCTGCGGGGACGTTGCCGAAGACGATGTGCGCGCGGGCGAGGGCGGCGCGTTTTTTCGCTTCGGGCAAATCGGCGCAGAACGTGACGGTGTGGGCCGCGAGGGCGGTGCGGAGGCGGGAGCGTTGGGGCGCGGTGAGGCCGGGGACCGCGATGCAGAGGTTCATCGTGCGGGCGAGGAAACGCCGATGTGCGCGCGGCTCAAGGCTGGAGCTGGCGGGAGATTTGGGGCGCCGAGGGGTTGCGCAGCCGGAGCGCGGGCGTCGCGCGGTGGCTATCACGTTTGGTTGTGCGCAGAAGTGGCGAGGCTTCCTTCGTCGCGGGCGGCGGGGCGGGCGGTTGCGTTGCGACGGTGCCGGGGGCAAGACAGGGGGCGACCGGTGCGGGATCGCGCGCATTTCCGCCGCGAACGGCGCACCTTGGTTTCGCCTATTCCTGCCATGAAAACGAATCCGTTCTCCTCGCTGCCCCGCCGCGATTTTCTCACTGCGCTCGGCGGACTCGGCGCTCTCACGATCGCCGGTTCCGGTGCGCACGCCGCGTCTACGCCCGCGTCCGCGGCGCCGACTGCCGCGGTTCCGCGCAAAGGGCGGCTGCGGCAGGGCGTGTGCAAAGGCGTCTTCAAGGGCACCAATCTCGATATCGACGGCATGTGCCGCGAGGCCGCGCGGCTCGGGGCGGTCGGCATCGATCTCGTGGGACCGGAGGCCTTCGCGAGCCTCAAGAAATACGGCCTGATTCCGTCGATTTTGCCCGGTGGCAGCGGCATCAAGAAAGACGGCATCAACGATCCGAAGAACCACGCGCTCGTCGACAGCAAGATGCGCGAGGCGATCAAGGCCGCCGCCTCCGTGAAAGCGCCGAATGTGATCGTGCTGGCGGGCGACCGCGAAGGCATTTCCGATGAGCAGGGACTCGAGCACTGCGCCAAGTTCCTCGATAACATCAAGCGCTTCGCCGAGGACTCGCAGGTCACGCTCTGCATCGAGTTGCTCAACAGCAAGGTGAACCACCCCGGCTACATGTGCGACCACACGGCGTGGGGCGTGGCGCTCTGCAAACGCGTGAATTCGCCGCGCGTGAAACTGCTCTACGATATCTACCACATGCAGATCATGGAGGGTGATATCATCCGCACGATTCAGCAGAATTATCAGTATATCGGCCATTTCCATACGGCCGGAAATCCGGGGCGCCACGAGTTCGACGAGACGCAGGAGATCTACTATCCGCCCATCTGCAAAGCGATCGCCGACCTCGGCTACCAGGGCATCCTCTCGCACGAATACACGCCGACGAAAGACGCGCTGCCGATGCTCGAGAAAATGATGCGGATTTGCGAAGTCTGAGCGGCGGGCGGGGCGATATGCGGAGCGGGCGCTTGCGCGCGGCGCGGCGGCGGCTTCGTGTGGAGACATGCCCGCCCATCATCCCCTCTTCGACCTCACCGGGCGCACGGCGCTCATCACCGGCTCCAGCCAAGGGATCGGTTTCGCGCTCGCGCGCGGCCTCGCGCAGGCGGGTGCGGGCGTCGTGCTCAACGGCCGCGATGCCGCGAAACTCGCGGTGGCGGCGGACGCGTTGCGCGCCGAGGTGGCGGGCGCGCGCGTGGCGACGGCGGCGTTTGACGTGACCGACGCGGCGGCGATCGGACGCGAGGTCGCGCGCATCGAGACGGAGTTCGCGCCGCTCGATGTTTTGATCAACAACGCGGGCATTCAGCGTCGGGCTCCACTCGCCGAAATGACGGAGGCGCAGTGGCGGGCGGTGCTCGATACGAATCTCACGAGCGTCTTCCTCGTCGCGCGCGAGGTGGCGCCACGGATGATCGCGCGTGGCGCTGGCAAGATCATCAACACGTGCTCCGTGATGAGCGAGGTGAGCCGGCCGACGATCGCCAACTACGCAGCGGCGAAGGGCGGCCTAAAAATGCTCACGCGCGCAATGGCCGTGGAGTGGGCGAAGCACGGGCTGCAATGCAACGGCATCGGCCCCGGCTACATCGTCACCGAGCTGAACCGCACGCTCGTCGAGAACGTGGAGTTCAACAAATGGATCTGCGGGCGCACCCCGGCGGGGCGTTGGGGGCAACCGGACGAGCTCGTCGGCGCGGCGGTGTTTTTCGCGTCGCGCGCGAGCGATTTTGTGAACGGGCAGATTCTCTACGTGGACGGCGGGTTGCTGGCGGCGCTGTGAGCGGTGTGGAGAGGCAGTGCCGCCGCAGCATCGCAGATCCGCGGGAGGGTTTGCGTCGGACCTTCGCTTTACATCGGAGAGGTCCGGTTGATAGGTTGGCGGACGCACAGTGATCCTCTCGACGCTCAACCGGTTGATCTCCCGTGGTATTTTGGCCCCGCCGGTATTCCCGGGGGACGACCAAAAGACGCTGCGCGCCAAGCTCCTGAACTTCGCGCTGTTGGCGAATCTCGTCCTGCTTTTTGTGTGCGTTGGCGCCGGCCTCATTGGTGGGAGAGTCCCGGCGACGGTGCTTTACGTGGAAATTGCGTTTGCGGCGGCGACGCTCGTATTGCGCCGGTGGCTGTTTCGCGGGTATGTGACGTTTGCCGCCGCCGCGTTGATGGCGAAGGGCTTTGTAGCGACGACGATCGCGATCGCCGAACTCGGCACGATTCGGGTCCCGGTGACCGGCTTCTACTTGGCTCTGGTGGTGGCCACCGGAATTCTTTTCGACCGGCGCGGCATGATGGTGATGATCGGCCTCAGTTCGCTCGCGGTGGGTGGCTTGGTCCTGGCGGAGCGGGCGGGACTCCTCGCCACGCCGGACTACACGGTGACGATCACGCAGTGGATTGTCACCACGGTGCTTTTGTTGAGCGTCGGCTTTTGGGTCTCCTGGGCCCTGGAGGCGATTCGCGACGCGCTGCGGCGTTCGGAACAGGAAGTCGCCGAGCGGAAACGGGTGGAGGAGGATTTGCGGGCGAGTGAGGCCAGACTCCAACAGGAACGCGACCGGCTGAGGCAGATTCTCGATTCGCAGTTTGGTTTTTCGGCCGTGCTCTCACCGACGGGCGAAGTGGTGGAGATCAACCAGGTCTCGTTGGCCCTCGGTAATCTCGCGCGGACGGAAGTGATCGGCCAAGATTTTTCCTCGATCGGTTGGTTGGCGCCCGGAGCCCGGCCCTACGTGACGACGGCGATTGCGGCGGCGGCGCGGGGCGAGACGTCGCGCGGAGATATTGCGGCGTGGGTGCCGAACGCCGGCGAGCGGACGCTGGACACGGTGTTTTCGCCGCTGCGGGATGCGGCCGGCGGTGTGACGCACGTGATCGGTTTTGGCGTCGATGTCACGGAGCGCAAGCGGGCCGAGGGCGCGCTGAAGTTGAGCGAATTCTCGGTGCAACAGGCGTCGGCTGCCACGCTTTGGATCACCCCGGAGGCGGGGATTCTGCGCGTGAACCACGCCGTATGCGATCTGTTCGGCTATACCGAAGCCGAGCTGTTGAAGCTCCGGATTTTCGATTTGGACCCGGCGATGCCCGCCGGGCGTTGGGCCGCGCACTGGGAGGAGCTGCGCGCGAAACGGCGTATGACGACGGAAGCGCAGTCCCGGCACAAATCCGGCCGGCTGTTACCGGTCGAGCTGGAGCTCAACTGGTTTGAGTTCGAGGGACGGGAATACAATTTCGCCTTCGTCCGCGATCTCACCGCCACGCGGGCGCTCGAACAGCAGTTGCGGCAGTCGCAAAAGTTGGAGGCGATCGGCACGTTTGCCGGCGGAATCGCCCACGATTTCAACAACATCCTCGCCGGGATCTACGGATTCACGGCACTGGCCCGGCACGCGGCCGGGGGGAATCGGGAGTTGGTCGGTCATCTGGATGAGATCGCGCGCAGTGGAAGTCGCGCCGCGGGTCTGGTCCGCCAGATATTGGACTTTGGCCGCCAGAGCGGCGGGGACGAGGCGATGGTGCCGGTGAACATGGAACGCATCGTGACTGAAGCCCTGAATCTGTTGCGCGCCGCGAGCCCGAGCACGATCGAATTTCGGACCGTGCTGATGCCGGGTCTGCCCGCCGTGCACGGCGATCCCACGCAGCTTCATCAGGTGGTGATGAACCTCGGCACCAATGCCGTGCAGGCGATGCGCGATCGCACCGGTTGCCTCGGCGTGGAACTGGAGGGTTGCCTCATCGATGCCGCGCAGGCGCAGGCTCTCAACGGAATCCCTCCCGGGCTGTGTGTGCGCCTGACGATCAGCGATACCGGCGCGGGCATGGATGCGGTGACGCAGCAGCGCGTCTTCGAGCCCTTCTTCACCACGAAAGCGCCGGGCGAAGGCACAGGCTTGGGTCTCTCCGTGGTGCACGGCATCGTGCGGCGACACGGCGGTGCGGTCCGGTTGATCAGTGAGCAGCACCGGGGGACGACGTTTCAGGTGTTTCTCCCGGCCATCGCCGCGGGCGCGCAGCCCGAGCCGGTCGCGGCCGAAGCTCCGCCGCGTGGGCACGGTGAGCGGATTCTTCTGGTGGATGACGAAGAGATGATCGCGCGGTCCGGGAAGATTGCCCTTGGCCGCATGGGCTACGCCGTGGAAAGCGATACCGACGTGCGTGCGGCCTTCGTGCGATTCGAGCGCGATCCGCAGGCCTTCGATCTCGTGGTGTCGGATCAGACCATGCCGATCTTCACCGGCCTCGAGTTTGCCGTCCGCATCCACCGGCTGAGGGCCGACCTCCCGGTGGTCTTGGCGACCGGCAACCGCGAGAATTTGCCGGCGGCCGGGTTGCGGGCGGCGGAGGTCTGTGAAGTCGTGGCAAAACCCTATACCGCCGAGGAGCTGGCCGAGGTGATTCAGCGCCACCTCCCGCGCCGCTACGGCGCGGGCTCGGCGAGGCGATAGAGTTTTGTCTGCGTGCGGAGGAAGAGGCTCGGGCCGGCGAGGGCGGGGGTGGCGAGGCTCATTTCGTCGAGCGTGTTTTTGCCGAGCTCGGTGTAGGTATCGCCGGCGGCGAAGACGAAGGTGGTGCCATTTTCGTTCAGTGCGTAGATGCGGCCGGCGCTCGCGAGCGGTGAACTCGAGAACGTGTTGGCCATGCGTCCGACGCGTTCGCGGTAGATCTCGCGGCCGGTCGCGGCTTCGAAGACCTGCATCATGCCGGTGTCGTTGATCGAGTAGAGGCGCTCGCGATAATACAGCGGTGAGCCCGTGTAGGGCGTGCCGCGCGGTTGAAACCACGCGACGAAGGGACCGGAGGTTTCGCCCTGCGGTAGCGTGATGTCGCCGCTCGCGCCGGGCTTGATGGCGAGGAGCGGGCGGTTGGCTTCGCCCTGCGAGCCGGAGCCGACGTAGAGCAGGCCGCCGCCGGTCGTGGGCGAGGGCGTCGCCTGCGTCATGCCGCGCAGACGCCAGAGTTCGCGGCCGTCGAGGCCGTAGCTGACGACCATGCCTTTGCCGACGGTGACGATCTCGGTGCGCTCTGGCGTTACCCAGATAAACGGCGTCGCCCAGCCGGATTTGTTTTTCGCGGCGAGATCGGTGCGCGGCGTCGTCCACGCGATGTCGCCGGTCTTGGCGTCGAGCGCGGTGAGGAACGACTCGCCCTCGCTGTCGCGCAGCACATACACGCGGCCGGCGTGCACGACGGGCGAGGAGGCGGTGCCGAAATCGAGGTAGATGGACTGCGGCTCCCACGTGCGCCGCCAGAGGACCGAGCCGTCGAGCGCGAGGCCGAAGAGGCCGACGTTGCCGCCAAACGACGCGTAGAGGCGCTCGCCATCGGTGGCGGGCGTCTCGGAGGCGTAGGTGTTCTTGCGGTGCCGGCCGCCAAACGGTTTGCCGCGGTGCGCCTCGCGCTCCCAGAGCGGCTTCCCGGTGCGGACGTCGTAGGCGAGCACGAGGTAACTCACCTCTTCGATCTCGCGCGTCTGCTCGATGTCGCGCGCGATCACGCGCTGGTTCACCTCGGCGTCGGGCAGGCCCTGCTTCTTCAACTCGGCGACATAGTCGTTGCCGAAAATACCGGTCTGCGCGGGCTTGATGCCGCCGCGCGCGCTCGTGAGGAAAACGCGTTCGCCGGCGACCACGGGAGACGACCAGCCGTTGCCCGGAACCTCGACGACCCACGCCACGTTTTTCGTCGCAGACCACGTGACGGGCGGCGTGGCGGCGTCGGCCACCGCCAAACCGCCGGGCCCGCGAAACTGCGGCCACGCGGGCTCCGCGGCGAAGACGAGGGACGGGGCGGCTAGCACGAGGAAAAGGATGGGTGCGCGCATGGTGGGTGTGGTGCCGGGTGGCGGATGCGGGAAGTCCGTCTAGCGCGAGGGCGGGCGGCAATGTCTTTGCGACGAAGGTTCGACGCGTGGAGCGATGGCGTGCGCGGGAAAAATCGGTTGCCGGCGAAGGTGCTGCGGACAATTTGCAGACGTGAAAGCGGCCTCCCCATTTTGCTCAAATCCAGGAGGCATCACATGATCGGCAAACTTACATCCATTGAGAATGGCCCGCAGCGGAATGTGAAGTTGGTCATCACCGCAGGCGAGTTGGGGTCTGAAATCTCCTCACCCTCCGGCACATTCGATCCTCAAAGCGTGGATCACTACGAGGTCTCGGGTTTGCACGAGCGTGACGTTGGATTGGTTACCCTCAGATTTGTTCTCACTGACGGTCGGCGCGTTCAGTTTTATTCCACGGAGTCGAAGTTCGATATGGCACTCCTACTTGATCAGCTCGATGGCACGATTGGTGAGCGACGGAGGGAAGTTTCAGGTGATGATGCTTCATCCTACGTCGTAGGATAGTTTCCGAGGCTCGGCGGCAGCCTTTCCCTTCTCCCACCACGAATATTTTCCCCGCAAAAACCCTTTGCTATCGCGGGCAGTGAGCGTGACGGTGCGCGTCGCGTCTGCGGACGCCGCATGTTCGATGTCTTCACCGGAAAAATCACCTGCATCCAAGGCCGCGCCCTCCCCGGCGCGGAAGAACGCGCCCGTCTTCAAAACGATCACGAGCGACGATTGGAAGCGCTCGCTCACCTCGGCGCGGCAGCAGAAAAATGCGATCTCCGAGCGCATTCGGACCCGGACCGCGACCTCGTCCTCCTCGCCGAAGACGAAGTAGTGTTGCTGGAAAGTTCCGGGCCGGAGTGGGCGGAGTTGGGCGCGGCGATCCGCGCGTTTCGCGGGCACCTGCCGTTGATGCGGCTGGAGGATTTTGGGTTTCACGCGGAGGTGGAGCATCCGCTGGAGGAGCCGAACGCGCGGCTGCGTTACCTGCACAGCGGCGTCGAGGCGTCGGCGTTTGTGGCGGCGCACGATGCGTCGGTGTATAAATTTTTCCTGCCGCGCGAAGAGCACTTTGTCGCGAGCGAGTTTGGGTTTCGGCGCGGCGACGAGACGGTGTTGCAGGCGGAGGCCGTGCTGGGCAGCTACCGCGCGCTGTTGGAGAAACTGCTCCTCGTGCAGGCGCTCGGCGGCATGGCGACGGAGGTGGTGGCGGTGACGCCCGAGGGCATCGTCGTCGCGAAGCAGGTGCTCGGCGAGCCGCTGCCGCAGGGCGAAGACATGTCGCGCGCGCTGCCGGTGGGGCTGATCGAGATTCCGTCGCGTTTCCTGCGCGCGAACCGCGATCACCCCCGGCTTTTTTTCCTGGAGCCGGGCCGCGAGGCGACGGCGGCGGGCACGGTGCGGCGGGTGGGGGCGGAGGCGCGGCCGTATCTGGTGGCGGATCTGCACGCGCGCAATTTTGTGCGCTGCATCGACGGCGCGCTGCGCGTGATTGATCTCGTGGCGGCGCCGTGGCCGGAGTCGGGCGCGGCGCGCGATTCGCTCATCGCGGACTGGCTCGCGCGCGTGCGCGAAAATCCCGGGGCAACCGCGCTCGGCGGGGCGCACGATGACGAGTTGTGAGGGGGGCGCCGGCTGCGTCGCGGCTCAGTTCAGATCTTTGTCTTTCCAATACTTCGTGCCCTGTAGCGTCGCTTGGAGCGCGATGCCGTTTTTCGTGATCTGAAACACCTCCACGCCCGGCACGGCGGTTTTCGCGGCGGCGAGGGCGGCGCCTTTGTCGTCGGACTTGGCGGCGGCGTCGGCTTGGCCGCTGAAGTCCCAGCCTTTCTCGATGAACGCGTCGAGTTTGGCTTTGTCGCTGAAGACGAAGACCGCGCGGAAATCTTTTACGCCGAGCCCGATGCCGATGCCAGCCGAGCCCATCTTCATGAACGTCTCGGTGTCGCTGAGTAGGCCGCTTTTGACGACGAGGCCGTGGCCGCCGGCGAAGCTCGCGAAGATGACGTTGATGCCGACGTTGGAGAACACGGCGTAGCCCGCGGCCTTCTTGATTTTGGCCTTCGCGTCGGGGTTGATTTTGTAGAGCTCGGCGAGGACGGAATCGCGCATCGCGCGGATGTCTTTGCGCTCTTTTTCCGGGTCGGATTTTGCGTCGGCGGTATTGGCGCCGAGGAAAAACGCGAGCAGCAGACAAGGGAGCAGGGCGAGCCGGGAAGACGTTTTCATGGGCGTGGGGTGCGGCGGCCGGATGGTCGGCCGTGCACGGAATTCAGGTGCGTCCCCTCGCGCTGTCGAGCGGGGAATCCGGGCGGCGAGCGACTCGCCCCCACGCTGCGCGTGCACGGTGCGTCCGTGCAGCGCGTCTGCAACTGCTGCGACGAGCGACTGGTCCGCGCGGCGCGCTTACGGCTTCCGCAACGGGGTATGATCCTGCGGGTGTTTCGCTTCGAAGCGCTCTTCCCACGCCTTCGTGTTGATACCGAGCACCCAATAGGCCGGGCAGAAGCTGCACGCGCCGGTGATGATCGGAATCAGGCCGAGGAGGGCCCACCAGCCCCAGCCGTTGACGCTCATAAACATCACTCCGCAGCCGATCACGAAGCGCGCACCGCCATCATAGGAACCGACGTTTGTTTTCATGGGATTTTGGGGGTTGGCGCAGCATAGTCCTCGCTCCGCGCGCCCGCTGCGCATTTGTTGGCCAAGGCTCTTCATATTCGTGCTGAAACCGTCACCGATTTTCGCCAACCTCGTCTGTGCAGAGTCGCCGTCGAGCTGTCTCCCGGTCACACCTTTGTTCACCTGCCCTCCAAAAAAGCCCACACCCTCGTCTCTATGAATCCTGTCACCCGTCGCAGTTTCCTCCAACTCACCGCCGCCGCCGGCCTCGCGGCGACCACCGCGCCCTTCGCCTCGCTGGCCGGCGCCGCCGCGCCCGCCGCGAATCCGTTCAAGCGCACCGGTCGCCCGCTGCTCCGCCTGAGTCTCGCGGCGTATTCCTTCCGCGAGAATTTCCCGATCATGCGCGGCAAGCCCAACACCAAGGTCCCGCCGGGCAAGGCCACCGACATGTTTCAATTTGCCGACTACTGTGCGGCGCAGGGCTGCGACGGCGCGGAGCTCACGAGCTATTTCTTCGCGGAGGAGAGCGACGAGTATCTGCTGAAGGTGCGCCGGCACTGTTTCCTGCGCGGCATCGCGATCAGCGGCACCGCCATCGGCAATAATTTCTCCCACCCGAAAGGTGCGAAGCGCGACGAAGAGATCGCCACGACCAAGAAATGGATCGACCGCGCGGCGCTCCTCGGTGCGCCGCACATCCGCGTCTTTGCGGGCGTCGCCCCGAAGGGTTTTGACCGCGCCGAGGCCGACAAGCTCGTCATCACCGCGCTCGAAGAATGCGGCGACTACGCGGCGAAACGCGGCGTGTTTCTCGGCCTCGAAAACCACGACTCCATCGGCAGCGCGGCGACGCTCCTACCGATGGTCAAAGCCGTCGGCAACCCGTGGGTCGGCGTGAATCTCGATTCGGGCAATTTCCGCACCGACGATCCGTATAAGGACTTCGCCGAGTGCGTGCCCTACTCGGTGAACGTGCAGTTCAAGGTCGAGATCAAGGGCACCGCGACCACCGCGCGCCCGGCGGACCTCAAGCGTTTCACAAAGATCCTCCGCGACGGCGGCTACCAAGGCTGGGTCGCCCTCGAATACGAGGCCAAGGAAGACTCCGGCGTGGCCGTGCCGCGTTATCTCCGCGAGATGCGTGAGCTGTTTGCCGCCGGCTGAGCCGGGTGCCGCGCCCTGTGTTTGGCCCGCGCTGCCGCGCCCGGTGTGGCCGGCGGGCCTCAACTTTCCGGCGGGCGTGCCGATAGGTGAGACGGTCTGCTAAAACCTCCCGGTTTTTGTCTCCGTCTCCCATGAACTACGCCGTCCTTATTTTCAAAGCGGTGTGCCTGCGCCTCGCGCTCGCACTCTGCGCTCTCGCGTGGCTGCCGTTGCACGCCGCCGAACCGGCCGCTCCGGCTGCCCACGAGGACGGGGCCTCCGCCCCCGCTGCCACAGCGCATCCGGCTGTCGCTTCGGTGTCTGCCCAAGCCGCGCCGGTGGCACCCGCGCACGCCGATCCCGCGCCGGCGGCAGTCGCCCCGGCCCACGCCGCGCCCAAAGCCGCCGCACCCGCGCATAAAAAAGCCCCTTCGCACGCCGGCGTATCCGGTGGCCATCCGTCGCCCGAAGCGGCGCTCCAGCGACTCATCGATGGCAACGCCCGCTACGTCGCGGGCCACGCCGTGCATCCCAACCAGTCGGTCGCGCGCCGTGTCGAAGTCGTGGCCGGGCAGGAACCCTTTGCTGTGATCGTCACATGCTCGGATTCGCGCGTCGCGCCCGAGTTCTATTTTGACCAAGGCATCGGCGATCTCTTCGTCGTGCGCGATGCGGGCAACGTCCTCAACGACCACGTGATCGGCAGCATCGAATACGCGGTCGAACATCTCCACGCCTCGATCATCCTCGTCGTGGGTCACGAAAAATGTGGCGCCGTCGCCGCCGCCATCGCGGGCGGTCGAGCCGAAGGCCGCATCGGCACCATCATCGAAGCGATCCGTCCGGCCGTGAAAGAAACGCGCAACCAAGCCGGCGACAAAACCGACAACGCCATCCGCGGCAACGCCCGGCGCGTCGCCAAGACGCTCGCCGTCACCGCCCCGATTCTCTCGCACGCCGTGCAGACCGGGGAGATCAAGATCTTCGCCGCGCGCTACGATCTCTCGAGCGGTCGCGTGGAGCTGCTGCCGTAGGCGGACGGCGGAAAGCCGTAGGCGGTAAGCTGAATGCGGTAACAGTTAGCCGAATACGGCGAGCGACCCACTCGGCGCGGGTGCGGTCGCGTTTCCCCGTCTTACGCTCCCGTCGCCGCGTGCAATTTCAGAAACGTCCGCTGGGCGCGTTCGCAGGCTTTGCGATAAGTGCGTTCGTCGAGACCCGCCCGCGTGAAATTCTCGGGCGTGGCCTTCAGCACGTTCTCTTCGCCCGGCAGCCCGTAGCAGCGGTCCTCCGCCGAGGCGGCCGCGAGCGCGAGCAGGTGGATCACGGGATTGTGTTTTCCGGCGGGATGGTAGTGGTGCCTGATTGCGAGCACGGTCTCGTGTGGCAGACGCCAATGGACGAGGATTTTCTCCGCCACTTCGCAGTTGGTGGTGCCAAAGCTTTTTAGCTCCCACTCCTCGAGGCTGGCGGCGCCGCTTTCGGCAAACGGCCGAATCTGCGGACCGCGTTTGCCCAAAATCTCCAGCGCCATTTTGCCGATCGAGCGCAGCAGGCCCACCGTGTAACAGCTCCGCGGCTCCTCCCCGCATTCCTCGGCGAGTTCCTCCATGGTGACGCCGACCAGCAGCGCGTTTTGGCGCACATGCACGCCCTCCACGCCGTAGAGCGGCATCGACCGATCCGCGAGTTGCAGGGCGGCCACCGCACCCACCAAACGGTGCACTTCGCGAAAACCGATGCCTGCCACCGCCTCCTCGAGCGAACCCGCTGGCTCGGCGCGTCCGTAGGCCGCGCTGTTCGCCATGCGCAAGATGCGCGCGACCAAGCCCGGGTCCCGGCGCAATAGCGCGACCACGTCCTGCGAATCGGTGCGGTAGTTCTGAATCATCGGTCCCAGCTCCACGAGCAGGCGCGGGGCGGAGGGCAGCTCTTGGGCAACCTGGATGAGTTCGGTATCGGAAAACGAAAATGCGACCATTGCCTTGGTGTCATCGTCACGGCGCCACCCCGGCTGAAGCTGCATCGAAACGCCCGCACGCCCCCTGCGTAGTAACCCCCGCCAGCCGTGCGGTTCAGCGCGCGACGCTGCCGAAAAAATCGCACGGCAGCTCGCGCCACGTGCCTGGTGCGAGATCGCCCAGCTCCAGCTCGCCGAACTTCGCGCGATGCAGCGTGAGCACCGTCGCCCCGCAGGCGGCGAACATCCGCCGCACCTGATGATAGCGCCCCTCGGTGAGCGTCAGCTCGGCCTCACGGGCCGACAAAATTTTCAGCTCCGCCGGCGCACACGGCTCGGTTTCGCCGTCGAGGAGCAAGGTCCCGCTTGCGAACCGCGGCACGAGCGCGTCCGACAAATCGTTGTCTACGGTGGCGCGGTAGACTTTTGCCACCTTGTGTTTCGGCGACGTCAACCGGTGCACGAGCGGCGAAAGATCCGTCAGCAAAATCAGCCCGCTCGTGTCCTTGTCGAGCCGGCCCACGCTTGTGACCTGCGGGTTGCGGCGCCGCCAACGCTCCGGCAACAGCGAGTAAACGTTCGGGCCTTCGCGCGCCTCGTGCGAGCAGACGAGGCCGAGGGGTTTGTTCAACAGCAGCAGCACGCCGTCGGGATGATCGAGCGGCTCCCCGTCGATGCGCACGTCGGCGGACTGCACGCGCGCGCCAAAATCGTCGGTTTCCTCGCCGCGCACGGTCACGGCACCGGACTTCACCCAGTCGCGCGCCTCGCTGCGGCTGCAATACCCGAGATTGGCGAGGAGTTGGTCGAGACGGCGCATAAGGTGGAAACGAGGGGCGCCACGAAAAACACGAAGCGCTCCGAAAACAACCGCCAACCGCCGCCGCGCTCCCGGCTGGCGCGGGCGCGAGCAGCCGGCCGGGTTTGCATTGTGCCTTTCGCGCCTCCGTGCGGTCCTTTCGCCCGTAATACCTCCGATGCTCCGCTGGTCTCTGCTCTTTCTCGCGCTCGCGACCCTCGTGATCGCGCTGCTCAACATCCTCAAGTCGCCCGATTGGTCCGAGTGGAAACTCGCGCTCCTCGCCGGCGAATACGGTCACTGGCTCGCGCTGCTCCCTGTGCTCGTCGGCGTCCTCGCGTGGGGCGTGCGCGGTCCGGCGGTCGCGCTCGCCTACGCGACCATGCTGATCTGCGCGCTGACGCTCGGCCTGCTGATTCGGCCGTCGCTGGAGGCGTGGAAACTCGCGCACGCGCTGCCGGGCCAGCTCACGCGCCAATTCGGTCCGGTGCCGATGACGCACGCGCCGTTTTCACTCGCAGGACTGTTTGCCGCAGGTCCGGCGCCCGTCCCCGCCGAGACGCTCCGCTACTCCGGCGAACTCGCGCTCGATTTTTATCGGGCCGTCGGAAAGTCCTCCGCGCCGTGCGTCGTCGTGATCCACGGCGGCGGGTGGGATGGCGGCTCGCGCGAAGAGATCGCGCATTTTAACCATTGGCTCGCGCGCGCCGGTTACTCGGTCGCCGCCATCGACTATCGCCTCGCGCCCGGCTCCGTGTGGCCCGCCCAGCGCGACGATTCGCTCGCGGCGCTCGCCTATCTCAAGACCCACGCCGCCACGCTCGGCGTCGACCCCACGCGCTTCGTGCTGCTCGGCCGTTCGGCGGGCGGCAACATCGCCCAAGCCGTCGCCTACGCTGCGGCCGATCCCGCGATCCGCGGCGTGATCGCACTCTACGCGCCGGCCGATCTGCACTTCGCGTGGCGCTACTCGCGCGAAGACGACGTGCTGAAATCCCCGCAACTCCTTCGCCAATTCCTCGGCGGCCCGCCCGAGGCGGCGCCGTCTGGCTACGACAGCGCGAGCGGTTATCTGCACGTCGCGAAAACCACGCCGCCCACGCTGCTGCTCCACGGCCAACTCGACACGCTCGTGTGGCACCGCCAGAGCGAGCGCCTCGCTGCGCGCCTGACGGAAAAAGGCGTGCCGCACGTCTTCGTTTCGCTGCCGTGGGCCACGCATGCGTTCGAATACAATCTCGCGGGCCCGGGCGGGCAGCTCACGCGGTTTTCGGTCGAGTGGTTTCTCGCCGCCGTCACGCGATGACGTGTTCGGCGCAGCGGTGCTCGCCGGCTTGGAGCGCCGCGGGATTTTTCTACGGGGCAGTGTTTTGATTTACGTGCACCGCGCGGCGCGCACACTCGCCGCGTTCTCTTCAACCTCATGCAATTCCTCGCCCCCCTCCTCGCCCAAGCTCCCGCCGACTGGCACGCCAACTCGCTCGGCCAAGCTCTGCTCTACACCGCGGTCTTCTCCCTCGCCGGCACCGCGCTCGCGATCCTCGGCTATAAACTTTTCGACCTCTGCACGCCGGGCAACCTCCACGAGGAGATCATCAAGAACCGCAATCTCGCCGCCGCCGTCCTCGGGGCCGCGATCATCCTGGGCGTCTGCATCGTCGTCGCGGCCGCCATCATGGGATGAGCGCGTTGCCCCAGTCGCCGGGACCCGATTCCGGTCGCCGCAGCAAACAGGTCGCACTCGTGCTCCTCGGCACGATGGGCGTGGTCGGCGGAGTCGTCGTGTGGGACGCGTGGCGCCGCGCCGCGCCCGACGAATTTCCGTCGTCGACGCTGCCCGAGGCGCCCTCCGCTACGGCTACGCCGGTCGCTCCGGTCGAGGCCAACCGCACGTATCAGAATAACGATTTCGTGCCCGGAGCCGGCTACTACCACGCGCCGTATCACTCGTGGTTTCCGTTTCCCTTCAACTACCACGATCCCGCGCGCGGGTATTTCGCGGGCGGCCTGTGGCAGGCGGCGCCGTTCGCCGCCAGCCTCCTCAGTTCGCGCCCCAGTCCCGCCGGGTTCGCGAATGCGCGCGCCGCGCAGCAAAGCTACGAACACGAGCAGCGCGCCCGCGCTGGGACATCGGGATTCGCCGGTGCGCGCCGCTCCATGTTCGGCGGCTCGTCCTTCTCGACGCCCACGTCGACACCTTCTGCGACGCGGCCGACGTCCGCACCCGCCACGCGTCCCACGGCGACACCCGCTACGCGGCCGACCGCCACACCTTCGTCGTCCCGTCCCACCGCCACGCCGTCGAGTCGCCCGGCGGCGCCCTCAACGCGGCCCGCTTCGTCGCCCGCTTCCGCGCCGTCGAAACCGTCGATCCAGCGCGGCGGTTTCGGTTCGTCCGGCAAGAGCTCCGGCGGCTCCAGTTCATGAAACGCGCCGTCCTCACGCCGCGCGCCGATTGGCCCGCGAAAGCCGAGACGCTCGGCTTCACCTATCACACGCATGAGACCGGCCCGTATTGGGACGAGAGCGCGTGCTACGTTTTTTCGGCGCGCGAGATCGACGAGCTCGAGGCCGCCGCCAACACGCTGCACCAGCTTTGCCTCGACGCCGCGCAGGTCGTGATCGACCGCGATTGGTGGGCGCGACTCGGCATCCCGGGCAAAGCAGTGCCCACGATTCTCGATTCGTGGAATCGCGACGACCCGAGTCTCTACGGTCGCTTCGATCTCGCCTACGACGGCGCGACGCCGCCCAAGCTGCTTGAATACAACGCCGACACGCCCACCGCGCTCATCGAGGCCGCGGTCGTGCAGTGGTATTGGTTGCAGGAACGGTTTCCGGACGCGGACCAGTTCAACTCGATCCACGAGAAACTCATCGAGGCCTGGCGCCACATTGCCGCTGAGCGCGTGCACTTCGCGGCGGTCAGCGATCTGCCCGAAGATACGCAGACGATCACCTACCTCATGGACACCTGCCAACAGGCCGGTTTTCAGACGCACGCGCTCGCGATCGACGGGCTGGGGTGGGATCGGGATGCGGAACGCTTCGTCGACGACGCGGACGGCGAAGTCTCCGCGCTTTTCAAACTCTACCCGTGGGAGTGGCTGTGGAATGAGGCGTTTGCCGAGCATCTGCCGAAGGCGAAAAATCTCTTCATCGAGCCGCCGTGGAAACTGCTCCTCAGCAACAAAGGCCTGCTGCCGATCCTCTGGGAACTGAATCCCGGCCACCCGAATCTCCTCCCCGCGTTCGAGACCGCCCACGCGTCTCTAAACGGCCACTACGCGCGCAAACCGCGTTTCAGCCGCGAAGGCGCGAACATCACGCTCGTCGAGCGCGGCGTGACGGTGGAGGAAAACTCCGGCGACTACGGCGCCGAGGGATTTGTTTACCAGGCGCTCGCGCCGATCCCGAGTTTCACCGGCAACCGCCCAGTGTGCGGCGTCTGGATGGTGAACCACGAGGCCTGCGGCCTCGGCATCCGCGAAGACACGCGCCGCATCACCGGTAACCTTAGCCGCTTCGTGCCGCACCGGATGGAGTAGGGCTCGCCGGTTGGCGCGCCTTCCACACGCGCGCGATTTCCAGCAGCACGACGGGGCCGAAGATCCACACGACCTGCATCGGGAAAAGTTTCCGCGCCGCGGCCTGATGATACGCGGCGAGCGCGGCGGCGAGGTAGACGAGGCGGTGGAGATTTTTCCAACGCTTGCCGCCGAGCCATTTGATCGCGGCGTTCACGCTCGTCGCCGAGAGCACGAGCAAAATTGCGAATGCGATGAGGCCCGTGAGCTGAAACGGTTTGCCGAGCGCCGTCTTGAACGTGATCGGGATCAGGGTGGCGTCGAAGCCTCCCTCGTAGACGAAGTGCGTCGCGACGTGCAGCGCCGCGTAGACGAAGGCGGCCACGCCCACGAGGCGACGGTGGCGGTTGAGCGCCTGCGCGACGCCCCATTGCGGCCACAGCACGCGCAGCGGCGAAAACGTCAGCACCACGGCGAGCACGATGCACGCGACCAGGCCGAGATGATGCAGCACGAACTTCAGCGGATCGGCCGTCACGCTCGGGTCTTCGTCGATGAAGAGAGGCCAGAGGGGCCAGAGGCCGGGCAGCACGAGCAGCGTCCAGACGACGAGTTTCGAACGGAGAAGTTTTTCGAGGACGGGCATCACGCGTGGGCGAATCACCGCACCGTAAGCGGTGCGGCTACCGGAGGAACGACCTCGCGACCGTAGCCGCGCCGGTTACGGCGCGGACATGCGGGCGGCTGGCAAACACGAGGTCGCATTGCGGCGCTCAGTAATACTTCCGCAGATCCATGCCCTTGTAGAGTGAGGCGACCTGAGATTCGTAGCCGTTAAACATGAGGGTTTTTTGGCGGGCGTTGAAGCCGCCGCCGATCACGCGCTCGCTCGCTTGCGACCAGCGCGGGTGATCGACCGTCGGGTTTACGTTCGCGTAGAAACCGTATTCGCGCGACTGGAGCACCTGCCAGGTGTTGAGCGGTTCCTTGGCGGTGAACTCGAACTTCACGATCGATTTCACGCACTTGAAACCATACTTCCACGGCACGACGAGGCGCAGCGGCGCGCCGTTTTGGTTCGGGATCGGTTTGCCGTAGATTCCCGTCGCAATGAACGACAATTCGTTCATCGCTTCGTCGAGCCGGAGGCCCTCGACGTAGGGGTAGTCGAGGTTGCCGGCGCGCTGACCGGGCGCGCTCTTCGGGTCGAGAAACGTGGTCATCTTCAGGAATTTCGCCTCGGGCTTCGGGTCGGCGAGTGCGATGAGTTTCGAGAGCTGAAAACCGTCCCACGGAATCACCATCGACCACGCCTCGACGCAGCGGAAACGGTAAACGCGCTGCTCGATGCCGCCCAGTTTTTCGACGAGATCGTTGGCGTCGATCTTGAGCGGATTGCGCACGAGACCGGCGAGCTCGACGGTCCACGGATCGGTCTTCCAGCCCTTGTTCGCGTTGGGCTTCGGGTCTTCTTTGCCGGTGCCGAATTCGTAGAAATTGTTATAGCTCGTGATGTGTTCGTAGGCCGAAGGCTTGAGTGCGGGATCGCGGTAGGCGGGGTTCACCTTCGAAGGGAAACCGGCGGTCGCGGCGAGCGCTTCACGGGCGGCGAGCGCGGCGCCGGCGACGCCGAGGGTCTTGATAAAATCGCGGCGCTTCGTGAGGTGGTAGTGCGACTCGGACGTGGCGGCGGATTCGGGAAGTTCCCAATCTTTGGGCGTGCGGATGAGCATGGGGAGGAGTGGTGGTGGGAGTAACGGAGCGGCGGAAATATTCCGACAACCGTCAAAAATGCGAGCGGAGTTCCGTTTGTCACCACGCGCCGCGCACGCCGCCGAGGAACAGGCGCGGCGTGCCGACGTTCACGACGCCATCGGCGCTGCGGCCGGTTTCGATGCGGGTGTCGGTGAGATTTTCGAGCGTGAGGAAGAGTGTGAGGTGTTTCGTGAGCGGGCGAGTGACGCCGAGATCGGCGACGACGGTTTCGCCGAGGATGAGGGTATTCTCGTCGTCTTCGTATTGGCGGCCGATCGCACGCACGCGTGGCGTGAACGTGAGTTTTCCCGGCGCGCGCCACGTGGCGCCGAGTGTGGCGCTGTGGCGCGGGACTTGGGCGACCTGTTTGCCGACGAGCGCAGGCGCGACGGAAGCGCGCCGCACCGTGGCGTCGTTGAAGAGCGCGGCGGCGTTGAGCGAATACGCCTTCGCCACATTCCACGTCGCCGAAAGCTCGATACCTTGGGTGCGCGTGCGGTCGAGGTTGAGGCGCTGGCGCCCGAGGCCGCCGGCGGCGACGAAACCGACAATTGGAAACGTCCCCGGCCCGCGCGCGATGGTGACGTTGCCCACGGCGTCGTGGAGGTCGTTCCAAAAGGCGGTGGCGGCGAGGGTGAGCGGTGCCGGTTTAGAGGGGCCCCCGAGCGAGGGTGGTATCGCGGCGCCGAGGGGCGTCCACTCGACGCCGAACTCGGCTGTCGTGACTGACTCGGTGCGGAGCGCGGAATTCGCCTCCGTGACATTGGCGCCTTGGCGGAACGGACGGTAGAGTTCGTTGAGCGTGGGGCGACGGAAGGCGTGCTGGGCGTTGGCGCGGAGGCGCCAAAGTTTGGCGGGTTTCCAAACGAGTCCGGCGCTCGGGCTGAACGCGGTGCCGTCGGCCTCGGCGTAGTGATCGTTGCGGCTGGTGACACCGTTGGCGCGGTCGGATTCGCGGCGGTGGCCGTTGGACTCGTTCCATTGGTCGAGGCGTGCACCGAGCGTCGCACGGACTTGTTCGGTGAGGGCGCGTTCGTGCAAGGCGAAGAGCCCGGCGACGGATTGCGAGCCGCCAGCGACGCGCAGGCGCGTGTAGTTGCCGGCGGTAAAAGTGAAGTGCTCGCGCGTCTCGCCGTGCACGGCGCGGGTGTCGGCGCCGAAGGTGGTGCGCGCGTCGTTGGCGTGTTGCCAAATGCCGGTCCATGCCGCGCCCAAGGTCGCCGCGGGGACGGCGAACTGGTCGCTCGCGGGAGTCTCGGCAGTGCGCGTGGCATTCACGGAGCTGAACGTGCTGGCGAACGACTGGTCCTGCGCATAGGCGATGGCGGTCCAGGAAAAATTGTCGGTGGGCGTTCCGAAGAGGTTGAGCGAGGCGAATTTTTCGCGCGAGGCGTTGCGTTGGTAGGGTGTGCCGTTGCCGCGCGATTCCTCGAAGCCGCGCACGGTGGCGGTGAACTCGAGTTTCTTGCTGTCGCCGATGGGGCGACGCCACCGCGCGGCGATCCAGCGGTGCCGGCTCCACGCGGCGAGGTCGACGGCGCCGCGTCGTTCGGGGGCGACGAGAGAAAATCCGTCGGTGGAAAATGCGTTGCCGAATACCTGGACGATGCTGCGTCCAGCCGGAGCGGTTACGGAAAACTCGGCGCTGCGCGTGCCGTAGTCGCCGGCGGTGAGCGCGAAACGCACCGGGCCGCGCCACACGGTAGTGATCGGCTTGGGCGGTTGGTCGACGAGCATGATTTCGGTTTCGGCAGGAGCCGTGAAGAGTTGCACGACACCGCCGAGCGCGGCGTTGCCCCAGGCGGTCGCGCCGCCGCCGGGGACGACCTCGATGCGGGCGAGGCCTTCGCGCGGGAGTTTCGACCAAAGCACCCAGCCGCCGAAGGGATCGTTGAGCGGAACGCCGTCGAGCAGGACGAGCGAACGGCTGGCGCCGCTGGGGCCGAGGCCGCGGAGGGAAACGCCTTGCGCGGTGGGATTGGCGGAGAGGCTGTCGCTGCGGCGAAACAGGCTGAAGCCGGGCACGCTGCGGAGAGCGCCGTCGAGCGTCGCGGTGGGTGCGGCGCGCAGGGCGTCGCCGTAGAGGAGTTTGACGGTCGCGGTGGCGTGCTCGGGCATCTGCGCCGCGCGTGCGGCCGTGATCAACATCGGGCCCATCAGGCGCGGTCCGGTATAGGGCACAGGGTAGGGGTCAGGAGAGACGAGGCCCTTGAAAAGCGACGGCAACTCAAGCGGCGCAGGCGTGTAGCGCGCTCCGTTTACATTGAAGGCTTCGAGGGTTTGCGTAGCGGGTGCCGTGCTCGCGGACGATGTGGGCGTGGGCGCCTGGCCATACCCGCTCCACGCGCTGGCGCTCGCGGCGACGAGGAAGGGGAGGAGGCGGCGGAGCGGGCGGTGGGTGTTCACGGAAAGGCGAGAGCGTGAGCGAGACGGGCGGGCGGGAGCAAGGGAGCGCTGCGGGTGCGGCGAGCCCGCTGAGGAGTCCGCGGGGCTCGAAACTCCTCGGCAGCCGGGCCGTCTGTCTTTTTTCATGACGATGATGATCACAGCCCGGTCCCGGTGTTTTGCGTGGTGGGTGGTGTTGCTCGGTGGCGCGTTGGGCGGCCTGGGTGGGCGCGCGGTGGCGCAGGATGTAAGCAAAGAAAAACCGCTCGAACTGCCGACCTACACCGTCACCGATTCGCGGATGCTGCCGCCGCCGGAGCCGTGGTTTTACGGGCGCATCGCGGGATTCGAAGTGCTCTCGAACGCCTCCGACGCGGCGACGAAGCGGCTGGTGGGAGATTTCCAGCGGTTTTCCCTCGCGCTGAGTTTGGTGTGGCCGGGCGTGCAGCCGAAAAACGCGGTGCCGACGGCGCTGATCATCTGCGGGCGCGGGGCGAAGTTCGACGCGTTTGTGCCGGCGGGCCAGGTGCAGTCGAACCGCGCGATGGCGAGTCTCACGCTGCGCGAGGGCGAGCGTTCGGCCATCGTGATCGATTTTCAGACGAAGGTGCTGAACCTCACGACGCCGGAGGGTGTCGCGG
>Ga0075163_10003216_pt1 | contig 21982 bp, 20 predicted proteins | sample JI1023141ADNA_FD_71478 | JGI IMG/M metagenome (GOLD analysis project Ga0075163, IMG submission 71478) | Wastewater effluent complex algal communities from Wisconsin, to seasonally profile nutrient transformation and Carbon sequestration -... | ecosystem: Engineered > WWTP > Effluent > Algae... | reverse complement strand
AGGATCACCATAGAGCACGCCGATCTTCGTCTTCATCTGATTCAGACAGACGAGCGTGATCTTCTCTGAACCGATCGTGCTCGTGATCTTTCGAAAACCCTTCGCCAACTGACGTGCTTGCAAACCGATCGTGTCCTTATCATAATCGCCGTGAAGCTCGGCAAGAGGCGAGCTAGCTGCGACAGAATCCCATATGATGACAATTGGGATATCTTTCTCCTGCTCACGAGCCTTCATGATCGTACGTTCCATCACTTGGAAAATACGTTCTGTGCACTTCTCTTCGACGTAAACGAAACGCTTCGTGACGTCAACACCCAACTGTTCAAGAAGCTCGATATTCGTGGCATTCTCTGAATCGATGTAAACGACGATGCCACCCATCGCCTGTACGTTCTTCGAGATCTGAAGTGCAAGATGTGACTTACCAATTGCCGGCGGACCAAAAATCTCAGTGATCCTACCCTCAGGAATTCCACCATTTCGTCTATTGGCGATGATGTAGTCGAGGTAGATAGATCCTGTCGAGATCCAACGTTTCACGATCGTCGGTGCATCGTCGACGGCGAGATTGTAAGCAACACGATCACCCATCTCCTTGTTCAGGGACTTGATAAGATCGATTGTGAAATCGTTATTTGTCTTTGCCATGCAGTTCCTCAGATACTTCTATAGTAGACATGCAGGTCACAAAGTGACCTGCATGCAGTTCACACACTTAGTTGTTCACGCAAGCAGGTCATCAAACGCTGCATCAAGGTTGCCCGATGCCGGCTTTGACGTTGACCGACCAGCCGCGGCTGGTGCAGCACCTCTGCTGGTTTCACCACCCGATGCAGTCGCACCGTTGATGAACTTCTCAAGTGATCCAGCTAACTCATCATATGAGCTCACAGGATAGATCGCGTTGATGTCAGGCATCGTCTTGAGAAGCTCAAGTTCCTCACCAGACAACTTCCGCGACTTCGGCTTCGGTTGTACGTCAACATCACGAATGACTGTGCCGTCTGGGAACTTCTTTCCCGAGTCAGTAATCGTGACCTTGATGTCATAACCATCAGTCACATCAGAGATGTCGCCGTAATCAGGATCTACAACGAAGCTCAAGAGCTTCTTGTAAACAGTTGGGCTCATACCCCAGAACTTGATCGACTTCTTTCCTTCTTCTTCAACAATGACTGGAATGAAGCATCTCATCTTCGGACGAAGCTTCTTCGCAGTCTCAAGATTGGACTCAGAGCGATCTTCGAAGAGTGAGTCCCTAAGCTCACGAACTGGATCCGGCGATCCAAGCTTCGGAGCGATCATCTTCTTTCCTAGACCGTAGTAGAACCACCTCTCCAAAAACGGAGAACCAGCATCTGCTCCCGCAGACTCTGGCCACGGAACTGGTCGTACAACGTATGATCCGTACTCAGGTACCCAGAGATCAGACTTCATCTGTCCCTGTGCTGGGCGACCCTTGTTATTCATCTTGTCTAACTTTGCCTTAAGGGCTTCAATATCAATTGCCATTTGTTCCTTCTTTCCTTCTGTTACTTCTCCCAAGACATCCATCAGTCTTGAGAAGAATTCTTGTTACATAACGGATATACCGTCCAGATGCCGACCAACACGTCAGTCGTAATCTGTTCCTTTGTATCTTACAATTCTCGTGTCAGATGTTCACCAACTGATCAAATGTACTTGTTGATGAATTCCGTCAACTTAATTTTGCTACCTGGGTTACCGACGAGTTGGTTAATCGCAACACCATTCTTGAATATGATCAACGTCGGAGCAGAACGAATCTTGAAGTCAATAGCTGACTGTTGATTATCTTCGACATTGAGTTTCACAATCTTGATCTTTTCTCCTAGTTCGTCAGAAAGTGATTCAAGGTGAGGTGCGATCGCTCGACATGGACCGCACTCATTCATCCAGAAGTCAACAAGAACTGGCTGCTCAGAATCAAGCACTTCACTCTTGAAATTTTCGTCTGTAACAGATAAGATGCTCATGATCACTTGATCTTTCCGTCGCCAAAGGATGCAGCTGCAATCTGCAAACGTTTGTTCGTCCGACGCTTTACACCCTTCTTGTCTGACTTCTTCGGATGAGTTGGGCCCGTGCCTAATGGTGTCACAACGCCCTGAATATCACCGCTAGCAACACCAGAACCGCCACCCGTAGACACAGCGCTCACCTCCAAGAAGAGCCTAATGTACTCACGAAGGAGTGCTGCATCTCTGTCTTCCATGATGTCTAAATATGATCCAGATGTGGCTCTAGACGTCCTAGAATGCATTTTCTGTTTATTTTCGGCTTGATAAAACCTCTGAAGATCGTATCTTGGTGTGTTCCACACGTCCCAGTCTGCGATACGTGGTTCATCGTGTATGTCATCATCTGTCTGGTCGTCATACTCGATGTCAACGTCGTCACGCATCGTTGATGACATCATCGCATCAGCAATCGACCATAGTGCCGACTGTGGTTGACCGGTCTGACCTGACGTCGGTACTGGTTGAAGAGGTATACCTTGATTGCCGCGACGAGATGCAAAGGAACCAACCATCGCAGAACGATTGCTACCTGACTTGTACTCACGTACAATATTGTTTGCAGTTGTCTTATACTTTCCCATCTCTATCTCAAAAGTACCGAACGAATGTATGATCTAAGTACCGTCTCATTCGTCGAATTCTTGCGACCGAGGTAATCAAGCAACGCATTTTTCTCGTTTGCAACAGCACCAGAATACACGCCATCCATTGCACGTGTCATCGCTGAACCAATGTCCTTACCCTTTAGACCGATCGCTTGCAGGTCTGCACCTGAAACAGCTAATGCTGTTGGTGTCAGTGGCAGGTTGAGGGTTGCCTCTATATTGGTTGCTGTGTCGCTGAAACTATTCTCGCCTGTTGCTGCATGAAGCGCATCTAGTATCTTCGCTATCCTAGCAAGACGTTGTGGGTCAGACTTCTCCCACGTTCTGGCGGCCGACCACTTCCATGCATCTCGACCGGCGTTCTGTATCGCCGTTTGTGCCAACTTCAGATGTTCGATGAAGTCATTCGACGGCTTCATCGTTGAGTAATTTCCACCATTCAAAAAGAACGCAACAAAATTACCTAGCTCCTTGTCCTGTGAGGATCCACTTAACGATATCGGAATCGGATCGAACTCCGGACCAAAAAAGACATCACCAAGACCTAGGTCCTTGAATAGGTCTACGAGCACAGTCATGTCCGCGACACCCTTGGTCCACGCCTTCCTAAGTTCTAAGAGGACACGCTCACCCGATACAGACTTGAGCGTCGTCGCAAGTTCTCTTATTGCCTGTGCAGTCTTTGGTTCGATAGTGAATCCAAACCTAGACGCGAACTGTATCGCCCTAAGCATTCTCAAGGGATCTTCTTTGAATCTCTCTCTTGGATCACCAACAGTGCGTACGACCTTCGCTTGGAGATCTTCAAGACCACCAAATGGATCAATCATTTCACCTGTGACGGGATCTTCGAGCATTGCATTGAATGTGAAATCCCTTCGTGCGAGGTCAGTCTCAGGTGACGCGTTGGGATCTGTCTCAACTGCGAAGTCTGTGTGACCCTCACCTGTCTTCGTCTCAGATGACCTAGGTAGCGCAAAGTCAAAGTCCTCACCGTCGACACGCCCAGTCACAACACCGAAAGCTTCTCCGACTTCCTTTGCCTTACCGATCTGCGATATAGCTGCTACGATCTGCTCACGTGTAAGTCCTGTCACCAAAAAGTCGACGTCCTTGGATGCAGGTTGTCCAGCTATGTGTTTGTCTCTTACTGCACCACCAACAAGATAGGCACGACCGCCGGCACTTGATATCGTGCCGACGATCTTCTTAATCGTCTCCTGATTTGCTGCTTCACGAATGAGCATAACTTCACTTCACGATAAGTGGTTCCTGTGCAAGACGCTCTTCAGCAGCTGCACGAATCTCTGCACGCTTTGTCACTACTTCAATGAACTGTCCCATCGCCTTCTCGCAGTCTTCGTCGAGTGATGGAAACTTCGCAACCTGGCCAGTCATCTGGTTAACCCAGATATTATCGCCGAGATACATCATCAAACCACCGCCAGACATCTCTGCCGCCATCATACAAACGTTGTGATGTGCTTTCTTAAGCACAACTACTTCATCTTCTAACGAGGCAATCTGCGTCTCAAGCTCATCTAGCTTGCTGTGTCCACAGCTTGCAATTGTGAGCATGAGCAGTATCGATGTGATCGTGTTACGTAGCATAAAACTATCTATGTTGGCGAGGTTGTTTCTCCGTCACTTCACGAGCGACTTCTCTTCTTCACATGCAAGACGATCAGCCATGTGAATCAGTAATGCTAACGGCGGTTCTTTCATCGCATACTTGCTGTTCTCTTCAGCATATGGACCGTCGTTCAGTCTGATCGCAAGGTACTCGTCTTGAGTTGGAATGATACAGTAGTGAAAGAACAACATCGACGTGTGATCGATGTTCTGCATCCACTGGATGTTCTCATTCACCTTGAAGAACTTGCCCAACTTCTCACGATGCCACTCACTCGTCTCGACGACGTAGTAGTCTTGACCGTCAGGTCCTGGCTGACCAACCTTACCCAAGTCATGAAACAAAGCAGCAAATACAACAGATTCAGACGACAGATGCTCGAACACCTTCATTGCCTTATGAAGGGTCAATGCATTCTTCGCGACCCGCAACGAATGTTCAACAAGCCCACCAGGATATGCTGCATGGAATGCCTTCTGACTTGAAGCCGGCGCTACGGCAAGTCTAGCACCGATGTCATTCAACATCGCGTTGACACTTGCTGTTCGTGTTCCCAATCGTTGACACAGTTGTTCGTACTTGTTGAAATTGTCAACCATCTGTTCCTGCGACAGGACATTGTTATCTGTATAAGTTGTCATTCTGTGACTGCCTTTGCCTTAAGCGGGAACCTCTGAGTGTACCCACACACTCTAGATCCTACATCACACAGACCGTCGATGTACATGAGCTCATCTGGATGCATGTCAACGAACATCGCGTCGTGCAGCACGAAGACAGGAACAGACAGTAATGCTTGTCGACGTAGTTCTTCACACATCGTTACAAATCCGTTCAATGCGATGTCGACGCCTGAAGATTGCACGTAAGAACTGTAGATGATGTTATCCTGGTGAGATGTCTGAATGCGTCTGCCGTATTTGTTGCGGATGTTACCAATCTCATTCAGCTCTGTGGTGAGTCTCGCTGTCACTTCATTGACCGCGAAGTAGTCTCTTATCTTCGCCATCATCCACGATTCTGCACCCGGCTCTACACTGCCGTCCAGCATCACGCCACCTGCGCCGAACATCGTCGCTAGCACAGCTAGCTTCGCAGCAGAACGCGGTGCACCGCCAAGGACACGTGAAGATAGGTCACTGTATATGTCATCGTCAGGATCGTGACCAGCTTCAATAGCGGCGATACGAGCCTCGAGCGACGTGTAGTCGAATGCTACGACCTTGCCACCCTTCCAGCGTGACACCATGATGTCCCTATGTGTTCTCTTCAACGTCAGAATCCTCGGACCACTAGCAACGACAAGTCGACCTGTACGCGTTCGAAACTGATCGTATGTGACAGGTTTTGCAAATCCCGTCGAGTCTGGTAGGAATGTCTCTAACACGTCCTGATTGCCGTCGACACCAACGTGTGAACGAAGACGCGCGAGATCTATCTTGCATCTCGCCAGGGTTGACAGGAGACGTCTGGATGGTTCGTAAGTGTTGGAATAGTAGCCAACGTCACTTGTGTTCAAGACCCTCATGACGTCACGTGTTAGGTGACGTAGCATGTTTAGAAGCTTCCAGCGTGGGATTATGCTACACCATGGTGTGTTGACTGCACCCACCTGGCGCATCGCTGCAACGGTTGGTTCGTCTGGAAATGTCAAATCGACACCCGCAAGTTTTGCAACTGTTGCGATATCGCGTGCTGGCCAGATGTGTTCATCGTCAAGCACCCACGCATCGGCGGGTACGTGTTGCGACCACGACGTCTTTCCATCCTCACTTATTAGAAGATTCTCAGCAGCACCAAGAAAATGTGAAGTAAAGCACACACGCATACACACATTATGTGTCACAAGATGTGCAATTTATAACATATCAGAAAAATACGTTGTAGCTGTATCTGATAGGTCTTCAACACACTGTCCTCTTGTGTATCTTATACCATATGACTTAAATAAATCGACCGCATTATTGAGAAAATCTTCATGCGCTTTCTTTAATGTCGTGATGTTAACACCTGAATTCTTCACATAAACTTTGTCGAGTTGTGGTCTTTCTGGTTCATTATGCGTTTCAGCATCATCAATTTTTGGTTTCGTTTTCGGATCAGTAATATCATCAAGTTGTAATTTTTTGACGTCTTTTCTATTCTGATCGTAAAATGCCCATACATTTGCTGCTGCAGGAGAAACACTGTTTCTATCAGGCATTAGTCCATTCTTATGAAGTGATAATGCAATGTCATATGCTAATGGGCCCCATCCAGATTTTGCAGCGGAACCAACAACTTCTTGCGCGTTATATGCACGGCCGGCGCGATTTGCGCTGCTTGTACCAAGATATGCGTACAAAAATCTCTGCATCTCATCATAATCGACGATATCATAACGTGAAATTTCGTTTTCAATCTTCTGTATACGCTTGATCTTCGAAGAGAAGAACGAAAGAAGTTTCGAAGCGTCATATAAAATGATGTGTCGTATTGCACTCTTATCTATTACTAACAACGCAAGATCGTTCTGCTTTGCATCTTTGACTGTAAATGCCTTCTCAACAAGTACACCACGAATATACCGACGTAACTGTGACTCACTGTCTGAAATACTTTGCATCGAAGAAATCCTCTGCACCTATCATGATCTCATAGGTGATCTGTCTTGTGTCGTAGAGCAGCTTGTTCGTCTTGACGAGCTCAAGTATGTCAGCAACGCACTGCTTGTGAACAGATGTAAGTTTGTTAACATCAACAGGCGACTTGATCTGGTAAACGTAGTCTAGATACGCACGGTCAGGATCGTTGTGTGTCTTTGCATCATCGATCTTCGGTTCTGTCTTCGGATCGTTCATGTCATCGAGCTTAAGCTTCCTCACGTCAGACCTATTGTCATGGTAGTTCTTCCAAACATTAGATGCTGCAGGAGACACGCCGTCATTGTGGTCAGGCATCAAGCCCGTTCTACTCATCGACATTGCGATGTCATATGTCAACGGGCCCCATCCCTTACGTGCAGCTGATATCTCGATCTCTTTCGCACCGTACGCCTCGCCGCGCTGAACTGGATTGAACTTGACGATGCTCAATATCGCCGGGGACGCTGACTTCTCCACAGACAACCTATTGCTTGTCTTCGGTTTCGACGCCGCGCGCTTCAGATGTGCATTGACAATGCCTTGGTAGAACTTCAGTAATACTTCGGAATCGTAGAGGATGACTGTCTTCTCATTCGTGAAGCACGCCACCGCATTCTGTTCCGCATGTCCCATGTCGATTGCCTTTTCAAGCAATACGCCTCTGACATACGTACGAAAGAGCTCTTCAGCAAGTGACATGCACATAATTACACGCCCTTGGTCAATTGAACCAATTCAGCAATCGCTTGTTCTGCCTTATTGATCGTCGACTCGTACTTGCCGAATGCCTGCAACGGTGCCATCTCGAAGCTCGATCTGAACTCAGACGCGTTAATGTTGTGGTTGACCTGCGTGATCGCGTAGATGTTGTCGAGATCAGTTCCAGTTCCAGCATCGACGAAGAACTGTTGCATGAATGTCAACAACGGACATCCAAGTGATTCGATACTAAGCTGCGCAGGTATTGTCTTGAGTGGTACACCGCCACGACCAGATCCCTCAGGTGTGATAGATCCTGCACGATCAGTACGAAGCATGTTGACAGTCGACAACGCAGGATCCTGTATAGACGCAAGACCCAAGTTCGTGACAGCGGTATTCTGTGCACCGTAGATGATGTATGGAGCAGTGCTCATGACAAACTCCTTAACATTACGCGGACCACCGACGATCCTGAAGTGACTATAGACAGGATCTGTGCTTTGATCAGCCTTCGTCTCATCTGCGGGGATTCCCTCAATCAGACCAACAGCCTCTGCAGCAGCTAACAGTTTATTCCTTGCAGCCTTCATGCCGGCTTGATCGTCGATGTCATCCTTTGTCGGATCGATGTATCCAACTGCATTGAGTTCTGAGTCGATCGACGCACGCAAAAGCTCACCCTGTGTCTCATAGGCAGATGCCGCCTTATCGAACACGTGTATTCTGAGGATTGTCTTTCCGTCATTATAACCGACATCTGATCCTTCTGATGAACGTGCAGATCGAGCTGGAAGCGACTCTATGTAAAGATCAACATGTGGCGGGACGAACCTTCCATCTGGAACGCCGGCGGCGGCCAACTTTGCTTCAACGTCAGTTGCAGCTTTCTGTTCTGCCTTCTCACCTGGACGTGTCTTCTTGCTGTTCGGTACGAACCTGACTGTTCCATCCTTATCAATCTGACGCCTGTATATTGTCGCCATACCATAACTTGGATTTGCCATGTTATCGAAGAACGTCGAGTTAATGAAGTTCTGAAATTCGCCGACGCTCATGCCTGGGCTGCGGCGCTCCAACGTCAACGTGTCGTACTGTTTCTGAAGTTCATTCCTATCGATCAGAAAGCTAGCTATCGAAGTGTTTCGCACGAGTCCAGCTCCACTGTTAAAAGGGTAGAATAACACCTGCACGTCATCAAAACGCTTCGTCGCTGCAAGTGGTTCAGCAACGAACTTCATGAATACCTTACCAAACGACACGTACTTTGACGTCTTCGTCGTGTTTGCAGTGATGTCAGCAGACGTCAACTTCGTCGTCGCAAGGTCCTGTAGGAAGGGATCAACACGTACATCGAACTCTGTCGTAATCTCATCACCGAATAGACCACGAGCGATCGACGACGGCTTGACACCACCAAGAGCGTCAAACTTTGTACTGTTCACACTTGACAACGAAGTTCTTAGTCTCTTCACAGCTCCGCCGTCGCCGTCGTTCTTGCCGTATAGCTTCGTCAACGTGTCTGCTAAATCTTTCGCCTTCGCTGAGGCGCCAGAGTTGAGCTTGCTTATCACATTACGCAGTTGTGCACGCTGCTTCGCGTTTATCTCTGGGGTACCCAATGTCGACTGTGCAGCTTGAAGTACCTGTGATCCCAAAACTCCTCTCGTTGCTGCTTGACCGCCGAGTCTACGATTACTGAGCTCATCGCGTAGTTCTGACACGCGTTGCTGCAGGTCACCAACGGTTCGAAGTGCATCCTGCACCGACTCGTCCTCACCTGTCTGCGTTGTCCTATACTCGTTCGCACCTTTCATAGCAAGGTCAAGAGTTATCTTGACTGTGCCATGTTCTTCGAATGCGAATGATGAGTTCACGATGCCGTACTTCTCGCGCACACGCATCGCATTCAGAAGTGCACCGAATGGGTCTTGTGTATAGTCTTCACCAGACGGATGGTGCCACCCATACTCAAGGAGGAATTCAGTCTTACTGAAAAGATCTGGTTTCACAAAGTCAGCTAGCTCACTCAAACGAGATCGATCATAGAGCGTCATCTCGGCCTTCGCTGTCTTAAAACTCATGAATCCCTGTGATGCAGCAACATCGATGCTGACGTTGTCAATCGAGACGAGCGGCCTGAATGGATCTAGAACGTCGGTCGGTCGCAGCGACGGCGAATTGATTCCCTTGAATCCTCCACCGTCACCTACGGGTACCATAGTCTGCGGTGACAAGAAGAGCTCCATACCAGCGACAGCCGTATCTTCCTCTTCTATTCCGTTCTCAACAAGTGTTCCCCTTGCTGCTGATCCTATTGCGAAATCAGCTGTATCCTGTTGCAGTTGCGCAGCACCGAGGATGAACTTGAGTTGTGACGGCGAGTTAAGCTGATTTCCATCTGTTAGCGCAGATCTACCAACCTGCATCGTTAGTTCAAGGAATGGTACTGCTCTACTGAAGTGCACGGTTGGGATCGCATTCATGAACAACGTGAGTGCCGCTGTATTCTTCGTGCCTGGTGATGTTCCTATCGTCTTTACAACATATGCTGACAACCCAGGTGTATCCTTCGTTGGTTCATTCGAGTTAATCTGTGAGTCAGATCGAATGCTCAGGAACTCATTCACTGGTATCGTTCCGTACTTCTCAGACGTTGCCGTGTCAGAGAAGATGATTAACGACTTAAAGAGTTCCTCATTTCCAGCTGCACCACCTGGAATCTGTCGATCTAATTCAGTGACAAGTTCACGTGTCAAGTCGGCACCACGAACAGTGTCAAGCACAAGACGTTTCACGACAGGTGATATGTCACCAGGTGTATATGCCTGTCGTGAGACATCGATGAGGTCCGATATCTTCGATAGGTCAGTCGCAGCACCATCGACAAGCAATGCGATCAGATCACCAGGCGAACCAAGTGAAAAATATGAGTTCAAGCCTGAGACGGAGTTCGCAGGATCGCCGTGAACGATCAGGTTCAGAAGATCATCTCTGGCATTTAGGTTTTTTGACTTATCAGCTGACATGACTGTTCAAATTCATCCGACGATACGTAGGACATCGTCGATGTTCGGAATTCGTAAGTACGTTCCAGGCGGTACTTGGATACCCCACCCAATTCCACTCGCAGCGGCGATCGCCCACCAGTACTCGCCTGTGCCGTACTCACGGCCGGCTATTATGTCAAGTCGTTCGAATCCTTGGAGAGTTGTCTCTTTGAATCGTACTGTTCCATTGTCGATGCCGCGGCGAATCGTCTCTATGGAACGTGATGTACCGAATCGTTGACCTAAGTTCAAGACAGGTGCACGTGCATATCTTGAGACGGCCATTTACAACTTCCCCTTAATTTTACCAAATGCTTCGTCAAACCGATCTTTGCCGCGGCCAGATGTATCGTATACATCACCGAACATTCTTCCAGCAATGTCACCAGTCGGCCAGATCGGTGCACGATTGAATCCATCTGCGTCAATACCTGGCGCGATATCATGGATGACTGTGAATGCGATATCAATCTTTACAAGTTGAGGAGCACGTGCAAAGAACCTCTCAACGTCCCACCTTCCGTCATTCCAATCACAGTTCATCGATGTTATGAATCCAGGTAGACCCTTACCTTGAACATTTCTGAATGACCTGACAATTGCATTCTGTTCGATTTCTAGGAATGTGAGCTTCGGGTCAGCCATACCAGGAAGCGACGGAGGCGTTGCCAACACGACAAACTTCTCCACTTCAGCTGTCGATATTGCAAGGTATGCTTCTGGTACAGTCAATGTCGTACCTTCAAGACCTTTCTCCTTAAGTTCAACGACATATGTACGTGACTCCTCACCCATATGTCTTGTTCTTGTCAATGACGGCTGCTTTATGAGTACGGCTGACGGTCTAGTTGCCACACGATTGAAGTTGCGGAGCTTGTCTGGATCTGACGATAGAGCTGCGATAGCAGGAGGAAGCAGACCCGAGTGTTCATTCGTCTGTTTAAAGTAACCTGGAAGAAGTGTTGCTTCTTGTCCTGGAAGAAATCCGCTCGTCTCGACCTGCTTCTGCATCGTCTCAAGTATCTGGTCGAATGTCTTCGGTGTAGGAACCTTAGCAGGATCTTTGTCTAAGAACTCCTGTGATCCAAGACCGAACAAGCGCGCAAGTGCAAGGTTAGAGAAGTTAGACTTAACGAGGTTACCTAATCTGATCCTACACATAGGCGATGCACCAGGAACCTGTGAGAACGGTTGAGTAAACTGTCGTTGCTCGGCATCGACAACTGTCCTACCTCGTGTCCACTGAGGATACAGCAACGTTGCAAGCTTGTTGAGCTTCACGTACATCAAGTCGAAGTCCTCAGGCGACGTTGCAACTGCATGGAACGACAGTGAGAACTCACGTCTTGTTCCACCATATGTCATGATCGGATCGATGCGACCATATGGTGTCGTCTCACTGTACGTCGGTGTGAAGCTTTCGTTGACAGATCCGATAAATGCATGGAATGATATGATCTCGTTCGTCCTCAGATCATGGAAATAAAATGGCACGTACTCTGCATCTAGACTAGCTTCGACAGCTTCAACCTGTGCTGCGGTAAGGCGTGACGTTTCACGTGTGTCACCGTCGTTCTCAACTAATCCTTGACCAAGCTCATTGCATGCCGCTGAGTAGCGGGTCATCGTATGAGACAGTGTCTTCGCAGCACTCTGTACCTCACGTGGGAAGATTAATGACGACACCGGCGCAGACCCACGCCATGCCAATGTGACACGACCACGGTGACGAACCTTACTCTTCATTATTCTCGATGCTTCATTTTCGGGTATCGCGTCGACAATCGATCCACGTGGTGCATCATCAACACCCGACTCCTGTCGTGCGAAGCTTCTGTCACCTAAGACAGCCATTATATTGAGGAACGCGATGACCTTCGACGTCTTGAGGACATCGATGATACCAAGCACCGCTTGTACACCAGCGACGATGTTGCCGCCGCCAAGTGATTTGAAAGCATCGATGACATCTGTGATGATCCTAGCAGAACTCTGAATGATGACGCGGACCATGTTCGCATAGAATCCAGGTGACTTTGAGACCCTCCCGATACCTGTTGCAAACCCAGCTGCGCCGTTGAGTTCGAAGAACACCTTCAATCCTTCGTCAACACATGCTGTGAAGTCACGATCTAGCTCCATTATTCCTATGTCTGATAGCTTGATCGGAACAAGTGGACGACTAGTCGTTATACGACCGTATTGGCCGAGTTCTAGACCATCAGATGAAAGTTTGCCGCCGCCTGGACCCATGGGTTTACTAGCTATCAACCCGATCATACGAACTAAACCGGTTGCAACTAATCTCAATGCGATCACCAACACTAGCGCTAAAGATATCATGCCTAGCGGCATAAATCCTGCGAACGGTTCATTGCTGCTATTCAACTGACCGTACGACCTCGTGCCCTCGCCAGCTTTTCCTGTGATAATGTCCTTTATCCTAGTTCGTGGACGTCCAGCATTCGGATCTCTTCCAGGTGCACCGAAAACGTTCTCTGCATGCATGCTACCAACGTCGATACGTACACCAAGCTGTGCCTGACCAGGAAGAAGTGAACCAAGTGAAACACCTGGACTAGTCGGATCACCGTCAATGAACTCTCCAGTTGCACGCATCATCAAACTGAGGCCCACCTTCTTCAGTGAGTCTAGACGTGCACTAGCACCTTCCTGGTCGTAACTTCCCAATGCAGTTGGCATCGATGCTATATGACCGTCATCATCAAATTGATCACCGAATGTGTTCGCTGGTGTGAATCGATTCTGTGTGAGAATTCGTGACACAGATCCAACGACGACAGCTGCTTCAGGTGATGACTGAGCGGACTCATCATCTGCAGGTGTTGATCCTCCCAGTGTACCCTCAATCGCTGCGATTATGTCTTTCTTACCAACAGACGACCTGATGTTGTCGTCAAGCATGCTTCGAAGGCGACTGTAGTCGCTTCCGTCAAGCAAGTTAAAAAACGTCGTGTTTGAGTGTGCAGCAAGTTCGGTCTGATCTGCAAACTGTCGATCGTCTGACTCCTTCTTACCGTTGACAGGATCGTCCACCGCAGACTTGAGAAAGTCATTGAGCGTCTTCTTCAACGTAGGAGTGAAATCATCACCCTCCTTGATCGAGAAGTCAGGACCGGTCCTGTCAAGACGTGGAACGAGTCGTGTCACTTAGATGATATCTCCCATTTTCGTCTCGCCCGCACGTTGCTCGAACATCTTCATGAGTTCACGAACGAAGTCAGGATTCGACGCCATGGCTATTATCTTGTCGAATGCATTTTCTTTCCAACCAGACAAGAAGTCGAATGCGATCGTCTCAATCTTGGTACGATCTGACTCTGGTGCACTGCGAAGCACCGCCTGATACAGTGGATCATTCGCGAGCATCTTCTTCATGTCCTCATGAGACATCGCCTTAAGCTGCTCGAGCATCAACTCGTGTGGTGTTTTCATGTCAGATTCCCAAATCTATGTATCAGATATTCTTACTTCTGCTTAGGGAATCCTGCTGACCCAGGTGTGAGTGAGAACCAATTACCCTTCTTGACGGCATATGCGATCTGTTCTGCTTCAAGCTTAACGTCAAGTTGGATCTGAATCTTCACCTTGTCGTTCTTAACTTCGAACTTCTCATTCTTAACACCAAGTGACTTCGCAAGATTCTTCAGCTTGAGTTTGACGTCAGCACGCGCTGACACATCTGAAAGTTCAGTGTTAACGTCATTGACCTGCTGCACGACATCTTCGATAACCTGTGCAACACTCTTTATTCGTTCCTGTGAGAGCTTTACGTCGATGACAGCGTCATCATCTATGCTAGCAGCAAGCGAGTTGACACCAGACATCATACCAGTTAGAGCCATGTTCATGTTGCCCATACCGACGACAACAGAGACTGGATTGACCTTGAGTGATCCAATTCGTTCGAGTGATGTCGCAAGTCCACCGAGCTCGTTACCAAAGTTTGTAAGTATCGCGATCTCACCTATCGATGTGACATCTGTCTCTGTCAACGCTTCTGACATCTTTCTCACCTGACCGAGAAGGCTGTCTGGATCATCAGCGTACTTTCCAATGAAGAGTGGAACAACATTATCTCTGAACTTCCTTATGTTCTTCTCAACCTCTACTGGATCGATCTCCTTCACCTTCTCATAGAGACTCATATCCTCAAACGAAACACCTGTCGTGCCCATCTTAAGTGCTTCATCCTTGAACCTAGCATCAGACATCTTTTTCTTCAACTTGTCCATCATGCCGACTGGATCATTAAAGACGTTTGACAGAGGCTCAAGCATTCTACCAATCGAAGCTGTCAATGCCGGCATCTCGCGCTTCGTCTGTTCCTGTGCTTGACTCGAGAGGGTTGATACCATCTCTGCACCTAAGTTGTCTGAAGACCTCTCGAGCAGACGTGATGCTCCTGATGTGAATCCTGCGACGATTGTGCTACCCCATGCTGAAGCATCATCAGATATCGACGCATCACCTCTGATGTAGCTACCGACTGTGTCGAACGTACCCTTTATGAATCCGACCTTATCTGTGAACCAATCACTGAGATCGTTCCAGATGCGCTTGAACTCGTCTGTCCAGCCTGTCCATATGCGGCCGAGGTCTGAACCTAGGTCCTTGAATGGTTCAACTATCTTTGTCCCTAACTTGGAGAACCAGTTCTTCCACTTCTCCCAACTGAACTTGCCTGTCATCGTGTCCCACACGTTGTTACCGAACTGTGTGAACACCCTTATTGCGCCGGCAAATAACGTTGGCAACGTCTTGAAGACGAACGTTGAGAGTGAGTCGTAGATATTCTTGACAGTCGAGAACACCCACTTGACAGCCTTACCGATGCCTTCACCGAATATTGCTGTCGCGACACCACTGACGATGTCACCAAGCTTATCCCAGATCATGCTGACAGCCTTCGTCAGACCGCGGCCGACCATACCAATCGCCTTGATGCCGAACTTCACAAGTCCAGGAACAAGCTCGATGATCATGAACTTCAAACCATGAATGAAGGTCCTCTGAATACCATCGATCACCTTGTCGAACGCTGCATCGAATTTCTTCTCGTCACCAGTGACAAGTGCAACGATCGTGTCGCCTAATCCACCCCACAAATCGAGAAGTGGATCAAGATAATCCTTGAGATTGGCGACGAAGCTTTTACCAAATGCATTACCCATCGCATCGAACATCCACGTCTGTATCTGCGCAATGCCGTTAGCAATCTTCACCTCAAGATCCTCAGGCAAGAGACCGAGCGTGAATCCGTGAATCATTCCAGTCGCCGCGGCGGCAAGCTTCCTAGTCGTCTTATCGAACTTCGGATCGATCTTGTGGAGGAACATGTCAAGTCCCTCGCTGACACCTAAAGCAGCACCGACTGCGATACCGATCGGGCCGGCGACGCGCAGCACGGCACTAGCTTTCGATATGAACTTCGTGCCAACACGTGTCGCCAGACGATCTATGCTTCCAGATGCATTGACTGCACGTGATGCGAGCTTCGTTGCCTCCTCAGCACCCATCGTGAAAATGCGACCGATTTGCTTACCGACGCCCTTCACAACAGAGCCTATCGCTGCACCAAGGACACCCTGGATCGCCGCCGGACCGAAGATCGATAGGAACATGAGTTTGACTGCTGGACCTGCTAGCTTCTTGATACCGGCAGTTATCTTCGGCCACGCAACAGACCACAGCCTTAGGAACGCATCACGAAGGTCTGGCCAACGATCTTTCAATGCATCCCACAACGGTCGCAGGAGCTTCACGATCGGATTCTTCGACGATGAAGCCGCGGATTTGACACGTGCGATCGCAGCCGTTGGATTCATTATGAAGTCTGTAACGAAGTTCATCGCCTTCGTCAAGAACTTCAACGACATTTTAACGCCTTCACCGACCCACTTCATGACGAAGAGGCCCATCTTCATTGCACCGTCGCGTATTTTCTTGAATGCCGTACCACCGCCGGCGCCGGTGAAGAACTTGACGAAGATGTCTTTTATCCTGCCCAAGCCCTTCTCAAATGTGATGTTGTCCTTGAACATGTCATTGAACACACCACCGAGATCAGAACGTAGTTGCTTGAATCTCTTCGGGTTGAAGAACTCAAGCATGCCCTGGATCACCTCCTTGACACCAGGGAAGAACTTCACGAATGCTGCACCGGTCTGTACACCCAACCACTTGATGATCCTCAGGTCCCTCCTGATGAATCGTAGGACAGTCCTGAACGGAGACATGCGCTTGACGCCGCGCTCAAAGCCTTGGAAGAACTGTGTGAAGAAACCACCTGAGCTGCTACCAGACTTGACGAGACGTTCGATACTATCAGAGAGGCGCACCATCGCCTCCTCCTGTGTCATCGTGCTCTTCTCATTCCTCTTCTGCTGCTTCTCAAGATCGTTCATCGACACGCCCTGATTTCTCAGGGAGAACGCCATCTTCGCAGCTTCCTCTGTGAGACCAGTCTGCTGCGCGAGGAGCTTAAGTTCCTGTCTGGTGAGCTTCTCGGCGTCGACGCCGGCAGAAGCCATCGACTTTCTGAGCATGTCAAGTCGCTTCGTTGGATCCTGCTCACGCATCATGTCAAGAGCATCGACGTTCGCACCGAATGCCTGTGCAAGGTGCGCGGCGCCGACAGCTGCATCTTCGAAGTTGTCATACTTCTCGATCGTGCCGATAACGTCCTTGATCTCCATGCCGAGCTTGTGCATGTAGACAGCGGCTCGACCCATCTCGTGAACAGTCAATGAACCGAAGTTGGCGACATCTGCATTCATCGTCGCGATATCACGAGCAATGACTTTCTGGCTGAGGTTGAATGCGTCGGCGAAACCGGTTGAAGCCTTCGTGATCTCAAGGAGGACATCTGTCATCCTCTTACCAGAGATCTTCGCTGTCAGACCAATCTGCTTCATTTGCTCGCCGCTGACACCAAGACCCTTCTGGAACGCTAGGATGCGTTCTGTCGATCCCTTATCAACCGCACCACGAAGTTCCTCACGGAACAACGATGCGACGTTGCCCATACCCTTAACAACTTCGTGCATTGCAGCAAGACGTTCGGCCATGTTACCGAAGACCCTGAATACTGACAGGTTCGTCTCTGCTAACTCGCCACGAAGAGACTTGTACATCTTTTTCGTCGTCTGTGCAAGGTCCTCGCCGAAGTCACCAAACTCCTTCCTGATCGCCTCGCGGGCCTCGCCGAAAGCAGTGTCACTCGGTAGGTTGTTCGCCATGTCGACGAGACCGCCGAGGATCTTAAATGGGATCGCAATTATACTCTTGGCGAGGTCAAATATTCCTAACCCAAGTGACGACACTGCTCCGACAGTTCCTGTGACGATGTTCGTCAGCATGCTGAACCCCTTCGTCGCACCACCGATGAAGCCTGTGACACCACCGACCAGCATTGGGAACTGCTCTAGCAGATCCTTCTTAAACGTGCCGCCGAGTGTCTTCAAGCTCTTTGAGCCACGTGAAGACATCTGCTCAAGTGCCTTCTGTGTCTGCTTGAACTGATCTTTTGTATCAGTCGCTCTCTCTTCTACATCCTCGAGAGCCTTCTTTATCTCCTTGATCTTGGAGATCTGATCGTCCCATGGTTCACCCTCATGTGCAGCTTGAATGCCACGCATGATCGCTAACTGGTCCTTCAACTCTTTCGTCGAACGGGCGAGCAGCTTCTGCTGACGTGCAATTGCCTCATTTATCTGTAAGGCAACGTCTATGTTCTCTATCGCCATCGATACAGATAACTATCACCGCTCTTAAATTCGTGTGTTATCTGTTCAACCCGGCCATGGCACACCAGTCAACTGTGTGAACTCACGTGCTGTCGCATTCTTGAGACCAAGCTTTTCGATCACGCTCTCAGCAGTCGCACCGTCGCGTGCAAGCTCATCCTGGAACTTCCTCGATGCGACAAGTGCAGCTGCAAGCTTCTCAACTTCTTCCTTACTTCCCCTGATCTTGAGACGTGTCTTCTGTCCTATGAGCCACGCAGCAATACCAGCGACGAAGATCTTGCCAGTCACGCTTAGGGCGTAGTGGCTTCGTTCATTGAGTTGATTCTTTTCATCAGACATAATAGTAAATATCACATCAGAACTTACGCCGACCTGGCATACCGTTCATTGAGCGAAGTTCATGATTGTTGTTCTCGTATGAGGGACGTGTCAACGTCTCACCGTCGTTACTCTCACGTTGCTTCCTCATCTCCTCATTGATCCTTCGTATGAAGAACATACGATACTGGATCGGCAGACGGTAGGCGTCGCTGTAGTTGAAACCACAATATGTCATGAGCAGAAAGATCTGCTCAAGCATAATGTCAACCTTTGACTGATCATTCAGGCCAAAAAAACGATGCCTGGATGGGGACGTCCACCTCGCTTGCTTCTTGACACTCTTCGCAGACCATCATAGACTGCATTTCCATGCCTGGCTCATTGTCGGCAATGTACTTCCTGAGGAAGTGCGAGTCACGGACAGGCATCGTGCGAATGAACTTCGCAATGAATCCCGGTTCAGCCCTTCCATCAACCGCTGTGATCTGACGCTGAAAACGTGCAGTAACTAGTGTATCGAGCTGCGTCTTCAACTTCTTCTTCTTCATGACCTGTTCCTGCTGAATCTCCTCTTCGTCAGCACCGGTCAGGAAACGGAATGTAACGCGCTTCTTCGACACAGGAAGTGTGACTGTGAACGAGTTCGACATCTCAGTGTCAGGATCAAGCTCAAGCCACTTTAGTGGTAGCTCACTCAGATCAAAGTCAACATGCTGTTTGTGATCGCACTTCGGACACTCTGTCTCGATCTTGTACTCAGGACCGTAGCCAGTGATTCGAAGCGCAACCATTAGTGCAGTTCTGTCACCGCTGATCAGTTCACGTGGATCAATTCGCTTGTCGACAATGCAACTGCGAAGTAGATGCGTGATTACAGATCCATTCTTCAGTAAGGCACGTGACGTAAGGATGTCTTCCTCACGTGCGGTCATTGCCCTGATCGGTACCTGCGTGATCCCATGCATCTGGGTCGTAGCAGCATATACCTTTCCACGTGACGGAAGTGGAACAGTGTCGACTGGAATGTCGAATCCCAGTTCATCATTACGTGCGTGATCGCTCACACCCTCACTTGACGTCGGTAGACCCATCATCTGTGATGGTACGTGTGCACCGAACACTTGGTTTGTTTGGCGATCGCCGCTCTCATTTTCATTTGTCATCGTTGAGTGTACTCCCACACATTCACAATGTAACATTGTGATGTGCTGTTTGTATATACTCGACGATCAGAAATTTCTGCTTCTTCTAGGAAATCTGCTACGCCTTGCTGGAATTGTAATTTCACATTCAATTGCCATGTTCTTAGCTGAGCGCAATACTGAATCAGGGACGCTCTTGACAAATCTGCCATTTCTATACCAGTCGCCCTTATAGTCGCGCTTGTAAACAACATCTGATGTTGCCGGCGATTGAGATTCACAAACATTTCGATGTCTGATCCTATAATGCATATCGTGGAGGACCTCTTCAAGTCTCGTGCCTGGTACACCAACACGGTTGAACTGACTCTCGACCCACAACTTGAGCTTCGATCGCTGATTGGATGACATTCGATTCAGTACGATGTCGACACCCTCATTATACACATCTGCATCACTGTCCCACATCGTGACTAGCTCCTCGATCTTATCGAGTGTCGCTGCATCGATGTTCGCGTCAATCTCGGTGACGCGACGCACGTTGTCTTTTGCATACGGATCATACGTGTTAGTCTTGCCGAATCCAGATCCTGGTATCATGCCGACAGTCACCTCGCCGCCGTTGGCATACTCCATTATGTTCACCTTGGTCTGCACACCGCCTACTTTTGCCGCGGCGGTACCGATGACGTTCTCGGCAAGACGCATACGACGACGGTCGAACACATCTCCGTCGTCGTCGAACGAGAACTTCACTTTTGACTCAGGTAGGACTTCGAAGTCTGCGACGAATCCAGCACGCTCAAGCTCATCAACGACAGAGACGCCGAAGTCAGCAATGGCATTGAGATGTTCAGTGAGTTGCTTCTGCTCGTCTAGTTTCTCAAGTGTCGCTGACGCTGACTCTGTGATAAGTCGAGATGCGACGTCGGGTGCAGAATCATCTTCGCTGACTGCCCACTCAAATAGGTGAGATGGAACGTCTGATGTCGCTGAGTCGTTATACGAATTCTTCATGTGTGAACCTTGACGCACCTAAATATGTGCGTGGGTTGACACAATTCAAACACGTCTGAGTTCTGTGTAGTTCTTCCACACGTAGTAGATATGACCACATGCTGGACATGCACCAAAATTCTGTGTCGGGTGTGTCGTCCACCTCATCTTGCACCTCACGCACTCGTACATTGCATCTATCATGTCACGCTCCTGTAGACGAACAATGTGAGGTGCAATTTGCTGTCACTACGTATGCCGTCTTCTGGCAGATCGTAACGACGATCTATGTACATGAAGTTCGGATTTGTTATCTGTACGTAGAAACTACTCCACGTGGGAAATGCCTGTATGACATAGTCACCGAGCGCTATCCTGTGTCTATGTACAAATTCGATCATACGTTCAACGACCTACTTGAGAAAACATCTGAGCATACTAAATGACTAGCAATACCGTCTCTCACAAACGAAAGATACTCGCTGATAAACCCAGAGTGGATCAAAACCACTCGACAAGATCGAGGAGTGAAGGTAATGGCAATGTCACCTGGCTTTATGCATCTGTACATCGACACACACGTGAACTTGTCATGCATTAGCAACTCACCTGTCTGCTGTTCAACGATCTACTTGAGAATATATCATAGTACGCTAAATGATTAGCATCACCGTCTCTTACAGAAAGATATTCACCGATAAGTAGTGTATCGACTGGCAATACTCGCCAACTTCGGCTGGATGTGAAGACGATGACATCGTCGCTCAACTTCAGATAACCGTACATCGACACACACGTGAACTTGTCAGACGTCATCGACACACCTGTCTACAGACGAACGTATCATGTGATGCTGCAGCGCGTCGTCTATCATTATAACAGTCATATGCCAACGATGCATACTCACGCATATCAACATATCGTTTAATTGTCGCAACGTAAGCACTACCAGCAGAAGTGACGTATATGATCATATCACCGATATCCATACAGGGATAGAAGTTAATACAATGTAGGTGTTCCATGTAACTCACGATACTAAAATTCGTGAAACGAACGTGTCATCAGCAATACATCCAAGATTTCTATGGAAGC
>Ga0075163_10003214_pt1 | contig 21995 bp, 15 predicted proteins | sample JI1023141ADNA_FD_71478 | JGI IMG/M metagenome (GOLD analysis project Ga0075163, IMG submission 71478) | Wastewater effluent complex algal communities from Wisconsin, to seasonally profile nutrient transformation and Carbon sequestration -... | ecosystem: Engineered > WWTP > Effluent > Algae... | reverse complement strand
ACGATTTTCTGAAGCGCCTACCATAAAGCGTGGTGATAGATGATTAGGATGTAGTGCATCATCAAATACATCGTCTACTTGGCCAACTGCTTCGCGTAAATACTCTGGGAGCAAATAGAGGAAAGATAAGGTAGTTAAGTCCCCTTCTTCGCCTTGCTCTTGCATTTCTTTAAGTAAAGCGCGAATCCTAGCAGGCAGGCTATTAATTTGCTCTTCTTGTAAACTTTTTCCTGCTGAAACAGTAGATATAATATCTGAGACTGGCTCAGGTAAAGTATTCATAACCCTTTCTGGGCCAAGCATTCCAGCAAAAGATGCAAATCCTGAGGCACGTAAGTTATCAACAAATTCTTGACCAGAAATTTTATATTCTGGCTCAGGGTCAACTTTCTTTGACACTGTTCCTCGTGGAGTAGAAACTTCATCAGCTTCTAACAACCGAATATAACCACGTTCAGGTGAACGCATCCCTACTTCAATACGGTAGCGCTTATCTGGAAAAACACTTAACCAATAGTCTCCACTATCAGCAATATTAATAAAAATTACATCATCATGGCCTAGCTCTGTTAAGCGTAATACGGGTGAAAAAGTTTTTGCTACTTCTGGAGGAAAAATTGCGGTTAATTTATCAAATACTTGTGGACGCATTGTCCAATAAACCCAGATATGAAAAGGGTCTTGCACCATTGCGCGAATAGTATCAACATCATAGCTATCTGGTATGGATAAACCTTTATCAACAAAAGTTTCTTCTGCTGGTTTAGTAACTCTTTCTTCTATTAACTCAGCAATTGGAACCTCTGTAATTCTTTCCACATTAGAACCAAGATAGGGATTTTGGGAAGTAACCATTTTTTTCGCCTTTCTTTGTATATAGCTAGGAACTTTTCTTAGCTATATGGTAAGACTTGACCATATTTGATCGCTTAGGAAGTGTCAAGCAACCTTGACGCATATAAGTTAGCTTCAATATGATGGGAGATTGATTTTTATTTATAACTTAAAAGCTTTAACCATTGTTTTACTTGATACTTATAGTTACTATAAAAAATGAACGACTTATTTAGACTATTTCGCTATGCTCGTCCTTATTCTTTAGCACTAACGCTAGGAATCTTGCTTACCTCTGTAGTAGGCTTTTTTGAAGCAGCAAGAATTGCACTAGTAGGGCCAATCTTTGATGGGCTTGCTGGCACTAACCTAGGGAATAATGCTGTCGGACAAATAGCTAACTTCCCTGTTTTAACAAATTACCTACCTCAAATAAATCAATGGAGTACAATAGCTTTTTTACTACTAACATTTACTGTATTAAAAGGCGTTGCTCTCTTTTCTTCAGGCTACTTGCTTACTCATGTAGGACAAAAAATTATTGTTAGATTACGTCAAGAACTTTATGATCATATTCTAAAACAATCTGAAGTATTTTTTACTAATCATCGTTCTACAGACCTAACTGCTCATATAATTAGTGATGTGGAAAAAGTTCAACATGCAGTAACTGTACTGCTTTACGATACTTTAAGAGAATCTTTTACATTAATAGCTTTACTAGTCTGTGCTTTTTCTATTAGTTGGAAACTCTCTCTTTTTTCCTTAATTGTAGTTCCTATAGTCTATTTAATAACAGTCCGTTTTGGTCGTCGACTGCGCCAAACCAGCCATAAAACCCAAGAAGGAATCCAAGAAGTTTTAGGAATTGCTCAAGAAACCATTACCAATAACCGTGTAGTAAAGGCTTTTGGAATGGAAAAGTTTGAAAGCCTAAGGTTTTTAACCTCACTAGAAAAACTACGTCTTACTAATATGCGTACTGCTAGCGCGCTTTATCTATCCTCCCCTATTTTAGAGTTTGTGGGTTTTTTACTACTAGCAGGGCTAATTATGTTTGTACAAAACTTAATTGCAAAAGGTGATTTTTCTGTTGGGCATTTTACAGCTTTACTTGTAGCCTTAGCTAAACTTTATGATCCAATGCGTAAGCTTAGCCAGACCCAAAACACCTATCAACAAATCTTTGCAGCCTCAACAAGGGTTTTTGCTATTCTAGATGAACATACTGAAATAGTTGATAAACCTAATGCAAAACGGTTAACAAGTTTTCAAAATTGTATAGAACTTTGTGATGTTTCATTTTATTATCCTAAATCTGAAATAGCCGCGTTAAATAAAATCAACTTAACAATTGAAAAAGGGCAAATGGTAGCTCTAGTAGGTCATTCTGGTTCAGGAAAATCTACTTTAACCAACCTACTAATGCGTTTTTTTGATATTAGTTCAGGAAAGATTTTAATTGATGGTCAAGATATTCGTGAGTTTGAGCTAGCTAGTTTGCGCTCTCAAATGGCTTTGGTTAGCCAACAAGTGGTGCTTTTTAATGATACGATTGAAAGTAATATTGCTTATGGTCGTAGGGATATTAGCAAAGAAAAAATAGTAGAAGCAGCTAAACTAGCCTATGCAGACGAATTTATTAATGAGCGTGGTGGCTATGAAGTAGTTGTAGGGGAAAATGGATTTGAGCTTGCTGGAGGCCAACGTCAGCGTATTGCTATTGCTAGGGCAATATTAAAAAATGCTCCTATTTTGATTCTAGATGAAGCAACTTCGGCTTTAGATAGTAAGTCAGAAAAAATAGTTCAAGATGCATTAAATAACCTTATGCAAGACCGTACTACAATAGTAATAGCTCATCGTCTTTCTACTGTTCGTCGTGCTGCTCAGATTGTGGTTTTAGACAAAGGTCATGTTGTTGAAGTAGGAACACATGAAGAACTACTAGCAGCCTGTGGTTTTTATCATAAGCTTTATCAATTACAATTTGCTCAAGATGAATTAAATGAAGAATTAACTTTAACAAGGGAATAATATATGCTTAAAAGCATGACCGGGTTTGGTCAAGCAATAATTGAAAACGAAAATCACCGCATTACTGCTGATGTAAAAACAGTAAACAACCGTTTTCTTGATATTCATACTAAATTACCAGCAGAAATTTCTACACAGGAAATTACAATAAAAAAACGGGTTCAATCTCTACTTAAACGTGGTCGGGTAGACTTAACAATTACCTTAACCCAAACAGCAGAAACAAGTTATGAGATTAACTTACCACTTTTAAGAGGCTACCTTAAAGCCTTACAGCAAATCCAAATGGAATTAGACCTTGATACTAATATTGATCTAGGACTACTCACTAAACTACCTAATGCAATTCAAGTAACAACTGGTTCAGCGCCTAATCAAGAAGTTCTTGTAAGCGTAACCGCCGCTGTAGACCAAGCATTAGCAAAACTAACTGAGATGCGCATTAATGAAGGTCAAGAGCTAGCAAAAGAGCTTGGTAAACGTTTAGACCTAATTGAATCAGCTATTCCTAGTATTGAAAATAACCTTGGCCAGCTTTTACCGCTCTACCGTGAACGTTTACAAAAACGTATGCAAGAAATTCTACCTAATAATGCTCAAGCCGAAGATGCTCGTTTTGCTCAGGAAGTAGCTTATTTAGCTGAACGTAGCGATATTACTGAAGAAATAACCAGATTAAAAAGCCATATTTTACAATTTCGAGAGCTTTTAATAGTTGGTGAAGAAGTAGGCAAAAAGTTAGACTTTCTTTTACAAGAAATGAATCGTGAGGCTAACACTATTTTGTCTAAGTCTAGTGAGTTAAGCATTTCTAAAGTAGCACTTGATATAAAAACTGAAATAGAAAAATTGCGGGAACAAGTACAAAATGTTGAATGAACCTAATAATACAAATAGACTTGGGAGCTTACTAGTAATCACCGCCCCCTCTGGTGCTGGTAAATCTACCCTAGTGAAGAGATTAAGAGCATCTCTAGAAGAGATAGCTTTTTCCATTTCCTATACAACTAGACCACCTCGTGTAGGAGAAGAACATGGCAGAGAGTATTTTTTTGTTTCCACCTCGGATTTTGAAAAAATGCAAGCTGCTGATCAATTTTTAGAATGTGCAAAAGTACATAGTAACTACTATGGCACACACCGCACCGCAGTTGAGCAAGCGCTAGAAGCAGGTAAAGACCTAATTCTAGATATTGATGTTCAAGGGGCAGAACAAATTAAACGGGCAATGCCTCAAGCAGTTTTAATTTTTATAATGCCTCCTTCTTTTGAAGCTTTATCTGAGCGCTTACGTACTCGTAACCTAGATGCTACAGAAGTAATCGAGCGACGACTAAAAGAAGCAAGTTTTGAAGTTGCTCGTTATTTAGAGTTTGATTACGTTATTATTAATGATGAATTAGAACAAGCCACAGAGTCTTTAATTGCTATTGCTAAAGCAGAGAGGTTAAAACCATATAGAATGGGAAATAAACTTAAATCTATTTTAGCTAGCTTTCCTCAGTACTTAAGGTAGTAGGTAAGTAGTGATTGTATGAAAATAGCGCTTGGTGTAACAGGTTGTATTGGTGCTTATAAAGCGGCTTTGGTGCTAAGACATTTGCAAGAATTAGGAGCAGATGTTGAAGTGGTAATGACTCGTCATGCTACAGAGTTTATCCAACCCCTTACATTTCAGGCACTTTCTGGCCATCCTGTGATTACAGAGATGTTTGCACCTACAGAACGTAGCGATATTTACCATATTACCCTAGCTCAAGCTATTGATTTAATGTTAGTTGCTCCTGCTACAGCAAATAGTATTGCTAAATTTGCTCATGGGATTGCTGACGACTTCTTAACTACACTTTATCTTTCTACCCCTGCCCCGCTACTTATGGCACCAGCAATGAATGTTGAGATGTGGCGACATCCTGCAACTCAAGAAAACCTAGCTATTTTACGTAATCGTGGAGTAAGTTTTGTTGATCCATCAGCAGGCTATTTAGCTTGTGGAATGGAGGGAGAAGGACGTTTAGCTGATCCTTTAGAAATTGCTAAACGAGCAATTGAAATAGTTAAACAGCATCCACCTAAATTAGATTTAGTAGGAGAACATGTTTTAGTCTCAGCAGGCCCAACACGTGAACATCTTGACCCAATAAGATATATATCTAATCGTTCATCAGGAAAAATGGGTTATGCCATTGCTGAAGCGGCTTTAGCTAGAGGTGCAGAGGTCACTCTAGTAAGTGGGCCTGTTTCTTTAACTGCACCTAGTAAAGCAAATCTAGTTAAAGTTACTTCTGCACAAGACATGTATGAGGCGGTTTTAAGTCATTTTGAAAAAGCTACTATTGTAATTAAGTCAGCAGCAGTTTGTGATTATCGTCCTAAAAACCAAGCTGAGCAAAAAATTAAAAAAACTACGGCTGAAATGACTATTGAGTTAGAGCCTACTCAAGATATCTTAAAGACATTAGGAGAAAGAAAAACTCATCAAACTTTAGTTGGTTTTGCGGCAGAAACACAAAATATTTTAGGTTATGCTGAAAGTAAGCTAGTGAAAAAAAATATAGATTTTATTGTAGCTAATGATGTTAGTGCCACAGATGCAGGCTTTGACACAGAAAATAATCGAGTAATAATCATTGACCGTAAAGGAAACCAAACGGCTCTTCCCCTAATGAGCAAACGCCTTGTAGCAGACCGACTGTTAGACCTAGTAATTCTTAATAAACGTTTAGCCTAAAAGACTAGACTATATAAGAACACACCCTAAGACTTCAGAATTCAACTACTTGCTAATTATAAACACTAAATGCCAACTATCCCAAAATCCACATAAAACATTTGTTTACTTATTTCTCTATACTAATTTATACTAAGCAAAATAAAGAATATTAAAACTATTAGACTATTAAGAGTTTTTGTTAAATAGAATATTGTAATTTACTAGAGCAGTTTATATCGAGCTAGTATTTATACTAGCCTGATATTAGAGAAATTATGGTAACTAAAGCTTTTAATTATTATCGTTATGTTGCTTTGCTAGTTCTTACTACTAGCTTACTCTCTTGTTTTTTATTATTGATTTTTGATATTAGCCTTTCTACTTTGCTAGTATCATTCTTTGTTAGTGATAGGATAGTTTTAAGTATAAGCTTAATTTTTGCATTAATTAGTGCTTTTTATCTATTTTATTCTGCTAATTATAATGCTCAATTAGAAAAGACTAAACAAGCTATTTATGAGAGTGAGAAACGCTATAGATTATTATCAGAGCTAACTTTTGATTATGCTTTTTTTATAGAAGTAAAATCAGATAAAACTTTAAATCTAGAATGGATAACAAATGATATATCTAATTTAATAGATACTTCTGAGGAAGCTCTTACAACTGATAGTGTTGCAGCTAAGCTTATATACCCTCAAGACAAATTACTTGGCAAAGATATGCTTAAACAATTATTAGAGGGAAAAGATTCAATATCTGAAATAAAAGTTACAGGTAAAGATAATGCTATTTATTGGTTAAAAGTTTTTTGTAAATCTGTAAAAAACTCTAATAATCAAGTGACCCATATTTATGGGGCAGTACAAAATATTACTCAACAAAAAGAAAATGAATTAGTTTTATTAAAACTTACCTCAGAACAACAAGCAATTCTTGATACATTCCCAGATATCCTATTTAGGTTAAATACTAAAGACTTTATTATTGACTATAAAAATAGTCAGAAACATATTTTGTATATTTCACCAGAATATTTTCTTAATAAACATTATAAAGATGTATTACCAATAGAAGTAGCTGATAAGCTTGAGAGAGCATTAAAAAGTTGTCGAGACACTAATAGTTCCACTTTTACAGAATATTGGTTAACTATAAATAACAAAGACTACTACTATGAAGCAAGAATGATCCCATTTAGTAATCAAGAAATTTTAGTGATTGTTCGTGATATTACTTCTAGAAAAAAAACAGAAGATGCCTTACGTGAAAGCGAAACCCGTTTATCTGCAATAATTACCTCTGCAATGGATGCAATTGTCACAATTAATAGTAACCAGCAAATTACATTTGTTAATGTTGCAGCAGAGCGCATGTTTCTATGTTCTGCAAAAGAAGTTATTGGTCAGCCTGTAACTTCTTTTGCTCCAACAAGACTTCGCAATACCTATAAAGAGTTTATTGATAAATTTGGTCTACTAGAACAAACTATTGAACAAACAAAAGATCAGAAACCCATTAAAGGGGTTAGAAAGAATGGAGAAGAATTTTATATTGAGGCTTCTATTTCTAAAATTTTATCTCAAGGTGAAAAATTCTATACAATAATTTCACGTGATATAACTGAAAGAAGAAAAGCACAGCAAATTTTGTTAGAAAAATCTACATTTGCGGCTCTAGAAGCAGAAATAGGGTTTTTACTGGCTCAAAGCAATACTTTACCAGAAATACTTGATTATTCAGCTAAAACTTTAGTTAAACACTTAAATGCTGCTGCTGCTCGTGTTTGGGCGTACACAGAAGAAAGCTCAACCTTGCTAGCTGATGCTGGGATTCCTTTCCCTAATAACAAGCCAAGAATAGCAACAAGTAAATTTCGAGTTATTGATATTACTCAGGATCAAGAACCCTATTTTACCAACTCTTTATCAGAAGATCCTAGATTTACTGATAAACAATGGATAAAAGAACAAGGCTTGGTTTCCTATGCTGGTTATCCATTGATGGTAAGAGGAAAGCTAGTAGGAGTACTAGCAATGTTTTCAAAGAAAACTCTTCCAGAACTTATTTCTATTTCTCTAGCCAGCATAGCTTCACAAATAGCCCATGGTATAGCGAGGCTAATAGCACAACAAGCTTTACAAGAAAGCGAAACAGAGTTACGTCAACTTAATGAAACACTAGAACAAAAAGTAGAAGAACGAACTAGAGAACTACGAGAGGCCAATGAAAAACTAGCTAAAACGGCTCAGCATAAAGATGAATTTTTGGCTAGTATGAGCCATGAACTACGTACTCCACTTACTGGTGTATTAAGCCTATCAGAAGCCTTACAAGAAGGTATTTATGGCCCATTAAATGAAAAACAATTTAAAGCCCTAAATACTGTTGAAGAAAGTGGTCGCCACCTTTTAGAGTTAATTAATGATATTTTGGATCTATCTAAAATAGAAGCAGGCCAATTTGAACTACAACTTAATGATTGTTTAGTACAAGAGATTTGTCAAAGTAGCCTACATTTAATCAAGGGATTAGTTAATAAAAAAGAACAGACTCTATCTTTTTCAATTAATCCTCCTAGTATTGTTTTACCGGCTGACCCTAGGCGATTAAAACAAGTTCTAGTTAACTTACTTAGTAATGCGGTTAAGTTTACCCCAGAAAAAGGTAAAATAGGGTTAGAAGTAATAGCAACTCAACAAATAGTAAGTTTTAGTGTTTGGGATACAGGTATAGGAATTTCTACCAGTAATATGGATAATTTATTTAAACCATTTACACAACTTGATAGCAAATTGTCTCGCCAATATTCAGGCACAGGTTTAGGATTATCATTAGTTAAGCGACTAGTAGAGCTACAAGGGGGCAAGGTTACTCTAGAAAGTGAAGTAGGTAAAGGTAGTTGCTTTACTGTTATATTCCCTTGGAAAAATTAGGGGACTTATTTATGGAAGAACAAATTTCTCTATTAATAATAGATGATGAGCCTGTAGCTAGAGAGGCATTAGAATCTGTGCTAATAAACCAAGGTTATAATTTAATCTTTGCTTATAACGGCCCAGAGGGTTTAGTTAAAGCAAGGGAAGTACTTCCTGATGTAGTCTTACTAGATATAATGATGCCTGGAATGAATGGTTTTGAAGTTTGTAAACATCTACGCCAAGAACCTTTACTTGCAGAAGTCCCCATTATATTGATTACTGCTTTAGATGATAGAAGTTCCCGTTTACAAGGTTTAGAAGCAGGAGCAGATGACTTTATCTCTAAACCATTTGATCGTATTGAATTACGCACTCGTGTTAAATCTATTACCCGTCTTAATCGCTATAGAAATCTCTTAAACGAGCGCTCTAAAACATCTTGGATAATTGATCAAGCTAAAGATGGCTACCTATTAATTGATCAGAATAATAATATTTTATACAGTAATAATTCTGCTGGTCGCTATTTTACAACACCAGATGTAGAAAGCTTAAAAGGTAAAAATTTTTTAGAACAAGCTACCATCAATTATAATCTTGTCCCAGAATCAGCTTGGCAGGATTGGCCTAATTCCAAGGTAAAACACTATTTAGTAAAACCTGAAACAGAAAGTGCTAATGCAGTTTTTTTACAAGTAGATACTTTTTCTTCTACCCGTAGTTCACAACCTCATTGGTTAGTTAGTATTAGAGATGTTTCAGAAAATACTCATTTACAAAGTGATGTTTGGCGTTTTCATTCTATAGTAAGCCATAAATTACGCACTCCTTTAACAGTAATTATGGGTAGCTTAAAACTATTAGAAGAAGACTTGCAAACTAATAAATCTGCCATTGAACTTCTTGATATGGCAATTAAAGATACTACTCAGCTATATGAAAATATAAAGGAGATATTATCTTTTATAACTTCTCCTAGCATAGCTATCGAAGGAGACCATTTTCAAATACTTTATTTGCCTCAAATAATAGAAGATATTTCTAAAAATCTCTCATTGTCTCCTATATCAATTTCTGGTTATCAAGAAACTTCTGATATTAAACTACCATTATCTGAACAAGCTTTTTCAAACATAATAAGAGAATTACTACAAAACTCTCAAAAATTTCATTTGACACAGTCACCTGAAATAGAGATTCAGATCTTTAAAAATAATGACAAAATTATATTAACAGTGTCCGATGATGGAAAACATCTACCACTAGATCAACTAGCACAAGTTTGGTTACCTTATTATCAGGCAGAAAAACACCTTACAGGTCAAATATCTGGTATGGGTTTAGGTCTTACTATGGTAACAATGTTGGTTTGGAAAGTGGGAGGACAATGCCATATTTATAATAGAATAGATAAGGTTGGATTAACGGTAAAACTCGTATTACCAATAGTCTTATAGGGCGAACTGTTCGCCCTATGTCTTGTCCATCAAAGAGTTACTATTTTTTACGGCTAAAATTTCTGCCATTGCCAAGCCTAAAACTAGCCAAAAGACTATTACTACTTCGCCATCACCAAAATTAAAATGTACTAGAGAACTGCTAGTAAAACCTACTAGGCCACCTAAAGCACCAAGTATTGTTGCTCTTTGTTGCCAATGAAGTGCATCAGCTTTTACTGTCAGTAAAAAACTAGCAAAAGTTCTTATTGCTTGAGCAATTACGGCTAAATATAGTAGTAGAGCAGGTAACCCCCACCATACAGCGATCTGCAAGAAAGTAGAGTGAAAATGTCCTGGTGGAAGTTCTCCATTACGAAACATTCCCCATTCACGCCAATGTTTTCGCTCGCTACCTTTACCAATACCTAAAACAGGATGTTTTTTTACTAAGTTTAACCCTTCTTGCCAAATTTCTAGTCTCCAAGTTGTACTACCATCTTTTAGATCGATTAATCCAACACCACGCCATTTGGCTATAGCATAAACACCTACAGGTAAAGTAACTAATAGCAAAGCAATTAAAATCAAGCGGCGATGTCCATGAGAAAGTAGTGTAATAACAAAAGTTGATAGCCCTAGTGAAAATAATGGTGCACGTGTGGCAGTAAAAATCATTGTGGCACTAAAAGTAACTGCCAAAAGACAAAAAAATAAAAACCATTTTTCTTTTCTAGGGCAAGCAAGAAGAAAACCAAATAAAAGCGAGGTAATTAGTTGTAATACTTCTGCATAAGTTGAATAGTGGTTATAAAAACCTTGGGCGCGAAAATCCCTTGCTGAAGAAACCTCTATACCAAAGCGAGCAACTCCAACTAAATCTTTTTGTTTTTGAAAGCGTCTTCTAAGAATCTCCCCTGTTAATAACATTTCATTATGACGAAAATCCACTTTTACCATGCTATCTGCTGGGCCGTTGTCTATAACATCAGAGAGAACTTGTAGAGATGTAATAGGCTTACCATCGGCTCTTAATAAAACATCTCCTTCAACAAACATATTATTAGGAGGCTTACGATTAATAAGGCTTCCTGGATAAATTTTATCTATCTTTAAGCCTTCTCCCTTAATTTTTTGGTAAATTGAATAGCCAACATTAATTGAACAAGAACAAATTAGCACTAGTGCTAGTCGTCTAGCCCTTTGTCCATCACAAGCACGAGTAGCAACAAAATAAAACAAGCTAAAAAAAGCTAGCTGTTTTAATCCACTAAAACTAGTCATTCTTTCATAGGAAAAACAGGCTGAAAGTGTTGCCCAGGCAAATAAGCCTAGTAGGGGTAAATCTAAAGGAGTTCGTTTAATAGTAAATTGTTTTTTTAGTAAACAACTTATTAGCCAGAAAAAAGCAGCAGCTAAAAAGCTACCTTGTGAGCCAGCAATGCTATGTGGAGCAGCTAAAGCACAACAATAAAGTAAAATAGTAGAAAATTTTTCAAAATTGTTTCCTAAAGAAAGTCTAGAATCACTGACTAAATTGGCTTGAGTCAAAGCAGGTATTTTCCTTTAACTTGGTCTGGTGGTGGGAATTACAACGGGGCTAAAACTACTGGTAGATTTTCCTAAAGTGCCATGAATCATAAAATTCCTATCAGGAAATTCTAGTCTAAGAATTTGCTCTACTAGCTGATATTTTAAAGTAAGAAATCGGCTAGAATAAAGCTCTGAAAGGGGTTTACTAACATCAGCAAATAATGGGTCAAAAATATTACTACGCCCCCCAATCATAATTTTTTCCCCTTCACGACGAATATAACCTCCACCTACTACAAAAAATTCAACCAAATTTTCTTCAAAACGTTCACCAAAATTTTCTTCTAAGTATTCGCGTACTCTGGCAATAGCCAGCGTATTATTACGCTCTGTATGAGGAAGGATACTAATCATAGGGTGATCAGCAAGAATTACTAAACAAAACTTAAAAGATTTTTCTTCAGCCCCTTTACCATTATTAGCAAAATATTCCTCTAGCATTTGCTTACTTTCTGGGACAATAGCACTAGTTGAGCCTAGTAGAGTATCTAAATCTATTCTAAACATTTCTGTACGGTCTAAATGATCATTAACCTGTTCTTTAGTTAAATCTACTACGGTTTTACCTGCTTCACCATAGGTTTCCATACAAGAAAAAATCAGGTTATAAATCTCTTTACAAACAAAAGGAAAGCTAAGTAGTAAGTCTCTTTGTTTTAGTGGGATTAAACCTTCATAGCGTTTTTGAAATAGAACTGCATACTGTATATATTTACGTAAGTCTCCACGACGAACAAGTAACATGCTTTTTAAGAGTGATAATTTATCTTCTAGTTTTTTATTAAGAAAAACACGATAAAATTTATCAAAATGCTCTAATTCCGATTCAGTCAAAGGAGTATCCGCAGCACAACGACCTTCAGCTACTAATTGATTAATTATTTTATCTTGATTTTCCATAATAATTAAGAAACCTAAGACCCAGACCCCAGTCTGGCTGGTCTACTATTAAGAATTAAAAATGCCTATTTCTTAAGCTACAAAGTACCTATTAGGGTTTACTTATAGTAACAAGTACTTCATTTGAAGCAGTGCTCTCGCCATTTTCATAAACTGCGGTAACTATATAGTTAAAAGTTGCTTTATCATTAACCAAAACACTATCAATAAAAGTAGTCATTGTTGCTGGTACAGTGGCAACTAAGTTTATTGGGCTAAGTAGTACTGGAGAAGAAGTAGAACGGTAAATATTATAACGCAACAAATTATTAGTTGGAGTAATTCCAGCTAAAGGAATGACTTTTACAGCACTTTGATTGCCATTACTATCTACTAAACTTACTGATACTGTTTTTATAGTGCCTGCTTGTACTTGTTTAAGGATGCCAGAAATAGAAAAATTAATATTAAACTTTGATTGACCCTTAACAGGATTACGTACTAGCTCTAGAGAAAAAGGAGAAAAGTTTTGTAAACCACTATCACCAACAATACCTATAGCAAAAACTACACGATTATTACTATCTAGAAAGCCTAAAGTCATTGCTACTGTATCAGCATCACTATCTAAACCATCAATATTTACACCTACTGTATCATCTTTATCAAAAATTGCAGCATTAGAATTCATAATTGTTGGTGCAGCACCACCACCAGCCCGACCACTAATAGGGGTTACAGTTGGAGCCAAATTTAAAAATCCTGCATCATCACGAATACTACTAGCCCAAACTGCTGCGCTAGAAAAACTCTTTAAGCCTTTTAGAGTAAAAGGAAAATTTCCAGTAGGTTGTCCAGTAAAATCTAGAGGTTTATTAAAAACAGCTTTATCACCAAAAAGTAGTAAACTACCATTTCTTGGGGCTGTGACTAATTTGACATCTCTACTTAGTAATACAATTGAAACCCCGCTTTTTGCACCTAAATCACCATCTGGATCAGCAACAGTAAAATTAGCATTAGCCTTATTTTTTCCTTTTAATGATACTTGTAGCTGAGAAATTTGCGGGGGTTGTCCGCTTGCTAAAGGCTTAATTAAAGAGCTAGTCTTGTCTAGTTCAGGGCGAACCACTCCAAAACGATAAGAAGTAGTCTGACCTGTTTCCATAGTAGTTAGAGCCTGTGCTTGAGGATCATTTTCTAACTCTGTTAAATCCAGTGTAGGTGTTATTGGTATGGCTGAAGTTGGAGCTTGCCAACGTAAAGTAACTTTATCTGTCCCTTGTGGGCTAGCTTCCAAAGCGCGAACAGGTTGAAAATCATTTTTTTGACTAAAGAGATTAATTGCTAGATCTGTTGCATTAGCCGAACCCCAACCACTAGCCAGATCAAAATTAGCTTGAGCAGGAAAACCTATAACTCCACCGCTACTATTATCACCTGTTGTTATATCATTATAAACCTTTGGCCCACCAACAGCTTGATTTGCACCTAAAGCATAAATACGGAAATTAGCATTTCCTAGTCTAACACCTTTATTAAATTGTTCTACTAGAGTCATTATTCCAGCCCAAGAAGGTGCAGAAGCACTAGTACCACCAATTACTGTAATAATACCCCCTTGGACAATAAAATAACCTGGGCCAAGAGGATCAGCCATCAATGCTACATCTGGGATAGCTCGTTTATTATCTCTAGGAACACCTGTTCCAATTTGATAAATAGGCTTTTGAAATACAGTACTAAAACCACCACCACCACCTCGGCCAGTATTCCAAACTACTTCACCACCATAAGCAGTAGCATCCCCATTACTATTAAACATTGGGTTTAACTTTGTTCCACCTACTGCAACTACATTAGGAGAAGAAGCTAGACCATTAACAGCTAAACGCCCATCCCTACAGTCATTTGCACCATCATCGCCAGAGGCAACAAAAGTTGTTTGTCCCTGTGTTACACCTTGAGCATAAAGCTTATCAAAAGTCTGTGTGCTATCCATTAAACGTTGTTCACATAGACCAAAGCTTAGGCTAACAACAGGAATACTAGGAAAGTTATTATAAATTGCTTGTAATGATTGGCTAATAGTTGGAGCAATAACCACTTGAATAGTGGCTTTTGGTGCTGCTGCACCTGAAAGCTGTGTATCTAGTAGAACTTCTGTTTCTTCAACTCCACCTCTGTTAACTACTGCACCAAAAGGAAAAGTTTTTTTAGGGTCGTTTTCTGGAAGGCCAAAACTTGAACGAAACCTTTGTACATCACTAATATTAAAATCACTACGAGCAGCAATAGCAATAGTCTGCCCAGTTCCATCAACTCCTTGGGACAGTAGCGGAGTAGTATTATAAGCAACCTGAAAATCTTTTGGTGCTAAGGCTGTACGTCCATTAAGGGTAAAGTTAGAGGTATTTTGATCGTTAGTTTTTTTCTTGTTTGCTTGAGTAAATTTTACTAGAGGCTGTGGCTCAGAAAAATTCTCTAGCCCTGAAATCATAAATATTTCACTAGCAAAACGTGTTGGGATTTGTGGAGCATAACTAGGAGCAAAATACTGGTTTTCTTCAAATTGATAACGATTAAGCTCTAGGCTAAAGACCTTTTCTATTTGTCCTATGCTACCTTGAAAATCAATTGCCAAACGGTTTGGCCAAGTATGTGTTACCTCAAAGCCTTCTGATTTTAGCCAATCAACCATAGCTTGATATTTTTCTGCTTCTACACCAAAACGCTCTCCAAATTCTTGTGGAGTAATCCATTGATGATACTTAGGTGAGTTTTCATCATGTAAATCTTGAATAAAATTATTTAACTTAACAGGATCAGGTAAGTTTAGATCTAAAGTAAGGCTTAAATGCTTTTCTTTAGGCATTGGAGCAACAAAACTAGCTAAATTAAGTTCTGGGCGTAATTGTCTGGCTAATGTAACTTTCCCTACTAAATCCTGATTAGCAGAAAAAGCTATTTGTTTAGAATATAGCGCCTCAATGCTAAAAGTCCCTAAAATTAGAGTAATTAATAACAAGAATTTTCTAAAAGAAAAATTTTGGGAGTGATTATGTAGCATTTTTTAGACCTCTGCTATCTCTCGTTAAATATTGGTGATAATTATTATTTATTTTAATTAAATACAACGCATGATAGCGGCTTTCACACTATCAGTCCAGAAAATTAACCTTTGTAGTTTACCCAATAGATAGTGTATATTTTCAGGTATTCCTTATGAGTTTAATCAAACATAATTGTAGCCATTGTGATGCAGATCTAGAATTCCCTGAACAACTTTCTCGTGTCTGTTGCCCACAATGCCATAACCAATTTTTAGTAGAAATCTATGAAAATGTAGTTAGCTTAAAATGGCTAAAAGACGCTCCTACATCATCTAAACTCAATTTATCAGACCCACATAATACACAAACTCAAGCACTTAGTTTAAGTGAGCAATTAAAGATTTTAGATCAAAAAATTTATGAAATAGATCGTAGTGTCAAACAGCGTCGTAGTTCAGCATCATCAAGTTTTGTGGTAGCGTTTATGTTTTTCTTTTTTGCCCTTTCAGGACTATTAATTAACCGCATTGTGATGGCTTTTTGTTGTGGGACTATTTCTACAGCAATGATTTTGCTAACAGGGAGTTCCTTACAAGAATCAGCGCGTTCTCGTAAATCTTTAGCAATTTTAGTTTATCAACGTGAACAACTTGCTCGCGAGCTTAGTTTTAGCCAACCTAAGATATTTTAATAATCTAAGTACCAAAGTTTATCCAAAAAGCCAACTCATTATTTTGGCAAAGAAACCCTTTTTAGGTTCTTCTGCTTTAGGTGCAGAAGGTTGGGACTGTGTAAAAGCATTGGTAGGATCTTCTTGCCAAGCAGCTTGAGGTTTTTCTTCTTTAACAGGTACTTTGTTGCTAGCATCTAGAGCAGCAGTTGCTTTTTCTGCAGCAGCTTTCTTTAATGCATCAACTGTAAGCCCTCCTCCAACTACTGTTGCCATATCATCGGCTTGTTTAGAAGTTGCAGAAGCTTTTTCTGCGGCTTGTTTTGCTGCTACGGCTTTCTTTAGCTCATCAACTGTAAGTCCTCCTCCAACTACTGTTGCCATATCATCAGCTTGTTTAGGAGTTGCAGAAGCTTTTTCTGCAGCAGCTTTCTTTAGTGCATCAACTGTAAGCCCTCCTCCAACTACTGTTGCCATATCATCAGCCTGTTTAGGAGGTTGTTTTTCTGCGGCGGCTTTCTTTAATGCATCAACTGTAAACCCTCCTCCAACTACTGTTGCCATATCATCAATTTTTTTTTCGTCTGACATTTTCGACGCTCCACTTTTAATCAAAAATATTATTCAATATTTCCGGTATTTTTACACAAACTCTCATGTGCATCAAGCTAAGCACAAAGAGAGTAACCTAAATTCCTAAATTGTATATTTCCTCATAGGTGGTTATGTGGAAAACATAGCTTATAACCGATATTGTCCACATAGTAATGAATCTCTTTCAAGTATTACTATTGCGATAACAAATTTTCCTCTAAGGAGCTTTTATGATTCGCAAACTAGGATATTATTGTTTAGTAGTAATGATGATTATCTGTGTTATTCGTCTAACTTATAAAGACCAAACCCTTCCCACCAAAGATATAAATGATTTTACCCCAACTCTAGCAACTGCCTCTACAACCTCTACTGAGCCTACTTATCCAATTGCTGTTATAGAAGAACCCACAACTATCAATAATATCTCTACAGATTATGCTAGCAGCAATAACAATATAAACACAGATAGTAATGTTGCATTAGCAGAAGAAACCCAAGTGTCAGAAATACCAGAAGAAAATTGTGTAAGCACTTCAGATATTAAATTAACTAAAGAAACTTCTTTAGAAGACTTAAAAGCTCAAGGCTGGCGTTTCCCTAAAAAGGCTGACTATAATCCTAATATTTATTCTGAGCTTAAAAAGCACTATAAAAACTCTTTAGAAGCAGACTTTGATAATAATGGACTAGTAGATAAAGCTGTATTTATGGTCAAAGATAATCCTGAGGCTTTTGAAGGAATAGAACATGGCATGTTTATAGCATTAACACAAAAACAAGGTACTCCTAAAATATTTTTTATGGAAGTAGGGCAAGGATTAGTATATAACGGGATAATTTTACAAAAACCTGAAGTACTTGACCTAGGCGATTGCGGAAACATAGAGTTGCAAAGCCCTGCATTAGAGGTTTCTTATTATGAAAGCTGTGGTGGACAAATAATGTATTGGGATAAAGAGCAAAGACGGTTTTTAAGCATTTCTAGTGGTTGTTAGTAAATGTTGGAGCAGACCAAGGTGACACTTTGGTCTGCCCCCTTTAAAGATTACAAATCAAATCCTATGCATCATTATTAAATTAAATTAAATTCCACCTACAAACCTACCTGGATTAAGTAATTCTAGTGGGTCTAGTTTTTGTTTTATTGTTTTCATCAAACTTATACTTCCTGGAGGTGTTCCCCAACTATCTAAAGTATTATAAAAAGTGTCATCTTCTAAAACTAAAGATCCCCCTGAATTTTCACAAAACCCTCTAAGGTTTTTCATTGTAGAAAGTAGTTTAAGATGTTTTTCACTGTCTAATTTAAATAGCTGCTCACTATTTGGTAAAAGTTCATCAGAGCTAATAAAGCCTCTTACTACACCATTTCCAACATGTGTAAGCAAAGCAAAATCATTTACAACTTTAGATAAATTATTTTCTATTTCATTAACTAGCTCAATACATTTTGAAGGTAGACTACTAGCACGAAATGGGCCTAATGTTGGGTAATTAGCTGCAAAATCTATAACTTTCTGCCACCCTAAATATTGATTATCAGACGAATGAATAGAGATAATATTTTCTGCTTTTGACCAAAATTCTTGAGTAATTCCAACTTGATGTTTGACTGCTTGATTAGAGCCAGAAAACTGAGCAGCTAAGACCCACTCTTTAGGTTTTAGCTCTAGTTTAGGAAAGCAAATTTTAGCAGCAGAAAAATTAAGTAGTTCTAAGGCACTAGGTTGAAGTTGGCTATCTAAAAGCACTCTAGCAGCAAAGTCTATTTCTGAAGAAGTAAATACACCTAATATTAAACTCTCCTCAAAAGGTCTAGGTCGTAGCTTAAAGCTTGCTTCTGCAATTATACAAAGTGTTCCAAAACTCCCTGTATAAAGCTTCATTAAGTCATAGCCCGCAACATTTTTTACTACTTTTCCACCTGCTTTTGATATTTGCCCATCTGCTGTAACAACCTTTATTCCTATAAGCCAATCTCTTATTGTCCCGCCAGAAAGCCGCATTGGGCCATAACTACTTGTAGAAATGACTCCACCAACTGTTGCAAGTTCAGCAAAAGGTGGATTAAGTGGTAAATATTGACCTGATTTTCCTAAAGTGTTTTGAAAATGTGCAAAGTTGCAACCTGCTTGTACTGTGGTAGTTAAGTCGGCTGCTTCATGTTCTAAAACCTGATTCATTTCAGCTAAAGAAAGGAAAAAATCTGCTCGTTTTGGAGGGTTACCAATTTTTAGTTTAGTACCACCGCCTACAGGAATTACTGCTAGTTTTTCTAATGTTGCTAATCTTAAGACTTCTGCTAATTCTTCTAAGGATTTGACATAAACTATTGGGATAGAATCTTTTACAGGCTGAAGATAATCACTTTGCCAGCTATATTTATTATTATTTTCACTAGCTACAACTTGGCTAGCTCCTAATAGAGTCTGTAACTTATGTAAATCCAAGCTTTTACTCATAATCTTGTAAAACACTTAAAATAATTATTGGATGATTTAGTCCAAGGTTTTTGCTTAACATAGTTTCGCCTGTTTCTAGTACATCATCAAGAAAGTTACGTAGCTCTTTAGTAAATGATTTTAATTCCAAAGACATATAAGGAGTTGGTAAGTTTTCTAGCTTTTTAAGTGCATTATTAATACAAAGATGAGCGCCACGAGTATTATTTCTATCGTAATGTAGTAGTGCTGCTGCTGCTTGAATTAATCCTTGATAAAAAAGCTTTTGTTCGCCTTTAGATATTTTCCAAACCTCTTCCCAAGCTTCGTGTGCTTCCCAATATTGTCTTTTATTAAATAAGTCTATTCCATGAAAATATTCTTTTGGGTAAAGGGCTTGATGTTCTTTGGTATAAGACATCTTATTCCCATTCAATAGTACTAGGAGGCTTAGAAGAAATATCATAAACCACTCTATTAATTCCTGTTACCTCAGATACAATCCGGCTAGAGATACGTTGGAGTACATCATAAGGCAAACGTACCCAATCAGCAGTCATTCCATCTTGGCTATGCACTGCACGAACGGCTGCAACATTTTCATAAGTACGGGAATCACCCATAACCCCAACAGTTTGAATAGGTAAGAGTACAGCAAAAGCTTGCCAGATTTCTTCATAAAGATTTGCTCGGCGAATTTCCTCAATCACAATAGCATCAGCAGCTTGTAGGGTAGTAATTCGATCTTGAGTAATATCTCCTAATATTCTTACTGCTAGCCCTGGGCCAGGAAAGGGTTGACGGTTAACAATTTCATTTGATAATCCTAGCTCTCGTCCTAGTTGGCGTACTTCATCTTTAAATAGCTCACGTAAAGGCTCAACTAGCTTTAATGACATTTTTTCTGGCAGTCCACCAACATTATGATGTGATTTAATCACTGCTGAAGGCCCTTTTACTGATACAGATTCTATTACATCAGGATAAAGTGTCCCTTGGACTAAAAAGTCTACTTTTCCTAATTTATTAGCCTCAGCTTGAAAGACTTCTATAAACTCATTACCTATGATTTTACGTTTTTTTTCTGGGTCTATTACTCCTGCAAGTTTTTCTAAAAATCTCTCCCCTGCTGCTACACCAATTACATTTAAGTGCATATTCTCTTTATAAATTCTTAGAACCTCTAAAAATTCATCTTTACGTAGTAGACCATTATCAATAAATAGACAGGTTAAACGAGAACCTATTGCGCGATCAACTAAAGCAGCAGCTACCGAAGAATCAACCCCACCAGATAAACCACAGATTACATGCCCCTCTCCAACTTGCTCATGTATTTTTGCTATTGCTTCATCAATAAAAGCATTCATTGTCCAATCATGATGACAATTACAAATATCTAGAAAATTATTTAATATTTGTTTTCCTTCTGGAGTATGAACTACTTCAGGATGAAACTGTAGTGCATAGTAATGTCGAGATAAGTCCTCAGCAGCACCTAGAGCATTTTCTGTTTTGGCTATTGGGTGAAATCCTGAAGGTAGTTGACTAACATAATCCCCATGACTCATCCAAACAGCTAAACGATTAGGAAGATTTTTAAACAACGGACTATCAGTAGTTATATTAATTTCTGCTGCTCCATATTCACGTTGTTTTGAAGGTGAAACCTCACCACCTAAAAAATAGGCAAGTAATTGAAAACCATAGCAGATCCCTAACACAGGTAATCCTAGGTTTAAGACTTCTTTATCACAGTGTGGTGCATCTACTTCATAGACCGAAGAAGGCCCACCAGAAAGAATTATTCCTTTTGGATTTTTTGCTTTAATTTTCTCTATGGGCGTGTTAAAAGGTATGATTTCACAGTAAACATTTAATTCGCGGACTCGTCTAGCAATTAGCTGAGTATACTGAGAACCAAAGTCAAGAATTAAAATAATATCTGATTTGTTGCTCACAATGTTTGCTCTATAGTTAAAATACGGTACAAAAGAACTTGTCATTATAGAGGACTAACTATTAAGCTGCAAATAGAGCTAGATAAAAGTAAAGTATGATAAGCCACGATAGGATATTTAAGGAGTTATTAACAACATTTTTTGTTGAATTTCTAGAATTATTTTTGCCAGAAATAGCAAAATACCTAGATAAATCCTCTATAGTGTTTTTAGATAAAGAGATTTTTACTGATATAACTTCAGGGGAAAAACATGAAGTAGATATAGTGGTAAAGGGAAAATTCCTAAATACAGAGGCTTATTTTTTACTACATTTTGAAAGCCAAGCTCAATATCAAACAAAATTTGGAGAAAGGCTATTTTGTTATTTTGCTAGGCTTTTTGAGAAATATCGTTTACCTGTGTATCCTGTAGTGATATTTTCTTATGATAGTCCAAAGACAGCAGAACCAACAAATTACAAAATAGAATTTCCTGATCTAGAAGTATTAAACTTTAACTATCAAGTAATACAGTTAAATAGACTTAACTGGAGAGATTATCTAAACCAAACAAATCCTGTAGCAAGTGCATTAATGGCAAAAATGCAAATAGCAAAAGCTGATAGACCAAAAGTAAAGCTAGAGTGTTTAAGGATGTTAGCAACATTAAAATTAAATCCAGCAAAAACAAAACTAATATCTGGATTTATTGATACATACTTAAAGCTTACAACATCAGAAGAAAAGTTGTTGCAACAAGATTTAGACAAAATTAACCCTATAGAAAGGCAAAGTATTATGGAAATCGTTACTTCTTGGATGGAACAAGGCTTACAACAAGGCTTACAACAAGGCTTACAACAAGGCTTACAACAAGGC
>Ga0075163_10003213_pt1 | contig 22013 bp, 19 predicted proteins | sample JI1023141ADNA_FD_71478 | JGI IMG/M metagenome (GOLD analysis project Ga0075163, IMG submission 71478) | Wastewater effluent complex algal communities from Wisconsin, to seasonally profile nutrient transformation and Carbon sequestration -... | ecosystem: Engineered > WWTP > Effluent > Algae... | reverse complement strand
CAACAGGCAATACTGCGAGAAGGATGGCAATGAGCAAGCCAAAAACCTGCCTCAGTCGGAAAAACTGAAGGAAGCCTGCTGGAATGGACTGTTGAAAGACATTCTCCCCGAATTGTTCTTTATGGTGAATCCTGAAGCAAAGATGTTCTTGTGGCAGATGCGGGAGTGTCAGAACCTCCTGGCGATGGAAATGGCGGAGGAACCCTGCGAAATCGATTATTACGCTTCGATAGATCCTTATTGTTTCATTGAAACGCAGGGATGGAGTTAAGGAAAGGAGATTGAACGCTGTTTATACAACATCGAGTACAAGTCCGTAATTGCCCAGAGTGTTTTTGTATTTCTTTTCCTCGTGAATTTTCGCAATCTCCCGTTTACCGATGGTTACTTTCTGAAAACCCGAACCCGGTTGTAAAAGCTGTTCGGAGAGCTTTTTGCTGTTGGAAATCACCAGGCAGCTGTTTTTATTCAATCCCAGGATACAAAACTCGTAATCATACGCTTTCAGCGATTTGATATAGGTTTTCGTTTCAGCCACTGGCTGTTTGGTAGTGAAGTAATTCATTGGATTAGTTTTGCCAAAATTACTACAAATTCCTTACCAACTATTGATTATCAATCGATTTTCGCCGCAAAAACCCCGGATTTGACCGAATAATGGTTAAACTTTGATTGATTTTCAGGGGTTTATAAGATGTTTCTCAGCAACGTCTCTCGCAGAGGACGTTGCGTTTAGTATTCCCAGCAATGTCTCCCGGAGCCGACATTGCGTTTCTTGGTTTGAAATACATTGTTCTCTCATATTCTCAGCAATGTCTCCCGGAGGGGACGTTGCGTTTCTCCGTCTGAATTAAGCAACTTCACTTACTTAGACGATGATTTGAAGTGGGTATGTTTCGTGTGCCACGAACCATGGCGGTGTTTGATGCGGTGAATAAGGGGGTTAATCGCCGCATATTTTTTTGCGGAGAATAGGTACAATGCGTTAAATAATCTTTTCAGCAATGTATCTCGGAGAGGAAGTTGCGTTTCAGAGTTTGTATTATGCATCATCTCTTACGGAGTCGTTGATGTGAAATGAGTTATTCATTTTAAGGAAACTGATGTTTTTTATCCTGAAAAAACGATGGAGCTTCCTCAGCATTCTGCCCAATAAGAAAACCATTGAATTCATTGGCCGCTATGTGAACATCAACCGTTTTGCCTATTACAGGAAACAAGCAAAATTATTCGACCGGCTGAAACAGATCTGGAAAGATATAAACTGGTACAGCATTATCTGCAGTATGATGCTGTAGTATAAAAATCTCTATGCCGATATCAGCTATATACTTCATGCCAAAGAAATCTTGCCTTTATTGAAAAAGACTTTGCAGCATCCTGAACTTAGCAAAAAAGTTTTATACGGCACAGGCTTCTATGTAGTCCGAAACCACAAAAGTGAAAAAGAAATGCTGGCTGATCTGCAGGCAGGATTATCAGAAGCCGAATTCGACCAGATTGCGAGGGAGAACCCGGTACAGTTTTTAAATATATAAAAGAAATAGGTAGACGATTTTATTTTACAGCAACGTCTCCGCAGGGACGTTGCGTACTTATTACTTTTCTTAATTTTTATTAATAAATAGTAATGCAAGTATTAATAATACAATCTTTTTCATTTATTAAACCAGTGCATCCCTTTTTATAGCAATGTCTCCCGAAGCCGACATTGCTTTACCTGATTTGAAATTACGCAACGTCCCTGGCGGAGACGTTGCTGAGAAGTAAGTATTATTTCATCCACTTTATTAAGTGTACAGCATCAAATTGAGTTATACGCAACGTCCCTGGCGGAGACGTTGCTGAGAAGTAAGTTGTTTTACCTGATTTGAAATTCACAACGTCCCTGGCGGATACGTTGCTGAGAAACAGGTACCGGTCTGGGTAATATATAATCCAAATGGAGTATACTCAATCTAAATCGTTCAGATTACTTTCATCCTTTTCTAAAAATTTTTCCTGCTATGCGACCGACCAGCAATTTTGCGGCTATTCGGGTCTGTCTGGTTATGGTTTTCTGCCTTCTTTTTCAGCTAAACCATGCACAAACACCAACAGATGGAGATTTCCGTTCCACTAAAAACGGAAGTTCCAATTGTACCGACTGCTGGCAGGTAAGAAAAACAGGTGTCTGGCAGAATACAACCAATTTACCTAATACCGGGAGCAACGTTTATATTCAGAACGGGCATACCATTTTAAACACATCTACCTTCACCTGCCGAGACCTTCATATCCATACAGGAGGTACTTTTAATAATAATCTGGGTACATTAAACCTGAATGGTAAACTCAGGGCATATACCGGAAATGTAGTCTTAACGCTGGGGGGAGACGGCACATTCTACAGTTCACAGGCATCTAATGCAAATCCTCCCGATGATATTCTGATTGGTCAGGTTTCAACTATGAACATCATTGGATTCTCCCGCAACATTACCAACACAGGTGAATGGGGCGTTTCCAACCCTTTGATCGGAACGATCGTATGCAATCTGACGATGACCGCAGGCAACACGGCTACATTCCAGACAGATTTCAGTATTACCCGGCTAACGTTGCAAACCGGTAATGTGAATATGGGAACCAATACCCTGTATCTCTCCCCCGGTTCGTTGGCCGCCCCCAGTCTTAAGATAAATGCAGGTTGCACGTTTACCTCTGCCAATTCAGGCGCCCCGGCCGGAAGTTGCGTTTTGACGAGAAGCAGTAGTCAACCTACGGGACCGGTTTCCATTATCGGTAAGATGAACTTATCGGGTGCCAGTCCATTTTTACATGTGACCAGTTATGATCTTCAACCCGGCTCTACCATTGAATATAACGGCACCACCCAGAATTTTGCCAATGCCAGTTTCGCTGGTTCAACAGTACTCAACACTTACCGGAACCTGATCCTGTCTGGTTCAGGCAATAAAACGCCGGTAGGAAATTTTAATGTGGATGAAAATATTACCATCAGCGGTAGTGCTGTTTTGCAGATGGGAAGCCGAACGGCCAATATTACCGGCAACTGGACAAGCTGGGGTCAGGGCGGATTAAGCGAAGGCACCAGTACCATCAACTTCGACAGCACCGGACCACAAACCATCAATACAACCGGCGGTGAAAATTTTTATATCATGCGAAAAAGTGCCGCCGGAACACTTACGCTCAATTCAAACGTGAATATTGTTGGCGGCGGAAACCTTAATATGCAGGCAGGTGTCATTGATGCCAATGCAAATACTTTCAGTGGTACCACTACTTCAGCATTCAACATGTCGGGTGGCACCATCCGGCTGGCTAAACTGAGCACGACGCTTCCGGAGTTTCTGATCACTCCCTACAACTTAACGGGCGGCACCATTGAGCTCGACGGTGCCGGAACCCAAACACTCCGCGGCGCCCGCGATTACCGCAACCTTAGTTTTTTAAACAGCGGAACAAAAGGAATTACCTCGGCCATCAACAACATAACGGGAACGGTTACACTAGGAGGTTCTGTTGTACTGGATGTGCTCAATAATACCATAGGTGGAACCGGTACCAATCTCACCATGACAGGAACTTCTGTATATCGCACAGCCGGTTCATCACAGGTGAAGCCGGATGCAGCCGGCACTTACAATCTCGGTTCAACAACTACCATCGAGTTCAACAATAATCTTGTCGGGTTGGAAAGCATTCGGTTAACAGGAGCATCCACAGTAAATTATGCCAATATAATTGTATCGGGCACTTCGGTAGGTACGGCAAGTCTTACCACAGGAATCCGTTTTCAAACCGGCGGAAGTTTCAGGGTGAAGAACGGTGCAATATTCAAACAGATCAATACGGCGGGATTTTCAGGTGCCAGCAACACCGCTATCAGCAGCACTAATTCCCCAACGATCATTCTCGAACCCGGCAGTACGGTTGATTACAACGGCAGCAATCAAACCATCAGCAACCAAACCATTAATACGCCCGCAACGGCACATTATGAACATTTAATTTTAAGCGGCAACGGAAATAAAACTGCTCCTTCCTCCACCCTCAACATCAATGGCAATCTCTCCCTAACCGAAACAGCGGTGTTTGTACACAATTCCGGAACGGTTGCCATGACGGGTACTTCTGCTCAAAACTATACAGCCGTTTACCCGGGGATTAAATTCTATAACTTCAGCAATAACAATACAACAGATCTGTCTGTTAACAGTGAAATGAGTTTGGTGAAGGAACTGGCTTTTGCCGCAAATTCCAAACTGAATATAAAGAACGGCGGACATATCACACTGCTCTCTAGCAATTCCGGAACAGCCAATGTGGGCATCATCCCTTCGAATGCTTTGATCAATTATACCGGTAACGGAAAGTTTACCGTTGAAAGACATATTGCCAGTGGTGTGTCGCATGCAAAGTCGTGGCAGTTTTTGGCCGTACCTACCAATGGCGGACAAACAATAAACCAGGCCTGGCAGGATACGGCAACTTCGTCTAACCAAAGCCGTTATGCAGGTTATGGAACACAATTAACCAGCAATATCTTTCCGCTTCCCGCTACGTTTGATGTATATACAAGTATTGCTCCATCCATCAAAACATACGATACCACTGGTTCTGGAAGCTGGGCAGGCCTGGCCAATACCACCAGCCTGCCTGTCTACAATAAAAAAGGTTATATGGTGTTTGTCCGGGGCGACAGAACCATTACCACCTCCAATGCAGCAGCTAATGAAACAATCCTGCGCAGTAGTGGAAGGATATTTCACCCCGTTTCCAATGTGCCGCCCGTTACCAATATCGGTGCAAATAAATTTGAATCAATAGGCAATCCCTATGCATCTGCGATCAATTTTTCAAATGATGCAGGTGTGCTGAAATCATCCAATGTGCAGAAAGTATTTTATGTGTGGGATCCCAAGCTGGGTGGTAGTTATGGTTATGGCGCTTACCAGACTTTCACAAAGGGCGTAGGTGCAGACAATGATTATTATGTTTCACCCGGTGGCGGCAGTTATGGGCCCGGCGGATCGGTTAACAACAGCATCCAGAGTGGCCAGGCTTTTTTTGTTAGAACCTTTGGCGGATCGGGCAGCATCAGTTTTAATGAGAATGCAAAACTGAACAGCAGCGCACCCGTTTTCAGAAGCGGATTTTCGAACCGTTCCCGAACCATGAAATTGCGCAACAATCTATATTTTATTAGTAATGGAGTTGCTGTACTGGCAGATGGTGTGCTGAGTGAATTTTCGAGAATGCTTTCTGCTGATATAGATGAAATGGATGTGATAAAAATTTCCAACAGTTCCGAAAATCTTTCTGTTTCAACATTGGGATATGATCTTGCCGTGGAGCGCAGGGCAGAGATCAGGCAGTATGATACGATTTTATACAAGCTGAAACAATTGAAGCAGCAACCATATATGTTCGAATTTTTTGCTACTGATCTTTACCGGCCAGGTCTGCAGGCATTTGTTGAGGATCTGTACCTGGGAACCCGTACTGCACTTGGTTTATCGGATACTACCAGAATTTATTTTACCATTAGTAATGATCCAGGCTCTAATGCGGCCAACCGGTTCAGGATTGTATTCCGGCAATCATCAAGCACGGTTCCAGGCGCAACCGATGAATTGCGAACAGCAGCAGAAGGGATATCCGTTTTTCCAAATCCTGTAGTAAATAAAACAATTGGAATCTTATTCGATCATCAGCAGGAGGGAAAATATCATTTGCAATTCTGCGACCGCTCCGGCAAACTGATAGCTGAAAAAATGGTTCAGGTTACTGGTCTGCGTTGTAAGCAACAGTTTCAGGTTGGTCAACATGTAATGCCCGGTCATTACCGGCTGCTGGTTGTTTCGCCGAATGGGAACAGGAGAGATATGAATGTTCTGATGCAGTAATGGAAGAAATCTTTACTTTAATTTGCTTTTACAATTAAATGCGACGATCTGCTTGCTTGTATGTTTATTGATATTTCACATTTACAGCAACGTCTCCGCAGGGACGTTGCGCTTTTGTACTGCATTGGTTTTTGACTACCTCGTACTGGCTCCTGTGACATGAACCGACATTTATGTATTTTATCACCCACTTTATTGAGTATACAGCATAAGCAGCATTTGATTGCGAAACGGCGGCTACTTTCTCAGCAATGTCTCTCGAAGTGGACATTGAAGAACATTGCGCATTCTGAGTGAGTGATACGCAACGTCCCATACGTAGACGTTGCTGGGAAATAAAACTACGCACTAACCTTCACAATGGTTCCTGACAAATAACTAGTAAGTATACAGCATAATGAGCTTCATATTACGCAATGTCCTCTGCGAGAGACATTGCTGGGAAATAGTGTTGAAACTGCAGCACAATTCTTTACAATGTTTCCTGAATAAGAATTAGTAAGTATACAGCATAATGAGCATTATAATACGCAACGTCCTCTTCGAGAGACATTGCTGTGAAGGATTTTTTATTATGTGGTGTGGGCCGGGATCCCAGCCCGACTGCGTCATGCAGGCAGGGAACCGGCGACACAAGGAAATAATAATACAAACAAAAAACCCCAGCGTATTGCTGAGGTCTCTATTCTGTGGTGTGGGCCGCACCCGAACCTTTTGATTTTATTTTACCTTATTTTACTCAAGTGTGCTGTGAAATAGCTATCTGTATTGCATTTCATATAATGATAAAGCAAGCAAAAGAAACTGCGATTAAACTATTTCTTGCCCCTATTCTTGCCCCTTTTAGTATATTTTATATATGTTTGTAAAAATTCTTCACAATGGCCAGAACATCAAAAGGAGTAAAATTCGTTTTGAAAAATCCCAAAGCGCCCACCAGTCCTGTTAAAGCAATCTTTTGTTATTCTAATACTCAGATGTATTACTACGAGAGGAAATTGTCAATTCCTTCTAAGTTTTGGAATAAGAATTCACAGAGGGCTAAAGAAACATCTTCATTTGAAGGATATACCGAGTTTAATGGTACTCTCAATGCGATTGAAGCGGCTATTCTGGAGTGCTATAGAAAATTTAAAAATGATTTTTCAAAAGAACCGACGACTGAAGAATTGAGAGACTTGGTAAAAGTAAAAAGAGGAATTAATAGTGGAAAATCCTTGCCCATTGAGATTTTACAATTTGTAGAACAATTTATTGAGGATGCTAAGTCTGGAAAATATATTAACCAGGTTCGAGGCACTACGATATCTCCGGTTACCATTAGAACCTATCAGCAAACATTAATCTTGCTAAAGGCATATGCAGATTATTATAGATTGAAATTAAGATTTGAAGCCATTAATTCGACTTTTCATAAAGAGTTTAATCACTACTTATCAAAAATTTATAAAAGTGAAGAAACCGGAAAATCTCTTAAGATAAATACAATCGGCAAGCATTTTACCAATATTAAAACTTTCATGAATGCCGCTCTTGAAAAAAAGGTAACAACAAACGATAGTTTTAAGAATAAGTCATTTAAAGTTATTCGTGAGAATGTTGACAACATTGCACTTTCTGAACAGGAGTTAAATGAACTGGAAAAACTTGATTTAACAAAAATTAAAAGATTGGAAAGAGTAAGAGATATGTTTTTGATAGGTTGTGATACCGCATTAAGGATTTCAGATTTAAAAAGACTTAAAAGGGAAAACCTAGTAAACGAACAAGGATCAGACCTTATTAAGATAGAAATGAAAAAAACCGGTAGCTCAGTTGCAGTTCCAATAACAGAAAGGGTAAAAGAAATTATTCGGAAGTATGAACAGGAGTCGGGAGAGTTTTTTCCCAAGGCAATATCTGATCAAAAAGCAAACGATTATATTAAAGAAATTGCAAAAAAAATTCCTTTACTATGTGAAAATGTAGAAATCAATTCCACTGAAAATGGTTTCAGAGTATCAAGAACCGTCCCTAAATTTGAATTAATCTCAAACCATACGGCGAGAAGAACATTTGCAACCAGGTGGGCATTAAAAGGAATTTCTCATAGCATTATAATGCGCATTACCGGACATAAAACAGAAAAATCGTTTGCTCGATATATTAAAATAAGTGAATTGGAAGCAGCTAAAATGTTTGAACTTCAAACCAAACATTTAAATATGAAAGCAGTGTAGGGTAGGAGTCAAGTTATTAATACCCTCTTCGTAGCATATCAGCATACTCATCTGGCAAAGGACTATCTTCAACTGCTTTAGCAGCTTTTTCAATATCATAATCAAACCGTATAAATTCCACTCCAATTGCTTCTTTCTTAGTAATTGAGCTTTCAGCATTAATAGTAAGCATTACATAGCAGCCCTTTGGGTTGTTGTCTTTTGGCTTACCTACTGAGCCAATATTAATAGCATGACGGTAATGAGGGTTTTCCCCTGGTTCAGTAGGTAATATCCTGTGATAAGGTTTATGAGTATGACCAAAGCACATGATGTCTGCATCAGCCTGCTCCATAATTCGCAAAAGGCTTTTCTCATCCCTATCCTCAAAAAGATATTCGTTGATCTTTCGGGAGCTGCCATGTACTAATAATAAATTCAGCTTATCATTATTTAACTGAAATTCTACTTTTATATGTGCCGGTAAAGTTCTTAAATACCTTCTCTCCTCATCATTTACAATAGAATTAGTAAATGAAATTGAAACTTTACCCATTTCTTTTTCAGGCTCTGTTTTGTAGGCACAGCCGCAATCATCACTTGTTAACCCAATTCCCTGATCGTAGTTCCCGGCAATGGTCGGTATTCCTCTTTTCCTGATTTCATTTATCACTTCATTAGGCCAGATATTATAGCCAACTAAATCGCCTAAATAATACATTGCATCGGGCTTTTGATCTTCGATACTTTCCAGGCAGGCTTCCAATGCAGGGAGATTTGCGTGTATATCGCTAAACAGAGCTATGCGCATTTTCTTTCATTTAGACAATAAGGCCAAATGTTATCGCAATTCCTGCATGAGAAATTACGCCGTTGGTTTGTTCATTAATGACAATTGCACCTGTGCCGCAAAACACAAGTGCAAATGTTCCCATCAATTCAGAAATGTATCTATTCATATTACTTAATTGCAACATTCAGGGCCGCAACATGACTTATGTTCAGTTTCAGGTTTCTCAGCGTATACAGTAATACTGCGAATACCTGTACCTGAATTTTTGAACTCGGCAATTTGTTCTGCTGATAAGTAATTGCCCAAAATATCATCCGGTATAATAATTGGCTTGTCTTTTTGTACCGTAATATTTTTAAAGCCGCTGGCTTGTATCAATTCCAAATAACTGTTCTTCTGGATAGCACCCGCAACACAACCGGCATACATTTCTGCAGCTTCTTTAATTTGTGCAGGCAATTCACCTTCTAATACAATATCAGAAATCGAAAAATGTGCTCCTAGTTTTAATACCCTGTATATCTCCTTGATAACAGCCTTTTTGTTGGGGACAAGATTCAATACACAATTACTTACAATTACATCAGCAACATTTGCAGCGACCGGCATATTTTCAATATCGCCTTGCCTAAATTCTACATTGCTAAAACCCCTTGTTTGTGCATTTATTCTTGCCCTCTCTATCATTGCCGGGGTAAAATCAATACCAATTACCTGTCCCGTTTCTCCTGTTTCATGCCTGGCAATAAAGGCATCATTTCCTGCACCACTTCCCAAATCAAAAACAACATCGCCTTTTTTAATTTTTGCAAATTGTGTTGGTAAACCACAACCTAAGCCAAGATCAGCTTCAGGATTGTAGCCTTCAATTTTGGAATAATCATCGGTCATAATGTTGTAAACCTCATCTGAGCAACAACCCGACCCACAACAGGAGGCCTGATTAGATGCTTTGTCCTGTGCAGCAATCTCGCCATACTTTTGTTGAACGAGTTCCTTAATTTGTTTTTCTGTTTGCATATACTTTGTTTTTGTTTATTGTAATATTACGATTGATGTAAGCAAAAAAATTCAACAACAATCGTCTTTGTTCACATACTTAATGAAGAAGGTCTCAAATGTTGATTTGTATTGCTCCCATACTTTTCCATCTATGCAGTAACAAATACTTGTTCCTTCTGTAGTACCTTTTATGATGCCAACTTTCTTCAACTCTGACAGGTGCTGACTAATTGTTGCCTGAGCTAAACCCAATTCTTCTACCAGGTCGCCACAAATGCAAGCCTGGGTCTTTACCAAATGTTGCAGTATGGCAATCCTTGCAGGATGCCCTAAAGCTTTCATCATGACTGCAAGCTTATTCTGCTTGTCGGTAAAAATTTCTGTTTTTGTAATTCCCATTTCATCGCAATATTACGATAAGACAAATTGCCACCAAATCTTTTTTGAATAATTTTTTTGTGATTAAACGTAATATGCCGATAAATCATTTACAATCAATGCTTTTTAGTAAAAAAAAATTTAGGCAGCTTCCGCTTCTAAAAATCATTATAAAAAAGCACTCAAAATACTTATCTTGACTATAGATGAAACTTCTTGTTTCCATACTGGCTTGTATTGTGTTGTTCCTTTCAACACAGTGTATGATAGTAGAAGTAGCCCCTATCCAGAAAGCCGCTTCTAAAAAAAGCAGTAGTTGTTGCTCAAAGAAAACCACCTGTAGCAAAAAGCAAGAACCAAAAAAAGATTGCAGCAAAGAGAAAGACAAAGATTGCAAAGATGCCTGCAATCCTTTTATGGCATGTTGTGGTTGCTTATATGACGGAGTGCCGAAGATTACTTTCAACATTAATAAGCCAGTAGATTATCCTGATAAAAGCGGATATAAAGAAATTTTCCTTCCATCCCCCTATATACCCGGATTATGGCAACCTCCCGAAGTAGTTGTTTAATATACCAAACACCATTATTAATATTAAATAACGAATCATGAAAAAGTTAGCGTTAAGCCTACTTGCTACTGCTATTATGACAAGCTTCTCAGCTTATGCAGAAGGTGGCAAGAAAGGAAAATTAAAGAAAGTAGCAAAGACTGAATGTTGCAAAAAAAGCAAATGTGATAAAACACAGAAATGCGACCCAAAAACCTGCACTCCCAAGCCAGGTTGTGGAATGTAACAGTTCTTTGATTGAATAAAAGAAAGCCCATCCTTAGTGATGGGCCTTTCTTATGAAAGACTTTATCACAGTATTGTTCTTACGTTTATTTTCTTCTATTTTATAGAACGCAGCAGGCGTTCATGATTGAATCTATTTTAGGGCTAAAAGGCTACGATTAATTACATTTTCCTTTTCAATTTAACCTTTGTATAAACCTGGAAGTCTTTATTAGGCTCAGCGATTTCAAAAGTCTCCTCAATTTCATTTTCGCTTAAAATTTTATACGTTTCCCTGGCCCTGTACCCTTTTGGGATGTTTTCAATACTTTCTGTAGTAAACACAATAGTTTTTAGATCAGGGGAAATACTGTCAAGTAAAAAAGTATTTACAAATGATTCTGTATGAAACTGCCTCAACATAAATTTCTTCCTTCCCTTATCATAACTAATAAAGCCCAAATCCTCATGCACTTCACCTTTGGGAAACTTATCAGTAGGAGGATAGGTAGATTTATTCTTTATCTCAATAAATTTATTGTTTAAAATAAATTCATAAGTCCTTTCATAATTTCCTTTTCCGGGTTCACCTTCGCCTATTCCAGACCAATTTCCTATAAAGAATTTCATTGGTTTCCAAATACTGTCTTTTTTATTTACCTGAGCAAATGAAATACAAGGAATTAGTAAGATTAATAATAGCAGCTGTTTCATTTTGTTTGATTGGAATTTACTAATTAGTGAATTCTACCTTTTTACGAAAACTGCAAAAGATAAAATTTTGTATAGTATCGAAAGGAGTTTTATGGTCTACTGAGATACACTTTATTTTATCGAAGAACTTTTTAAGAATACCCGTTAAGGCATTTTCTGAATACTGCTTTATTTCAATCCCGCTGCACTTTTTAGGACCACTTTCTGAAAATGTGCCTATTACCAAAATGCCGGATTTATTTATACTTTTTTCAACCGTATTAATATAGGCTTCAATTTCATTTTCTTGCGTCAAAAAATGAAAGGCTGCACGGTCATGCCAAAAATCATATTTTTCGGTAGGAACAAATTTTGCTGCATCTGCTATTATCCATTTCACATTTTTAGCATTATCTCCCAATCTCAATTTAGCTTTTTGTATTGCCGTTTCTGAAATATCCAACACTGTAATATCTGTATATCCTAATTCTAATAAATTATCAACCAAAAAGCTATCCCCTCCGCCGACATCAATAATTTTTGCTTTCTTATCAACTTTGAAATTATGTAGAAATTCAAGTGACGTAACCGGTTTTTGCTGATACCAACTAACATCCTCAAATTTCTTTGTCTTGTAAATATTTTCCCAATGTGAGTGTTTATCAAAATCTGTCATAACTATTTTTTTAGAATTTATGAAGATATATGAAATGTATTGTTCCGTATAAACTTACAGTAATAATGAAGCGACAACCGTCCTTCTTACTAATTTAGGTTCTTTTACTTAATTTCTATCTATTAATGGATTTGCTTGCTTATTACATATCGAGTTCAGAAACAATAAATTCCTTCGCTCCTTTTGGGCCGGTAATTTCTAAAATTGCATCTTCCCCGGTAAATGAAAGATTAAAAATAAAAAAATCACAACAAGCTCTTTCTGTCTTTACAAACTCTGCAAGTTCGTCAATCATTTTATCAGTGCCTGCAAACTTGTATTGATAACCATTAGGAAGTTCTTTCTTTTCAAGAATTTGACTTTTAAGGCTTTTAATAACTGTCTCTTTGCGTTCCCGAAGCTTTTCACTTGTGAGTTTGCAGGCAAGTACTGTGCTATCTTTTGCCTTAACTTTCTTGCAACAGAGATCGTTGCCATTGCATGTTTTTTTAGCCCCAGTGGTTTGAGCAAAAAGTTTTATTGGCAAAAAACAAATAGCTAATAAAGCCGTTACGACGATTATTATTTTCATGATTTATTTCTTTAGTAATATGAATGTAATTATTTAGCCGGCTTTGCAATTCTTAAGATAAGTATATTCCAAATTATTTTACCGTAAACCTTATGCCAGCATACAATTCCCTTCCCCTTGTCGGCCCCCACGCAAATTGTGTATCAAAGTACTGCCCAAACGGGTCTTGCCAGCCAATAATAGGCTTGTTCTGCCTGAAATCAAATATGTTTTCTATTCCTCCATATAGTTCTACTCGTTTAATTGTCCAGGTAAATTGTGTGTTTACAAGAGTGTAAGCTTTAGAATAACCTGCAAGTTGATATACCGGGGGATTATTTTTTGTATCAGGCAACCTTTGCGCTCCATACCAATGAAAGTTTGCATCCAAATGCCATTTCTTACTTAGCGGCATATATGAAACAGAACTATTAAGCCTGTGTTTTGGATTAAAAGGCAATGCTTCTTTTACATTATTTTTTTCCTGGAATACATCGAGATAAACATAACCAAGCTTTGCAGCAACCCTTTTGTAAAATGTTCCACTAACTTCTGCCTGGAAACCGTTTGATATAGATTTACCTGTAAAGTTCTTGATAATGGCTTTGGTTGGATCAGCATCATAATCCGGGAAGATTTGATTTTGAAATCTTGTATGATAAAAGTCCAATGACAAATAACCTTCAACATTCTTGCCCTTATATTTCTGTGTAGCATTAAAACCAAAGTTTGTTGCTTTTTCCGGCTTTAATATCTCCAGAAAAATTATATCCCTTGAACTGGCTAACAAACCAATATTCTCACTGAAGATATTTGCTGTCCTCCACCCCCTACCAATAGAACCCCGAATGTTAAGCTTACTTGTCACATCATACTTAAGTAAAGTTCTCGGAGTTACCTGCCAGCCAAACACATTATGATGATCTGCCCGGATAGCCGTTATCCAAACTAATTTGTCTTTGAAAATATTCAATACATTTTCTGCAAATACACCCGGAATATTTTCTTCTTTTAAATACTTCCCCGCATAAGTTCTGTTCAATGTATTATCAGAGAATGAAATATCCTCAGCCAATTTTAAATGCCTGTAACTAATCCCTGTTTTTAGAATATTTTTATCATAAGTAAACTCATGTTGAAGATTGATATATCCATTTGTTTGTTTAGCCTTGAAAGAAGTAACACCAAAGTAAGATTGCTGTTCCTGGTGAAAACCTGAAGCATATAAAGCATACCGATGAACATCATTCACTCTGTAGGCTGTTTTAAACCATGCTTCCGGTTGCTGAATATCTACGGACTGACCATATACACTTGAGCTGCCTTTGTCTGTACGGTAATTAAAAGAAGTCTGTCCACCTATTCTTTTCTCTGACAAATAACGAACGCCAAACTGTGTACTCCATCCCCATTTATTCTCCTCTCCTTTCTTCCACCTGTTTGCAACCATGTAACGGGTAAGCAATGGAACGTCTAAAAACTGATCTCCATCTTTATCAAATCTTGAAGCTGGCTGAACAATATGGAGCGTTGTAAGATTACTCCATTTCTTCTTTTTAGTAGAGTATAATACATTCAAATGCTTTTCACCAAAGCTATTGATATACCCATTTAGAAAAAGCTTGTCTGCTTTGTCGGGTTCTTTTGTGATTACATTTATTTGTCCGCTGATACTTTCGTAGCCTTGCAAAACAGAATTAGCCCCTTTTGAGATAAAAATATTTTCCACTAAAGGGCCGGGAATACTACTAATTCCATAGGTATAAGTCAAACCCTGCACCATTGGGAAGCCGTCAACTAATACTTGGTTATAAATACCAGATAACCCCAGGACTCTTAACTCTTTTGAATTTGTAATAATATTTGTTGTTTGCGGCTGTACAGAAATCTGTGTTTCAAAACATCCTGCCAAATCACAACAAGCAGCTTTTTTTAATTCCAGAGAAGTAATTACTTCTGTTTTAATGGGATTAGCCGAAATATAATGCGCTTTAAGATTGCCCGTTACAGTAACATTATTCATTGTTGAATTACTTACCATCGTAATAAGAATGGAAGAAGTATCTTCTACCTGATAAATAACAGTTTTATATCCAACAAATGTTATTTCAAGTTTGTTACGTCCCTTTGTGCCTTTAGTTAAACTAAATTCTCCTGCTTCGTTTGTTAGTGTGGCATTATTTCCCTTTATCCATTTTACGGTAGCACCCTGCATTGCTTTACCGCTTTCATCTATCACTTTGCCATTTACAGATTGAGCCAAAGACACGAAAGGAACTGTTAGTAATAATACTATCAGTATAATTTTCATTTTAAGAGATTTAATTAACCTTTAACCTTATATGGCCTTGAATCGGGATTAGTGCAACCGGGAGTATCCTCAACGATTTTGCGGATATCTTTTTCTGTAACTACAGTTGGATCGAAAACAACTTCAAATGCAGTAGTAGCACCCGGCTTCCCTTTCAGAGTGCAAGATGTTACTCCGTTCATTTTACTTACTTCTTTCTGAATGTCTTTACAATCAGCACTACAGTTAATGCCGCTTACTTTCAGTTTAATGACCTGTAGTTTGGTTTGTTCAGTTGCAGCTTTGCTTACTTCATTTGATGTTTGAGCAAAAGCAGGAGAGATTGCGGTAAATGCAAAAAATATAATTAGAGATAGAAATAATTTAATCTTCATTTTATTGATTTTAGAAATGTAATAATAGCATGAGTTTTACATCCAAAATATGAATGTATTCTTTTTAAAAATCCTTATGCTATTTTAGGAGGCTGCCAGAAATCAATAGTAACGTTAGGAAGGCCTTTTTCTTTTACACTTGCCTTAAGATTGGCGAATACAATTAAAGGAGTTTCCAACACAGGGGTAATTTCCTGTTTTATAACTACACAACATTTGCAGGACTGAAAAGGATTACAGGATTTTTTTTCTGAATCATCCTTTTTCGATGATTGCTCTTCTTCATTCTCATTAGATGTGCAGGAATGCTTGCAGCAGCTTTGCTCTTCAATGCTGGAAAATTCCATTATATCTTCCACTCCCGGATATATAGCCAGGAAAAGAACATAAAATGCAAATATGAAACTGCTTACTTTCATTCAGGATGCAAATTAATATTTTTTTCTCAGGCACAACAATCAAACTCCAAGCATAACTCATTACTATACAAGCCGTAGCAATGTTGCTCTTTGAAATTGCTTTGAGAACTGGCAAAAGGACTACTTTTGACCTACAACTTTAAGTATGAAAAAAATTATCGGTCTGCTTGGCTTCCTTACTATAGCCACATTTGCACAGGCTCAAACAACTGAAAAGAATAACCCAACCGTTGATACATTAAGCAAAACCAAAATTGTAGAAGCTTCTTGTGGCGAATGTAAATTTGGCATGGAAGGTACTGGCTGTGTTTTAGCTGTTAGGATTGATGGCAAGCCTTATTTGGTTGATGGAGTTCCGGGAATGGCTAATTACGGCAATGCACATGCAGCAGATGGAATGTGCAATGTGATAAGAAAAGCAGAAGTGAGTGGCGAAATAGTGGATAATAAGTTTGTAGCGAAAACTTTTAAACTGTTGCCCTTTAAGAAAACTACAGATTAATCATTTCATCATAATTTAATTTTTTGAATCCTTACGGCATTAAGTATTGCCAGTAATGCTACGCCTACATCTGCAATTACGGCCTCCCAAAGGTTGGCTACTCCCCCAGCTCCTAATACTAAAACAAATGCCTTTACAACCATTGCCAATATAATATTCTGCCAAACAATTGTTCTTGTTATTCTTCCCACCTTTATTGCAGAAACAATTTTTGAAGGCTGATCATTCTGGATGATAACATCAGCTGTTTCAATAGTAGCATCACTTCCTAAACCACCCATTGCAATGCCGGCATCTGCCAATGCCACAACGGGCGCATCATTTACACCGTCACCCACAAATGCTATTCTTCGACCTTCATTTTTTAACTGTTGAACTTTTTCTACTTTTCCTTCGGGCAGCAAATCACCAAATGCTTTATCAATACCTATTTTCTTTGCTACTTCATCTACTACTGATTGTTTATCCCCCGAAAGCATTACAGTTTGCAAATTGTTTTTATGCATTTGACTGATTGCTTCTACTGCATCATCCTTTATTTCATCAGCTATAGTAAAATAACCGGCATACTTTTTATCAACAGAAACAACCACAATAGTATTTACTATCTTTTCAATTTCTGCCGGGTAAGAAATATTGTATTTCTTAAGCAGCTTTATATTGCCAGCAAGCACTTCACGCCCTTTCACATTACCTTTTAAGCCATGCCCTGCAATTTCTTCCACCTGATCAGCATTCACAATCTCCTTATCTCCTGCATAGTCTGCTATTGCTTTAGCAACAGGATGGGTTGAATTTTTTTCCAATGCTGAAACGATAACAACCAATTCATCTTTACTAATCTCATTGGTAACAACTTCCTGAACTTTAAATACGCCTTTGGTAAGCGTACCTGTTTTATCCATAACTATCGTATCCACCTTTGTCATTACATCAAGGAAATTCCCTCCTTTGAAAAGTATTCCGTTCCTGGATGCCAAACCTATCCCGCCGAAATAACCCAAAGGGATTGAAACTACCAAAGCACAGGGACAACTTATTACAAGAAATACCAATGCCCGGTAAAACCATGTATTGAAATCATAATTCTCTACAAAAAAATAAGGAGCAAAGCATACTGCTACCGCCAAAAAGAAAACAATAGGCGTATAAACTTTTGCAAACCTGCTTATAAATAATTGGGTTTGGGATTTTCTTGCTGTAGCATCCTGCACTAATTCGAGAATTTTGCTAAGCTTACTGTCTTTGAACAGAGCATTCACTTTCACTTCTGCAACCGTATTCAAATTAATCATGCCTGCCAGTATTGGTTGGCCTTTATATTTTGTATCTGGTTTACTTTCTCCTGTTAATGCTGCTGTATTAAACGAGGCACTTTCAGATATTAGCTCTCCATCCAAAGCAACCTTTTCACCCGGCTTAACTGTGATTGTTTCTCCAATAGTAACCTCCGCAGGATTAATAATCTTTGTACTACCATTCCTTACCACAGTCACTTCATCCGGCCTTACATCCAATAGAGCTTTAATACTTCTCTTTGCATTGTTAACTGCTACATCCTGAAACCATTCACCAATCTGATAAAAAACCATAACAGCTACTCCCTCTTCATACTCACCAATAACAAAAGCACCAATGGTTGCAACAGTCATTAAAACAAACTCATTAAAGAAATCCCCTCTGATAGATTTTCGAAAAGCAAGGTTGGCTACACTTCTTCCGGCAAGTATCCAGGCTATTGCATTTACAATAAGCAGTGGTATTTCGGGCAAAACAACCTTAAACCCGTACTCAAGCACAAGAAGGATAATAAGTATTGCTAAAGCTGTAAGCAAATCCCAATGAGACATCCAGCCAATGCCTGTTTCTTCATTTTCCCCATGAGAATGACCATCATTATCGTGATGCTCTTTTTCATTTTGATGATCGTGACCCGATTCCGGCTGAGGTTTATTTATTGCCCTACTATTTTCAGACTTGCCTTTTTCGTTTGTATCACAACATTCTTTTGACATGTATATTCCTTTATGAAATAAAAAATGAAATAACGCCTGTAATAATTAAAATCAGGCCTGTAATAATTCCGGCATTATGTTCCCACTTATGCCAGTTTAATTTTACCAATCCCTTATAAGCAATCTTTATCCAGATTAACATACCAGTTATAGTAACAACAGAATACATAAGTACTATTCCCAGCAACACATACCAGCCTTTACTTCCTGCAAGCATGAAATAGGCTTCTATTTCCATGCAGGGAGATAGAAACATTGCAAGCACTAATGTTAGAATGATAGATTTCTTAGATTTCCGGTCTATCTGGTTTTCGGTTACATGGAAGTGATGATGAACATAATGCTGTCTTACAAAATAAAATCCCATTAAAATCAAAATACTTGGAGCTATGTATCTTGTAAAACTTTCTATATGCTCTGTTAGCTCATTGCCAATTAACCCAAGCAATACACCAATCATTGAAGTACTTATCACATGGGCAAGTCCTGCTATTAGCGTAATTCTGTTTGTTTCTGCAAGCGTCCAGCCTTCTTTTCTGCCAATAGCCAATATCGGCAGCCAGTGATTAGGAATCACAGCATGAATAATGCTTATTAATAAACTTCCTACAATGATGCTATACATAACGTTATTAATGTTCGTGTTCGCCTGTGTTTGTCATTTTTGCAAGGACAAAAAATGCTCCCTTCACAACAATCTTTGCATCCTTCGGTATTTCCTTTAATAAGGTAATCTCAGTAAAGCCTATATCGGTATTTCCTTTAGCTACAGGAATTTTTTCAAACGTCAATCCTTTTTCTTCCGCATGATCATGATTTTCTTTCTTTTCATGACTAACATTGGCTGTACTGTCTGCATGTTCATTTTCCGAATGTTCATCGGTTAGCATAAAAATATAATCCTGCCCTCCAAAAGTAACAATGGCCTCAGTAGGAACAGCCGGCAAAGTTGCTTTGTTAAGACTTATTACAGCTGTAATATTCATCCCATCAATTAGACCAGTTTTATCACCCAACACTTTTGCATGAACAGTAACAGCTTTACTTTCTCCTTCGAATGAAGAACCCAAAGAAAATATCTGTGCATCATATTCCTTTCCGGGATTGTTTGTAAGTGTAAAATGAATTAACTGTCCATCCTTCAGTTTGGGTAAATCCTTTTCATAAACAAAAAGATCAAGATGCAATTGGCTATTGTCTACCACTTCTGCAACTACTGTGCTTGCATCTATATAACTACCCATTTGAACAGATACATTGCTAACAACTCCATTAATAGGGCTTGTTAGGGAAATAACAGATGCCAGTTTGCCATTTGAAATACTTGCCGGGTTTATTCCCATGAGTTGAATCTGCTGGCTAAGTGTTGACTTTGACGTTTGTAATGTTCTTAACTCCGTTTCTGCTGATTGCAAATTTTTAAGCGCACCGGCATTTCCTGCATTCAACTCCTTTTGCCTCTTTACTTCTAATTCAGCCAGCGTTATTTTAGAACTAACACTTATGTATTGGCTCTGTGCCTGGATAAAATCAGGATTAGCGATTGTTGCAATAACCTGTCCTTTTCTTACTGCATTTCCGGGCTGTACTAAAAGTGATTTTATTACTCCGCTATATACCGAATTGATACTTGCCTTATTTTGATTAGGGACTTTAAGCGTTCCGTTAGTCTTAAGAGAAGCAGTTAATTGCTTTTCTTCAATAGTACCTAACTCCACGCCAATACTTTTTATCTGTTCTTCTGTAAGAGTAGCAGTATTGGGATTCTCATGTTCATCATGATGCTCTTCCTTTACCCCCTCTTCCTTAGTTTCTTTCTTTTCTGAATTTGTTTTATCTCCACAACCTATTTGGAAAGTCATTCCCAGGGCAATTGTTATTATAAATACTTTCTTCATCATTACTATTTTTACTGATTGATATAATAATTGTATTGAATCACGCTTTGATTATAGCTGTTTAGTACTTCCAGGTAATTCTTTTGTATATCTATTGACTGGCTTAGAAACTGAGATACTTCAGCAAAACCTATTTCACCTGCACGATAGGCAAGGGAAGCAGCCTTTATGATTTCATCTGCTTGTTTCAATCCCGTTTCTTCATAAAATGATAAAAGACTATTGTTCTTTTGAACTTCCTGGAGCGCTTCAATACTTTTTGAGTTAATAATCTGCGAATCATACTCAAACTGTTTTTTCTGCAATTCTGTTTCTGCAGTAGCTAAAGCAACTTTGCTCTTATAAGCTTTCATACCAAATAAGGGAAAAGCAGCAGTGATTGAAAAACCGGAATAGGGATCTTTCAGGCCGTAAATTCTCTGACTAAAAAAACGTCCTGAAAACTCAGGCTTATTTTCATTCTTTGCTACATTAATTCCTGCATTGGCAACAGCTATATTCTTAGCCTGCAAATCAAGTAAAGGATGATTTATTTGTGCTAAAGCTGGATTAAATGACAACTTTTCCAATGGCTGTTCAACAGGAAGTACTTTTTCATTATTGTTCAAAAGCTGTCCTAATACCTGTTGCTGTAAATAAATATCAGTTTGTATTTGCCTGATAAATGCCTGTATTTCCTTCATCCTGACATTTGCAGCAATACTATCGAGACCGGGACTATCCCCGGTTCTTACTTTGAGAATAGCTGCATCATTCAATGATTTATAAATACTATCAAGCCTTTGATATAATTTCTGTTTGTCCTGCAAATACCAAAGCTGATAGTAAACAGTGCGGATATCTCTTTTTATTGAAACATCTAATACTGCTGTATTCGCTTTATAATACTCCAATTGCTGAGCAGAATAATTTCTTTGCGCCTTATATAATCCAGGCCATGAAATACTTTGCGATAAACCAACCTTTAAAATACCTTTTGAATCTCCCGGCCTCAGATCTTCATTCTCAGCAAATACGCCGGTTTTAGGAAACAGGCTTGCAGATTTAATTTGCAGCTGCCCTTTGTTTATTTGCTGTTGGTTAATCCCATATTGCAGATTGCTTTTAGTTTGTCCTATTGCTTCTGTTATTGTCAATCTCTTTGGAATTTCCTGCCCGATGCTATCGAATGAAAAGGCCAGCATCATCACTGACATTGCAACTACCGTTTTGGTTTTACCATTCGCTTTTCTTTTGCCTGAAAAAATAATATATAGCAACGGCAATACCACCAGGGTTAAGAAGGTTGCAGTGATCAATCCACCAATTACAACAGTAGCTAAAGGCTTTTGAACTTCTGCCCCAGCGCCCGTTGAAATAGCCATTGGAATAAATCCTAATGATGCTACGGTTGCAGTCATTAACACAGGTCGCAGCCTGATCTTTGTTCCCTCTAATACCCTTTGAATTATATCATTTACACCTTCCTTTTGTAATTGATTAAATGTGCTTATTAATACAATCCCATTCAACA
>Ga0075163_10003212_pt1 | contig 22018 bp, 6 predicted proteins | sample JI1023141ADNA_FD_71478 | JGI IMG/M metagenome (GOLD analysis project Ga0075163, IMG submission 71478) | Wastewater effluent complex algal communities from Wisconsin, to seasonally profile nutrient transformation and Carbon sequestration -... | ecosystem: Engineered > WWTP > Effluent > Algae... | reverse complement strand
TAAAGGCCACGGGTCTTAATTCATTTATTTTTTGGTTAATACCTGCCACAAGCAACTCATCAGAACCATTAAGCCCCTGATTGTTCTGAAGCTGTAATACGTTAACCAACTTATCCTGTACATTGGAAAAATGGTTCCCAATAATGACCGCTGCCTGGTTATATGAAATGACTGCCCCTATTTTGTTCAGTTTTAAAATGGGGATGGCTATGTACTTGATGATTATAAGAATGACCGCGATTAAAAAACCAAAGAAAAGTATGGCCCTGACCAGACTGTTAAACTCCCCAAAATACTCAAGCAATACCACAGAAAGAAAAGACGAAATCAAAATGCCACTGGAATAGAATGCACCTTTTAGCAACTGGTTTTTATAGTATTTACGAATAAATTCGTCCAGTTTTTGAATAAGTATCGCTTGGTGTGAGGCCTGCATGTGATGGATCTATACAAATTTAAGGTTCCGGTCTATTAATCCTAACGGAAAATTGTTAAATAGTGGTAAGTCAGTTTTTCATTATTTTCCAGTGAACAACGCCATTTTCCGTTTTAATTACTTGGGTATAAAGTCCTGCTTCAACTAAAGTTGTGGAAATTTCGCCGGAGCGATTGTGGGTTGCGGAAATACCAAGGCTAAGCCCTAAAAGGGCCAGCAAAACTGTAATTTTAAACAAATGGTTCATGGGCTGATTAGTTAAATTGATAGATCGTTAACGAATCTGAAGAAGTGGTGTACAGTTTGGTGTTATAGTATTTTGCGACTGTTCCGCTTTTAAACTGCGGAATGCCCTTGCAGGCTTCTTCGAACAGCTTATAATTGTAGCTGCAAAAAACACTGTCCTTCTGGTAATAAATAATATCTTCGGTCAGTTGAAAGTAATTTAGACCCTTTAGAGTTATTACCCGGCTAAAAGCCCCAAAAATGTCAAATACATAAATACCTGTTTCAGGACAGTTTAAAAACAAATATCCATTATGTTCCAACATAAAATTAGGCGCCAGATTAACCTGCAACACCTGTTTTAAATTACCGGTAGAGGCTATTTTTTTTGAGTTTTCATCGAAACGAAGTAGTTCATTGTTTTGTTTATTGTAGATCCAAAAACTATTGTTAGCCCCGGCACAAACCAGGTCGGTTTGTTCGTAACCTAATAATTCTAACGAAACAGGCTCGCTGTTTTTGGAAAGCTGATTATCCAGAAAAACTATTTGTTGAAAATCGCGATAATACAAGAGTAGTTTAAGCGGATTAGTAGCGTCTACCGAAGTGATACTGCCCAATTTGAGGTTACTGTACCGCGCAAAAAATTTACCACCAGGTAAAAATTTCACCAATTCATCGGCATTTATCACGTACACATTACCAATATTATCGGCTGTAAAAAAATCTTGCTTTACATTAATGGCCGTTAATCGTGGATCGTCGCCCCCAATAAAAGAACAAAATAGGAAGGCGAAAATGATGCTAAGGAACTTAAGGGCGGCTTTCATGACAAACTAATTTACACAAAAAACGATGACCTTGTTAGGATATTTTATTAACCGCAAGAATTTCCTCAAGTATTTTTCGGTCGTTGCTCAATCGGGGGATTTTGAATTGGCCACCCATTTTATTGTTTGCTTTCAGCCAGTTGTAAAAACTATTTTTCGGCATTTTTTTTATGTGAGGAAAATGAAGCACAAAGTTATTGTAGCGTTTTGCTTCATAATCGCTATTTTGTTTTTTTAGCGTATCATCAAGCACGGAATTAAAGAACTCAAAATTATTCGGTTCTTTTTCGAATTCGATGAGCCACTCGTGGGACCCAGAATTATTTCCCATAAAAATAGGCGCTACTGTATAATCCCTTACCATGGCGTGTGTTTTTTCACTTGCAACAGCAATCGCCACATCCGCATTATGAACCATTAACTCCTCACCAAACACGTTAATATGCTGTTTGGTTCTTCCCGATATTTTAAAGCGATAAGGATTTGTGCTGGTGAATTGAATGACGTCTCCCAATTCATAACGCCATAATCCCGCGTTGGTAGTAATAATCATGGCGTAATCGACCCCCGGCTGGGCATTCTCCAGATTAATGACTTTGTTAAGATCTCCATTCACAAAATCTCTCATGTCTAAAAACTCATAAAAAATCCCATAATCAAGCATCAACAATAATTCATCACTTTTTAACTGATCCTGAATCCCAAAAAAACCCTCAGAAGCATTATAAAGCTGCAGAAAATTCACTCTACTACTGTCAAATAGTTTTACAAATTGTTCTTTATAGGGCGCAAAACTTACTCCCCCGTGAAAATAAACTTCCAGGTTTGGCCACACTTCGTGAATAGACCTGGCGCTTTTCTTTTCAAGAATGCGTTTAAGCAAAACCAACATCCAGCTGGGAACTCCAGCCAAACTGGTCACATTTTCATCCATCATACTCACCGCCATACGTTCCAGTTTACTTTCCCATTCATCCATAAGCGCAATACTTATTTCAGGAGCCCTGAAAAAATCTGCCCACATAGGAAGATTTTGGATAATAATAGCACTTACATCCCCATGATAAGAGTTGTGATTCTCAAAGTGGTCCTCTTTAAAACTTCCCCCTAAGGCCAGATTTTTGCCCGTGAATAATTGCGTTTCAGGATTGTTGTAACAATGAAGAGTAATCATGTCCCGGCCGGCGTTATAGTGGCAGCCGTCCAGACTTTCCTGACTTACGGGTAGAAATTTACTTTTGTCCGTTGTTCCGCTGCTTTTGGCAAACCACTTAATATCACTATGCCATAACAAATTTTGTTCGCCACGACGCATGCGTTCGATATAAGGTTTTAGCGTTTCGTAATTATTTAGCGGTACTTTATTTTTAAACTCGTTGTAGTTACGGATATCAGAAAACCCGTGTGCTTTTCCAAATTCTGTTTCGGCAGCATCTGTTAACAGGCTATACAACCATTCCTGCTGAACATCCACCGGATATTTTATAAACAGCTCGATCTGATGCATGCGCTTTTTCATAAGCCAGCTCGCTATTGAGTTCAGTATGGGCATGATTCGAAGGCTTAAATAATTTCAAATGTAATAAATGCCACGTCATCTATCTGCGCATGAGCACCTTTCCATTCCATCCATTCCTTTATCACCTGTTCGCCTTGTTTTTCAATTGGAAGATCTTTAGACCTATCAACAGAAGCTAACAGTTTTTTTGTGGAATACCTTTTGTATAAGGGCCCGCCAAACTGATCCTGGACCCCGTCGGAAAACATATACACCCGGGAACCCTGTTCAAGAGGAAGTTCAAGGGTATCAATTGTACTTAATTTTTCTTCATACCCTACTGAATCTCTGTTGCCCCGAAAACGCACAACTTCATTGTCGTTATTTGTATAATAAACAGAAGTGCCAGCCGCACATATTTTCATTTTGCGTTCCTGGTAATCAACATAACAAATAGAAATTACCAATCCTTCAAATTTTATGTTTTGTTTTTGAGAATCTGAACCGAAAAATAGTCGGAACTCAATATTTAAGTTTTGAATAATCTCGCTACAGTCGGTTACCTTCATTTGTAGTATTATTTTATCGAGTAACGCTTTGGCAATAACAGTCAAAAAACCGCCCGGAACACCATGACCAGTACAATCCGCCAGAAATACGATTTGATTTTTATTAGGCAAATCGTAAAATCCGTAAAAATCTCCGCCTATTACATCCTTTGGATTTAAATAACTGTATATACGTAATCTGTTTTTGAGGTCATCAAAATTTGGCAGGATGCTAAACTGAATATTTTTAGCATAATTAATACTGTCTTTAAGATCTTTATATACAACAGATAATTCTTTATTTATTTTTGTAACGTGTTCCTTCTCACTTCGTATTTCAATTGTTTGTTCGTGAATTTTTTGCTCCAGTTCCTTTTTATTCCTTATCAATTGCTGTGTTCTGTAGCGAAAAAGACCAATAATGACAAGCACAATTGCAACAAGGCAGATTAAAATAAACCACCATTTTTGCCAAAGAGGTGCGTCAACGTTTATTGTTACCAAAATCACCTCTTTTGTCGAATAACCGTCTTCATTAACAGCAATCACTTTAAACTTGAAAGAACCCGTAGATACACCCGAAATATTTACAGGAGTTGCATTACCGCTACCGTTTATCCATTTCGGATCCTGTCCTTCCAACATATATAAGTAACTAACCTTTTCAGGATCTTTTAATGATATGCATACAAAATCAAATACAATCGGATATTTACCGTATTTAAGATTAATGATGGTGTCGGTAGGTTTATAAAAATTATCTCCAACATGAGCTCCTAAATAAACAACAACAGGTGGCACGGTGTTTTTTATTTCATTTTGAATCGCATGCTTGAAAATGGACTTGTCGCCAATAAACCAGAGGTTGCCACCCTGATCCTTTATAACGCCGTTTTCAATCAACTTTATGTTTTTCACCTGCGTATTTGCCGAGAATAAGGTAAACTTTCCTTCCGGATCCATTTTTGTAAGACCATTTTTGTGCCCTACCCAGATATTATTTTTAACATCCTTATTAATCCCATAACAGTAATTAGACAATATACCATCCGATGTGCTGAATTTTGTATAATCCTTATTGTCATACCGGAACAACCCGTCGCCATCGGTAGCAATCCAAATATTTCCTTTAGGGTCTTCTGTATATCCATTAATATTAAAAATATTCATTCCCTGAATATCGTTAGAATAATCTATTTCACCGGTTTTGGGATCTATCCAGTAGGGCTTTGTACCATGGCTGGCGATCCAAACACGATTTCTTGAGTCACAAAAGGCCGAATACACATAGTCACGAAGTAGCCCGTTTTCATGATTAAAAAATTTTACAAATTTGAGCGTAGTTGTCAAAATATAGAGTCCCTGATTCGTTGAAATATAAAGTAAATGATCTTTCGCAAAAATATTGTTCACCACGGTAGACACAGTCTTTGGAAAAACAAATTCCTCCCTTATTTTTCCACTTTTTAAATCATAAATAAAAATGGTGTTTTTGAGTTCACCAGACACAAACAGTGTATCGTTTACAAATGTTACGTATTTTATTTTTCGATCCGAATTATTTAGCACCAATGGTTTTAGGTCTTCGGTACCGCTTGAATCTGTCGTTTTAAAAAGTCCCTGGTTGGTTACCACAATAATGTTATCTTTTCGATCGGCACTAATTGATATAAAATCCTCCCCATCCTTTGCCCTGTATTCAATAAAAATTTCGTTTACATATTGCAGGAGCCCGTCTCCATAAGTGCCAATCCAGATATTTTTTTGATTGTCAACAAACAAACATTCTATATTATTCGAAGGTAAGCCGTTGCCTGTGTTGATGATCGTGGTATTAATGTAATAATGCATGTTACTATTCCGGCAATTTAGCCGACGCAGCCCGTCATCAAAACAACTTACCCAAATATTATTTGAGCGGTCAATCACCATATCTTTTATTTGAGCGTCCGACTTCAGATCTTTTTGTGAAAAAATACGAACGATTTGAATTTTCTCTCCACTACTTTTAAACCAAACAATACCTATCCCTGAAATCGCGCAAAAATAATCATCGGTAGTTTCAGATTTTATGACACGGGTACATTTATCTTTGCCTAAAACAGGAGGAAGTTCTACCGGTAAAAATTTCTGATTTTTATATATGTAAAGTTTTAAGCCTTCGGGTGTAGCAATGTAATATTGATTATTGTGAATATATGCATCCAGAATAAGTTCGTCGTTAATATCCAGTTTTTTTTCGGTAATTGTGTCCAGCAATTGAACAATTCCCAGACCAGCGCTTAATGCAAATACATGGCCACGATTATCCCCAATTATTCTGTTTACTTTGACCGTACTGAGCATAGAATTAACCATTTGACCAAAATGCCCATTTGTATAAAAAGAAACGCCATTCTGAAAATGTCCAATCCAGGTCATATTTTTATTGTCCTGATAGGTAGACGTGACAAAGTTGTCGGCAAGGCCTTCTTTAATGAACGCTTGTGTAAATTTATCCCCCCCATAAATCGACAGTCCATTTCCAGTACCTATGTATAGGAAACCGTTTTTATTTTGATTAATGCTATAGATGAATTGGTTGGATAAACCGTTGTCTGTAGTAAGGCGCTTAAAGTTTATGTATTGCGCCCGAATAGCCCCCAAGGACGAAAAGAGGGCAATTAATAAAACAAGCCTCTTATACATATTATTTGCTTTTTGTAGCTTTTAAACCCGATTTGTATTTCGGCACTCCACCAATAGGGGCCGTGTAAAAGGGCATGGCAACACCATACTGATTAGTAAGGTAAACAACAATGTTGTTATTATGGACTGGTTTCCGTTTAATAAATTGGATGTCGAGTGACGTATTAATTTCTTCGGCCAGAATTTTGTGAATAGAGGCGTCCCATTTCCCATCGCCGCTGGGTTGTATCTCTTCTCCTTTTTTCGCACGGGAGACAATACGTATAATTCCTTCCTCATCATAGTCATAAGTATTTACCTTAATGGCGGTAATATCTTTTGACACGAACGGATATAAATGGCAGGTGTTCAATTCAAGGTCGCTGGTACGGAAACAATACTCGTAAGTAAAAACGTTTCCCCCTTCCAGCTTCACATCATTTGATTTATCGCTCGATAAACTTAGTTTGTAGAGATTTCCATCATCTCCTTCAAGGCCCTCTACCACCAGTTTAAATATATACCCCCCGAGCTCAGGTTGTAATTCTCCTTCGAGTGAATTAAATGGGCCAAAACTAAACCATTTGTTATCCGTAGTTTTATCTTCCCCAAACGTTTTTGTATTTAACAATACGCCACTTTTGTAGTTCCTCACTGGATCGGGCTTAACAGCATCCTGATTACTGTGCGCTCCTATACCGCCGTATACTGAAAATTTTGTTTTCGAATTAAATCCCCCGCGGTTTTCGTCTATTGTGCCACCATTATCTGGATCAAATACTCGGATATAAAATGGAACTTTAACAGCCTCGGGCACAGTGAAAAAATAAATTTGGATATTATCGTCATCGCCCCAGGTTTTGTCGGCCGATTTGCTAAATGTTACGAGGTAGGAAATGTTTTCCTCAACAGAAGGCATAATCTGACTAAATAGTGTAAAATGAATAAATAAAATTATAACCAATAAATAGTTTTGTCTTTTCATAGTAACAACAATTAGTTAACCGCACCGGGAGTGATCCGAAAACAGTAATTATGCATTAAAAGTAAGGATTTTATTTTGTAAGAAAAATGCCCATTTTTTCGAGATTTTCGGCATAGACGCGCTTTCCTTTATAAAAAACAGTGACAAATGCGTCCTTTTGCCCAGCTTCAACCACTTTCTTGTTGTACTCATTCGCCTTTTTATAAGTATCGAATACTCCGCCAATGGTGATGCGGGTAATACCGTCGTCAGTAAGAGTACTTTCTATTTTTCCGAGATGCTCCAGGTGAGGAAAATCATAACGGTTGCGGTACTTAAACGCAGAAATCTGAACTCTGAAATCGAGATCTCTAGCACTGGTATTCCCATACTTTTCTATAAATTCGGTCAGGTTATCTTTAGTCACCACTTCAACAGAAGACACATCCTCTATCCGCACGTCGTCTGGTTTAAGCGCCGGTGGTAACTTATATTCCTGCTTTTTATCAGGATCTTTCTTAAAAGGATTCGGATCATTCCTGTCTCCTGGTCCGGAAGCATTGCTATTGTCAGGCTCTACCTCCCGTGAAAATGCAGAATCTTTCTCTTCTTTCATCATTTCCGTAGAAAGGTCTTCTTTAGCCCGAGCACTATTTTCAACCGCAACCGCTTTTTCAGCAGAAGCCACTGCTTCCATAACCGATCTGGTTATTTCTTCATCTTCATGTCGTTTCCTCTTAAAAAGGCCACCTTGTTTTTTAGGCTTAACTTGCGTTACGGGATCTAGTAGTACGTTTTCATCACCAAAAGTGGCTTCTTTCCAAAAGGTAGATTGGTTGGGTACAATACGGGCGTTTTTGTAGGCGAGTATTACCGGTTCTTTAATTCCTGCTTTAAGCGCTTTTCGATAAAATTTCTCTATTCCGAGAGCGTTTTTTTCATTACCATAGGTATAAACATACTCGTTATCAACCAATTCTTCTCTAATTCCAATGACACCCATCGCGCTCAACCTCGAGGTGTCCCTTTTGGCTTTGCTTTTACCCAAATACACCCTAAAGTTAATTTCCGCATCTTCCGAAAGTTGAAGGAGTGTATCCTTTATAACTCCAAGATTTTGATAGTTTGTACCTTTTTGTAAAGAATTGTCCTGAGACTGCGAAGCCAGGTATTCATTCAGTTTGATCGAGTTGTTTTTATATGCAAAAACCTTTGGTTTGACGCCTGCCTGTATCGCTTTTTTGTAATATTTTTCGATCTCGCTTATTTTGGATGCATTTCCGTATGTATAAACGTATTCATCCCCAATCAGCTCTTCCTTAATACCGTAAATACCTTTTGCATTTAAAACAGTGGTATCCATTTTGGCTTTGCTTTTACCCAGATGTACGCGAAAAGTTACATCCAGGTCCTCACTCAGATTGGCTAAACCGTTTTTATCAGCGCTTAAATTTTTCGCAAAGAACGAATTTTTTGCATTTTGAGCAGCCAAATATTCTTTCAACTTAATCGAATTATTCTTATAGGCAAATACGTCTACCTCCGCGAGGCCAGCACTTAAGGCTTTTTTGTAATACTTGTCTATATCCTTTGCTTTCGATGTGTTACCATAAGTATAAACATATTCGCCTGCAATTAATTCCTCTCGTATTCCGTAGATGCCTTTTGCATTTAAAACAGTGGTATCCATTTTGGTTTTACTTTTACCCAGATGCACGCGAAAAGTGATATCCGTGTCTTCGTTCAATTCGGTGAGCAGGTTGCGGATGCCACTTATGTTTTTGCCAAAAAAACTATCCCGTCCATCTTGAGCGGCCACATACTCATCCATTTTAATGATGTTGTCTTTATAAGCAAATACATCTACCTCCGCAAGGCCGGCACTTAGAGCTTTTTTATAATATTTGTCAATGTCTTTTGCCTTTGCCTCATTGCCATAGGTATAAACATACTTACCCGCAATAAATTCCTCTTTTATTCCGTGGATCCCTTTTGCAGTTAAAACCGTCGTATCCATTTTGTTTTTACTTTTACCAAGGTGTACACGAAAAGTAATATCCGCATCTTCGTTCAATTCAGTAAGCAGGTTGCGGGTGCCATTTATATTTTTACCGAAAAAACTGTCGTAACCACCCTGAGCCGCCAAATACTCGTCCATTTTAATGGAGTTATTCTTATAACCGTATACCTCTACTTCAGCAAATCCAGCAGTCAGAGCCTTTTTGTAATACTTTTCTATGTCTTTCCCTTTTGCTTCATTCCCGTATGTGTATACAAATTCACCGCCAATTATTTCTTCTTTAATTCCAGTAAGTCCTTTGGCGCTAAAAATAGTAGTGTCTATTTTTTCCTTACTCTTAGCAAGATGAACACGAAAAGTTACATCTAACTCCTCATTTAATTCATTAAGCAGATTTCTATCCGCATTAAGATTTTTATTTGAAGGGGCTGTTGGTCGGGCGTAATCATATCCCTTTTTATTTTGCCCGTTTTTATCTTGTTCTATTAGAAAGGCATCTATTCTATCTGCAAGTTTATCCCTACTTAACCCCAACCGTCCATTATAGGCCAGTTCGGCATCGTAATTTAAATCGTTTAGTCCCGAACTTTCTGACCGGATATTCCTCGCTTCAAATTTACTGATAACCTCCTCAAGTTGACGGTTCTCAAATGGCAGCCAGGCTGAAGAATCAACAATATGAACATCCATATTAGTACACATCATTCCCTTTTTATTCAACTCCAGATCATCATATTCGATTCCCAATTTTATTCTGTACCTGCCGGTTTTTGTGAAGGTATATTCAAAAGATTCCCGGCGGATACGTTTATTATCCAGTTCGAAGTAGTAGCCTGTAATTTTTTTATTGGGAAGATATGTACCTACTGTATTTATAGTAACATTCTTATTGACCAGCAAAGTATCCAGTGTATTTATTTTTAACTGTACAATCGAATCCACTTCCAGATCCATTGCTGTTTGATTTAAAAATACCGCTTTTGTAGATACGTCTATAATATTAAGGTTAACAACATATGTCCCTGGTTGAGCGTAACAATGGGTAACAGTAATTCCTTTTTCCTTTCCGCCGTCACCAAAATCCCACTCATAAAAATACCCTTTGAGTGAATCTGTATCCAGTGCCTTTTCGTCCGTAAGATCATAACAATAAGTTTCTTTTATCGCGTCTACACAATTATTAAAGGTGGGCCAGGTTTTGGCAAAATAATAAATATCATCCTGGTCGGCGTTACGTGTGGTGGTAAAGTAGCCACTTTCCTGATTGGCATCTACGTAAGCGCTAAAATCATCATATGGAGAGTTAATAGGTTTTCCTAAATTTTGAATGCGAGCTACCCCTTCTGTCACAGAATACTTATAAAGATCAAGTCTTCCAAACCCTCCGGGCCTGTTGCTTGAAAAATAAATTTCCTTTTCGTTAATTACAAATGGGAAATAATCATCTTCGGTGGAGTTTAATTCTTTAAGATTGGTAATATTACCCCATCGTCCGTTTACCTGCTCAGCACAGTAAAGATCAGCTTTTCCTTTCCCGCCTTTAAGATTTGAAGAGAAATAAAGTTTTTTGTCGTAGATCATCGGGTGCGAAGCCAGAAATGTATCCGGCAACAGGAGTTCGATTTTAGGGTTCAGAAATTTTCCATCTTTCCATTCGGATGAAAAGATTGCCAGTTTATATTTTTCTCCCTTATAATCTGCCCTTACATTTCCAGAATAGTAAAGTTTAGAATTTTCCTTATCAAAAAACGATGAGCCTTGATTTAAAGAATTATTGATGCTGTTTTTTAGAGGTTTTGGATTGGAAACCGTAACGGAGTCCCTTAACTCGCCAACATACAAGTCAAGCATTTGATGACCAGTAGCTTCTTCCAGATTTAACACGCCTATTCTTCTCTCTCTGGAAGATGTGTAATAAAGTTTGTTTGCAACTTTAAATGGTCCAAATTCCGATTCCTTTGTGTTTATGTTCAGGGCGTTAATTTGAACACTGACTGAATCAAAAACAAAATTGCCTTGAGAATATATGCGTAATTTCAGAATCACACATATATAGAAAAAGAAGGTTTGTCTTATTTTTATTCGCATCAGAAAAATCTAGGAGATGGGGCGTTTGTTGTTTTACCAAAAAAATAATTAATCATAATTTCATGTGAACCGGAATTAAACTTACGCAACCCACTCACATTCACATCGTAGGCATATCCTATCTTAAACTGTTTTTTTATTAGCAACTCTGAAAATATTACAATTGACTCTTTGTTACGATAAGAAATACCAACACCAAATACTTTTTGCATATAAGCACTCATACTTACGTCAAACTGCAAAGGTGAATTTTTTATTCCTCTCAATAACAAAGAAGGTTTTAGACTTAAATCTTCACTTACTTTAAAGACGTAACCACTCACCAAATTGTATTCAACCCCTCTGCCTTCATTACTAATTGCAATAATATTTGGTGTTGATAACCCCACAAAACATTTACGATTTGAGAAAAATAATCCGGCACCATTTACGTACAAATTTTTAGGTTGAAAATAATCGGTAAAAGTACCGTCACCATTTTGAGCAACAACGAGCTTATTCCAGTCGGTTACCGTTCTCTTGAACCCGGGGCTAAGGCCAAAAGCCAACGAATTATGTCTGTCAAACTTGAGTTTATACGAAAAGGCCGCTGACACCTGCGTGTTATTGAATAACCCTATTTTTTCACTTATTACCTGAAGTCCTACTCCAAAATTTTTAGGTTTTATCTCCATGTGCGCCATAGCGCCAAATGTTTCAGGTGATCCACCCAGTCCTACCCACTGTTTGCGATAAAACATAGTAGCGTCGAGAGCGTTCTTTTGCCCCGCATAAGCCGGATTAATGGCAAACAAATTAAACAGATAATTCGAGGTTAGCGTGGAATGCTGAGCCATTGCAGGCGTAACAAGCATCAGGCAAAAAGCTATTTTTATCAGACGCATCATCGTTTAATAATTATAAATCCTGTTTTAGTAGTACCATCCAGCTTCAGTGTATAAAAATAAGTATCTTCAGTAAGAGGTACATTCTGCATATTTGTTCCTTGCCAGTTATTTTTATAATTATTGTCCTCAAACACCATGGCGCCCCAACGGTTGAAAACTTTTATTTGAACCGTGTTGTATTTATCGAGGTCTGAGATCACAAAGAAATCGTTCTTGCCATCCGCGTTTGGAGAAATGGCATTCGGAATCATGAGATTAATAACTGTGATTTTAATTTCATCTTCAGTAAAACCACACGAGTTCGATATTTTCCATTTAACCACGTTATCACCTGAGCCAAGATCCGTAGCCAGAGAATTATTATCTAACGAATCGGCAAAAGTACACAAGCCGGTTACAAGTTGCCAAACACCAAAACCTTTTACGGGTTTATTTGCATTTAACACAATCCGGTTAACATTAATTGTTGTATCGTTCCCTGTTATTGCCACATCGGGGGCATCATCTCGGGTTATAACAACAGAATCAGCTATAACGGGACAATTGCCAGAACCCACTGACCATTTAAATACGTTTTGACCAAAGCCCAAACCAGTTATTTCTGTTTGTGCATCGAAAGGACTTGAAATTGTGCCACTACCCGAAAGCACAGACCAAACGCCAAAAGGTGAGGGGTTTGCTGACATTGTAAAAGTAGCTGGACAAATAGTAGCGTCATTTCCAGCAGTTACCGATCCAGGAAGATCACTGGTAATAATACTTATTGTAGAAGAAGAAGGTGCGCAAACGCCATTCGCAACAACCCATTCTAAAATAGTAGTAACGCTGGTGATCCCCGATAATTCTGTAATTGCAGTCGTTGGACTAACCACAACAGCGCTACCGCTTATCACCGACCACAACCCTGTTCCGACTGTTGGAACAGTAGCAGCAAGCGTTGCAGCAGATCCACATATAACCTGATTACTTCCTGCAACAGCTGCAGTTGGAATCTCATCCACCTGTATACTTAACGTAGAAATATTTGCAGCACAAACGCCGTTTGAAACAGTCCATTCTAAAATTGTAATTCCAGGAAGCAATGAAGCAACTGTTGTATTTGCTGAACTTGTATTCGTAATTACGGCAGTACCGGTTACGATCGACCAACCGCCTGTCCCAAGTGTAGGAGAAACCGCAGCTAAGGTTGCGGCTCCGCTGCTAATACATAAAGTTTGATTGGTCCCGGCATTTGCTAAATCGGGTTGTTCATCTAACTCAATACTCATTGTTGAGGTGCTAGAGCATGCGCCATTTGTAATTGCCCATTCCAAAACATTAATGCCAGCACTGAAACCGGTTGCCGCACTATTATTTAAAGTAGCGCTGGAAATGGATGCGCTACCGCTAATGACAGACCAGTTACCGGTTCCTACAGTTGGTGTATTACCTGAAAGGGTAATGCTCGGTGAACTCGCGCAAATAGTCTGGTTATTGCCCGCTAACGAAACTGAGGCAAGGTCATCCACTTGAATTGCTAAAGTTGCAATACTTGGCGCACACACACCATTTGAAATGGTCCACTGAAGAATATTTGTTCCAGTCGCCAGCGACGTAATACTGCTGGTTGGTGACTGAGGGGCCCCAATTGTACCGCCCCCGGTTACAACAGACCACGTACCTGTTCCAATAGTAAGCGAAGGCGCCGACAACATGGTACTAGGCGAACTAGCGCACAACATCTGATCCGGTCCTGTGGTTGCCAGATCTGGAATATCATCTGCCTGCACACTCATTGTAGAACTGCTAAGGCAAGCGCCATTTGTGATGGTCCATTCAAGTACGGTAGCGCCAACGGCAAAATTGCTTGCGGTAGTAGTTGCAAGCGTAGCATCCGTAATGGAAGCATTTCCTGAAACAACTGACCAATTACCCGTACCCGAGGTAGGGGTATTTGCAGCAAGCATAGCAATTGAACTAACACAAACAGTTTGATTCGTTCCCGCAATAGAGGTCATGGCGAGGTTATCTACTACTAAAGCCATGGTAGAAGTATTGGGAGCACAAACACCATTGGATACCATCCATTGCAACACATTGGTACCTGTAGAAAGCGCCGTGAAAGAGCTATTTGCCAGAACACTGCTCGCTATTGTACCGTTTCCTGATAATAATGACCAGGTGCCTACGCCAACGGTAGGAATTGTAGCATTAAACAATGTGGTTGGCGTACTTATGCAGATAGCCTGATCTGGGCCAGGAATAGCTGCATCCGGTAAGTTGTCTATTTGAATGCTCAAACTTGAAACGCTTGAACAACCGCCATTACTTATCGTCCAAGCTAGAACAACAGGACTCGAAGCAAGGTCCGTAACCGTTGTAACTGCCAGCGTTGGATCACTTATTACACCTGCTCCTGAAATAATCGACCACACACCTGTTCCCATTGTAGGTGTGTTTGCTGAGAGGTTAGCGGTTGGCGTCGAAATACATACCGTTTGATTACCTCCAGCAAAAGATGCCATGGCCAGATTATCAACTTGTAAAACTACTGTCGCGGTACTTGGTGCACAAACGCCGTTAGAAATGGTCCACTGAAGAATATTAGTACCCGTGGCCAGGCTCGTAATGCTGCTGGTTGGAGAGGTTGAATTGCTGAGTACCCCACTTCCAACCATAACTGACCAGGAACCAGTCCCAACGGTAAGTGAAGCAGCGGATAAGATGGTGCTTGGTGAACTTACACACAACATCTGGTCTAACCCGGCGTTCGCAATATCTGGTACCTCGTCCCCTTGCACACTCAGAGAAGATACACTTGTACAGGCCCCATTTGTAATTGTCCATTCAAAAACGGTAATTCCTACGGCAAAATTATTCGCCGTGGTTGTTGCTAAAGTAGCATCCGTAACAGAAGCATTTCCGGAAATAACCGACCAGCTACCAACGCCGGATGTTGGCGTATTTGCCGCCAGCGTAGCTGTTGAATTAACACAAACTGTCTGGTTAGGCCCCGCAACAGATGGAACGGCCAGATCATCAACCACTAAGGTGACCGTCGAAATGCTAGGCGCGCAAACCCCACTGGCTACCATCCACTCTAACACGTTAGTTCCTATGGCCAGTGCAGTAAAAGAACTATTTGCTGAAAGACTATTGGTGATTGTCCCACTTCCCGACAACAACGACCAAGTGCCAACACCTGTAAGTGGGATAGTAGCATTAAGTAGTGTGGTTGGAGAACTAATGCACAATGCTTGATTTGCACCGGCGACAGCTAGATCAGGAATAGCGTCTAACTGAACACTTAAACTCGATGTGCTTGAGCAACCTCCATTTGTAATAGTCCATTCAAGAACAATGGGACTGGATGCAAGGTCAGTAACAGTAGTAACAGCAAGAGTTGGGTCGCTTATAGTTCCTGACCCGGAAATAATTGACCACACACCAGTTCCTATGGTTGGTGTATTTGCAGATAGATTAGCGGTCGGCGTAGAAATACAAATTGTTTGATTACTTCCGGCAACAGATGTTATCGCAAGATTGTCAACCACCAATGAAATAGTGGAAATATTCGAGGCGCACACACCATTTGAAACTGTCCACTCTAATACGTTAGTACCAGTACTTAGGCCCGTTATCGTTGTATTTGCTGAAAGACTATTGGTTATTAAACCTGCTCCAGCTATCAATGACCAACTTCCTGTTCCAATAAGTGGGGCGGTTGCGTTAACTGCAGTAGTTGGGCTACTAATACATAAAATTTGATCGCTTCCTGCCACAGCAGGGTCAGGGCTGGCATCCAACTGAATACTTAAACTTGATGTGCTTGTGCAACCTCCATTTGTAATGGTCCATTCAAGAACCACTGGTCCGGAGGCAAGATCGGTGACCGTAGTTACAGCTAATGTCGGATCACTTACTGTCCCAGTGCCCGATATCACCGACCAGGTACCCATTCCTATTGTTGGGGTATTTGCTGATAAACCAGCAGTTGGCGTTGAGATACAGATTGTCTGATTACTTCCTGCCACAGATGTTAATGCTAGATTATCAACTATAAGTGCAAGGGTAGAAATATTCGGAGCACAAACACCATTTGAAACAGCCCATTCAAGCACATTAGTGCCTGTACCCAGCCCCGTGACTGAAGTTGTAGCGGAAAGGCTGTTCGTTATTAAACCTGAACCGGCAATTAACGACCAACTTCCTGTGCCTGTAACGGGTGAAATTGCATTGACATTTGCCGTTGGGCTATTTATACACAAAAATTGATCACTTCCTGCCACGGCAGGATCAGGAGCGGCATCCAACTGTATGGCTAAACTTGATGTACTTGTACATCCCCCATCACTAATAATCCATTCCAACACTATTGGACTCAACCCAAGGTTAGTTACTGTAGTAACAGCTAAAGTTGGATTTGTTAAGGTTCCCTGACCGGAAATTAACGACCACGTTCCAACTCCAGAACTTGGCGTGTTTGCCGACAAATTTGCCGAAGGTGAGCTTGCACAAATAGTCTGATTACTGCCAGCCACAGAAGGAACAGCTAAGTTGCCAACCGTTATAACTATTGAGGAAGTACTGGGCGCACATACTCCATTTGAAATAGACCACTCCAATACGTTTACTCCTATCGAGGCACTAGTAGCCGCACTGGTAGCAAGTGTCGGGTTGAGCACTGTAACACTTCCAGAAACAACAGTCCACGACCCGGTACCAATAGATGGAGTGTTGGCATTAAGTGTGACACTTGGATTTGTAATACACAACAGTTCATTCGATCCTGCCATTGAAATATCCGGCGCATCATCGGCGAAAATGGACATAACAGATGTACTCGTGCATGTACCGTTACTTAATGTCCATTCCAGAACATTGAGCCCGGAACTCAAACCGGTAATACCACTATTATTTAGTGTTGGCGAGGTAACGGCCCCTGTTCCTGTTTGCACAGTCCAGAACCCCGTACCAAGTGTTGGTGCATTCGCAGCAAGCACAATTGAAGGTGAATTAATACATACTGTTTGATCCGGACCTGCCGTTGCAAGACCAGGTAAACCAAAAACTTCCACACTAAGCGTTGAGGTGCTTGAAGTGCAAACTCCATTTGAACTCACCCAACCTAAAATATTTGTCCCGGTTGCCAAACCCGTCAGCGTGGTAATATTTAAGGTTGGGCTAGTAATGGTGCAAGTACCGGAAATAACTGACCACGATCCTGTTCCTACTGAAATATTGTTTCCTACCAGAGTCGTTGAGTTACTGGAAGCGCATAAACTTTGGTTTGAACCAGCCACAGGGGCTGTAGGTGAAGTATCCACACCAATTGTGAGTGTTGTGCTATTAATACATGGGCCATTTGTAATATTATACTGAACAAGAGTCGTTCCTGCGGTTAAACCAGTAATTGTCGGTGTGGCTATTGTACTTCCGCTCAGGGATCCTGATCCTGATACAACAGACCAGCTAATTACACCAATCGTTGGCGCGGAGGCTGCAAGAACAGTAGTTCCAGTAGTTTCACAAATTGTTTGATCAGGTCCCGGGAGTAAAGGTCCAGGTAATCCGAAAACTTGTACAGAGAGAAACGGACTACTGGAGGTGCAGATCCCATTGGTTATATTCCATTGTAATACGGTAGTTCCAACCCCCGAAGCCGTAAATCCGCTGGTACCTAAAGTGGAACTGCTTATTGTTCCTCCACCTGAAAGTATCGTCCAGCTTCCGGTACCAACAGATGGAATATTACCGGTTAATGCAGTTGTCGGAGTGGTAATACATAAAATTTGATTTGGTCCAACGGTAGCGTTACTAGGTGCACCAAACACTTGAACACTCATTGTTGACACGCTCGAACAGGTGCCATTGCTAAGCATCCACTGTAAAACAGTTGTTCCCACAGACAAACCGCTGATAGTGGCTGTTGGACTAGTTGAATTACTTATTGTGCCTCCGGGGCCGGATATTACTGACCACGTGCCTATGCCTACTGTTGGGCTATTTGCGGCTAATGCCACTGATCCTGTATTTGCGCAAACCGTTTGACTACTGCCAGCGTTTGCAATCCCGGGAACGTCAAACACGTGAATATTTGTTGTGGCGCTACTTACACCGCACCCACTATTCGCAATATTCCAAACCGCTGTTGTGGTTCCTGTTATAAGTCCGCTGATTGGACTGGTTCCAAGACTTGGAGTTGTAATTGTTCCAGATCCAGAAACAATTGTCCAATTCCCTAGGCCAAGAGACGGAATGCTACCCGTTAAATTAATACTAGGTGAGGTAATGCACACCGATTGGTTTGCTTGAGCTGTTGCTGTAGTTGGAGGGTTATTAACGATAACGGTAAGGGTAGAATTACTTAAACAAGTACCATTAACAGTTTGCCAGCGGAATGTATTGGTACCGGAACCCAGTGCCGTAACTGGGCTAGTTACCGAAGTGGAACTACTCAATACACCAGTGCCTGTCATTAACGACCAGGTCCCAGGACCAAGTGTTGGCGACGTAGCCGATAACACAGTAGTTGGCGACGTAATACAAATAGTTTGATTGGGACCAGCGATTGCAGCAGGCGGCATGGCGTCCACCTGTATCGACATGGTCGACGAATTTCCACTAACACAACCACTATTAACACTCCAGCGCAAAACATTTAGTCCAACTGCAAGGCCAGTTACCGGACTGTTTGGAAGGGTCGGGGTTGTTATACTTGCTGTCCCGGAATCTACGGACCAGGAACCTACTCCACCAGTGGGTGTGGCTGCGGCAAGAGTGGTGGTATTCGAATTTATACAAATGGTTTGATTTACCCCCGCATTGGCTATACTTGGAGTGCCGGTAATTGCAATCATCACAGTCGCATTATTTGGACTACACACTCCATTATTACCAACCGACCATTGCAATATATTTGCTCCCATATTGAGCGTAACGGCCGTTGTTGCTAATGTTGGATTCGCAATTGTACCCCCACCCTGAACAAATGACCAGGTCCCGGTATTTGTGAATGTCCCAATTGGTGGCGTAGAAACCGTTGCAGGCGTTGGTGTTATCGCGGTTACTGTAGTTATAGAATTTGTAACACAAAGGGTTTGACTTGGAGTAACTATTGTTGCCGTAGGTGGCGGCGGATGAACATAAATATTTACAAAGGTACCTTGAACACCACAAGCGCCGTTGGTTGCAAGCCATTCATACTTGTTAAACCCTAACTGCATGTTGGTCACGGTAGTTATGCCTAATGTTGGATTTGTAAAAACTGGCTGCAAAGACGCTGGGGAGGAAGCGTTAGGCACTAAAGGATTCCAAATACTGGATCCTACGGTTGGCTGAATTGCCGCCATGGTTATAATTGTTGTAGTGGCGCAAATGGTTTGATTAGGTCCTGCGGACAACGGCGCGCCGTTGTCGTCAACATGCACTGTGGTCGTAGAAATACTCGGAGGGCAAACTCCATTCACTATCGTCCATTGAAGTACATTATTACCAACGCCAAGATTAGAAAATGTAGAAACAGGACTCGTTTGATTTGAAAAAGTCCCAGTGCCTGAAACAACTGACCAAATACCATTTCCAATAGTGGGTGCGTTTGCTCCCAAAGTAACTGTCGGAGGCCCAGGTGGAAATCCTGTTATACTGCACGACGCCTGGTTAGCACCGGCAACTGACGTTGTAGGCAAAAGATCAACCTGCACCTCCATAGTATTGGTATTTGTACCGCAAAAATTACTAATGCTCCACTGTAATATGTTAGTCCCAGAAGCAAGAGCAGTAACCGTTGTGGAAGGATTATTGATACTTGTAACTACTCCCGAGCCGGTTGAAATAGCCCAAGTACCAACGCCACTGAACGGTCCAGGTGTATTACCTGAAAGTGTTACGTTTGGAGCCGAAACACATACTGTTTGACTCGCACCCGGATTCGGAATGGCAGGTAAATTATCAACCTGAATGGTCATTGTTGCAATAGTTGGTGGGCATACACCGTTCTTTACGCTCCACTGCAGTCCGTTTAGACCGACAGCAGCCCCACCAATTGCTGTAATAGGATCGTTAACATCTACTATGCTCATAGATCCTGAAGTAATTGACCAGGTACCAACGCCCGGAGTTGGGCTATTACCCGTCAAGAAGGTAACGGGTGAATTTACACAAAGAGTTTGATTCCCTCCTGTTGAAGCCAGGCCAGATGGAGCATCTACCTGTATGGTCATGGTGGCCGAACTAAAAGGACAAGTTGTGCCAGTACTGATTGTCCAGGCCAAAACATTATTACTCGCTGTGCCTATTCCTGTAACTGTTGTATTGTTAAGTGTATTTGTTGTAATCGTAGCTATTCCACTTTGAAGTGTCCAAATGCCTGTTCCGGGACCTGGAACACTACCGGTTAAAGTGGTACTATTACTACTCGCACATAAAGTGGGATTTGTAATGGTAATATTTGCTGTAGATGGCATTGGATCTACTTTTACCGTCATCGTTGCAATACTCGATGGGCAAGTCGTACCCGTGCTTACCGTCCAACGTAGTTGACTTGTGCCCGTTCCAACAGACGTGATACCCGTATTATTGAGCGTTGGTGTTGTAATTGTGGCGGTACCCGTCTGTAAAGACCATAAACCTGTGCCTGGCCCGGGAGCAATTCCAGTTAAAGTAGTAGTCGGATTATTAGCGCATAAGGTTGGAGTAGTTATTGAAATACTTGCCGTTGAAGGTAAGGGATCCACTTTTATTGTCATCGAAGCTGCGCTGGACGGACAAGTTGTACCAGTACTAATGTTCCACACAAGGGTATTACTTCCAACAGCAACTCCTGTAACAGGTGAATTAAATTGGTTAACATTACTTATCGCCGCAGATCCCCCTTGTACGCTCCATGTCCCTATGCCATTTATCGGATTATTCCCTGTAAGAACTGTGTTGTTTGCATTTGCACATAGCGTCGGGTTAGTAACTGAGATATTCGCTATAGTAGGTAGAGGGTCCACCTTGATGGTCATCGTGGCGATACTTGCCGGACAAGTCGTACCTGTGCTGATCGTCCAACGAAGTACACTTGTTCCTGTCCCTACCCCTGTGACTCCCGTTGTGTTTAGTGTAGGTGTCGTAATACTAGCGGTTCCTGTTTGAAGCGTCCATAAACCACTGCCCGTTGAAGGATTATTTCCTGTTAGCACAGTGCTGTTGCCACTCGCACAAAGGGTCGGGTTAGTGACGGAGATACTTGCTATAGTAGGTAAAGGGTCCACCTTGATGGTCATCGTGGCGATACTTGCTGGACAAGTTGTACCTGTACTGATCGTCCATGCCAGTTCATTGGTCCCGGTACCCACACCCGTAACTCCCGTTATATTGAGTGTAGGAGTGATAATGGTGACTGTTCCTGTTTGGGGGGTCCATATGCCACTGCCGGTTGAAGGGTTATTACCCGTTAGCGAAATGCTATTGTTACTTGCGCAGAGCGTTGGGTTAGTGACGGAGATACTTGCCGTGGTCGGTAAAGGGTCCACCTTGATCGTCATCGTAGCGATACTTGCCGGACAAGTTGTACCTGTGCTGATCGTCCAGCGAAGCACACTTGTACCGGTGCCTACCCCCGTAACTCCTGTTGTGTTCAGTGTAGGCGTCGTAATGCTAGCGGTTCCTGTTTGAAGTGTCCATAAACCACTACCCGGGGTTGGATTGTTACCTGTAAGATTGGTGGCAGTATTACTTGCGCACAATGTTGGATTAATCACTGAGATATTCGCGGTTACAGGAACAGGATCCACATTGATGGTCATCGTCGCACTGCTGCTCGGACAGGTCGTACCCGTGCTGATCGTCCATACCAATACGTTATTGCTTCCCGTGCCAATGCCCGTTACC
>Ga0075163_10003211_pt1 | contig 22023 bp, 16 predicted proteins | sample JI1023141ADNA_FD_71478 | JGI IMG/M metagenome (GOLD analysis project Ga0075163, IMG submission 71478) | Wastewater effluent complex algal communities from Wisconsin, to seasonally profile nutrient transformation and Carbon sequestration -... | ecosystem: Engineered > WWTP > Effluent > Algae... | reverse complement strand
AGCACCAGTAGCACCAGTAGCACCAGTAGCACCAGTAGCACCAGTAGCACCAGTAGCACCAGTAGCACCAGTAGCACCAGTAGCACCAGTAGCACCAGTAGCACCAGTAGCACCAGTAGCCGATACATTAAAATTAACTATAGGAACTTCTTGTTGAGCGCTAGACAAAGAGTATGTTCCAGGAGTTCTTGTTTGAACACTTACAAGAACAAGGCCCTGACCAGCAGTTGCAGGGGTAGTGAAGTTAACTCTTACAGAAAAACCATCGCTTGGAACGAAGGTTCTTACTGGGCCTATATAACTTATAGTAATGACTCCCCCAGAAAATGTTGCAGTAAATTGAGCGGATGTGAATCCTGAAAGAGATGGTGATGCAACCAAAACGGTTGGGTCAACCGATGTCACTGTGCCAAAGGCCGTGTTAAACGTCAGTACAAACCTATCAAAGGTTGATATACTATTAGGGCTACCGACGTTAGTAATACTAATTATTGCACTAGTAGTTCTGTTTGTTTGAAATATACCTGGTTCAACAGTAACATCAGGTATAATTCCTCCAGTTTGTGCGTTAGTACTTAATGGCCATAACGGACATAGCAAGAGGCTCAATAATATACAGAGACTTGCTTTGAGCTTGTGCATCTTTTCCTCCTTAATTTTCTTATTTTTAGTTATGGCTTGCTCTGCTAAGTTTGGACCTTACTTAGTTATACTTTTACTTTTGCCTAATTATAATACCAAGTTTTTTTAAAAACGAAAGCCTCAATATCTATATTTTACTTAAAATTTTTGGAAGATTAAGTAAATATAATTATATGAATTAAGCAGTAATAAAAATACAATATCTTTTACAGGCTTTATCTTAATAACTTAGTATTTTAGTAAAAAAAACTCATGGTTAGCGCAAGGCAAGATTATAAAGGTAGTTTATTGGGTTGGGGTAGTTTATATGATAGGGAATAAATATGAAAAATTTATTCCCTATCATATTTTATACTACTTGTTAATTTGATAAGAATTGGTTGGTTCTTCAAGTATTATGTCTATAGTATTATCATTTGATAACAGATCGATGTTAGTATTTTTGCTACTATGATTAACCATAGACTCTTGGTAGTGAGATTCTATCTCTGTTGCTAGTTCTACTTTATGTAGTCCAGGTAGGTTGTAAGGTAATAATTTACATAGTCGTTTGATAACAGTTTTTTTAGACATTTCATCATAATCTGTAACCCAAGGGCCATTGCTGGAACTACGAGATTTAGCACGAATATGGTCTACTTGTTCCTTACTCATAACTACATGTTTTAGCATTCCATTGGTTAGACGAGCTATAGCATAAACAGCAATAAAATTACCTCTTGCTCCTTTAACAGGCGGCTCATGGTCAATGTTAGGATGAGAGCCTAGCACATATTTGAAGCGATCATTTTCATAAACACATTCAGCACTGACATCCAAAACAAAACCACTTTCAATGACTAATTGAATATAACCACGATAGCCAATTTGGAGTTTAGCTTCATTTCCAAAAGGTACTAGCCAAGCTAAACCCAATTTATTAACAGGCAAGCCTAAAGTGGCTGCATCATATGCTGCTAATGCTATGGATTCAGGAGTACACCGTTGTAATGCAAGTGAGCTAGCAACTGTAGCTATAACACTGCTAATTTCCTGGTCAACATTACGATTTTTAGGTAGGGCTTGAGTTAATTTTTCACGAAATTTTCCTAGTGTAGTAGATAGTCTTGCTAAAGCTTTTTCATTATTTTGAGCTACTAAAGTAGACATAGATTATCCTTTATAGTTGGTATAGATTGGTTTAACCTAATTTGGAAGTGATTACGTTATATAACGTAATCACTTCCAATATGCTTAAGCTACTTGTTTGGTGTTAGCTAATAGTTCATAAGATTCTTCTTCTTCAAAATCCCAAAAATGTATTTGGGGATTATTTTGAGCTGTAGGTTTATCAAATTGTTGAGAAAGTTCATCAGAGATTTCTTGACTAAGTTGGTAAATTTTTTGAAAACTAGTAACACCTTCTTTATCTAATAATTTTGCCATATTTTTACCACCTATTAATTTACTTTTATATACATTTCACTTAGTAAGAATAGATGCTTTATAATAGAATACACGGCAATGTATATTTATTAATTAATCTTCGCCTATATTATACTATCTTGGTAAATAAAGACAAAATATTTTGCTGAAATTTCGCTCATATAGATAAATTTATTTTAAAAAGTAAATAAATAATTATTTTGCAAGAAGTTAGTAGATATAAAAAAGCAGCTATAAGGTTAGTCAAAATAAATAAACCCTGACTAGAGCAGATCAGGGTTTATTTTATATAAATATAGTGAAGAAAAACTTACTGGCTTAAGCTAATTTAACTAAGGCATCAGACATCATTCTTCCAATGTTTAATCCATGTGGGCAAGCACGTTCAGCTTGGTTATAATCTGTACGTAGTATAGCAGCACGAGCTTCTGAAGGTAATTTGGAGAAAAGATCTTTAGCCATAGCAGTATCTTGGTAATTATCATGATACATTAAGTAGCGAAGTGTATCCCCGATTCTGACTGGAGTTGAGACATGAGGTGAGCAAATATTATCACAACCATGACAGACTAAATGGTTTGTTTCTTTAGCATATTGTTCTAAAAGTTTTTGTTCTACAGCACTAATTTGGTTTTCTAAAGCAGCAGTAGCATTTTCTTGAACCATTTGTAGAGAAGGCATATTAGAGACAATAGTATCAATACGACCATCAGACCAAACAGCTTTTAGTGTTGATTGAGCTTGATTAAAGCCTTTTTCCTTAAAGGCATCAGCTTTAGTTTGGAAAGAAACTCTTCCACCTTGGGTTTTCATAGCTACTAAACCAATATTAGCTTTTTTAGCTTTATCAATTGCACGGTTAAGTGCATCACTATTAACAGATCTAAAGTTATAGCGAAACATGATTAAGTCAATAAAGCCACCTTCTGCAGCAGCTTCCATTGCTTGAGGCAAGATTCCTGCGTGGCAAGAAAATCCAAAGAAATTGATTTTCTTTTCTTTCTTTAATTTTTCTGCTACTTCTTTCCATTCTTTGCTTTTTGGCCAATTTTCACAACCTTGAGGATATTCTCCATCACCTAGTTGATGCATATAATAAGCATCTAAATAGTCTGTTTGTAAGTTAGTTAAACGGTCATTAATACCGTTTAGCATATCAGCAGGTGTTTTAGGATGGTATTTAGAAACAATAAAAGTTTCTTTACGTTTACCTAATTTTTGCAGAGTTTTACCTAAGATAATTTCACTTTGACCACCAAGATAGCAATCTGCTACATCAAAATAATTTATTCCTAGTTCAAGCGCACGAGCCACCATTATAGTGTTTAATTCATATAAGCCGCCATGAGATAAAATTGGTACTGTAACACCAGTTTTACCAAGAACGGCGGTAGGTAATTTTTTACCTGCTAATGTATTAGGTGGTTCTGCTATAGGTGGAGCAGAATTATCCTTAACCTCTACAGAAGAGTTAGTATAAGCAGAATCGCTACTAGTTGTGCTACATCCCATTACTCCAGCAGCACCTAATAAAACTGAGCTTTTTAAGAAATTTCTTCGGCTACAATTACTCATAAAATATGTGGCTCCTTATAATTTTTTATTGATCATTTTTTTTATTTAATTCTTTTACCCAAGCTACTAGATCAAAGTCTTCATGCATTGATAATGATTTTGGTGTGGGTTGATTTTCTAGTTTAACAGACTTTTCTGTAGAGTTCATAAAATTTGTTGGTACAATTGGCACAGGCAAAGACTTTGGTAAAGTTTTAGGAGTTTCCACTTTTTTAGTACTACAACCGCTTGAACTGCAACCACAACCGCCCCCACAACCACTGCTTTGTAATGCTGCTCCTAAATCACTAATAAGTTGGCGTAGGCTAGATGGCTTAGCTTGAGAGTTTTGGTTAGAAGCTTGATTAGTAGATTTGTTAGTTTTGGGTGCTAATTGAACTAAATTAGTAGGCTTGCTTGTTCCACATCCACCACTGCTACATCCACCACTACTACAACTACTTTGTTTAACAGTATTAGTTATATTAGTTATATTATTAGTATTAGCTGGTTTGCTTGTTCCACATCCACCACTACTACATCCGCCACTACTACATCCGCCTTTTTTTACAGGTTTAGAGGTGGGTTTAGCTAATAAAGCAGCACCAGAGAGTAGAGAAGCATTAAGGCTAACTCGTTCTTCACCAGGTAAATCAATTATTGCAGCTTGCTTAGCTTTATCATTAAGTAATAGTCTACGATCAGATTGGTTATGAAAACGAGTTTCTCCAACAGCAGTAACATAAACAGCGCGTTCATCTAAAACAGGGCATTCTTTTTCACAAATACCACAACCAATACAGCGTTCTGGAATAATAAAAGGTTTATTAAGGGTTACTTTTGTTCCATCAACTCTAGTAATTACTTCATCATAAGTTTCAATTGCTTTTGGTGAGACAGGGCAGACTTCTTCGCAAACTACACAAGGTGTTTCCATTCCCCAAGGTAGGCAGCGACCACGATCATAAAAGGCTGTTCCTACTTTAACAGGGCCTTGTTCTTTAAATTCACCTAGGCCAAGTTTTTCTTCAATACTAATTTGTTGAATTGCTCCTGTTGGGCAAACATGGCCACATAGGGTACAGTTTAATTCACAATAACCTAGGCGCATGTCCATAATTGGTGTCCATAAGCCTTCAATACCGCTTTGAAAAAGAGAAGGCTGGAGCACATTAGTAGGACATACACGAATACATTGATCACATTTAATACAGCGTTTAAGAAATTCTTTTTCTTCTACTGAAGCAGGAGGCCGAATTACAGCACGATCAAAGGTTTTATTGCTAGTAGTTCCACTAAGACGAGTTAGAGGAAAGAAAAACACTGCAGCTAGTCCAGCAAAAACACCACGTCTAAAAGGAATTTCTGGAGATTTTACGCCTGTTTCTTCTCTAGGCATAAACTTAAAAGAAAGTGCATCATGTGGACAATCTTCAATACAATTAAAACAAACAAAGCATTCACTTTTTCTTAGTAAAGTATGAGGGTCGCTTGCTCCTTCACAGCTTTTAAGGCAAAGATCACAATCAGTACATTTATGAGGATCTCTATCAATACGCCAAATAGCAAAGCGAGATAAAACTCCTAAAGTTGCTCCTAATGGACATAGAACGCGACAGAAAAAGCGAGGAATTACTAGATTCATTCCTACTAAGCCAAATAAGATAAACCCAATCAACCAAGCGCCATAATGTTGTTTTTCTTGGACATAAATTAAATTAGTAGGCATGTTTACTGCTGGTAAGACTGAAGCGGTAAAGGAGCGGAAAAGTAAACAGATAGGATCAAGTATCCCTATTTGTAAGCTACCAAAAAAAGCAGCAACAATACAAAAAATTAAAAAGTAATACTTAAACTGATAGATTGGGCGGTAACGATTAGCATTTATTTTTTCTGTTATATTACGGGTATTAAAGAGCCAGCCGACAAATTGATGAAGAATGCCATAAGGACAAATCCAATTACAGAAAAACCGACCTAATACCAAAGTTGGTAATAATAGGACTAAAGACCAAATTAATCCTTTATAAACTGTATGAGTGGTAATGGCAGTAGCAATACCAACTAGTGGGTCTACTTCTAGAAAGAAAGAGACAGGATAGCCTTTTAAGTAGCTAAATTCTGTTACAAAACAGAAAAAAAGAAATAGACTAAAGAAGAAGATTTGCACTAAGATGCGAACCGTGGTGATTCTCATAATATTGGCTTCCTAAATAGAACATTAATATAGTTTTTGACTTAAAAGTCACCAAGAATTGACCAATAAATTAAATCGTTATTTCACGGAAGTTTTGTTGTTTCCAATGACGATTACCTGCACCGCGGTCATGTGCATAGTTTAAGTAAGTAAGTTTTTCTGGATCACGCCCTAGCAGAGTATAACCATAAGCATCTACACAAACTGGGTCTGTACCAGCTATAACAGTGTCACCAGCTATAACATCACTCATTCGCCCACCGGTTGGGCCATTGCTCATTAGGATTCTAGTTGCATCTAAAATCACTAAAGTAGGCTTCATCATTAGAGCTAAATCATAGACAATATTATGTATATCTTGATGGAAACGATTTCGTAATCCACCTAGTAACCCATACCAGTTTTTAATTGTCATAGAGGCATGACATAAGTTATGGTCTTTTAGTGGGGCAACACCAATTACTTTAGTGGCGCCAACAAAAGGTTTATAGAAAAATGGCCAAGGTTTTTTTATTGCATAGCTAGGTTTTTGAGCATCATTGGTAATAGTTAATTTTTCAAAAGAATTTGTTTCTGGAAGGAAAAGTTTAGCACCAGCTTTTAATGTTGCATCTCGGATACCTGTTTTATAGAAGGCACCTTCTGGTGAATTAATTGGGTTATCAGCTACTCTTACTTCTTTAGCGCCTGCTTCAAAACAATATTTGACTACTGCATAAAGCACTTCTGGATTAGTGGTTGCGCCTAATATGGGGGCACGATCAAAAGCAACATTAGGTTTAATTACTACTATATCACCTTTTTTAATAAAATGTTCAAAGCCGCCTAGCTCGCCTACAGCAGCTTTTATAAGCTTCATAGGGTCATTACCATGAGCAATAGCCATTTTAGGGCTACTAACAGAAGATGCATCAACTGTGTAATTAGGCAGTAAAAGTGGGGGAGGGCCGTGTAGACCAGCATCGCCTCGTCGATCCCAAAGTGCTCCCATTCCTATAGCGGAACCAGTGGCAATTATTCCAGTGGTTGCAAGGCCACGTAGGAGTTGCCGACGATTAATTTTTGTTGGTTGTTCTTGGGCAGACGGATTTTCCGTCTTGTCATTTTTTTGACTCATAACACGCTCCCTGAGAAAAGTTTATTCTGCGGTTGCTACACTAGCTAACGTTAATTTATTGTAAATATAGGTAAAAGGAATTTTAGACTGTTTTTTGAATTGAGGGAAAACCTTTTTGTCCTTTTCTAATAAATTTTGGATAAGTTTTCCCTCAAAAAACAATTAGAAGCTAAATGGTAAGGAAAAATGAAAAAGTTATTCTTTATAATTGTTCTTTCTAAAGACTACTATCAAGCTTGGGTTTATTAATAATAGCTGGTCTAAGCGCCTTACCATAAACTAAACGCTCTTTAGCTCGACGAATACGGTAAGCTTTTAAGAGAGCTTCTTCCTCACCATATTTATCTATTGATACTCTAGTGCGTGACATTTGGTTAGGGGCAGGGCACCAAGTAATTTCATAAATATTGCGATAGCGAATCTCACCACTTTTAGTAATGGTTTTTTCACGTTTACGGTGTAATCCAATAATACCTGTGGTGTTATTAGTTGTTTTGGTTACTACTACTCGGTCAGTACGAGGTTTACCAAGCTCTTTTTCTGCTTTATTACGAAATTGCAGAGCTTTTTGAAAAGCTTTATCTGTACCACCATGACGACCATCACTAAAAAAACGTACTTTTTTTTCACCATTAAAAAACACTCTTACATACCAACCATGGGTGCGAGATTTTTTACTATCTACTCTACTAATTCCTTTGTATTTTACTGGATATTTATCAAAAGGCTTTTCTGATGATTTAGGGATTGCTTCTAGAAGGGCCTTAGAAGCATTATCAGTAATTTTAGTTTTGTTATTCATAAGATAGACTTTTCCCTGTATATTATTTATTTATTTGGATTAGTTTTAAGATTTTGATTTGGAGATTTTGTTAGGTACTATCCTAGCTATGGGACGGGCTTTTGTTAAGAAAAATTTTCCCCTAGGATTCTTTACTTATATTGTTTTTATATAAATATTATGTTTATAGTCTAGAGAAACCTCTAGACTAGTTCATAGTTTACAAGGATTAGTGTAAACTTCTGTTTCAAAATTTTTCTTCCCAGTTACTAAAATCAAAAAGGTTAGCTAGTATTTTTATTTAGAAAGGTTTCTAAAGACTCATGAAATCACCCTATTTTTTAATAGCTATTGCAGGAGTTACAGTAGCCGCTATTTTTACTTCTATTGATCAATATGTTACAGCCTTACCAGATGCTTTATTAATCAGTCTTCGATGGTTAGCCATAATTGGACTACTTTTTTATGGTATAAAAAGGCGGTCATTAACTACTTGGATAATGATCAGCATGATTATTGGTGCAGAAATAGGGCATGATTTTCCTGGTGTGGCTAAAAACCTACAAGTACTTAGTAAAATATTCTTAAAGCTGATAAAAACAATTATTGCCCCTCTACTTTTTAGTACATTAGTAGTTGGAATTGCTGCCCATTCAGATATTAAAAAAGTCGGGCGTATGGGAGTAAAAGCCTTAATTTATTTTGAAATTGTTACCACAGTAGCTCTCTTTATTGGTCTAGCAGCGATCAATATTAGCCAAGCAGGGGTTGGAGTTCATGTTGAAGCTGCACATAAAGAAGAAATAACAAAAGTAGCAAAACAAACCCCAACAGATGTTATTTTACATGTATTTCCTGAAAATATAGCTAAATCTGTAGCTGAAGGCCAAGTTCTACAAATAGTAGTTTTTAGTGTCTTGTTTGCAATAGCAATGATGATGCTTAGTCAAGAAAAACGCCGTCCAATGCTAGAATTTGCTGAAAGTCTGTCGGAAATAATGTTTAAGTTTACTAATATTGTAATGTTATTTGCCCCAATTGGAGTAGGGGCAGCAATTGCTTATACAGTAGGGGAAAAAGGCTTAGGGGTGTTAAAAAACCTTTTTATGCTTTTAGGTACTCTCTATGTTGCCTTGTTAGCATTTATAGTACTAGTGCTATTACCAGTAGCTTTAATGGTTCGTTTACCAATAAAGAAATTTGCTAAGGCAATTGCTGAGCCTGTTTCTATTGCTTTTGCTACAACTAGTTCAGAAGCAGCACTGCCACGAGCAATGGAAGTAATGGAAAAATTTGGTGTTCCAAAACAAATAGTTGCTTTTGTAATGCCTACAGGCTATAGCTTTAACTTAGATGGGACTACACTTTATTTAGCTCTAGCCTCAGTTTTTGTAGCTCAAGCAGCTAATATTCAATTAACTTGGGGACAACAAATCTTAATGATGTTAACCCTTATGTTAACTAGTAAGGGAGTTGCAGGGGTACCTCGTGCTTCACTTGTAATACTACTTGCCACAGTAGTTAATTTTGGGCTGCCTGTAGAACCAATTTATATTATTTTAGGTATAGATGAATTAATGGATATGGCTAGAACAGCAGTAAATGTTATTGGTAACTGTTTAGCTACTGTAGTAGTTGCACGATGGGAAGGCGAATTTAAACCACCAACAGATGATATAGTAACAGATAAAGAGATTGTGGCTCAAAGTTAGATAAAATTACCCTAGGGGTAGATGTGTATCCAAATTAAGAGGGCAGACACATAGGTCTGTAAGTCCAAATTAAGAGGGCAGACACATAGGTCTGCCCCTACTTTCGCTCCTAAATGCCTTATGCTAAACTTAGCTCTCATTTCTGAACAACTTAGCAATTGATTACTTAGCTCTACAAAGGCTTGTTATATGTCTGATGATCCTATATTTAACAATGAAGACGATCCACTAATAGGACGTACTTTAGACGGAAAATACCAGTTAGAATCTCAAGTTGGTATTGGTGGAATGGCTGTAGTATATTTGGCTAGGCGGCTTCACATTGGGGATAAAGTGGCTGTCAAAGTACTTAATACAGGTGTTCCACTAAGTGATGTAGATCTCCAACGTTTTGAGTTAGAAGCACGATCAGCTGCAAAAATTAAACATCCTAACATTGTTTCTATCTTTGATTTTGGCACTACTTCAGATGGATTAATGTATCTAGTAATGGAACTTTTAGAAGGATCATCTCTAGAAAGAGAGCTAGAAGAAAAAACCTCTCTAGACCTAGATAGGGCACTAGAGTTAATTCAACCAATGTGTGAAGCTGTAAATGCTGCTCATGCCGAAGGGTTAATTCATAGAGACTTAAAACCGTCTAATATTTTGCTACACCGCCTTAAAGATGGAGCAGAAATAGTAAAAGTTGTAGATTTTGGGGTTGCTAAACTTACTAATGTCAATGATACAGCTTATAAGGAAAGATTAACCAAAACAGGTTACCTAGTTGGCACACCTCATTACATGTCACCAGAACAAATTCGAGAACAAGAAATAACCCTTAAATCAGATATTTACTCTTTAGGGGTAATAATTTATGAGTTGTTAACAGGACGGTTACCTTTTGATTCTGATAATGTGATTGATTTACTACTAGCACATCTTGAAAATTCTGCTAAATCAATGCGAGATATAGCACCTAATGTTCCTTTAGGAGTTGATGAAGCAATTTTACGTGCACTTTCTAAAGATCCTAGCAAGCGTCAAACTTCTGCCCGTGAACTTTATCAGCAAATTTATAGTAGTATTCGGGGAGAAGCTACCGGAATTACTTCAGAGCATTTACGTCATCGTACTACTCCTAATACAGGGATGCATTTACAACAAAGCCCACGTAACACGCTTAGCAAAGCTAAACGAGCTAACCTAATGGTTTATGACACATTAACAGGACTTTATAATAATGTGTTTATGAACTTGCGTTTAGATAATGAAATAGCAGAATCAAAGGCTAGTGGAGATCGTACAGCCCTGTTACTTTTTGGTATAGATGGTTTTAAGAATATTAATCAACGACATGGTTTTGTTGTTGGAGATTCAGTATTAAAAGAATTTGGTATTTGGTTAGAACAAACCTTAGGAGAAGCAGCAGTAGTAGGGCGTTATAGAGGTGATGAATTTATTGCTATTTTTTCTAAAACAGAAGGTAAAACTGCTATGCAGCAGGGGCAAGAAGTCCTAGAAGTAATAAAACAAGGACTTTTCCTTAAAGTAGAAGGCAGTAGTAATCAAATTCAGGTTAATTGTTCTGTTGGTGTAGCGCAATTTCCTGGTGATGGGGAAAATGCTCCAGAGCTTGTAGAACAAGCCCATTTAGGGATGCGTCAAGCTAAAACTCAAGGGATAAACCAAATTTATTGGTTAAAACAAGTTCAGACCCTTACCTCACTAACAGCTAGTTACTCTTTTGATAATTTTGTTGGTCGTAAAGCAGAGCTAGAAAAGCTAGAACGAGAATTTGACCGTATTTTAACTAATCAAGGCCGGACAGTTTGTATTATTGGTGATACTGGTATTGGCAAAAAGCGTTTAGCAGAAGAGTTTCGCCGTCGTTTAACTGGTAAAGACGTTTTGTTTCTACAAGGACGTTTTTATGAGTCTAGTCAAGCCATTCCTTACAAAACTATTTATGATAGCTTACATGGACATTTATCATTAATGATTGAAGAGAGCTTTGATCATGTTCGTGCTTTATTTGGAAATTTAGCAGATAAAATTGTTAAGGATTTCCAAGAAGGAGAAAGCTTTCGTTTTTTTAATGCAACAGTTCAAACAGGTAGTGAGCAAGAAAAATATGTAATTTTTGATTACTTAACAAAAATCTTTGTAGGTCTAGCTAAAGAACATCCATTAATTTGTTTTCTAGAAGACATGCAATGGGCTGATTCGCTTAGTCTAGAATTTTTGGCTTACCTAAGTCATAACACCAACCATAATCGTATTATGTTGGTTGGTTGTGCTCGTACAGAAGGCTTAGCAGATAAACATCCATTTAGGTTATGGTTAAGAAATATTGGGAGATCTGGAGCAGAAATTATACAGCTTCAAGCACTTTCAGAATCAGAAGTTGGCCAAATGGTAGAGGCTATTTTTCCTAGAATAGTTTTTTCTCCTAGTACTATTCGAATGCTTTACCGTGAGACTAAAGGTAACCCTTATTTTCTAGTAGAAGTTATTAGATATCTAATTGATGAAAATATTATTACTTTTAGCGAAGGGGTATGGCGATGTGAGGAACTAGAAAACCTTACCCTACCTCGTTCAATTGTTGATGTGGTAGAAGCCCTATTAGGAAGGTTAGATGATGAATTATTAGATATTTTCTCTAAAGCAGCAGTAATTGGAGAAGAATTTAGTTTTAGTCTACTTGAAAAAGTTACTAAATTAGATGAAGACGAATTATTAGATTCTATTGATAATGGGTTAAAAGGTCAGTTAATAAAAGAGCGTGATAATAGTGGTAAAGATGAAGTTTATGGATTTTACCATAGCATTATCCAAAAAGTGCTTTACTCTAGGCTTAATCGTAGGTTACGCCGAACACTGCATTCACAAGTAGGGGAGGCTTTAGAAAAAATAAATCGTAGTAATCCAAATAAAGTTGCTGGGGAATTAGGCTATCATTTTCATTACTCTGGGGTTTATCAAAAAAGCTTTAAGTACAATCTAGAAGCAGGACTAAGGGCTTGGCGGGCACATTCAGTTGATGAAGCTCAAAGGTTTTTTTCTTGGAGTGAAGAAGCAGCAGGAAAATTAGGTTTTCTTCCAGGTAGTGATGAGCCAGAAGATGAGCCTACTCAAGATGATTTTAAGAAAACAGCAGAACTAACATTAAATTATGGACAATTATTAATTAATGTTGGAAAACTAGAGCTTGCTCAAAAAGAATTAGACAATGCTTTAGAATTAAGTAAACAACTAAAAGATGAATTACTAGAAGCTAGGGTTTATAATGCTTTAGCTGAGCTAAATGAGGCTTCTAGCCAATACCAATTAGCTGTTGATTATTGTAATAAAGCTATTATTCTTGCTGATAAATTAGGCGATAAAATAATTAAAGCTGCTAGTACTTGTTTTATTGGAACGACTTATGATCGTCTTGGTCAATATGATCAAGCAATAAATGCTTTTAAGCAAGCTATAGAAATTGCTAAAGATGAGCCTAAATGTGTTTCAAATGCTACAGCAAGACGTGAATTAGCTTTTACCTTAATTCGTAGAGGATCTTATAGAGAAGCCTTAAGTCTAGCTAGTGAGGCATTAAAGCTTTCTCAAGGTTCTAATGATCGCTTAAATGAGATGATTGCTCGTTCAATTATGGGGCAGATTTACTTTAATCAAGGTGATTTGAAAAAAGCTAGTGAATATTATGAAACTGCTTTGAAAATGGCTAGCCAATTAGATAGAAGACGTGGACAAGCAATAGAATTATTTAATATGGGAGAGGTTCATCGCACTCAAGGCCATTATCGTCAAGCAATAGACTGTATTCAGCGATCACTAGAAATCAGCCGTGAAGTAGGTGAGCGTCAAAGTGAAGCATTAGCTAAATTTAGTTTAGGTTTAATTTATCAAGCAACAGATAGCCTTAATCAAGCTTTTGAAACGCTTAATCAGGCATTACAACAGCAAAGAGATGTTTCTAATAAGAGTGCAGAAACTTCTGCAATACTGGCATTAGCTGAAATACATTTAGAACGTAAAAATTATGAGGAAGCAGAATTTTTGGCTAAACAAGCTAATGAACTTGCAGAAAAACTAGGTAACCCTACTTTATCTTGGCAAGTGCATTTTCTTAATGCTAGACTTTCCATTATTGCTGAAAAAATAGAAGATGCTTGTGATGAGCTAAGAGCTAGTGTTGGAACTATTGAAGCTATGTGTGATCAGCTTTCAGAAGATGTTGATCGACAAACTTTTTTAGCTGATAAGCATGAAGTTTACGATTTGTTAACAGAATTAATGGAAAGCCAGTAAAAAAGAACAACAAAAAACGATAACAAGTCGTAAAGCTGGGAAAATATTTTCTAGATTAATATTTAGACAGTCTTTGGACTGTGGTAAAATTTAGCCACTCTAAAAACTTGGAGAAAAAATAATGACTACAGGACCTAATACCTTAGTTGGTAAGCTTTCTTTTTGGGCTTTCTTAATGATGTTTCTAACCTGGTTAGCAAGACAAATCCTAGCCTACTTATTTGTTATTATTACTCCTTGGCTAAATTGGTTAATTGCTTGGGGAGTTTTAATTGGAGGTGTCTTACTAGGGTTAATACTTTTGCTAGTTGGAATTGCGACATATTTTGCAATAAGATCTTGGTCGCGTAGGGGAGAAGAGGGCAAAAAGGAACATGCGACAGCTTAAACTTTGTTTATTAATGGGGTTTATTAGTGTGGGTCTACTTTTACATGGTTGGCCTACACAAGCTGATAATTTGCAAGTAAGAAATACTCCAAAAAAAACTACACCTCCTACTTTTCCTTCTACAGTAAAATCACCATCAAAAACTGGGAAACAACCTATTTCTATTAGTACTTCTCAAGCAGAATTAACTCCAGAACAAACTAAAGCTGCACTAAAAAACTGGGTTGGTTTATGTGCTCCTTGTCATACTGTACAAGGCACAGGAACAGAAAATGGCCCACCTCTTTTAGGTGAAAAAGCCCGTAAGCGATTTACTGTAGTACAACTAAAGAAAATTTTTGCTGCTCCAGACAAACATGGCTTGTCAGAAGCTATACCTGCTTTTCGTAAATTAAATGCAAAACAAAGAGAAGAGCTAGCTATTTGGTTTTCTGTTTTGAAAAAACCTGAAGACATTGTTTTACCAGCAGATCTTAGTAAACCACCACCATTTATTTTTGTACAAAATTGCGCTGGTTGTCATGCTCCTGATGGTACAGGAGGCGTAGGTCCTAGCTTATATAATGTAATTAAGCGCCGCGATAGAGCGCAAATACTTAAGCTAATAGTAGAGCCAAGTAGTGCTGGAGTTAAAACAAATATTATGCCTCCATTTTCTGAGCTTTCTGAAGAAGAGATTACTGAAATTGTAAATTGGTTAGAGGTTCTTGTAGTCGAATAGGTTTTAATTTAGCTTTAAGACAAAAGGTAAAGAAATTTATATTAAGTTTCTTTACCTTTTATTATTATTTCTAAATCCTTGGGAATAGGCATACTAAGAAACATACTAACATTTGCTCCACCTGTATTTCCAATAGGAACAAGTCCAATAAAAGAACCTAAAGCACCAAAAATAATACGGATTATTTGTCCAAATACTTCATTAATAGACCGTTTTATTAAAGCTACTTTAAGCATCCACCAATGAGTTTTTATATGAGGTATTACATATCTTTGCCCTAATATATGTGCTCGCTCTAAATGGTAGAAACCTTTTTTAAGTTCTTTATTTTGAATTAGTAATATTGCTTTGTTCATTTCCTCATTAAATGAGGTTTTTAGCCTGTTATCCATTTATTTTATTTAACTGTACCACTATCAACTATTTTGCCTGAGTCACTAATTGCTTGGAAAGCTACACCTCTATCAGTAACTTCAACTAACATAAAATGCCAGCCTACATAGCTAGCAGCACGAAAAGGAGTATTTGGGTTTATGTCATAAAGAGGTGCTCCACCACCACCAGTAACAAAATGCTGAATACCACTTTGTAGATGTGTTCGTTCATAGATATGGTCATGGCCAGCAAAAGCAATATTTACTTTGTATTTAATTAAAAGAGGTTCAAGGACTCTTCGTAGTGCTAAAGCAGAACCATGATGTGTTCCAGATGAATAAAGTGGGTAGTGATAAAGAGCAATTTTCCAACGTGCTTTGCTTACTTTAAGGGAATTTTCTAGCCAAGCTAATTGTTGATTACCCATGTTAGTAACATCTAGCATAAAAAACTCTACTAGTCCTTGGCCTTGTCTAATTGTGTAATATTCTCGACCATCCATATTAAATAATGGGTAGTGGATTTCATCTTGGCGACCTTCAATAACATCATGATTACCTAAGGTAGCAAAAAACTTTACATTATCTTTAAGCAAAGCAGCATAGGGTTGTTCAAAAAAAGGCCGGTAATATTGTTTATTTCCTGTTCCATAAATGTTATCACCTACAGTTAGAACAAAATCTATTGGTTTGTTTTGGTGAGCAAGTACCATTTGTTTAGCTACTTTTATTTGTTCTAGACTGCCAAACCCCCAGTCACCAAAGACTAAAAAACGAACTTGGCTTTTTACAGGAGTAGCTGTGATTAAAGAAGAAGGACTAATTATTGTACTAGCAGCAATTGCCCCAACAGATTTTATTATTTCACGGCGAGAAATTAGAAGTTGATTAGATTTTTTATCCAAAATAGCACCTCATAAAAATAACGAAATATGAAAATATGCCTACTTAGCCTAGTTTTTATTATTAGTTTTTTAGAAACAAAATTGCTTTTAGGTAGCAATGATTTATAAGAAATTAAGAAAATAAGAAAGGTTTTAGGGAAATTTAATAGGCTGCCTTGGCAATTGTCCTGACAGCCGACAAAGATAAACTACTTAGTTATTTTGTTTTAGGAGCAGCTTCTTTTTTAGGAGCAGCTTCTTTTTTAGGAGCGGCTTCTTTTTTAGGAGCGGCTTCTTTTTTAGCAGCAGCTTCTGTAGTAATTTGATTATCTACTTTCTTAACACCTTTTACGCTCTTAGTAACATTAGTAGCAACACCTTTAAGACCACCATTTTTAAGTTTTCCTGTTAGAGTAACAACCCCTTCTTTAACAGCAACAGAGATTTCTGCATCTTTAAGTGATGGGGTTTTGCTTAATTTGTCTTTTACATTTGTAGTAAGAGTAGCATCATCAACGGTAACAGCAGCAGGAGCAGCCTTTTCAGCTTTAGCAGCTTTTTCAGCAGGGGCAGCCTTTTCAGCCTTAGCAGCTTTTTCAGCAGGGGCAGCTTTTTCAGCTTTAGCAGGAGCTTTCTTTTCTTGTCCAGCAAAGGCAAAAGTTACTAATAACAAAATTATTGTTAATGTAGATGTGAGTTTTTTCATTTATTTTCTCCAAAAGTTTTAATTTATTGGCATTTAGCCCAAGTATGTATTTTCGCAAAATAGTACTTATAAGACAGTAACTAGATGAAATAGAAACCAGAAAAGTTGAATGGTTTAAATTAACTTTTTGATTTGTTTCCTAACATAACAAAATTACTAGTTAGAAATATAAGGCAAGGTATCTATATGATTAAAGAACTAGTTACTAAAAGGTATTTTAACTAAGCTTGGTAAAGATGCAAACCTTTTGAGCGAAAAACCTTGATAGGCTTTCCTAATAGCTAAAATTTATTTAATACAAAACTACTTTAGAGATCTAAAGAAAGTTTTGCTTATGGTTTGGCTATGCTATAAATCGCGATTGAAGGCTGTAGAGAAACATAATAAAATGAATTTTTTGATTAGCTAAAATAAAACACTAGATAGTAAAACAGTGTTACTACCTAGGTATGATATAGGCAAATTCAATTAGGGATGCATATTTCTTTTTAGTTTAACTAATTTTATCCTAGGAATATCTCTTAGGCTACTATCAATATTCTTTTTTCAAAGACAATAAGGTTATCAAGATAAATGCCAAAACGCGAAATCAATTACTTAAAAATGCTTTTTCAAAGTAATCCTAACCTAATATTTGTAGGGTTAATGCTATTTTGTACTCTAGTTTTTAACTCAGGATTTCTTTTTCTCTTAGTGGCAGGTGAATTAGGCGTGCTTATGTTATCTCAAGTAAGTCTAGTACAAAAATATTTACATAAAATTGCTGAAGCTCAATGGCAAAAAGAACAAGTATTTTTAGAAGAGCAAATAATTGCTGGGTTAGGAGATAACTATAAAAATGATTTTTACCGACTAAAACAGCTTTGTGGGGAAATTGAGCGTAGGGCGGCTGAAGTTGGTCAAGATCAAGCTTCTTTAGTAATGGTAGATGATTTAGGTGGAAAACTATCTTCTTTCCGATCTGAATACGTAAAAATGCTGAGGGCACATTATATACTTTCCACAAAAAATTTTAAGTCTATGAAAAATCGTGTTGATGATGATATAAAACGCTTGGAAAACACTATTCGTAATGAGTCTTCTCTTCAAGTAAGAGTTACATTAGAGCAAAACTTAAAAATACTTCAACAACGTTCTAATAAACTAGTTCAGCTTGGAGATCTAGTTAGACTATTAGAAGCTAGACTACAAGTAGTCCGCAATTCCTTGCAATTAATCCAAGATGAAGTTTATAGTCTTACTAATGTACGTGGTATTTCAGAAATGGTTAGTGGTTTACTAACAAACCTAGAGCTTAGTGAGGAATTTCGTTCCTACTATGATGACGTTTTAAGTGAAAAAAGCTTTTCTGGCTTAGAAAATAATAGTGATCTTGTCTTAGAACCAGATTTTAATCCTAATAAAACATCTTATGAATCCTCTCACCGACGAGAAAAAAGCAGAAACTAAAGGAGAACTATGGCAGAAAAACCAAAATCCCCAGCAGAACTAGAAAAAATGTTAAAAGACATGGAATCAATGTCTAAAGGTATTGGAGATAGCCCCAGACCTGCTCGTAGTGAAGGTGGTGGTGGTGGAGCACTTAAATCTTTATTAGGTTTTTTTGTTAAAATTCATGATGATGACGAAGAAACGGCTAAACAAGCCCCTGCTCAATCAACACCAGTATCAATGCCAGTAAAACCAGCTAACCAAGCACTTCCAACACCACCTATGTCTCCTGTTATGGTAGAGCCTCCTACTCAACGTAGAGTTTCTGATCTAGTAGCTAATGAAGCATTGCCAAAGTTTAATCAACCTAAAGCTACTGCTCAACAAGAAGATCTTTCAGCTAAACCATTTGAGGAAATTTATAAAGAAGCAGGGGTATTTAAGTTTAAATGCTCTATTGATGAGCTAGTAGAGCTAATGAATAGCCCAACAGTTGCTAGCCAACCTCTAAGCATAAAAGTAGTGGCTGTTAATCTAGCCCTTACTGCTAAAGGGGTAAAGCTTGATGATTATATTGCTGATGCTGTACGTAAAGATCGTGCCTTAGATGCTTATCAATTAATGCTTAATGAAAGAGCTTCTGAGATAGAAAACAAAGCTAAAGCAGACATTGAGAGTATTCAAAAAGAAGTGGAAGAATACTTAAAGAAAAAACAGCAAGAGATGGAAAAATTACGTACACAAGCTTCTGAAGCTAGTCGTCAGGCTGTAGAGTTTGCCATTAGTCGTCAAGTTGAAGAGCAACGATTAGCTGATACTATTAGCCCATTTCTAGAAGGTAAGCCAAATCCAGTTTCTATAGGTAATACCCCAGAACGTTCATAAATGTAGCAATTGGTAAATTAGGTTAAATATTAACTTGTTCTAAAATCTTGTTTTAGTGAAAAAGCTTATTTAAAAAATCACTAACAAAAGACTATTAATAACAGATTCGACCATAGAGCAAATCTGTTTGGTGCTAAATTAAATGGCGTTAATCTAAAAATTTTCACAAGTCACAATTTGGAGGCAGTTATGAGAGTAGGTCGAATAGAACTTGGCCCAGGAGCAGTTATTTTAATTTTTCTAGTAATGGCAGGACTAGTTTATGTAGGTTTAGATAAACTTGGGGTATTAGACAAAGTTAAAACCACTATTAATCCTGTTGGTGAAACACCAGGAGACTCCAAAATTCCAGAAAAAAGAGCAAACTTAGGTGATTTTAAGGACTTACCTAGTTCAGAGGTAAAAGCACCAGAAAAAACTACTGATAATCCAGAAGTAGTTATAGGCATTTGGACTTGGCAAACTGTTAGTGGACTTATTGATGCTGTTGGTGGTAGCGGTAAGTCTGGTGAATATCCTAATAGCTGTTTATGCCAAGCAGGTATTACTAATACTAAATTAGTTGTACAAAATGATACTGCAGAACAAATTAAGCAATTGTCTGCTAACCAAATGCAACTAGTAACAACTACTGGTGATCAATCAGCGGTTGATATTGCTGGAGCTAATAAACTCTTAAAAGGTAATAAAGCAAAAGTAATTTGGAGTAGTGGTTATTCTTTTGGTGAAGATTGTTTGATGGGGCCAGAATCTTGGAAGAAAAACCCTCAACTTGCTCTTGGTTCTGTAGTTGTAACGGCTGTTCCTTATTGCGATTGGAACGTAGTAGTAAATTGGGCTAGTGATAACCAAATCCCAGTTAACCCTAATGAAGAAGTTTATGATCCAAAAGCTATTAACTTTGTTAATGCAGTAGATCATATTGAAGCTTCACAAAAATTTGTTAATAACTCAAAAGTAAGCTTACTTAATAAAGCTACAAATAAGAAAGAAGATTTTCAAATAGATGCGGTTGCTACTTGGACACCAGGCGATGTAACAGCAGCAAAAGACCGTCCAAATGTAACTTATAAAGGTAAACAAGAAAAGTTACAAAAAATCGTTTCTACCAAAGAATATAGTTATATGATGCCTCATATCCTTTTTGGTAATGAGGATTGGCTTAATCAACATCGTGATTATATAAAAACCTTGCTACGCTGTATTGCTCGTTCAAATGAAAAAATTAAAACCGATGATAATTACTTAAAGAATCGTATTGCTGCGCTAAATGCTCTAATGTTTAATGTTGAAGGTGCTGGCCCAACTTTTTGGTATGATTATTTCAAAGGTAAAGTAGAAGATGGAGTACCTCTAGGCGGTTCACGTGTTAATAACTTAGCTGAAGTAAAGCACTTATTTGGACTAGCTAATAATTTACCAATTGAGCAAAGCGTTTTTGGTATTACTTATACAGATCATGGAAAACGCTTACAGAAGATTTTACCTGCTAGACTAGATAGTTTTGCTCCAGTTAAAGATGTAGTGGATTTAAGTTTTATTAAAGAAATTTCCGATGAACAAAGCACTACACCAGTTTATCAAGCTAAGTTTGAAGCAGGGCAAAATAAGGGGACTGTAGTAAATGCTAATTACCAAATTACTTTTCCTTCTGGCTCAGCAGCAATTCAAGGTTCAGAAACAAAAGTGCTAGAGGAAATTCGTAGCTTGCTAATTCGTGCTAGTGACACAAAAGTAATTTTATATGGTCATACAGATAACTTAGGGGATGATTCTGTTAATGTTCCACTATCTAAACAACGTGCTCAGTCTGTTTGGGAATGGCTTAAAAAATCTGATCCTAGTGGTGTAAATATCAGCGATGCACGTCTACAAACTATAGATGGTTATGGTGCTGCTAAACCTCTTGCTGGTAATACAAACAAAGATGATAAAGAACGTGCTGCTAATCGTCGAGTTGAAATTGTATTAAAGTAAGTCTGATAACGCTTTAATTAAATAGTGTAAAGAAAAACCCAAGGGTAATCCTTGGGTTTTTCTTTTTAATAATATTTTTTAGGAAAATTTTTATTAGTTTGTTATATAACCCTTAAAAATTTTGTCTTCTTAAAGAAGTGTTAACTCCCTCTTAAGCAAAATTCAAATGAGGAAATCTAGGTTAACTCTTTAGAATATTGATCAGCCCTGATCAGCACTAAAAAACACTAAATCTCTAAACATTGTTATAGGAGACAAAGTTATGAAAACATACGGACGATATGTTCTTTGGAGAGGGTCTACTCTCTTAATAGTCTTGTGTTTTTTGTTTGGTACTTCATTAGCCAAAAGTAATCAACAAGCTAATATAAAAAAAACTTTTACTGTTTTTGATCATTTCTCAGCTACTAGTAATACAATTATTAGTGATGAAAAAATAGAAGACAAAAAAAAGGCTGTTGATAAAACTTCTAAGGAATCAGATCCAGACATTAAGAAAAATGAAACTTCAATAGGGGATGCCTCAAACCCTTCTTCTAAAAATAATTTACCACCTACTCCAGCAGGTGCAGAAGAACCGCCACTTGGATTTGCTGGGCCAAAATCTACTGTTAGGGTAAATAACCCAATGAAGACAGATGAACAGGAAAGTGGAGACTTTATTCCAGTTGATGATAGATGGCGGGTTGGTTTTCCTGAATGGGATCGGCATGGCGACCCAACCAAAGCAAATTATCCTTATACCAAAGGTAATTTACTTAATCCATATCGACAGAATGTGTTAAAAGGAGATTATCCAATCCTTGGCACAGATAAATTCTTTACTTTAACTTTAGCTAGTGAGACTTTCTTAAGCACTAGACGAATACCACTACCTAGTGATGTTAGTGCAAATCGTCCAGACAGTAGAGAGTTTTTTGGTCGTGGAGG
>Ga0075163_10003209_pt1 | contig 22031 bp, 18 predicted proteins | sample JI1023141ADNA_FD_71478 | JGI IMG/M metagenome (GOLD analysis project Ga0075163, IMG submission 71478) | Wastewater effluent complex algal communities from Wisconsin, to seasonally profile nutrient transformation and Carbon sequestration -... | ecosystem: Engineered > WWTP > Effluent > Algae... | reverse complement strand
CGTAAGTCCTATGTTACCAGTTAATTAGAATCTAGAGTCGCGTAGCGACGTAAGATTAAATTTAACATAAATTATTTTATTTAATCTTACGCCACGCGCGTGGCTATAAGAGTTAACGCATTGATTACCCAGCGCTTACGCACTGGTCTACAGATATTTCGCCACTCCGTGGCTTAAGATTTATTACTTTTGCAAGAAGTCTAATAAATACCGCATCAAAATTTATCTTAGTGGGTTAACATGTTACGACTTATATTGCATTCTGTAGAAATTTCTGAGAACTCTGGGCAAACTCAAGCAATTGTGACTTTGCAAAATGGGGAAAAGCAGTTGGTTGGCTCTGCAACACGTCAATCAACTAGTGATGATTTTATTATTGTTGCACAAGCTACCTTAGAAGCTGTTCGTCAAGCATTGCCTCAAGATATAGAACTAGAACTTGATAAAGCTGCACCAATTCAACATGATAGTATTGATAAAAATTTGTTGGTTGTAACTGTTGATTACATTAGAAATGGCAAAACTTTACAGCTAACAGGTACTTGCTTAAGTAATGATGAACAGGTAGTTCATAATATCTCTAAAGCTACTTTGGATGCTACTAATCGCCTAATAGCACATTTATCAGAAACAGAAGATTTTTAAAGACCATCTTAATATAACCTAAATAAGTCTATTATCAGTAGCCTTCTAGGGTTATAAATAGATCAATTATTTTTTATACCTATGTCAAAGTTATTAGAGTTTGAAAAAACTGGTTTTTTAATATTGGAAAACTTTGTTGCTGATTCTATGTGTGACTTACTTCGTAGACATACTTTAGATCTAGTTTCAGCATTTGATCCAGAAGGCATTAGAGCTATCTTTACTACTAATGAACAATCTCGTATAACAGATGAGTATTTTTTTGCTTCTAGTGAAAAAATTAGTTTCTTTTTTGAAGAAAATGCTTTTGATACAAATGGACAATTACGTCAAAGCAAAGAGCTTTCTATAAACAAAATAGGCCATGCCTTACATGACCTAGACCCAACTTTTAATCAATTTTCCCGTACAACTCAAATAGCTAACCTAGTCTTAGAATTAGGGTTACTTTCCCCCTTACTTGTTCAATCAATGTATATTTTTAAGCAACCCTTTATTGGAGGAGAAGTTAATTGCCATCAAGATAGTACCTTTCTTTATACTGAAAAAGGAACTGTTTTAGGTCTTTGGTTTGCGTTAGAAGATGCTACTAAAAATAATGGCTGTCTATGGGCAATTCCCGCTGGACATAAACTAGGCTTAAAATCTCGCTTTATCCGTACAGAAAAAAACAATACTACTTTTCAAGTTTTTGATGATAGTAAATATGACCTAAGCAATTTAGTAGCATTAGAAGTAAAAAAAGGTAGTTTAATAGTCCTACATGGCTTACTGCCTCATTTAAGCTATGCTAATGAATCGCCATATTCAAGACATGCCTATACTTTACATCTAATAGATAAAAGCTGGCCATACCCTAAAGATAATTGGTTACAGCGGCCAAATCTCCCATTACAAGGGTTTTAACAGCATTTTAAAAGCTACAATGTACTAGGCTTCTTTACCAAAATCTATTAGAATATTTTTCTCTTGAGCAAACATTGTTGCTTCAGGCATATCATTAAAAACACGTATAATTTCTATTTCACAAAGTAGGTTTTTATTTTCTACTTTTACTTGGATCATTCTACGAGCAATACCATCACTTGGACAAATTTTTAGTAAACAAACCTTTTCTGCTCGTTGTTCTTGGCATAAATAACAACGTTTAGGGCCTCGTTTACAATGAAAAAAAGTTAGCTTTTTTATTATATAGGAAGGAACTTCTTGTTTTTTCATAGCTTTGTAGATTACTGCTGAATTGCTAGCTTTTAGCGCTTAGAAACATCACGATGAGTAGCATGTGCTTTATACCCGGCTTTACGTAATCTTTCAGCTAATGCTTCAGAAATCATTACTGAACGATGTTGTCCACCTGTACACCCAACACCTATTGTTAGATAGCTACGCCCTTCGCGTTTGTAACGTGGGACTAAAAACTCTAGCAAGTCTCCAAAACGATCTATGGTTTCGCGTACTTCTTGAAAAGTAAGCATATAGTCTATTACTTCTGTATGTCGACCTGTTAAAGGTCTTAAGTCTGGAACAAAGTGAGGATTAGGAAGAAAACGTACATCAAATAGTAGGTCTAATGCTACTGGCATACCATGTTTATGACCAAAGCTCATAACAGTTAAGTTCATATCTAGGCTATCTGCACTAGTAGCAAATTCTTCTACAAAATAGCGTCTTAAGGTATGAACGGTATGTTCAGAAGTATCAACAATAATATTAGCTAAGTCTCTTATTGGGGCTAGGAGTTTTTTTTCTGCTCTGATGGATTCTAACAGATTCTCAACAGTTTCTACTAATGGATGAGGGCGACGTGTCTCTGAAAATCGTCTTTGCAATGACTCATCGCTAGCCTCTAGAAAAACCATTCTTAATTCTAAGTCTAACTGATGTTGTAATTGTTCATAAATAGGAGGAAATTCTGTTAAAAAATGTCGCTCACGAGCATCAATAACTAATGCTGCTTGAGTAATATTTTCCTGAGTACGCCGACATAATTCAACAAAGGTAGGAATTAATGCCACAGGTAAATTATCAACACAAAAATATCCTAAATCCTCAAACGCCTTTATAGCAGTATGTTTGCCAGATCCACTTAAACCAGTAATAATAATAATACGTAAGCCCATATTATTTGTTTTCTTTAGATCTAGGGTCAAGATTTAGTGCTGCAGAATGACGAAGGGTAAATTCCCGTACAGCATTTATTCCACGCAATTTTAACAGATGATTACGTACAGCAACTTCTACTAAAGTAGAGACATTGCGGCCAAAAGTAACAGGTAATCTAATTAGGGGAACATTTACTTCTAAAATTTGATTAAATTCTTCATCTAAACCTATGCGATCATAGAGTTTATGTTGTTCCCATCGTTCTAAACGAATAATTAAACTTAGTGGGCTTGATAGTGCAAGGGAAGAAAATCCAAATAGGTCTTTAATATTTAATATACCTAACCCACGTATTTCCATATGATCTCTAACCATTTCAGGAGCAGTACAAATTAATTGGTTAGTTCCAATACGTCTTATTTCTACTACATCATCAGAAATTAAGCGATGTCCATGAGTAATTAAATCTAAAGCACATTCGCTTTTACCTACTCCACTTTCTCCTTGAAGTAAAATCCCTAGGCTAAACATTTCCATCATTACACCATGAAGGATTACTAATGGAGCAAGTTTTTTTGAGAGAAAATCTGTTAATTTTGCAATTGCAATTGCACTTATTTCAGAAGTGATTAATACAGGTAGTTTTGCAATTTCTGCTAGCTTAAGTAATTCTTCTGGAGGATCTAAACCTTTTGTTACTATGATAGCAGTAATTTCACTTAATGGTAGAGTTGCAATTAAATTTAAGCGATTTTCTGGAGAAAGTTGGCTTAAATAATGGTTTTCGCTTTGACCTAAAATTTGAATTCGTCCACTATCAATATAACTACTACTTCCTGTCAAAGCTAAGCCTAATCGTTGGGCATAACATACTGTTATTTTGCGGTCTAGCCCTGAGTTGCCAGTAAGCAACTTCAGAGCTAGACAATTAGACATTTCCGTTAGTAATTGCTCAACACTAATAGTTGGTTTTACTGACGGCTCAACGCCTTTCGGCATCATAAAAATCTACGCCTCACAGTTAAGCTAAGACTAGGAATGTCTAAAAAATATAGTAGACATACCAGGTAGACATTCATTTTAAATTATCTTAAGGCTCTATTAGCCCAAAGTTACCATCTTTACGTTTATAAATAACAGCAATGCGTTCTGTTTTAGCATCACGAAAAACTAAGAATTGATCATCAGATTCTTTTACTTCTTGCATTGCTTCTTCTGCTGTTAAAGGCTTAGCAGCATAGCGACTAGAACGAACTATTTTAGCTTCACCAGCTACTTCTTCAATAACATTATCTTCTGGTGCTTTAACAACTTCTATTGCTTGAGATTGACGTTTTAAGTTAGTCTTTTTCTCTTTAAGTTTTAAGGCTTGACGCTCTAGTTTATCAGCCGCTTGTGTTAAAGATGTATACATATCATCTGTTTCGGCTGTACCAGCTAATTCTTGGTCTCGCCAACGGAAAAGAATTTCTGCACGATGACGATGCTTTTCTACTTCTAGGATCACATGTGCTTTTCCATTGTCAAAGTCAAAAACTTTTTCAAGTTTTTCTAGATGTTCTTGAGCATGTTTTTTAATTGCTGCTGAAACCTCTACATGTCGTCCAGTAAATTCAACTTTCATAGTATATCCAGCAATAACCCTAATATTAATAGGTTATGGCTGCCTCCTAAAAATAAAATTTGAAACCTTAATTCAACCAACATAAGCAAAACTATTATATTTGTCTTCTTAATCTCAAAAACAAACCCATAGTTTGCTTTTACTGCACAATACGGCGCTCTCGTGAACCAGGGATATTCATTTGATCACGATATTTAGCAACTGTACGCCGTGACATTTTCATCCCTTCTTTAGCTAACTGTTCAGCAATCTCCTCATCTGTTAAGGGATTACGTATATTTTCCATTTCTATCATTTTCTTAATCTGTAGTTTAATTACTCTAGTAGATACTTCTTCACCATCATCATTAGTCATACCTTCAGTAAAGAAACGTCTTAGCTCAATAACACCTTGTGGAGTATGAGCATATTTACCATTTACTACTCTTGAAACTGTTGAAAGATGCATCTCAATATCTTCTGCAATATCTTTTAGCATCATAGGTCGGATATATTCAACTCCCTTATCTAAAAACTCCCTTTGACGCCTAACAATAGACTCACAGACCTTATAAATAGTTTGTCTACGATGCTCAATATTTTTTAATAAGTCAACAGCAGAACGAAATCGATTCTTTATATAATCTCGTGTTTCTTTAGTGGTTTCTCCTGCCTCCAACATACGGCGATAATGTGAATTTATTCGTAGTTGCGGCATTCCATCATCATTAAAATGGATATAATATTCATCATCTATTTTTTCAATATAAACCTCTGGTTCAATATATTGAGTGTTTTTAATAGCATACTTACGTCCTGGATAAGGCTCAAGCTTACGAATTATTTCCATTTCAGATCTTAATTGTTCTAAGGAAATATTTAGCTCTTTAGCCAAATCTGGTAAACGATACGGTTGGAGACGATCTAAATGGCTGGTAACTAGTTTAGCAGCTAAGCGATTGGAATAGCCTAGTTGCTCTAGTTGTACAAGTAAACATTCTTTTCTCTCAAGTGAGCCAACCCCAACAGGATCAAAAGCTTGTACAGTTCGACGGGCTTTTTCAACAACACTTAAAGGCCAATCTCCCATTTCCATAATTTCATCTAAAGTAGCTTCTAAATAGCCATCATCATTAAGATTACCTATTACTGCTTCTGCTGCATCGCGTGTTTGGCCTGAAAGTTCTGACATATTTAATTGCCAAAGCAGATGCTCAGCTAAAGTGAGCGGACGAGTAATCATATTCTCAAAAGAAGGACGTTCTCGTTGCTCATATTCATAGGTTTTATAACCTGGATCTAGATATTCTTCAAATGTAGTTCCAAAGTCTATTTCTTGAAAAGAATCTGGATTAACATCTGGTTCTGCATCTCCTTCTTCAAAACTAGTTTCTGAAACTGTTTTATTGTCAGTAGCAATAGTTTCAACCTGGGGCGCTTCAGCCATAGGTGGTTGGGGATGATCAGCTGCATATAAAGATTCATCCAATGTAGACAAAGACTCTAAAGTTTCCCCTGGGCCATTTTCATCTACTTCTAACACTGGGTTTTCAACCATCTCAGTTTGAAGTAGATCTTGCATCTCTAGAGTTGTCATTCCTAACAATTCTATGCGCTGCCGCATTTGTGGAGTAAGAACAAGTTGTTGTCGCAGACTAGTGATTAAATTTGGCTTAATTGACATATTTACCACACTCTTTAGAGTTCGAAACTTAAAACTACTTTGCTAAACTAAATAATTTAGCCTTTATTTACATCCTAAAGTTCTCTCCTAGGTACACTTTCCTTACTTCTTTATCTGAAGTTAATTCTAAGGGAGTACCAGTACGAAAAATTGAACCATTGTTAATAATATAAGCTCTATCTGTAATGGCTAAGGTTTCCCGTACATTATGATCTGTAATCAGTACACCAATACCACTTTCTTTCAAACGCCTAACAATTTTCTGAATATCTAATACTGCAATTGGGTCAATTCCCGCAAACGGTTCATCTAAAAGGATAAAATAAGGTTTTAAGGTTAAACAACGAGCAATTTCTGTTCTACGTCGTTCACCTCCAGAAAGTGCATATCCTCTAGTATGACGTACATGAGCAATATCAAGTTCTTCTAGCAATTTTTCTAATTGTTCTTGGCGTTCTTGTCTAGAAAGCTCTAGGGTTTCTAGAATCGCTAAAATATTCTTTTCTACTGTTAATTTGCGAAAGATCGAAGGCTCTTGAGGCAAATAGGAAATGCCTTGCCTTGCCCTTAAATACATTGGTAAATCTGTAATATCCCCGCTACCAAGATGAATACGACCAGCATCTGGTTTTTCTAGCCCAACAATCATATAAAAGCTAGTAGTTTTACCAGCCCCATTAGGGCCTAAAAGTCCAACTATTTCGCCTCGTCTTACTTCTACTTCTACTTGATTGACAACACAACGCCCTCGATAGGATTTTTTCAACCCTTCTGCACGCAAAAGCTCTGGCCCTTTGTCTGGTGTTTTACTGATTTCTACTGGCAGTTGACGAGGGATTTCTGTAGGTTCAACCTCTATTAGGTTACTGACAGTAGACGTTGCTGGCAAATCAGGCTCGTCGCACTTTTTTTCATCTGATACTATTTCAACGCTAAGTTTTTTAGTTTTTTTACCCACCTAAACTTCGGCTCCTATCTAAACTTTTTCTTTAACGTTGAACTTCGTGGGTTGATCTGACTCGTCGTGTGCCTCGTTGGTCATCGACCAAGATTCTATCATCGCCCCCCAGTAAAGTCAATCTACGACCTGTTACTGTCCCTTGCAAATCTGATACCACCTTTGCCATATTTCCGGTTAATATTGTTCGTTGATCAAAGGCAGTATATTCGACCCCATCACCCTCTCCACGTCGTCCAGGTTGAGTTAATACTACTTTCTCAAAGGCTTCCAAGCGTTTCATCTCATTAATTTCTATTTCTAAAAAGATTTTTACTTGGTTAGCTTCTAAGGTTTCTGTTGCTTGTTTCATTTTTACAGAACCTTTGTATTCAGCCATTCTATCTTTATCTGAATAGTTCATTGCATCAGCAGTAGCGAAAATTGGCACAGAGGATTGGTTATTTTTTCCCGTTTCAGATAAACCTTTCTTGGCTTGATACAAAGCAGAAGAAACATTGCCAGTAGCTACCATTTTGCGATTGTCTCGAAAAAGTTCTAGTTTTTCTGCACTAACAAAATTATCATCCTGCCAAGCACGAGCATCACCTGTATAAATAGCTTCACCTCGTGCATTAAAGATATGTAAGTCTTTTGACGTAATAAATACAGGAGCTTTCATATTACGAAAAGGGGTTGCTTGTCCAGTACCTTCAGGGCTGTAGTAGGTTGATCGTACTTTTCCTCGTGCAAAACTTTCTTGTTTTTCTGTTAAAAGATCTATTTCATCTGCTTGAGTACGTGCTTGCTCATCCCAAACTACAACTTTTCCATCCCTTAGCTCTACTATCTTTTTAGTAGCATCATAGTTAGCTTTATTAGCTAAAGCATGACGAGTTCCTTCATCATACTTAAAATTACCTTCTTGAACTGCTTGTAACATCTCTCCTGTAACCCGTTCAAAAGTAGCTTTAGCTTTATCGCTTTCACTAATACGTATTGGCTCGATATTTCCAACCTTAGCAATGGTTTCTATCTCTAGTTTAACTTTCCCTTGAGCATTTAGTTCACGTACCTGATTAGCAGACTCAAAAAACGTTAATGTATTATGCTCAGCTCTCATAACTCGTTTTTCTGCCCCTGGAATTTCTTTTATTGGAGTAATAGTTAAAACAGTCTGTCCATGAGCTTGAGCTTCACGCAAAAATTGCCCTCCTGGATAGTAAAAAACCTCTGCTTGGGCTGCTTTTAAGTTCTTATTGCTAGGATTAGGTAATGCTTCAGTAGGTTCAGGTGCAGCTACTATTAAATTAACATTACCTATGGCTTTGATTCTTTCTACCTCACTAGTGGTTGCTGCTGGAGCAGTAAAAACTGTTAATTCATCAGCAGTTAAGGTACGCTTTGGCCCTTCATTGGTAGTTTCAGCCTTAACATTTTCTTGTGCCTCAGCACGAGCTAAAAACCCTTGTTCATCAAAGAAAAAGCTCATATTTTCAGAATCAACTTTTAGAGGGGAGCTTTTCCCTTGGTTTTCTAAATGGCTTTGTCCATGAGTTTCTGCCTGAGAAAGTTTTCCAGCAGTGCTAAAAGTAAAATCCATATCCATTGATGTTACTTTTAATATAGAGTCATTACGCTTGCTTTCTAAACGGCTATTACCTTTTGCTTCTGCTTGGGAGAGTTTTCCAACTTCATCAAAAGTAAAATCCATATCTACTGAATCTAGCTTAAGAGCATCTTCGCGTTGGCTTTCTAAATGGCTATTACCTCGTGCTTCTACATATTGGATTTTTTTATCATCAGTTAAATAAGCTGTTAAATTATTTGCACTTAAGATACGGTCTGGTTCAGCAATTCGTGCTTTACCTTTTAGGTCAATAACTTGTTCATCTCCTCTATATTCTGCCCAATCACCAGTTATTTCCACAGGTTTAGTAACTGACTGAGGATTATTTTTATTTGGCTCTGTAGGTTCAACTTTAATATAAACAGCTTGTTTCATCTCTAAACGTTTAGGTTCTGACTCTAGAAGCACACCTACGCAATTACCACTAATCTTATCTCTAGTAAACTCAACTTTATCTATAGTTTCTGCATTACCAGTAGTTTGGTTATAATCTAAGCTTTCAGTTTTTACTTGTAAGCCATCTCTTGTATCAATCACAACATTTTTTTCAAAGCGAAGTACTGCTTTAGTTTGATCATAGTTACAAAGTTCTGAAGTTACTTGTCCAGAAGTCTCTCCCTCTGCATCAAAAAGCTCTAATTTAACTTGCTCTAATTCATGTCGGGAATCGCTAAAGACCTTATCTTTAGCCGCAGTAAGACGGTAACGAGTACGACCTTCATGGTAATCATACTGAAAATTATTAAACTCTGCGGTAAGTTGAGCACTATTTAAGTTAGGTTTAATAGTTTTTGTTGGAGGAACAGCATTCATTCTTTTAACTAGTTGAATACCTAATAATGTCCCTACTCCTAAAAATACCACTAAGGCTACTGTCTTAGCGATTAAAGGCAGCCTAGCTCGTAACATCTTACAGACTCCTAAATAAAAAATGTTTAATTGAATAATATCCTAATAAGAATACTTAATCTTAAAAAGTTATTAATTAGATGATGCTCCAACGCTTTTTATTATTCAATTTTTATTATGATGATGGTAAACACTATTTTGGCGTACTAGTGGCAATGCTGGCAAGAACGTTAGGCTTAAAATAAAATTTAGGTTTAAGAAATAGTTCAAAAATAGGTTAAATAAGAGGCTTACTAAAATAAAAAAGCTCAAAGTTTTCACTTTGAGCTTTTTAAGTATAACCAGAAAGTTAAATTAGTCTATACACCTAAAACATCTTTAGCACGGGCATAATAACGGTCACGGTCAGCTTTACCATTAAAACCACCATTAACTCGTTTTGTTATAGAGTCAAATTTACGTGCATCAGCTAGTTGATTTAGTCCTCTGCTTTCAAAAAAATGTCCAGCAGTACGGAAACCTATTTCAGGTTTAGCAGCTAGTTTAGGATTATTTTCTAGGTCTATTCCTAAAGCTCTACCAACTTCGCGATAATTAGCACGGCCAGTTAATTGAATTGGGCCACGACCTTTGAAACGAACACCATCTCCAGCAACAACATTGCCTAAGTCTTTACGGCCTTCATATTGTCTACCACTAGCAAATTCTTGAAATGCAGTGAGTCCAACGCTTTCATGTGCAAGTTGGGCAACAAATGCTGCTTGTCGTAGAGGGGTATTAATCTTAAATTCTGCTAAAGCTTGATTTAAGAGTGGAGTATATTCTTTAGCTTTAGCTAAAGGTAAATTAGGAACAATAGCGCGCAATTGCTCTACTGTAAGACCTTTAACAGCAGATGCAGGTTTTTTGGCTGCAATAGCATCAACCTCAGCAGGTGATTTGGCTGCATCTGCGTCTGCTGCTTGAGCAGCTTTTGTTGCCGCTGGATTTGCTGGGGCAGTTGCGGCTTGAGCAGTTGCAGGATTTTGAATTGCTGTAGGTTTTACAGAACTAGGAACATTAATTTTTTGACCAACTAAAATTAAATCAGGATTTTTAATTTGTGGATTAGCAGCTATTACATCTTTTAGTTTTACTCCTGCTTTGGCAGAAATACCAGAAAGGGTTTCTCCAGCTTTTACAGTGTGAATTTGTGCTGCTTGTGTTTGAGCAACTGCGGCTGCATTTGGAGTTGCAGCGGCTTTTGATACAGGGCTGTCTGCTGTAGCATTAGCAGCTTTAACACTTAGCCCGCCAAGATTACCTTTAGCTGTGTTTCTAGCAGCTTGAGCGGCTGGGCTTTCACTAGGAGTTGAAGCACTTTTAGATACACTTACTCCAGCCAAATTACCTTTAGACTGTGTAGATTCATTAGATCTTGTATTACTAGTTGATGAACTGCTACTGGTATTAGTGCTGCTATTTACACTACTATTGCGCTGTGAGTTGCTTATGCTATTAGAGCTATTATTGCAATCATTACTACGAGAACTAGATCCTCCACCGCTAATTGAACTTGGCATAATATCCTCCTGATTAAATACCCTTGTTTGGTTTATTTTGAAAAATTAAAGTGCTAAAACTATGTTTTATTTAACTTATGGTTGGTTATATTTGTTAATACCAAATAAATTTAAATCTTCATAAAATTTTTTAAAATTTTTAATTACTTTTTGGAGGGACTCTTAAATGTCTTTATTATCAGTAGGAACTAAAGCGCCCGATTTTAGTACATTTGATCAAAATGGTAAGCGAGTTTCTTTACAAGATTTTTTAGGGAAAAAAGTTGTTCTCTACTTTTATCCTAAAGATAATACACCTGGTTGTACCAAAGAAGCTTGTGCTTTTCGAGATAAAATTTCACTCTTTCAAGATCGTAATGTAGTAGTAATAGGCGTTAGTATTGATAGCATAAAATCACATAAATCTTTTGTTGATAAATATCAGCTTCCATTTACCCTACTATCAGACACAGACAAAGATATTGTTGAGGCTTATGGAGTTTGGGGAGAAAAAACGCTTTATGGAAAGAAATATTTTGGTATAAACCGAGTAACTTACTTAATAGATGAGTCAGGAAATATTGCAAAAGTATTTGCAAAAGTAAAACCTGAAATTCATGCAGAAGAAATTCTAGGGGTGTTAGAAAATATTTAGACATAATTTGTATTTTTATATTCTTGATAATGTCTATTTGATGGCTAAGTTTGTTTTGGTAGGAATTAGACGTCCTTCGCTTAAACGAAATGGGACTAATCGACTAACAAGACTAGATATTTCTTGTGGTGAGCGGGTTTCTGAACTTATATCCCAAACCTTTACTGTTTTATCTCTGCTTGTTGTAATAACCTGCTTACCATCACTACTAAAATATGCACTATCAACACCATTACGATGGCCTTCTAATGATGCCAGCATTCGCCCTGTAGTGCTATCCCAAAGTTTTACAGTCCTATCATTGCTTGCAGTAATTAGCTTTGAATTATCAGGACTAAAGCGCACTGAGGAAACTATTCCATTATGTCCTTTTAAGGAAAGTTTTAAGTTACCTGTAAAAGGATCCCAGATTTTTACCATATAGTCTTCGCTTCCAGTAACAATACTAGTTCCATCAGGACTAAATTCTGCTGAGGTAATTTTTCTTTGATGATTAGTAAAAATGGTAAGTAGTTTACTTGTACTAAGTTGCCAAACCTGTGCCATTGGGTTTTTACTAGAAGTGCTTGTAATAACTAAATGATTATTATCAGGACTAAAACTAATAGAATTAACGGTGTTTATATTGCTAGCAAAAGCTTTTACTAGTTTTCCTGATTGGCTATCCCATATATTAATATTTTTATCCTTAGTAGCTGTTGCCACATATTTACCATCAGAACTAAAAGCGGCTGTATAACCATCTAGGTTAAGTAAAACTTTTCCTGTTTTAATATCCCAAAGGCTAACCCAACTATTATAACCAACAGTCAGCAAGTTTTTACCATTAGGATTTAAGACGGCTAAAGTAATACCGGTAATCTTTGAGCTTAACTCTAGTAACAATTTTTTATTAGTAGCATTCCAGAGCCTTACTATCTCATTACCATCACTAGTAATAACTTGTGGGTCTTTATCATTAAAAAGGCCAAATAATGGCATTCGGTCAGCTTCATAAGTAAGCCTTAATTTATCATAAGTAGTATCCCAAATCTTAGCGCTACCATCACTACTAGCGGTAATTACTCTTTTACCATTATGACTAAGTGCAGCACTATAAACATTACCTTTATGCCCTTGAAAAGTAGCTAAAGGTAATCCACTAATACTATCCCAAACCTTAGCTGTAAAATCACTACTAGTTGTAATTACTCTTGTATCATCTGGCGTAAAATGTGCAGTGTTAACAATTTCTAGATGACCTTCTAAAGAAACCACTGAAGTTATTTTTCCTGTATTAAGTTCCCAAATTTTAGCTGTACTATCAGCACTAGCAGTAACTACTTTTGTACCTGTAGAGTTAAACTCTGCCCAATAAACGTTACCTTTATGACCTTCTAGATTAGTAATTAGCTTAGCTGTTTCACTATCCCAAATTTTAGCTGTATTGTCTTCACTAGCTGTAATGATACGTGTACCATCTGGGCTAAAAGTAACAGAGTTAATTTTTTTCTCATAATCAATTTTACTTAATAGAGTCTGTTCTTTTAATCCCCAAATTTTTACACCTTCACCATCTGTAGTTACAATTTTTGTACCTTGAGGGTTAAATTCTGCTGAATATAGAAAACTTGTTCTTTTTTCTTGATTCTTTCTTTTTAAGGAAAATAAAAACTGTCCACTACTTGCTTCCCAAATATTTATTACACCATCTCGGCTAGCAGTAAGGATTTGATCACTTTTAGGGTTAAATCTTACTGAAATAACTTTTGTTAAATGTCTTTGTAAAGTACTTAGTAAAGTTCCTGTTACCCCATCAAACACTTGTGCACAATTGCAATCACTACCACTAGCAACAACTATTAACTTACCATCTGGACTAAAATGAGCAGAAGATTCACCCCCACTATAACTTGATAGGGGTTTAATAACCCTCCCATTTCTAGCATCCCAAAGTATTGCACTACCATAATTACCTGTTGTTCCATCATTATTTGTTGTTTCATCATTACCTAAGGTTAACACCCTGGTAGCATCAGGGCTAAACTCGGCTAAAGAAACCCGTTCCCGACCATGATCTAAAGAAATTAATTGTGCATCTAAAGCACGCATAGAATCTGCTAATAAATATTTTAATGAAGGAGTGGTTTTGCCTAATCTATAAGCTTCGCTTAAGTAAAGAGCAGCAACTACAGGATTACCAAGTAAAATTTCTTTTCCTCCTCGCTCTTCATAAAGCTCTAATAATTGGCGTTCGGCTTGTTTAGAATTATCTTTTGCTAGTTTAGCTTGGTGAGTGGCTTCTATTTCATTATCTTCTGCTAATTGGCGTTGTTCATCAGCACGTTGTTTTTCAAAGTTAGCTTCTTTAGTGCTTTCTTCTGCACGTTTTTTTTCCTCTAGAGCTTGTCTAGCATTTTCTTCAGCACGTTTTGCATTTTCCTCTGCTCTTTTTGCGTTTTCCTCTGCTCTTTTTGCATTTTCTTGTGTTAGTTGATGTTGTTGGAATAAAGCAATAAAACCAATTATTAGCCCTAATAAAATTGCTGACACTATAAGTCTAGTTCTACGCTGTCCCCTTTTAGCTTCAGATAAACTAGCTGTGGCAAAAGCTTCCTCAATTTCTGTTAATTTACCATTATAGCGAGCTTGCCAAAGTTGATACTCAGTTAAAGCTTCATCACGCCAAAGAAGTCCTTTTACTTGACCTCGTTCTTGCCATTGTTTAGCGGCAATACGTAATTGATCGCGCAGTCTAGTATTTTCTTTTTCTTCCTGCTGCCACTGAACTAGCCTTGGCCAAGCGATTAACAAAGCTTCATGGACAATTTCTACTCGTTCAAGTCCTAGCTCACCTTCTGAAACAATTAGTAACCTTGCTGAAATTAACTTTTCTATTACAATATCGGCTTCTTGACTATTACCTAAAACATGAATTAATTCTGCTCTAGTTAAAATCGCTCTAGTACCTTCGCTAGTTACTAGTTGTCTTAAGGCTTCTCTTACTAATCTTTGTTGGCTGTTATTCATTGCCCCAAGCATTGATTCAGCATGTTGAGCAAGTGCACCACCTACCCCACCCATTCCTAAGTAAGTTTTTCTAAGTAACTGCTTGAAATGTCTATCTCTTAATTCCCAAAGTTTAGCCGCAGTAAAAGCAAGTAGAGGTAAAGCGCCTATTTGATCAACTACTTCTGCAACTATTTCTTTAGCTAAATTTTCATCCTCAAATTGATAGCCAACTCTTTGTGCTGGGCTAAGTAAGATTCTTAGTAAATCTTCTGGTGCTGGAGTGGTTAAGACTTCTAAACCCTGTGTTAGACGTTCTTTTAAGGCAGGTAATTGCTTAGCTCTAATTAAAAAATCATCTCTTAAAGCTAGTACAACTCTGATAGGTTCTTCGGCTGATTGTGCAGCTTGAGCTAGCATTGCTGCATAAAATTGCCGTTCAGATAAATCAGGACAAAGGGTAAAAAGTTCCTCAAATTGATCAACAAAAAGTAAAATGGTGATGTTATTTTTTTCTGCTACTGAGCGTAAATATTTCCCTAAAACATGTTGGTCAAGAGTAATCTGTTCTTTTAAGGCTTTTGTAAAAGAGCCTAATTCCTTGTTTAATTTAGCAATTAATGTAGTGACTGGCGTAGAGCCTGGTCTAACAGTAATAGCACGCCAATTACTAGGTAGTTCTGGAAAAACTCCTGCTTGTAGAAAAGAACTTTTTCCTGCTCCTGAAGTTCCAATTATTGCTAGTAATGATTGTATTTTTAATCGATTTAGAAAAGTTTCTGTTTCACGTTCACGCCCAAAAAACATATCTGCATCAGCGCTAGTAAAAGCCATTAACCCTAAATAAGGCGCTCTTTCTTGTTGAGTGTTATAAGAAGATTCTTCAGTACTATCAAAAAAGTTTGCCTCAAACCATTCCCAAACAGCTTCATCTTGACGTTCAAAGCCTGTTGGTAAAGTAACTAGCTTTGCACCATGACGACCTTTGCCGCTTAAGAAAAAGAGTTCCTCTCTTGCTCCTGCTAGAGGTTCAGCAACTTGTAGTAATGGCCAAAGAGATAGAACCATTCTTGAATTACTATCAAGTAAAGCAACTCTGTTTTCTGATAATTTATGCAGTTGTGTTGGGATAGTACCAAGTTCTTTTCCCATCCACTTTTCTATATGACTTGAGCGTTTTACTACTAAAGTGTAATCAAGCAAAAAGCTAGTAGAGTGAAGTAGTTTTGTTAGTTCAGGTAAATAATCTGCTATATTACTTTGTACTTGCTCTTCAGTTGCACCAAGTAAACTAGCTGATTCAAGCTCTAATAAAACCTCAAAGGTTTGACAATGCTTGGTTTGACTTAGGCTACTAGGTTGAAAAAATAGTGAAATTAATTCTGGAACTGGATAAGCATCCCGTTTAAGTGCAAATGGACGACAGAGAGCTTGGGTTAATTCTAACCATTCTTTGTCACTTAGTTCTTGGCTACGAATTTTTTGAATAAACTCTTGTACTTTTTCGCTATCTTTTTTGCTCCCACAACCAATTTGAGCACGAGAGGCTAAGGCTAATAATCCTAAATAACGAATTATTACACGTAAAAGGCTAAGCATTCTTTCACGAGATTGATGCAGACTTCTAGCAGAAGCAAATCTAGCTACAGTTTCAGCTAAAGGTTGAGGTGCACTAGCAAGTAATTTTTCATAAAGCTGGGTTTCTAATTGTGGTAAAACTCCTTGTTCTGTGCTAATTCCTGCGGCTAACCGAAATGCTGTAGCAAACTCAAAAGCGCTTTTATAACGATCTTCAGCGCGTTTTGCCAGAGCTTTAGCAATTACACTATCTAAAGCAGGTGGAAAACCTTGGCCTAGACTAGGAACAGGGGCTTCTTTATGTTCTCTATAAAGAGCATAAAAACTTGCTGGTGAGCCACCAGAAAAAGGTCTTTTTCCTTTAAGCATCTCATAAGCAAATACTCCTAGAGCATAAATGTCTGCACGGGCATCTACTTGAGAAGCATTTTCCCATTGTTCAACAGGCATATAAGGGGTTGAGCCTAATAAACCTGTAGTCTTACTGGTATCCTCTTCGGTTAATAACTCATCTGTTTTTTCTATTTGTAGTTTACTAATATAGTTAGCATCACTATCTAAAGTTTTAGCAATACCAAAATCTAGGAGTTTAGGAAGTAAGCGCCCTGCGCGAGAAATAACCATAATATTAGCTGGTTTTAAGTCTCGGTGAATTATTCCTGAGTCATGTGCAGTTTGTACCACTTCACAAATTTTATCTAGTAATGGAACAAAGCGTTCAAGTTCTATTGGCCCTTGTGTTTTAAGTAATTTATCTAGTGGTGTACCATGAACAATTTCCATAGCTGTCCAAAGTAGTCCATCACTTTCTGCACCAAAAGCATAAATATGCGCAGTATAAGGGTGTTCAAGCCTTGATGCTAAACGGGCTTCACGAAAAAACCGCTCTATTATTTCTTGGTTATCACGATGTTTTTTATGTAAGACTTTAAGAACAACTTCACGCATTAGGGTGATTTGTTCAGCCTTGTAAACAACACCAAATGCACCTTCACCCATTTTTTCACGGATTATAAAATCACCTAAAGTACGTCCAATTAATGTATCAACAATAGGTTCTAAGTTAGCTTGTGGTCGAATTAGCGGAGTATCTAAAAAATTATTTGATTGGTTATAAGCAAATAATAAAACCTCTATTTCCTTGCGGATAGCAAGGTCTTGGTTAGCTAAAAATACCTCTCTTTGTTCTGGAGACATATCCAAAACTGAAAGAAAAAGTTGATCAATTTGTCTCTGCACAGTACTCATAGCTTTCCTTAGTTCTAGCTATTTTAGCGCAAGAGTCTAGCCACGTCACTCTTGTGCTTCTGGACTATTACTAATCTCTTTATAAAGCCATGCCTTTGCTAGTCGCCATTCTGCTTTTACAGTATCAATAGAAACATTAAGCAATTTTGCTGTTTCCTCTATAGTTAACCCACCAAAAAACCGTAGTTCAACAATCTGGCTACGTTGAGGGTAAAGTTTAGAGAGTCGTTCTAAAGCATCATCTAAAGCTACTAGGTTACGGTCTTGCCCTTCAGAAAGATTAATAACATCATCTAAGGAAAGCTTACGTTGTTGTCCATCACGTTTAGCTGCATTACGACTGCGAGCATAATCAACCAAAATTCGGCGCATTAACTGAGCAGCAACACCAAAGAAATGTCCTCGGTTTTGCCATTCTACTTCTTTTTGATCTACTAAACGAATATAAGCTTCATTAATTAGTGCAGTTGCTTGCAAAGTATGTTCTTGGCGCTCACCAAATAAATACCGGTTAGCGATTCGTTTTAACTCATGGGCAACTAGGGGGATTAGTTTATCTCTGGCTGACTCGTCACCTTTATTCCAGTTCGCTAAGAGTTGGGTAATATCTTCCTCTGCCAATTTTACCTCCAAATTCTTCTTATTTTGCTCCCCATTTTGTCGGTAAATTCCGCGTTCTCTAATGAACGAAGATTAACATAAAATTTAGAGGTGATGCTATGACTAATAAGATTAAAAAGATAAAATTTATGCTTATAACTATATTTTCTTGCTTATTTATGATTTGTTTTGTCTTACCAAATATAAATTTAAGCTTAACGAAAGCATTTAGTCGAGTAATGCCTTCTATTTTAGTTTTGGATAATTCAGATGATCCAAAGAATAAGAACTCATCATTTGCTGGAGATAGGGGAAAAACTCCTTTTGATCATGACCAACATATTAGCACTAGAGCAAAAACTACTTGTGTTACTTGTCACCATACCAATTCAAATAGTCTATCTGTTGCAATAGAAGAAGATGTACCAAAATGCACTACTTGTCATATTGAGAATGATTCAACTTGCGAAATTAAAGGCTCTAATGACAGTAAAAATTTTACTGGGCTGGTTGCCGTTTCTACTCAATCAGCTTTTCATGGTAAGACCAGTGATATAGGGTGTATAGGCTGTCATGAGAACCGAGGTATTGACCCTAGAAGATGTGATGATTGTCATACAGGTGCAGATAAAGTTAATTATGTAATCGAACCGCTTTTTCCAAAGGAAAAAGACAACTTAAAACCTGTGGCACCTCCTAGTAAAGCTCCTAGTACAGCTAAAGTTGAAACCCCTGAGAAAACAACTACTAGTGATAAACCTGCTAATGAGAAGCCTGCTAGTGATAAACCTGCTAGTGATAAACCTGCTAGTGATAAACCTGCTAGTGATAAACCTGCTAGCACTAATGATGAAGCTAAAGAAAAGAAAGAGTAGTTTAGTAAACCATATTATTTAGAGAAATAAAGCCAGGAATAAAGCTCAGTAACATACTTACTGAGCTTTATTTTTTTACTACAAGAGCTAAGCCTATAATACAAAATAAAACTCCTAATAAATTCCAAATAGAAAGATGTTCTTTATATATGATTATACCTACAGGAATTAATAAAAGTGCTACAGTAGCGCCCATTATGGTTGAGGTAATACCTATATTCCAGCCTACTCTATAGGCAAGTAAAATGCCTATTTCAATCATAACAGCGCCTACACCAACTGTTACCATTGACCAGTTTAATTCTTTAACTGTATCTAAAAATGATTTTTCTGTTGGGTATAAAAAGTTAAAAAACACTAAGATAAATATTCCTGCAATATAGGCTATAATAATGGCAAACATTGGATTAGAGTTGCTTGGAATAGATTTTTGAGAAATATTGTAAATAACTCCGCCTAAAATAGCTAAAATTAGTGGTAAATATATTGATTTCATAAGATTAACTAACCCCTACTTTCCGAATAAAGCAATTAGGGTTTTATCAAAGAAAACATAAGAAAGAAAGCCACTAAAGCAAAATAGCGGATAACAATTTAGTAAAGTTGCTCTATACCATAAAAGTAGTAATAATTTAGAAAACTAGGTGGAAATCAATGAGTAATAATTTAGGACGTGTTCAAGGTAAAGTAGCTTTAATTACAGGGGCTGGATCAGGAATTGGTAAGGCTACGGCGATAATGTTAGCTAAAGAAGGTGCAAAGGTTGCTGTTAGCGATATAAATCTAAGCAGTGTAGAAGAAACTAGAGAAGAAATTTTATCTGCTGGTGGTGAAGCAATTGCTTATCATCAGGATGTAGTAAATGAAGAAGTATGGAAAAACATTACAGAAGAAATTTTGTCTAAATGGGAAAAGTTAGACATTTTGGTTAATAATGCAGGTATTGCCTTAACAGGCAACTGTGATGAGATGTCATTTCAAGACTGGCGAAAGGTTATGTCAATAAACCTTGATGGAGTTTTTCTTGGCACAAGGTATGGTGTAATTGCTATGAAGAAAGGTTCTGGTGGTAGCATTATTAATATAGCTTCAGCAGCAGGAATTAAAGCTATTGCTGGTGGGAGTGCTTATTGTGCAAGCAAAACCGCAGTACAAATGCTTTCTAGAGCCGTTGCTTTAGAAGGTGCTAGTTATAATATTCGTGTTAATAGCGTCTCTCCAGGAGGAGTAATTACTGCAATTTGGCAATCAACAGACTTTTGGCAAAAACTAAAAGATGAAAATTCTAAAGATGCTTTTTGGGCAGCAATGGCTAAACCTGTACCATTAAAAAGATTTGCTCAAGCTGAAGAAATCGCACTAGCTATTTTATATTTAGCTTCAGATGAAAGTAAGTTTGTTACTGCTACAGATTTAGTAATTGACGGCGGTTACAGGGCTTAAGGATTTATTACAAGGAATAAATGTAGGGGGCGAACTGTTTGCCCCTACTGCAACTATAATTTAGCGTTATGTATTTGAAATATTATTTATTATTTTTCCTTATAGGCTTGCTATTTTTAACAGAGCAGCCTAGTAATAGCCTAGCCATTACTATAGATAATTCACTTGATGAGATTATTAGCGCCTATAAAGAAGCTCATAAACAGAAAAAAATAGAGGCTGTTTTAGCACTTTACTATTGGGAAGGTGTTGATGAAAGAATTAAAAAATCTGTTTTTGATAATCATAGACGCTATCTTGATTATAAAATTGTTGATATCAAAGTAGCTAAAGCACCACTAAAAGAATATAAGCCTTTTACACTTGATGGGAAAATATATAAAACCAATTTGGAAGTAACAAAAGTATTAAAAGTAAGATTTGAAAATAGTGCTATTATTTCTAAAGAAGTTACAATTCCTTTAGGTATAAAGGATGGTAAATATTACTTTGTAACAGCTAGGCCAGATTAATTACATAATAGTAAACATAAACAAACAAAATAAAGGTTGAATTTATGTTAGAAAAAAAGAGAGATAAATGTATATAAATTATTTTAAGCAAATAAGTAGATTTTTATTAGGGCTAATGATTTGTTGTTTATTGTTTTCAAAGTCTGTATCTGCTCAAGAATATAAATTTAAGTTTAACCCTCCTGATAATCTTAATTTTGTTCAAAATATTAAGAATACTAAAACTACTAAAGTTGAAAATCTTGGTGAAAGAGTTGATGTAACTCAAACTAGACTTAGGGTAAACATTAAAAAAATACCAACAGGCTTTAAAATAACTATGACGCCTCTTTCTACTTCTATACGTCAAGACGATCAAATAATTAGCAACCCTATAATTGATTTACTTAAAGACATTGTAGTTACTTATGAAGTAGACAATGATGGAAAATTATTAAAAATCAAAGGTTATGAAAATGTCTTAGAAAAGGCAAAAAAATCTCTTCCACCTTCGGCAATTGCGTCTGTTACAGCAATCCTATCTGAAGAGGCGCTAGTAAATAAAGAAAAGACTGAATGGAGTGGAAGAATAGAAGATTTTGCTAATGCAACAGTAAAAATCGGCGATGCTTTTACGGTTAACCTACCTTTTGCATTGCCAAATGGTGAAACAATTAATTATTACACTGTCATTAAGGTTACTGGTAAAGACTCATGTGCTCCAGAAAAAACTTGCTTAAAAATAGAGACTCTATATAACTCTAATGCTGAAGCTTTAGCAAAATTTGCTGGCAAAACCATTGAGCAAATTACTAATGAAAGTAGCAGTAAACCTACTGTGTCAAAGGCTGAAATACAAGGAAAAGCCCATAGATTAATAGATCCTGAGACTATGTTAATTTATGAAGAAACAATAAACCGGACTATTAAGTTTCAGCTTGAAATACCTGGCCAAGGTAAAAAAAATGTAGTGTCAGAAGAAAAAAGAGTTTATACCTATGAATACACTCCAGAATAGACTTCTTGCAAAAATGCTTTTTCCAAAAGTCGCGTAGCGACGAAATATCTGTAGCGTAGGACGTAAGTCCTATGTTACCAGTTAATTAGAATCTAGAGTCGCGGTAGCGACGTAAGATTAAATTTAACATAAATTATTTTATT
>Ga0075163_10003208_pt1 | contig 22032 bp, 20 predicted proteins | sample JI1023141ADNA_FD_71478 | JGI IMG/M metagenome (GOLD analysis project Ga0075163, IMG submission 71478) | Wastewater effluent complex algal communities from Wisconsin, to seasonally profile nutrient transformation and Carbon sequestration -... | ecosystem: Engineered > WWTP > Effluent > Algae... | reverse complement strand
CGCCGGCATCCACCTGCGCGCGTTCCTGACGATCGTCGGCACCGAGGACGGCACCACCGTCGACGTCCACCTGTCGACCGCGATCCTCGGCGGCGACGACATCCCGGCGGCGGCGGCCGGCGACGACATCTCGTTCACGCTCGACCGGTTCGAGATCGTCAACCTCGAGACCAACGGCTTCAACGCCGACTTCACCGGCAGCTCGGTGGTCGCGCGCGACAACAAGCGGGTCGCGGTGTTCACCGGCAGCGAGGCCTCGGACGCGCCGCGCTTCGACACGCTGGCGACGCGGCAGTGCTGCGCCGACCACCTCGAGGAGCAGGTCTTCCCCGAGGACAGCCTCGGCACCCACTTCGTCGCGGTCAAGACGCCGCTGCGGTCGAAGCTGGTCGACGCCGCCGGCTGGGACGTGGCGATCGTCCCCGACGAGCCCGAGTACTGGCGGGTCATGGCCACCGAGGACCCGACCGCGATCACCACCAACCTGCCGCCGCCCAACGATCGCTTCACGCTGGGCCGCGGCGCCTCGGTGATCATCGAGGCCGAGCGCGACTTCTTGTTCGAGGCCACCGGCCCGGTGGCGGTGGTGCAGGTGCCGGCCAGCCAGCAGGCCACCGGCATCCCGTCGACCCTGCCCGACGGCCAGCGCCCGCCGGGCGGCGACCCGTCGCTGATCTGGCTGCCGCCGGTCGAGCAGTGGCGCAACCGCTACCTGTTCCTGGTGCCCAACAAGTACGCGTTCGACTTCTTGTTGATCGCGGCGCCGGCGAGCGCCCGGCTGGTCTACGAGGGCATCGCGATCGACGACGTGCTCACCTGCGAGCGCGAGCCGATCGGCACGCAGGTGCCGAGCGGCGGCGGCCCGGCGGTCGAGTACCTGGCGATCCGCTGCCAGCTCGCGTTCCCGATGCCGGGCGGCCCCGGCCTCCAGGACGACGGCGTCCACGAGCTCACCAGCGAGGCCGGCGATCGGTTCGGGTTGATCGTGTGGGGCTGGGACAGCTTCGTCAGCTACGGCTATCCGGGTGGCAGCAATGTCGATCGCATCAACATCCAGTAGGGCGGCGCTGGCGCTCGTCGTCGCGGCGCTCGTCGGCTGCGGCGGCGGCAAGCGCCCGGCGGCGGCCGACGACCTCGGCCTGCCCGCGCTCGATCACGCGTGGACCGTCGACGAGCTCGCCCGCGCGGCGACGATCATCGACGACACCTGCACCCGGGCGCCGGTGCGCCTGCCGCCGTGGGGCTCGGCCGCGTTCGCGCGGCTGGTCGACGGCGGCAACCGCGCGACCATCCCGGCCGAGCCGATCGCCGCGCGCCAGGCGGCGCTGACCCGCTACACCGGCGCCACGCTGGCGCTGTACCAGACCTACCTGCGCTGCGGCCGGCCCGCCGAGACCTTGGCCGCCAACGCCGCGCTGCTCGAGGGCTACGCCGAGGCGCTGGCGGTCGGGCGGGCGATGCGCGACGCCGCCGCCGAGGGCAGCCCCGAGCGCGCGCAGCGGCAGCACGGCCTCGACACGATGGCCGACGGCCTGACCGGCGGCGTGACCTCGACGATCAACATGCTGGTCGACCCGACGATCCCCGGCCACCTGCCGCCCGAGGTGACCGGCCGGCTGGGCGCGGCGATCGCGGCGGTGCGCGATCAGCTCCCGGACGGCGCGCTCGACGAAGCGGTGGCGCCGCTGCCGCGCGCCGCCAGCGCCGAGGCCGATCCCGATCGTCGCGCCGCGCTGGCCGCCGCCGCCGCCGCGTTGCGGTGACGGCCGTGGGCTGGCGCCGGTCGCCGCCGCGTGGTGAAGTGCGCGCCATGCGTCGCACGCTCGCGCTGCTCGTCGCCGTCGTCGGCATCGGCGGCGCGTGCCGCAGCCACGATCGCGCCGCCGCGCCGCCGGCGCTGGGCCTCGACGCCGCGGCGGTCGACGCCACGCCGCTCGACGCCGCGCCGCTCGACGCCGGGCCGCTGGCGGTCGCGCCGACCTTGGCCGCCGACGAGCTCGCGCGCCGCGCCGGTCAGCCGACCGGGCTGGGCGACGCCGGCCCTGCGGCGGTCGCCACCGAGGCGCTGATCATCGCGCTGGCCACCGGCCACGCCTCGCTGAGCGCGGCGCTCGACGCGCGCGGCGGCGTGGTCGAGGTCGACCTCGACGGGCGCGGCCGACCGCGCGCCCGCCACCAGTGCGGCGGCCCGGCCCGCGATCTCGCGGCGACCTACCTCGGCCGCGCCGTCGACCGCCAGCTCGGCGGCGCCGCGCCGCTGCGCTGCGACAACCAGTTCGTCGCCGCGCCGCCGCTCGCCGGCGATCCGCGCGCCGCGCTCGGCCGCCACGCGACGTGCCGCTCGCCGGGCGACGACGACGGCGGGCCGGCCGACGGGCTGGTGTTCGCGGTCGGCGCCGATGGCGCGCTACGGCTCCGGGCCGTGATCGCGCTCACGCCGGGGCTCGGCATCTCCGACGCGGCCACCGTCGCCGCGCGGGCGCTGGCGCGCGGCCACTGTCCCTGACGCGACGCGCCCATTACACTGCGCGCGTTGTCGAACGACGAGCCGCTCCGCACCTCGGTGGCCGCCGACCTCGGCTCGCTGGCCAGCGAGTTCGCGGCCAGCGCCGCGGTGACGTCGCTCGGTCCGGGCAGCGTGATCGGCGAGCACTTCGAGCTCGAGGCCGCGCTCGGCCGCGGCGGCATGGGCGAGGTCTACCGCGCGCTCGATCGCCGGCTGGCCCGCCGCGTCGCGATCAAGATCGGGCTGCGCGGCGCCGACGTCGCCCGGGCGCGGCGCGAGGCGGTGGCGCTGGCGCAGCTCGCCCACCCCAACGTCGTCACGATCCACGAGGTCGGCGAGCACGCCGGCGTGCCGTTCGTCGCGATGGAGCTGTGCGAGGGCGGGACCGCCAGCACCTGGCTGCGCGCGCGTCCCCGCAGCTGGCGCGAGATCGTCGCGCTGTTCGTCGCCGCCGGCCGTGGGCTGGCGGCGGCCCACGCGGCGGGGCTGGTCCACCGCGACGTCAAGCCCGACAACATCCTGATCAGCGCCGACGGGCGGCCGCGCATCGGCGACTTCGGGCTGGCGCGCGCGGCCGGACCGCCGGGCGACGTTCGGCCCGCGCCCGTCGACGCGCCAGCGGCCGAGGCCTTCGACCCCGACGCGCCGACGCTGAGCCTCGCGGTCGACGCGCCGACGCCGCGCGGGCCGACGCCGTCGCCGTCCGACGACGTCACCGCCGCTGGCGCGATCGTCGGCACGCCGCGCTACATGGCGCCCGAGCAAGCGACCGGCGCGCCGCTCGACGCCCGCACCGATCAGTTCGCGCTGTGCGTCGCGCTGTACGAGGCGCTGGCCGGCGTCACGCCGTTCCCGTTGACGCCCGAGGCGCGGGCCGCGGCGATCGCCGCCGGCCGGCTCGCGGTGCCGCGCCACCGGGTGCCGCGGCGCGTGCTGACGATCGTCGCGCGCGGCCTGGCGGCGCAGCCCGACGCGCGCTGGCCGGATCTGCCGCGGCTGCTCGACGCGCTCGAGCGCGCGGCCCGGCGGCGGTGGTGGATCGCGGCGGCGCCCGCGGTGGCCGCCGCCGCGCTCGTCGCCTGGTGGGCGTGGCCCGCCCCGCCGCCACCGCCCGGCTGCACGCCGATCGACGCGCAGCTCGCCGCGACGTGGCCACCCGCCGCGCGCGCCGCCGCGCTGACCCGCGGCCCCGGCGGCGCAGGCCTGGTGGCCGCGGTCGATCGGCGCGTCGCGCAATGGCGCGACCTCCGCGGCAAGACCTGCCACGAGCTGCGCGCCGGTGGCCCGCGCGCCGCGGCGGTGCTGCCGACGATGGCCTGCCTGGATCAACGCCTGATCGAGCTGACCGCCGCGCTGGGCGGCGACGCCACCACGACCGATCGCGAGCGCGCCGAGGTCGTCGACGGGATGGCGCCGGTCGCGCTGTGCGCCGACGGGCCCCGCCACCTGCAGCGCGAGCCGCAACCCGCGGCGCCCGCGCTGGCGCGCCGGGTGGCGGCCGATCGGGTGCGCATCAACGAGGTGGCGCGCCTGACCCGGCTGGGCCGGTTCGACGACGCCACCGCGACGCTGGACCGGCTCTCGGCGACCGCCGAGTTTCCGCCGCTCGCCGCCGAGGCCGCCTACGCCCGCGCCGACCTGCTCGGCGAGCGCGGTGAATACGTCGCGAGCAAGGCCGCCTACCGCGAGGCGCTCAACCTCGCCGCCGGCAGCCACCACCTGACGGTCCAGATCCAGGCCTTGCTCGACCTCGCGTTCACGCTGGTCGACGACGTCGACAACTTCGACGAACGGACCCGCGGCGAGATCGACGCCATGCTGGCGCTCGCCGAAGGCACGCTGCGCGGCATGGTGCCCGACGACGATCTGCAGCGACACCTGGTCGGCAACCGCTCGTACATCCGGTTGAAGCTCGGCCAGCTCGACGGCGCGCTCGCCGACGCCCGCGAGGCCGTGCGGCTGGCCGAGGTCACGCCCGGCCCCGACAGCGCCGAGGCCCTGAACACCCGCATCAACCTGCTCGGCGTGCTGTACGCCACCGATCGGTTCGACGAGGCCGACGCGCTGGCGACCTCGACGCTGGCCGCCGCCAGCGCGCGCTGGCCCGATCGTCACCGCGTCACGCGCGGCGTGCTGCACCTCGCCGCGGGCATCAAGGTCGCGCGCAACCAGGTCGCGGCGGCCCGGCCGCTGCTCGAGCGCGAGCTGGCCGCGACCACCGCGGTGTTCGGGCCCGACGGCACCGAGACGCTGAGCGCGCGCTCGCTCTTGGCGGTGAGCCTGCTCGACGCGGGCCGCGACGCCGAGGCGGTGGCGCAGCTCCAGGCCGCGCTGGCGATCATGGACCGCGACGGCGACGCCCACACCGAGGCCGCCGCGATGGCCCACGCCAACCTGGCCGTCGCGTTCGGCACGCTGCGCCGCTTCCCCGAGGCGATCGCCGCCGCCGACGCCGCGATCGCGACGTTCGAGGAGGTGTTCGGGCCGGAGCACCCGGTGCTGATCGACATCCTGGCCACCCGCGCGCTGCTCGAGCTCGATCGCGGACACCCGGCCACCGCCGAGCCGCCCGCGCGCCGCGCCTACGCGCTGGCGGGGAGCCAGCGCGGCGACGAAAGCCCGGGCCTCGCCAACGCCGCCGCGACGCTGGCGCTGGTGCTGGTGGTCCGCGACCAGCTCGACGAGGCCGCGCGCCTCGCCGCGCGCGCCGTCGCGCTCACCCCCGACGGCGACGCGCGGGCGGCGATCCGCGGCGAGGCCGAGCTGGTGCTGGCGATGGTCGCGGCGCGCCACGGCGACCTGGCGACCGCGCGGACCGACGGCGCCAAGGCCGTCGCCCGGCTGGCCGGCGCCGGACCGTGGGCGCGCAACGATCTGGCCCGCGCGCAGGCCTGGCTCGCCACGCTGCCGGCGCGCTGACCGGCGCGCTGACCGGCGCCCCCCGGCGCGCCGCCGCCACCCCTTGACAGCTATTAAATTGTACACAATATAATCGCATCATCGCCATGGACGCCGCCGCCGCCCTCCACCTCGACCAGCAGCTGTGCTTCGCGCTGTACGCGACGTCGCGCGCCATGACCCAGGCCTACGCGCCGGTGCTGGCGCCGCTGGGAGTGACCTACCCGCAGTACCTGGTGCTCCTGGCGCTGTGGCAGGAGGACGGCGTCGCGGTCAAGCAGCTCGGCGCCCGGCTGCACCTCGACTCCGGCACGCTGACCCCGCTGCTCAAGCGGCTGAGCGCGCTGGGCCTGGTGACCCGCCAGCGCGACGCCGCCGACGAGCGCGTCGTGCGCATCCACCTCACCGCCGCCGGCCGCGGCCTCAAGCGCCGGGCCGCCGCGGTGCCGCGCGAGATGCTGTGCCGCATCGACCTCACCCTCCCCGAGCTCGGCCGCCTGCGCCGCCAGCTCACCGACCTCGGCGACCGCCTGCGCGGCGCCACCACCGATCAGGAGACCGCGCCATGACCCCGCTCTACACCTCGTCCGTCAACGCCATCGGCGGCCGCGCCGGCCACGTCAAGTCCAACGACGGCACCATCGACCTGCCGCTGTCGATGCCCAAGGGCCTCGGCGGCCCCGAGACCCCGGGCACCACCAACCCCGAGCAGCTGTTCGCCGCCGGCTACGCCGCGTGCTTCGGCGGCGCGGTCGGGCTGGTCGGCCGGCTGCAGAAGCTCACGCTCGGCGCCCACGACATCACCGCCAAGGTCAGCATCGGCAAGGACGCCACCGGCGGCTTCGGCCTCGCGGTCGAGCTGGTCGGCCACTTCCCCGAGCTGGCCCGCGAGCAAGCCGAGGCGGTCATGAAGGCCGCGCACGAGGTGTGCCCGTACTCGAAGGCCACCCGCGGCAACATCGAGGTCACGCTGTCGGTCGCGTGATCACGCGACGGTGATCGTCAGCGCGCCGGCCAGCGTCAGGTCCCAGGCCTCGTGGGCGTGATCGGGCCACGGCGCGCCGGCGGTGGTCGGCGCCAGCACGACCTGGTGCTGGCAGGTGATGGCGTAGGTGCCGGGCGCGGTGATCGCGACCCAGTCGCGCAGATCGGCGGTCAGCTCGACGCGGTCGCCGGCGACCAGCGGCCGATAGGCCATGACGCCGCCGAAGTCCGGCGCGTCGATCACCGGCAGCGCGTGCCCGGCGCGGTCGGTCGCGGTGAACGCGAAGCGGTTGTCGCGCGGCCCGCGCTGCCGACCGCCGACCGTCATCGCGACCGGATCGCCGCCGGTGTGCGCGATCGTCAGCGCGATCGGCATGGGCTGACCGATCGTGAACGGCTGGCTGACCGCGCGCCAGGTGCCGAACAGGCCGGCGCCCAGCGGCGTCCGATCGCGGCGCGGCACGCGCAGCAGCGCGGCGACCTCGTCGGCGGTCGCGCGATCGAGGTTGAACACCGACGCGTCGCCCCACGACGACGCCGGCACCGCGCCGGCCGCGACCGTCAGGTACAGCTGCTCGCGCGCGCCGCCGCGGGTCGCGATCGATGCGGCGTAGCGATCGTTGGCGTTGGCGATCGCGAACAGCGCCGCGCGGCGGATCGGCTGCGCGCGCCCGAGCTTGATCGCGGCGTAGGGATACAGCGCCGGCAGCGGCCCGCCGCCGTGGGGGTGGAGGGGCCGACCGCGGCGCACCTGCCCCAGCCGCGGTGCCGCCAGCGCCGGCCGGGCCAGGCCGAGCAGCGCGGGCACGGCGAGCGCGCCCTGGACGAAGCGTCGTCGCGAGATCACGTCGCTACCATCCCACGTGGGCCCCGCCGCGCAAGCGCTACCGCAGCTTCGCGCGCGCGGCGTCGTACTCGCGGCGCATCCGCGCGATCAGCTCGCCGGCGGCGGGGACCTCGTCGAGCGTGCCGATGCCCTGGCCGCAGCCCCAGATGTCCTTCCACGCCTTCGCGGCGCCGCCGCCGAAGTCCATCTTCGATGGATCGCTGACCGGCAGGTTGTCGGGATCGAGGCCGGCCGCGACGATCGACGCCTTGAGGTAGTTGCCGTGCACGCCGGTGAACAGGTTGGTGTAGACGATGTCCCCGGCGGTGCCGGCGACGATCGCCTGCTTGTAGGCCTCGGTGGCGTTGGCCTCGCGGGTCGCGATGAACGCCGAGCCGACGTAGGCCAGGTCGGCGCCGATCGCCTGCGCCGCCAGCACCGCGCGGCCGGTGCCGATCGCGCCGGCCAGCACCAGCGGCCCCGACCAGAACCGGCGGATCTCCTCGACCAGCGCGAACGGCGACAGCGTGCCCGCGTGCCCGCCGGCGCCGGCGCACACCGCGATCAACCCGTCGGCGCCCTTGTCGAGCGCCTTCTTGGCGTGGGTCACGTTGATGATGTCGTGCAGCACCAGCCCGCCCCACGCGTGCACGCGCGCGTTGACGTCCTCGCGCGCGCCCAGCGACGTGATGATCAGCGGCACCCGGTGCTGCTCGCACAGCGCGAGGTCGTGCTCGAGGCGGATGTTCGACTTGTGGACGATCTGGTTCACGGCGAACGGCGCCGCCGGGGCGTCGGGGTGCGCCGCGTCGTGGGCCGCCAGCTCCTCGCGGATGCGCGTGAGCCATGTGCCGAGCAGCTCCGGCGGCCGGGCGTTGAGCGCCGGGAACGCGCCGATCACGCCGGCCTGGCACTGCGCGATCACCAGGTCGGGGTTGGAGATGATGAACAGCGGCGACCCGATCACGGGCAGGCGCAGGTTGGCGATCAGCCGGGACCACGACGACATCCGCCGACCTTCGCACGCCCGCGCCGCCTGGAGGCGGTTCAGGTACGATGGGCCGATGCTGACGCGCCGCCGGCTGTTGACCGGCACCGCCGCCGCGGCGGGGCTGGCCCTGGCGTGCCAGCGCCGAGCGCGCACCGGCCGCGTGGTCGCGCAGGTGATCACCGCCGCGCCGGGTAAGGACGGCGCCGGCGTCGCGCTGCGCCGCTCGCTGGGCAGCCGGGCGCTGCCGATGCTCGATCCGTTCCTGATGCTCGACGAGATCCACAGCGCCGATCCCGCCGACTACCAGGCCGGGTTCCCGACCCACCCGCACCGCGGCTTCGAGACCGTGTCGTACGTGCTGCGCGGCGGCTTCGCCCACGCCGACAGCGTCGGCAACCGCGGGCTGATCGCCGACGGCGGCGCGCAGTGGATGACCGCGGGCCGCGGCATCGTCCACAGCGAGATGCCGCAGCCGACCGCGACCCGCGAGGTGTGGGGCCTGCAGCTCTGGGTCAACCTGCCGGCGGCCCGCAAGCTGATCGCGCCGCGCTACCAGGACCTCGGCCCCGCGGCGATCCCCACCGTCGACGTCGGCGATGCCCAGGCGCGCGTGGTCGCCGGCGCCGTCGGCCGCACCCGCGGCCCGGTCGACGGCATCGACGTCGCGCCGACGATGCTCGACGTCACCGTGCCCGCCGGCGCGGTGTTCGCGCTCGCCCTCCCCGGCGGCCACGCCGCGTGCGCCTACGTCCTCGACGGCGCGGTCGCGCTGGGCGCCACCGGCGCCGAGGTCACCGCCGGCCAGCTCGCGGTGCTGTCGCCGGGCGACGAGCTGCGCGCCACCAGCGCCGCCGGCGGCCGCTACCTGATGCTCGCCGCCGCGCCGATCGGCGAGCCGGTCGCGCGCCGCGGCCCGTTCGTCATGACCACCGAGGCCGAGCTCGACCAGGCCGTCGCCGACTACCGCGCCGGCCGCCTGGCGTGAGTTTCAGGGAGGCGCGTCCCCGGCGCGCGCCGTCAGTCGTTCAGCGCGCCGGCCAGGATCCACGAGCGCACGCGCACCACCAGGCCGGGGTTGGCGTCGAAGTAGGTCGGCTCTGCGCGCGGCATGCGATCGCCGCAGGTGGTGCCGGTCATCTTGCGGATCAGCTCGGACTGATCGGGCGCGCCCGGGGCGACCCGCACCAGCGTCGTGCACGCGGCGTTGCTCGCAGCGACGCCGACCAGCTCGGCGTAGGCGTTGGCCGGCTCGAGGCGCAGGCCGCCCGAGTTGCCGTGGCAGCTCACGCAGCTCGCCGAGAAGATCGGCACCACGTCGGTGAAGCGCGGCACGGTGACCGCCACCGCGATCGTCTGCGTGACCGGCGGGTTCACACCATCGCTGACGCTGACCTGGAGCTGCGCGGTGGCGGCGGCGCCGATCGCGCCGGAGAACCAGCCCGACGACGACGCGGCCGGCGTCGCCCAGGTGCCGGGCGTCGGCGCGCCGGTCGCCGACCACGCATAGGTCAGCGGATCGCCCTCGGCGTCGGTGGCGGCGACCGCGAACGTGCCGCTGGCGCCCGCGACCAGCGTCGCCGGCCCGGCGATCGGGCCGACCTGCGGCGGCAGGTTGGGCGGCGCGTCGATCGGCGCGTCGACCGCGACGCCATCGATGGCGCCGTCGGCCGCAGCCGGCGCGTCGATGCCCCCGGTCGGCTCGGGGTCACCACAGCTCGTCGCCAGCAACACGGCGAGCGCGAACCATCGGTCCATCATCGCAGGGCACGTGAGCATCGCCCCACGCTACCGCGACCAGCTCAATTGCGGACGCAGTCGTACGTCAGATCGATCGGCGCGCCGTGGTCGATCACCTCGAAGTCCTCGACGGCGAGCGCGCTGAGGTCGCGCGGCTCGAGCAGGCCCGCCCACTTCGCGGTCGTGTAGCGGTCGCTCTGGGCGGTCAGCGCGATCTGGCCACCGTCGGCGTGGTACATGCCGTAGCGCTGCAGCGCCCGCGCCACGACGCGCGCGCCCTCGTTCGGCAGCGTGTCGAGCGGATAGTCGGCGCGCAGCCGCAGGTGCACCCCGTAGTACGGGGCGCTGGTGTCGCCGGTGGTGTTGGTCGCGTGGGTCGCCGGCCGCACGTAGCCGCGCTGGACGCGGTCGTTGGGCAGGATGAAGCGGATCGCGTGGTCGATCTCGCCGGCCGCCACCTCGTCGGCGGTGAACAGCAGCGGGGCGATCGGGAAGCCGGCGGCGTCGGCGCTGGTGCACTGATCGCCGCGGCCGGTCGGCCCGTAGTTGTGGCTGGTGTCCCACACCGCCAGGCACCCGCCGTCGAACTGATCGCCGACGATGTTGGCGCGCCACATCTCGTAGAGCTGCTTCTCGTCGGGCGCCCACACCAAGAGGTGGCAGTCGCCGTCGCCGGTGCACGCGTAGCCGGCCTCACCCTCGACGTTGCCGCCCGGCGGCACCGGCATCGGCACCGCGTCGCAGTCGGGCTCGTAGAAGTCGCCGGTCGGCGTGAACGACCGCTTGGCCGGGCTGGCGCCGTCGGCGCGCAGCACGTCGATCGAGAAGTCGATCTGGAACGTGTCGCCGTTGCCCCAGCCGCCGGCGCCGCGCAGCGAGCCGATGACCGCGTCGCTGTTGGCCGCCGGCGCGACGCCGCTGACGTCCTGATCCCAGAACGCGCCGGCCGGGAAGTACGGCCCGCCGCCGCCGATCACCGTCCCGCCGCCGCCGTCGTCGCCCCCGCACGCCGCCAGGCCCACCGCTGCGATCAGGACACCAGCGCATCTCCACATGCCGCGATCGTGCCAGCTCGCCGCGGCGCGGGGAAGCCCGCCGCGCAGGGCAGCGCCGGCGACTCACGCCCGCTTCACGCGGCCGCCACGGCGAAGCGACGTCGCCCGGCCGCACGGTGAGCAGCGGAGGCCCCCATGCCCATGCGTCACCTGCGTCACCTGTGGTCGATCATCGCGTACTCGTGGCGGGCGATCGGGCCGCGACGGATCGCCACGCGGCTCCTGGCCTACTCGACCGACGCCGCGGCCCGCGACGTCGACGGCGGGTTCGACGCGCGGTTCGGCACCGACACGACCACCGGCCTGACGCCGGCCGAGGCCGCGCTGCCGACGGGCCGCCGCCGCGGCGCGACGATGTACCTGCCGTCGCGCGACGACGATCTCGACGCGATGCTCGCCGCGCTGGCCTGGCCCGAGGCGCAGCTCCGCCGGGCGACGTTCATCGACGTCGGCAGCGGCAAGGGGCGCGCGCTGTTCCTCGCCGCGATGCGGCCGTTCCGCGCCACCCGCGGCGTCGAGCTGTCGCCGGTGCTGCACGCGATCGCCGAGCGCAACCTGGCGATCATGCGCCAGCATCGGGCGCTGGCGGCGCCGATCGAGCTGGTGCTCGGCGACGCGACCGCGCTCACCGTCCCGCGCGGCCCGCTGGTCGTCTACCTCTACCACCCGTTCCGCGAGCCGATCGCCGCGCAGGTCGTCGACCGCATCGTCGCCGCGGTCGCCGCTCGCCCGCGTCCCGCGGCGATCCTGTACGGGCACCCGACGCTGCAGCGGCCGCTCGACGAGGACGTGTTCTGCCGGGGCGGCCTGTTCCGGCGCCAGCAGGTCGGCGCCCGGGTCACGCGCAACTTCCAGATCGGCTGGTCGATCTGGAGCAACCAGGACTGGCTCGCGGAGATCCCGGTCGCGCGGCCCGCGCTGCGGATGGGCGCGTGATCGCCGCGGCGTTCGCGATCGGCGTCGCGCTGGGCGTCGCCTCGAGCCTGGCCCCGGGGCCGTGCGGGCTCGCGGTCCTCACCGCCACCCGCCGCCGGCAGCGCCGCCGCGCCGTGGGGATCGGGGTCGGCGCCGCGCTCGGCGACGCCGCGTGCGCCAGCCTGGCCAGCGTCGGCGTCGGCGCCTGGCTCGCGGGCCAGGCCGGCAGCGCCACCCTCGCGCGCCTCGTCGGCGGCGCCGCGCTGCTGGTGTGCGGGCTGCGCGCGCACCGCGAGGCCAGCCGGCCGGCCGCGCCGACGACGGCGCGCCCGCGCACGCCCGGCGTCGTGGTCGGCTTCGCGCTGCTGGTGGCCAACCCCGGCGCGGTGCTGATGTGGGCGGCGCTGGTGACCGCCGCGCGCGCCGCCGCGCCGGCGCTGGCGTCGGGGCCGCTGGTGCTCGGGGTCGCCGTCGGCACCGGGTGCTGGTACGCCGTGGTCGCCGGCGCGCTCGGCCGCACCCGCTGGGTCGGCGCGATCACCCGCGGCGTCGGGGCGCTCTTGGCCGGCTACGGCGTCGCGCTGCTGTTCACCGTGACCGCGTGAGCGTGAACTCGGCGTGAAGCGCGGGTGAACGCGACATCACGGCCGCATGAACTGACGCCCGCGCGCCGCCATCGCGGCGCCGACGTCGATACAATCGCGACGTGCGCCCCTGCTTGCGCTGCAAGTCTCCCGCGAAGCGCGGCCTCCTGTGCGCGCCGTGCGCCGAGCTGTTGCCCACCGCGAGCGGCTTGCTGCCCGCGCACATCGCGTCGCCCGCGGGCCCGCCGAGCGGCGCGTGGCTGGTCGACGGGTTCGGGATCGCCCACCGCGTGGCCTCGCCGCGCGCGGTGGTCGGCCGCCGGCCCGGCGCCGACCTGACGATCCACAACACGTCGATCTCCCGCGACCACGCCGAGCTGCGCCACACCGCCGGGAGCTGGGAGCTGCGCGACCTCGGCAGCCGCAACGGGTCGTTCGTCGACGGGGTCCGCGTCGCCGGGCGCAGCGCGCTGACCGACGGCGCGAGCGTGCGGTTCGGCGACGTCGCGTTCTACCTGTGCGAGCGCGCCGAGGACCTGGCGCTCGACGATCCGGGGTCGATCGAGACCAGCCACGCCGGCTCGACCGCCGTGCGCTACATCATGGGCGACGACGCGTGCGAGCTGTGCCACCTCGGCGTCCACGGCGACGACGACGACGGCGCCGGCGTGCTGCTGCACCGCCGCCGCGGCGAGCCGACGTGGAACGAGCTGGCGCTGCCGCGGCTCGAGCACCGGCTGCTCCAGCTGCTGTGCGAGGCGGCGGTCGAGGCGCGCGACGCCGCCGGGGTGCGGTCGACGGTGGCGACCAAGCTGCTGGTGCGGCGCCTGCCGTTCCAGTCGCGCTACGCCAACGAGGAGAACGTCCGCCAGGTCGTGCGGCGCCTGCGCGACACCCTGGCGACGCTGGGCGCCGACGGCCTGGTCGCCACGGTGCAAGGCCGTGGCTACTACTTGAGCTGGCCGGTCTCGGTCGCCTGACCGTCGACGCCGACGCCGTCGTGCGGCGTCACCTCGCGCTCGGTCAGGCTCGCGAACTCGCGCGTGATGGTCAGCGGCGGGGTCGGCGCGTCGGTCGCGGCCTCGGCCCGCGCCTCCTGATAGACGTCCCACCACGCCTGCGCCTGGGCCTCGTCCCAGTCGGCGTAGATCGGCAGCGCCTTCAGCGCGCGGCGGAGGACGCGCGCGCTGGCCGGCCGCGCCGCGGGCTCCTTGGCCAGGCACGCCAGGATCAGCGCCTCGAGGGCGGCGGGGATGTCCGTGGCCACGCGCTCCGACGGCGGCACCGGCGGATCGGTCACGTGCTGCGCGCACACGTGCATCGCGGTCTTACCCTCGAACACCCGGGTCCCGGTCAGGAGGTAGTAGCCGAGCGCGCCGAGCGAGTACAGGTCGCTGGCGGGCCCGACCTGCGTGGGGTCGGTGATCGCCTCGGGTGACATGTACGCGGGCGTGCCGGCGATCGCGGCGGTGCGGGTGTCGTCCTCGGGCCGCGCCACCTCCTTGACCAGGCCGAAGTCGACGACCATCGCGATGTCGGTGTGGCCGCCGCGCTGACACAAGATCACGTTGGCCGGCTTGATGTCGCGGTGGGTCAGCCCGAGCCCGTGCGCCTCGGTCAGCGAGCCCGCGACCTGCGCCAGGATGTGGGCGACGCGCGCGGGCGGCTGCGCGCCGTGGGTCCGCACCAGGCGCTCGAGGTCGATGCCGTCGAGGTACTCCATCGCGTAGTAGAAGACGCCGTCGACCGAGCGGCCGTAGTCGAAGATCGCCACCGTGTTCGGGTGGGTGAGCTGGCTCATGTGCTGCACCTCGCGCTCGAAGCGCTTGAAGCTGCTCGCCTCGTGGCGCTCGGGCGGCAGCAGCTTGATCGCCGTCGGCCGGCGCAGCATCGCGTGCCGCGCGCGATAGACCGTGCCCATCCCGCCCTCGCCGATCTTGACCTCGAGCGTGTACTGGCCGAGCTGCATCGCCTCGCTGACCTGGCGCCGCAACCCGTAGATCAGCCGCGACCCGGTGGTGGCCAGCCACACCGCCACGCCGGCGTAGACCGCGGTGCCGATGATCAGCGCGCCGCCCGGCACGTCGAGCTGCTGCGGGTGCAGCGCCGCCAGCGCGATCGCCGCGACCTGCATCGGCACGAACGAGATCGCGGTCACCACCGCGGTGCGCGGGCCGCTCGACGGCACGATCAGCGTCCGCGCCATGATCGTGAAGCTGTGCCAGATGAAGGCGCTGTAGATCGCGGCGTGGAGCTCGGCCTGGGCGTAGGCCGACACGCCCATCTCGAGGCCGATCACGATCACGCAGAACGCGTCGATGCGGTACAGCCACTCGAGGCTGAGCTGGCGGCGGCGCAGCGCGAAGTACCAGATCGCCGCGAAGGTCAGCTGCCCGACCAGCGCGGTCTGGAACACGAAGCCGACGTTCGACGGCCGCACGTCCGGCCAGATCGAGTACATGCCGTACAGGAACGCGACCAGGATCCAGAAGATCCAGAACATCAGCGTCGCGAACAGCGCCAGCCGTGACTCGACGTACGCGCGCGCCTCCTCCCGCGTGCTCGCGGGACTCCACGGCGCCACCCGGATCCGGCCCGGCGTCGACATCCCTGGCGATTGTCGCCCCGCGGCGCGGCGCGCGCAACGCGCCAGCCGCTTCACGCCTTGTTCACGCTCGACCCACCGCGAGGTCACGCGCCGCGGATGCAGAGTGCGCCGTGGGTGGACTCGACCACCGCGAAAGGAACGGACATGAAGAACCATGACCTGGCGACGTACCGTGGTTGGCGCGGCTCGATGGCGGCGGCGACCGTGCTGGCGACGACCTTGCTCGGCTGCGCCGACGCCGACGACCGGCCGCGGACCGACGTGGCCGCGCGCGCCGACCTACCGACGCTGACCGCCAGCGGCTGGTTCGGCGACAACCGCGACCGGCTCGACGCGATGATCGCCGCGCTGGGCCGCGGCAGCCCGACCTGGGACGCCAGCGATCGCCCGGTGGTGGTCTTCGACTGGGACAACACCGTCACCAAGAACGACACCGGCGACCGGTTCACGTTCTGGATGCTCAACCACGACAAGGTGCTGCAGCCCGCCGACGGCGACTGGGCCAACGTCAGCCCGCACCTGTCCGACGCGGCGCGCGCCGCCCTCGCGGCCGCCTGCGGCGATCTGGCGCAGCCCGGCGAGCCGCTGCCGACCAGCACCCACTCGGCGTGCGCCAACGAGATCTACGCGGCGTACCTCCTGGAGAAGACCGTCGCCGGCCTGCCGGCGTGGCGCTACGCGACCGTGACGCCGTACGCGAACTACACCTACCAGCTGACCGCGCAGATCATGGCCGGTCACAAGCCCCAGGACATCCATCGGTTCGCGCAGGCCGCGATCGAGGAGGGCCTGGCCGCGCCGGTCGGCGCCACCACCACCGTCGGCACCTACGTCGACAACGGCTGGATCCGCATCTACGACCAGATCCGCGAGCTGATCGGCGTGCTGCAGGCCAACGGCTTCGACGTGTGGATCGCGACGGCGTCGCCGCAGCTGGTGATCGAGGCGGTCGCCGATGACCTCGTCGGTATCGCCCCGGATCACGTCATCGGCATCCGGCAGGTGATCCGCCACGGCCGGGTGACCGCCGACACCGAGGGCTGTGGCCCGGTGGCCGACGGCGCGAACACGATGATCACCTTCGACGAGGGCAAGCGCTGCTGGATCAACAAGGTCATCTACGGCGAGCCGGTCGAGGCGCAGCTGCCGGTCAACCCCGACCCGCACCGCCGCCCGGTGTTCGCCGCGGGCGACTCGGACACCGACATCGCGTTCGTCAAGGACGCCACCGTGCTCAAGCTCGCGATCAACCGCGCCAAGGTGCAGCTGATGTGTAACGCGCTGTCCAACTACGACGACCGCTGGCTGTTCCAGCCGATGTTCATCAGCCCGCGCGCGCGCCGCACCTCGGCCTACCCGTGCAGCACCGCCCGCGACGCCCGCGGCGACCTGATCGTCGACGAGGCCGGCCAGCCGATGGCCGACCAGTTCGAGCCGCTGTATTGAGTCGCAGGGGCTCGTCGACGCGCCTGTGGTCGGTCAAATCAGCAGGCTCTCCTTCACCAGGGCGCCGTCGGCGAAGCGGGTGGGCCGGAGCGGCGTGCAGTCGATGGTCTCGAAGCGGCGGGCGGTGGCGAGCTCGGCGGCGGCGCGGCCGGCGGCCCACGACTGCATCGCGCCGCGGCCGGTGAAGCCGAACGCCTCGATGATGCGGTCGTGGCCGGGCGCGAAGCCGATGATGCCGCACAGGTCGGGCGTGTACTCGTAGAGGCCGCTCCAGCCCGAGCGGTGCTTCATCCGCGCGCACTTCGACATGCGGCCGGCCAGCGCCGGCCAGACGTGCTCCTCGAACCACGCCGGGCCGTCGTAGCTGAAGCGGTAGTCGGTCGGCTCGGCGGGGTCGGCCCAGCCGGCGAGGATGTGGGTCGACTCGCGGTGGAAGTACACGCCGCTGGTGTCGACGAACATGCCGTACGGCCGCAGGTCGACCTCGGGCGCGTGGGCGATCGCGATCTGCCGCCGCACCGGCCGCACCGGCACCGCGTGGCCGTACATCGGCGCGACCCGCCGCGCCCAGGCGCCGGTGCAGTTGATGACCATGTCGCCGACGACGTTCACCACCGCCGCGTCGTCGGGCGGCATCGCGTCGCACAGGATCGCCTTGATGGCCGCGTCGCCGGCCGGCGAGAACTCCTGGAACTTCAGCACCCGCACCGTGACCTTGTCGGGATCGAGGTCGATGCCGGCGACGTAGGCGTAGTTCTCGAGGCGCAGCCCGCTGCCGCACAGCCGCCGCGCCTCGCGCCGGTACAGCTCCTTGACCAGGTTCGGGTTGAGCAGCCCGTCCTTGGGCGAGAACGTCGCGCCGGCCACGCCGTCGAGCGTGTCGAGGTACGGGCAGTGGGCGGCGATCTGCGCCGGGTCGAGGGTCTGCACGCCGAGCCGGTGGTGCTGGTTCTGCCAGGCCGCCGCCTCGACCGCGCCGGGCCAGCGCGCCTCGTCGTACATCCACAGGTAGCCCTTCTGATCGAAGGCGATCTCGTCCTTCACGCTCTCGAAGAACTCGATCGACGGCAGCGCCAGCGCGACGTTCATCTCGGAGCGCCAGGTCGCGCGCACGCCGCCGGCGTTGAGCTCCGAGCTCGAGTAGCGACCGCCGAGATCGACGTCGAGGATGGCGATCGACGTCACGCCGCGGGCGGCCAGGTGCATGGCGGTGGCCGAGCCGAGCAGGCCGCCACCGAGGATGATCACGTCGAAGCGTTCCACGCGCGCATCGTACCTGGAACGCCCGCGTCCGCGCACGCGCCGGCCGTGGACCTCACCGGCCACGCGCGAGCGCCGCCACCGCGTCCGCCAGCGCCGGCCGCCACGACGGCACCGCGATCCCCAGCGCCTCGACCCGCGCGGTGGCCAGCACCGACGAGGTGGGCCGCGGCGCCGCGGTGGGCCAGGCCGCGCTGGCGATCGGCGCGACCGGCACGTCGACGCCGAGCGCCGCGACGATCGCGCAGGCCAGGCCGTGCCAGGTGGTCTCGCCGGCGCCCGCGTAGTGGTAGACGTCCGGCGGCGCGGCGCCGAGCGCGACCAGCGCCCGGGCGAGATCGTCGACGGCGGTCGGCCGGCCGACGCGATCGTCGACCGCGCGGATCGGCTCGCCGGCCAGCGCCGCGCGCACGATCGCCGGCACGAAGCCCCAGCCGTCCGGCGCGAACAGCCACGACGTGCGCACGACGGTGCCCCCCGCCGCGCGCACCGCGCGCTCCCCCGCGGCCTTGCTCGCGCCGTAGACGTTGGCCGGCGCGACCGGATCGTCCTCGCGCGCCGGTCGACCCAGCGCGCCATCGAAGACGTGATCGGTCGACACGTAGATCGACGACACGCCGCGGGCCGCGCACGCCCGCGCGACGACGCCGGCGCCGGTGGCGTTGACCGCGAACGCCGCCAGCCGGTCGCCCTCGGCGCGATCGACCGCGGTGTACGCCGCGGCGTTGACCACCGCGGTCGGCGCGTGGGCGTCGAGCGCCGCCGCCACCTCGTCGGCGTCGGTCACGTCGCACGCCGCGTGGTCGAGCGCGATCGCCCCGGGCGCCGTGCGCGCGAGCGCGCGGCCGAGCTGACCACCGCCGCCGAAGATGAGGAGCGTCACGCGCGAACTATACGAGCGGCGTAGCGCGGCAGCGCGGGCCGCGCGTTACCGTGATGATCATGCGCGCCCTCGCCCTGTTCGCCGTCGCCGCCTGCACGTCCGCGCCGGCGCCCTTCCCGCGCAGCCCCGAGCCTCCGCCGGCCGCCGGCCCCATCGTCGACGCCGGCACGACACCCGACGCCGCGGCTCCGTCGGTCGACGCCGCCTCGCCGTCCCCGAGCGGCCCGCCGCTCGCCGTGCTGCCGCTGGCGGTCGTCGACGGCGTGCTGCCGTGGCGCTGGGTCGATCAGCTGGTCGGGCCGTGCGCCTACCGGGCCATCGCCCACGTCGAGGGCCTCGACGTCGCCACCGGCCAGGCGCGCTGGACCGCGCCGGCCTGGGATCGCGTGCTGGGCCAGCTCGCCGACGGCGACGTGGTCGTGGCCAGCGGCGGCGCGCTCGCAGTGCTCCGGCGCAGCGACGGCGCGGTGCGCTTCCGGTGCGCGCCGCCCGACGACAGCCGCGGCGACGACGCCGACTGGCGCCAGGACCCGAGCCGGCTGTACGTCGAGCCGTTCACTCGCGAGGCGCCGACCGGCGCGGCCCGCCCGTACACGCTGCCGCCGCCGCCGCCGTTCACGATCACGCTCACCGCCACCGGCTGCGTGGCCGGCCCCGACATCCCGCCGCGCACGATGCCAGCCCGCCTGCCGCCACCCGCGACGAGCTACGTCGACGGCGCCTGGACCGTCCGCGTCGATCAGCGCACGCCGGCGCTGGCCCCGGGGGCCGCGCCGCAGCCGGTGCAGCCGGTCGCGGCGTTGATCGGCGAGCGCGGCGGCGCCGAGCGCTGGCGCCGCCCGCTCATCGTCCCGTCGACGGGTCCGTGCGCGCTGCCGTGATCGCCGGCAGCTCGGCCACCGCCAGCGACGGCGCGGCGTTGTCGCGCGCCGACACGATCGCCGGCGCGATCGGCCACGCGATCGCGAGCATCGGATCGTCCCAGCGCACCGCGGCCTCGTCCGCTGGATCGTAGGCGGCGGTCAGATCGTACGCGACCACCGCGTCGGCGGTCAGCGCCTGGAACCCGTGCGCGCAGCCCGGCGGGATCCACAGCTGGCGCGCGCTGGCCGCGGTGAGCTCGACGGCCCACCACCGCCGGAACGTCGGCGAGCCGCGGCGCAGATCGACGACGACGTCGTAGATCGCGCCGTGGGCCACGGTGACCAGCTTCCCCTGCGGCCGGGTGCGCTGGTAGTGCAGCCCGCGCACCACGCCGCGCCGCGACGTCGACAGGTTGCGCTGCGCGAAGCCGCCGATGCCGAGCGCCGCGTAGCGCGCGTCGCGCCAGGCCTCGATCAAGGTGCCGCGGGCGTCGGCGTGGATCTCCGGCGCCAGCACCACCACGTCGGCCAGCGGCGTCGCCTCGACCTTCACGCGCGCCCGTCCCTCACCGCCTCGATCCACGCGGTGCCGAACCGGGTGTCGGGCTCGAGGTAGTGACCCTCGCTCCACTCGTTGAGCGACGACACCAGCACCAGCTGCTGATCGGCGTCGCGGCCGCTCGCCCGCGCGTACTCGACGGCGCGCGCCACCGCGGCGCGGAACTTGTCGGGGTGCTCACCGACGACGACCGGCGACCACGGGTACTTGTCGGGGCGGGCCGCGCCGAAGTCGGCGCCGCGCGGCGACGCGTCCCAGCCCGGGGTCACCGCCGGATGGTACGGCAGCCCCGCCGCCGCCGCGATCTCCGGCCACTGCGCCGCGCGCCGCGCCACGCACGCGTCGTAGTCCTGCTGGAACTCGCCCTTCCACTCCGGCAGCAGCACGTAGTTGGTCACCGCGTCGAAGCCGATCGCCGCGACCTGCCCGATCATGTCGGCGTTGGGCTCGATCGCGGTCAGGTACATCGGCGGCAGGCCCGCCGACGCCAGCATCGCCCGCGCCGCCGCGATCGCCGCGCGCGCGCCATCGACGCCGAGCTCCTTCATGAAGTACGTGCTGTCGAAGATCGAGAAGTACGCGCGGCCGTCGACGCGCAGGTAGTTGGGTCGCACCCAGTAGCGCTCGGCGACGTAGCGCACGAACGCGCAGAAGTCGTCGACGTCGGCCGGCACCAGCCGATCGGCCTCGATCACCGGCGTGTCGGTGCGCCGCACCGGCAGCACCCGGCGCGGCATGCGGTTGGCCCACATCAACGCGAACGGGTAGCGATCGCCCGACGGCGCGCCGAGGAAGCCGAGATCGAGCGCGTCCTGGAACACCCGCTTGCCGCGGCACCAGAAGAAGCCGTAGACCCAGCCGTCGACGCCGTGGTCGCGGCACAACGCGATGCGCCGCTCGACCGCCACCGGATCGCGATCGTCGTAGCGCCCCCACAGCGGCAGCCGCGGCTGGACGTGGCCGTCGAAGCGCGGCGGCGAGTCGTACACCAGATCCCACTCGGTGAAGCCCGGGTAGAACGACTCGTCGCGCTCGGGGATCGGGTGCCAGCCGGGGTAGACGTAGGCCAGGACGCGCACGCCGGCGCACCCTACCGCGACCGGCGCCGTGAGCCGAATTCTGGCCCCGGTGATCGCCGCCGGCGAAACTTGACGGGGGCGAGGCGGTGGTCGACCCTGCCCCGTCCGCCACCCGGTCGGACCGGAATTAGCCCCGCCCTCGCACCGTTGATCTGCCGATGACCAAGCTGCCTGCCGTCGTTCTGTCGCTCGCCGCCGCCGCCGCGTGTGGTGGCCAGCGTGCCCCCCGCGCCGACGAGCGGGCCGCCACGCCGCCCGCCCCGGCCCCGAGCCCGACGCCCGCGCCGACGCCTACGCCCGCGCCGCCGCCCGACGTGGTCGCGACCCAGCCGGCGCCGCCGCCCGCGCCCCCGCCCCCGCCGGCGCCCGACGTGTTCCCCGCCGACTGCAGCGTCACGCCGCCCAGCCAGGCGATGCGCGACATCCTGTGGGGCTCGCTGTCGGACGCCAAGCCCGAGCTGCTCGACGGCGTGCGCCCCGAGAAGTTCGGCCAGCACTACTACGTCAGCGACGAGGGCCACGCCGATCGCTTCAAGCCGTTCATCGAGAACAGCGGCGGCGGCTACGTCGGCATCGGCTCGGATCAGGCCTACCTCTACATCGGCTGGGCCCGGCCGCAGTTCGCGTGGACTGTCGACTACGACGACCAGGTCGTCGGCATGCACGAGCTGCAGCAGGCGTTCATCGTCGCGTCGGCCACCCCGGCCGACTACAAGGCGATGTGGCGCAACGATCACAGCGACGCCGCCAAGGCGATCATCGCGCAGATCGCGCCGGAGCCCCGCGCCAAGAAGCGCCTGCTCCACATCCTCGGCCAGGGCCAGCCGCGCATGCGCCG
>Ga0075163_10003207_pt1 | contig 22036 bp, 18 predicted proteins | sample JI1023141ADNA_FD_71478 | JGI IMG/M metagenome (GOLD analysis project Ga0075163, IMG submission 71478) | Wastewater effluent complex algal communities from Wisconsin, to seasonally profile nutrient transformation and Carbon sequestration -... | ecosystem: Engineered > WWTP > Effluent > Algae... | reverse complement strand
GAGTTTATCCCGTCCTATCTCTGGTTCGGCGGTAAACTCATCGTGCTGCTCATCGGCTTCATCTGGATTCGCGCCACCTTCCCTCGCCTCCGCATGGACCAGCTCACGCGCTTCGCCTGGAAATTCCTCGTCCCGCTCGCGCTCATCAATCTCGCCAACGCCGCCTTCTGGTCGCTCACCGCGCAATGGTCGGGCCCGCTCCAAATCGTCCGCTGGCTCGTGAGCGCCGCCGTCGTCATCGGCCCCTTCGTCCTCATGGGTCGCAAACTCAGCGCCGGCGTCGCCCCGCGCGTTTACCGCTACGCCGCCACATGATCGCCGCCCTCGCCCTCATCGCCGTGATCACGCTCGCGACCGCCGCCGTCGCGATGTCGCTGCGCAATCTCATCCACAGCGCCCTCCTCCTCATCGCGAGCTGGTTCGGCATCGCCGCGTTTTACCTCTGGGCCGGCGCCCAGTTCGTCGCTTTCGCCCAGGTCCTCGTCTACGTCGGCGCCGTCTCGATGGTCGTGCTCTTCGCTGTCTTGCTTACACGCCGCAGTCGCGCCGACCACGTGATCGCTCCCGACTCGTTGGCCCGCGCCGTGTCCGCGGTCTTCGCCGGTGCCGCCGTGTTTGGCGTGCTCGCCCTCGCCATCCTCAAAACCCGACTCGCTCCCTCCACCGCCGCCGCGCCCACCGCCACCGTCCGCGACATCGGCACCCAACTCATGGGCACCCACGCCGCCGCACTGATCATCATGGGCATTCTCCTCACCGTCGCGCTCCTCGGCGCCGTGGTGATCGCCTCCCACGATGGCCCCGAATCGAGAAAGGACGTCTCATGAGCCCGCTTCACCTCTGCCTTCTCTTTTCGAGCGCCCTCTTCTGCATCGGCCTCGTCGGCGCGCTTGCCCGCAGCAACACCATTCTCGTCCTCCTCGGCGTCGAGCTGATGCTCAACGCCGCGAACCTCAACTTCATCGCCTTCTGGCGCTACGGCCCCACGCCGTCGCCCGCCACCGGTGTGATGTTCGTGATCTTCTCGATCGCCGTCGCCGCGGCCGAAGCCGCCGTCGGCCTCGCCCTGATCATCGCCGTCTATCGCCACCAGAAGAGCATCCGCCTCCAGGAGGCCAACCGCCTGAAGGGCTGACCCATGAGCCTCTCCGCCCAATACCTCTGGCTCATCCCCGCGCTGCCGCTCCTCGCCGCGACCATCGCTGCGCTCGCGCCCCGCAGCGCCCGCTCGCTCGCCGCCGGCGCCGCCATCCTCGCGCTCGCCACGTCGTTTTTCATTTCCTGCGCCGCGCTCAGCACCGCTCTCGCTAATCCCGCCACGCACCTCACGCACAACTTCGTCTGGTTCGAACTCGGCAACGACACCGTCCCCCTCGGCTGGCTGCTCGATCCGCTTACCGCGTTCATGTGCACGATGGTCACCTTCGTCGGCACCCTCATCTTCATCTTTAGCCTCGGCTACATGCACGAGGACGCGAACTTCAAACAGTTCTTCTGCTTCCTCAGTCTCTTCGCCGCCGCGATGCTCGGCCTGCTCGTCGCGAATAGCCTCCTGCTGCTCTTCATCTGCTGGGAGCTCGTCGGTCTCGCCTCGTATCTGCTCATCGGATTCTGGTTCCACAAACCGTCTGCCGCCGCCGCCGCGAAAAAAGCCTTCATCACCACGCGCATCGGTGACCTCGGTTTCCTCCTCGGCCTCCTTTGGCTCTACGATTCCGCCGGCTCCCTCCTCCTCTACGACAACGGTCACGGCGTCCTCGAAGCCACCGCCCTCGGCGCACTCGGCTCCGCTGCCACCCTCTGCGGTCTCACCGTTGCGAGCGCCATCGGCCTCCTTCTCTTCTGCGGCGCCGTCGGCAAGTCCGGCCAATTCCCGCTCCATGTCTGGCTCCCCGACGCGATGGAGGGTCCGACACCCGTCTCCGCCCTCATCCACGCCGCCACGATGGTCGCCGCCGGTGTGTTCCTCATGGCGCGCGTTTATCCGCTGCTGACGCCCGACGCCCTGCGTGTGATCGCCTTCATCGGTGCCATCACCGCGCTCCTCGGCGCCGTCATCGCCGTCGCCCAATACGATCTCAAACGCATCCTCGCCTTCTCCACCGTCTCCCAACTCGGCTACATGATGCTCGCGATCGGCGTAGGCGCCCCCAACGCCGCGATCTTCCACCTGCTCACGCACGCGTTTTTCAAAGCCCTGCTCTTTCTCGGTGCCGGCTCCGTCATCCACGCCGCGCACCACGAGCAGGACATCCGCCAGCTCGGCGGACTCTCCGCGAAGATGAAGCTCACCTTCGCCACCTTCGCCATCGGCACGATGGCCCTCGTCGGCGTCCCGCTCTTCTTCTCCGGTTTCTGGAGCAAGGAAGCCATCCTCCACGCCGCCCATACCACCACCGGCTCGCATCTCCCGTTCTACGCCGCGCTGATCGGTGTCGTCCTCACCGCCTTCTACAACACCCGCCTGATCGCCGAGACCTTCTTCGGCCACGGCCGCAGCCACGCCGCCGAACACGCCCACGAAAACTCCGCGGTGATGACCACCCCGCTCGTCATCCTCGCCTTCTTCGCCATCGCGCTCGGTTTCCTCGGCACGCCCGCCTATCCGTGGCTCCAAGCCCGCCTCAGCGGTGAAACCGCCGTCCACGGCCACTCGCTTCTCGACGGTGTCGGCCTCATGGTCCTCTCCATCGTCCTCGTGGCCGTCGGCATCGGCGCCGGCTTCGCGCTCTACGGACGCAAACTCCGCGCGAAAGCCACCTCGCCCGACCCGCTCGCCACCGCCGCTCCCGGCCTCCACGCGTTCCTCGGCGCCCGCCTGAAATTCGACGAGCTCTACGCCGCGACCTTCGGCGTGCTCAACAGCTTCACCGCCACCGCCGCCGACTGGTTCGACCGCTACGTCTGGGGCGGCATCGTCCACTTCCTCGCCCTCCTCGGTGAATTCTCCGGCACGGTCAACCGCGAGGCCGACGAACAGGGCCTCAACGGCGGCTTCGACGCCACGAGCGAGAAAATCCGCGGCACCGGCCAAGCCTATTCCCGCGTCCAAACCGGCGACGCCCACGGCTACCTCCGCTGGATCGCCGTCAGCTTCGTCGTCCTCGCGCTCGTCGCGATTTTTGGAGGTGTCGTATGAGCTCCCTCCCGCTCCTCTCTCTTGTCGTCTTCACGCCGTGGGCCGGCGCCGTCCTGCTCGCCTTCCTCCGCGGTGCGAGCCCCGCCACCACCCGCGCGCTCACGCTCCTTTTCTCCCTCTCCACGCTTGCGCTCTCCGCGGTCCTGCTCGGCGGTTTCAACCCCGCCTCCATTGCCCCGCAATTCGTCGAGCGCCACACGTGGATCTCCGCGCTCAACGTCCACTATCACCTCGGTCTCGACGGCCTGAGCCTCCTCCTTGTTCTCCTCACCGGCATCCTCTCGCCCGCCGCCCTCCTCGCCTCCTGGTCTTTCCTCTCTACCTCCGTCTCTCAGTCGCCGCGCCTCTTCGGTGCGCTGTTCCTCCTCATCCAAGGCGCTGCGCTCGGCGTCTTCCTCGCTCTCGATTTCTTCCACTGGTTCCTCTTCTGGGAACTCAGCCTCTTCCCCGCGTTTTTCCTGATCAAACTTTGGGGCGGCCCGGGCGCCACACGCGCGGCCTACCAGTTCGTCGTCTACACCATTGGCGGCAGCGCCTTCATGCTCGTCGGCTTCGCTGCCCTCTTCGTCGCCACCGGCACCCTCGATTTCGCCCAACTCGCCCAGCTCGCCCGCGACGGCTCGCTCGCCGCCAAACTCCCCGGCGGCGCCTACCACCTCGTTTTCCTCGGCGTCATTCTCGGTCTCGCCGTCAAAGTCCCGCTCTGGCCCTTCCACACGTGGCTCCCCGCGACTTACTCCGAAGCCCCGACCGGCGCTTCGATGTTCCTCACCGGCATCATGTCGAAGATGGGCGTCTACGGTTTCCTCCGGATCCTCTGGCCGATCTTCCCCGAGCCGCTCCACCACGCGACTCCCTGCCTCATCGTTCTTGCCCTCGGTGGTGTCGTCTTTGGCGCCTTCGCCGCGCTGAAACAGACCGACCTCAAGCGCATGGTCGCCTACTCCTCGATCAACCATTTGAGCTACTGCCTCCTCGCGCTCTTCGCCGTCTCCTACGCCACGGGACGCAGCACGCCCACCGGCGCCGCCGCCTCGGCCGCCCTCAGCGGCACGCTCCTGCAAATGTTCAACCACGGCCTCTCCGCCGCCGCGCTCTTCGCGTGCGTCGGCATCCTCGAAGCCCGCTCCGGCGGCAAACGCGGCCTCCACGATTTCGGTGGCGTCCGCACCGCCGCCCCGCTCTTCGCCGGCCTCTGTGGCGTCGCGCTCTTTTCGTCGCTCGGTCTCCCCGGCCTCAACGGCTTCGTCGGTGAATTCCTCATCTTCCGCGGCGTCTTCGGCCTCCATCCCGCCGCCGCTGCCGTCGCTACGCTCGGCCTCCTCGCCACCGCGCTCTTCCTTCTGACGTTCTGGCAACGTGTCTTCCACGGCCCGCGCGCTGGCGCCGCAGCCTCCGCCTTTGCCGACTGCACCGCGGTTGAACTCGTGACCCTCGTCCCGCTCGTCGCGCTGATGTTCGTGTTCGGCCTCTTCCCCGGCCTCCTCACCGGCCTCTTCAATCCGCTCATCACCTCGTGGGCTGATCACCTCACGCTCCCATGAACGCGCTGCCCTGCACGATCTACGTCTCCTTCGCCGGCGCCCTCCTCGCGCTCGCGGCGGGTGCGCGTTCCAACTCCGCCGCCCGCTGGGTTGCCCTCGTCACCGCGGTCACCTCCTTCGCGCTCACGCTCCTCGTCGCCGTCAACTTCGTTCCCGGCCCGGGCCTCCAAACCATCGTCGATGTCCCGTGGATTTCCGAACTCGGCATCCGCTACCACCTCGCCGCCGACGGCATCAGTCTCACGCTGCTCGTCCTCACCGGCCTCGCCGCCACTGTCGGCGTCCTCTTCTCGTGGAACATCGAGCACCGCGTCGGTGAATTCTTCGCGCTCTACCTCGCCCTCATCGGCGGCGTCTTCGGCGTGTTCCTCAGCGCCGATGCCTTCACGATGTTCGTCTTCTACGAAATCGCGATCGTCCCGAAATACTTCCTCATCGCCAACTGGGGTTCGCCCGCCACGCGCGAACACGCCGCGATGAAGCTCGTCCTCTATTCGTTCGCCGGCAGCGCCCTGGTCCTCGCCGGACTCCTCTGGGCCAACGCCGCCGCCATCGCCCACGGTGCTCCGTCCAGCTTCGCCCTCAACGACCTCGCCGCCGCCGCCCTCCAATTCTCCCGGGGCGAACAGATCGGTCTCTTCGCCCTCGTCTTCACCGGCTTCGCCGTCCTCGCCGGCATGTTCCCCTTCCACACGTGGGCCCCCACCGGCCACGTCGCCGCGCCCACCGCCGCCTCGATGCTCCTCGCCGGCGTCGTCATGAAACTTGGCGCCTACGGTTGCCTCCGCGTCGCCATGCCGCTCTTCCCGGTCGGCCTCGCCTTCTGGCAACCCACCATCGCCGCCCTCGCCATTATCGGCATTCTCTACGCCGGCTTCATCGCCCTCGTGCAGGACGACTTCAAGTTCGTCATCGGCTACTCGAGCGTGAGTCACATGGGCTTCGTCATCCTCGGTCTTGCCGCCGCCAATTCCACCGCAGTCGCCGGCGCCGTTCTCCAGATGTTTTCGCACGGTGTGATCGCCGGCCTCCTCTTCGCCGTCGTCGGCCGCATGGTCTACGAACGCACCCACACCCGCCAGCTCGCCGCGCTCCGCGCGCTCCCGCTCCACCGCCTGCTCCCCTTCGCCGCTTTCACCTTCGTCCTCGCCGGCCTCGCCTCGATGGGCATGCCCGGCTTCAGCGGCTTCCCTGCCGAACTCACCATTCTGATCGGTGTTTGGAAAACCTCGCCGACCTGGGCCATCTTCGCCGGCGGCGGTATTTTGGTCGCCGCAGCCTTCACGCTTCGCGCCATCCACGTCTCCTTCTTCGGCTCCACCTCTCCCGTCGCCGCGAATGCCGGCGAGTCGACGCACGATGATTCCCACCATCATGCCTACGAGCCGATCACCCTCGCCGAGAAAGCCGGCACCGCCCTGCTCCTCGCCGCCACCGTTTACATCGGCCTCAAGCCCGACGTCCTCCTCGACTGGATCACGCCCGCCCTGCAATCGCCCCTCATGCAAGCCGCGCTGAAAGGAGGTTCGCTGTGAACTACACCGAACTCCTCCACGCCATGGTGCCCGAAGCCGCCCTCGTGGTCGGAGCGCTTCTCGTCCTCACCTTCGATCTCACGTTCGGCCGTCGCCGCAGTCTCGATACGCGCCTCCACACCTCCGTCGTCACCGGCACCGTCGCCGTCGTCGCCGCGATGTATGGCGCCTTCTCCGTCGGCCTCACCGATTCCGTCTTCGGCGGCGTGCTCGTCCTCGACGAACTCACCATGGCGACGCGCCTCGGCGTCCTCATGCTCTCGTGGCTCACCCTGACGCTCGCCGGCAGCACCGCTCGCCTCCGCCACCCCGCCGAATTTGTCGCCATCGTCCTCCTCGCCACTTCCGGCTTCACCCTGATGGCCGCCGCGCAACAACTCCTCGTTGCCTTCGTCGCCCTCGAACTCGCCAGCCTCTCCCTCTACATCCTCGCCGGCTTCGACAAAACGAAACCCGAATCCGCTGAAGCCGCGCTGAAATATTTCCTCTTCGGCGGCATGTCCGCCGCGTTTCTCCTCTTCGGCTTCAGCCTCGTCTACGGCCTCACCGGCTCGATCGACTTGCCCGTCATCGCGACCCAGATCGCTCGCGAAGGCCTGAACCCGCTGCTCTCGCTCGCGCTGGTGATGATCCTCGTCGCGTTTGGCTTCAAAGCCGCCGCCGCTCCCTTCCACCTCTGGGCCCCCGATGTCTACGAAGGCGCGCCCGTCTCTTCCGCCGCCCTCATCGCCTCCGCCTCGAAACTCGCCGGCTTCGCCCTCTTCGTCCGCCTCCTCTGGCCCGGCTTCGGCCCCGCCGCCGGCAGCGTATCGACCGCCACCGGTTCCCCCGGCTGGCTGCCGATCGTCGCCTGCATCTCCGGCGCGTCGCTCCTACTGGGAAATTTCGCCGCCCTCGCCCAATCCAACGTCCGCCGCCTCCTCGCCTACTCGGCCATCGCCCATGCCGGTGTGATGCTCCTCGGCGTGATCGCCGCCGGTGACGCCGGCCTCGGCCCGCTCTTCTACTACGTCTTCACTTACGGCATCGCGACCGTCGGCTCCTTCGGCGTGATCGCCGTCGTCGAACGCACCGGTCCTTGCCAGAAGATCACCGATCTCGCCGGCCTCTACCGCCGCTCGCCGCTCCTCACCGGCTGCCTCGCGATTTACCTCCTCTCGCTCGCTGGCATCCCGCCCCTCGCCGGCTTCTTCGGCAAATTCACCGTCTTCGCCTCCGCCCTAAAGCTCGGCGGCCTCGCCGGTCCCGCCGGCTGGCTCGCGATCGCCGCCATCGCCCTCAGCGCCATCGCCCTCTACTACTATCTCGTGGTGTTGAAACAGGCCCTCGTCGCCCCACCCGCCGCTAACGCCTCCACTCGCATCCCGGTCCCGGCCGACGCCGCCATCGTCCTCGTTTTCGCCGCCGCCCTGATCGTCCTCCTCGGCCTCTTCCCGTCGTTCATTTTGCGGATTTTCTGACGTTTCCCGGCTGAAAAGCCCCTTTCGGAAAAATTCGTCAAATTCGGCCCTCGCGCCGTTACCAGTCGTTTTGTCGTCGGTCCGTTCCAAGGTCTGCCCTCATGAACGCCCTCGCCGCCACCACCACTGCCGATCGTCTCCGCGAAATTCCCTCTGAATTCTGGCTGAAAGGTCTGCTCGTCGTCGTCGCCTTCATCGTGGCCATTCTCATTTTTCGGAAGATCGCCGAAGTGAACAAAGCCGTGCTCGCCGGCATTTTCCTCTTTGCCGCGACCATGATCGGCTTCAACTGGATCTACGAGCGCAACGAGCCCGCTTGGGCGACGTCCACCGTCACTTGGCTCGGCGGATTTTTTCCGGGCAAAGGCTCCTACGGCGCCAAACAGCAGACCACTGCGCCCGCCGCCGCCCCCGTCGCCGCCAAACGCAGTTGACACCTACGTCGGTCGATTTCCGAAAAGTGGCATGGGCGTCCCGCCCATGGGTTTTTGTCAGGCGATAAACCGACATTCGTCTCACGCCTTCGGCCGCGGATGCGTTCGCCGATACGTCCGCAGCAGCTTCCAGGTATCGTCGAGCACCGCATCCGGTCCCACGTAACGCCCCCAACGGTAGCTGTCCGACAGCACCTTCCCGTTTTCGTCGATCAGCACGAGGCACGGAATCCCTCCGCCCGCGAAACGCTCGATCTCCGGCGTGTGCCGCAGTGCACTCCACCGCAACGCCGGCCACGGCATTTTGTCGTCCCGCACGTAGGCCGCCATGTCGCCCTCGGTGCGGTCGCGGTTTACGAGCACGATCTCAAATTCTGGATACAGCGCGCGGATCTTCCCATACGCGTCGACCAGCTCCGGCGTAAACTGCCGGCACGGCCCGCACCAACTCGCCGAAAAATAAATCCCGAAAAACTTCACGCCCGCCAACCGCGCCGGCTCCCGCGCCCGCAGTCCGCCGCCCTCCATCGCCACCAGTTTCCCGGCCAACGCCCGCTCAATAGCGCCGCTTGGCGCGTAGGCGGGCCCCGCGGGTTTCTCCACCGGCGCGACCGCGACCACCGCCGCCGGTGCCGGCACCGGCACAGCGGCCTGCGGCGCAGGTTTCACGCTCTCCGGCGCGGGGACGCCTACCGCCTTCACCTCGACGCGCGGCAAATCCGTATGCGCCGCCAGCACGCGCCCGGTCAGCCGCCGATATCGCACGACCACCTGCGCCTCCGCGACCTCGATCAACTCCAGCCGCTCTCCCACCACGAGCCCCACCGACCCCGCCGCCTTGCCATTGCTGACGATCTCCAACCGCGTCGCCGTCGTCACCGTGACCTCCGCCGGCAGCGCCGCGAGCACGCGCCCCAGCGCCAACCACCCGCCCGCCAAAATTGCCGCCCAAGTTTTCACGCCCCGCACCGAATCCCACCCGCCCCCCGCGGTCAACGCGCCACTCCCTGACTCCTTTCAAGAAAGAAGGACTTCGTTGGCTGTGATATTCCGTTGGCGCGTCGGATGGGAGTGAAATGAGACTACCCCGATTACGGCGGTAGCAGAGCTCGCCACCGAGTGGCGTAGGGCACGAGCGTGCGCTGCAACCATTGCTGCGTTTGTTGGGCTTGAACTCTGGCACTTTCGCCGCCGCCTACATGGCCGAGTTTCTCCATGTCTTCGTTGATCCGTTTGTTCACCATTTCGAGGGTGCGCGGGAGAGCTTGAATCGTCGTCGTCTGAAACATGCCGCGATACCACGACCACACATCATCCGAGGGGACGGTGTATTGAATCGAATCCTCCCTGGGACGGCTGGTGCTGGTGCGTGAGCGTTGGGAGGTTGTGCCGAGGCGCACGGTGCCTGTGCTTTTAGGAGGAAAATCGGCTTTGAGTTTTTGAATAGAATCCGTCTGCACGCGGGCCGGATGGTTGTTGGCAGAGGCGAGTTTCTTTGCCGCGAGATCGCCTGCTGTGAATTCCTCACGCGCTTTGGCGGCGGTGCGCGCCTCGGCGTCGCGTTTCTCCTGTTGGGCTGTGGCCGTAGAGGTGCGCCGTTTTTCTTCGGCGGCTCGTTCGGCGATTTCTTTTTGGGCGGCGACGAGGGCGACTACCTCAATCTGATCTGCCGGCACATCTGAGGTGCCACCGGCATGCACCACAACGGCGACGTCATCCTTGATCGAGATGATGCGAGCCCTTTTCAGCACGGTGCCGTTCAGAAGAGTGAGATCGGTGCGCGGCTCGGCGGCGAGCGCCGTGGTTGCAAGCGCCAAACACAGAGCGAGCTGGAAGATTTTCATGGGCTAATTTTTCGCTGTGGCTTTGAGCTGCGGGCGCAAGACGTTGAGCCGTTCCAGGGACGATTTGAGCGTGCTCAACAATACGGTTCGATCAAGTGCAGTCATTTCCCTGCGGCCATCGTTGATCCACAACGTCGGCGTTTGGAGTGGATAGAAATCGAGTTTTAGCGATAGCAGGCATGTTCTGGCCTTCGCTCCGACCGGTGCGGCCTGATTTTATGGGGATGCCTATTTTATGACCGTCCGTGAAAATCAAGGTGGTCTTCCCCCGCCCGCCTCCGTAGAAGAGTCCTCTTTCTTTATGGCCAAAACTCACTCCGACATCGGACTCATCGGCCTCGCCGTGATGGGTCAAAACCTCGCGCTCAATATCGCCGACCACGGCTTCCAGATCTCGGTTTACAACCGCACGGTCGAAAAGACCGAGAAGTTCGTCGCCGAAAATCCCAACACCCCCGGCGGCCTCGTCGGTGCGAAAACCCTCGAGGAGTTTGCCGCGTCCCTCGCCAAGCCCCGCAAGGCCATCATCCTCGTCCAGGCCGGTAAGGCCACCGACGCCGTGATCGACGGCCTCGTCTCGGTCTTCGAGCCCGGCGACATCATCATCGACGGCGGCAATGCCCTCTGGACCGACACCATCCGCCGCGAAAAAGCCCTCAAAGAAAAAGGTTTTCGCTTCATCGGCTCCGGCGTTTCCGGCGGTGAAGAAGGCGCGCGCTTCGGCCCGGCCCTTATGCCCGGCGGCGATGCCGCGGCCTACAAAGAACTCGCTCCGATTTGGAACGCTGTCGCCGCCAAGGTCGACGCCAAGACCGGAGCTCAGCTCGGTGGCGCCGCTCCCGGCAAGCCCATCGTCGGTGGCGTCCCTTGTGCCGCCTACATCGGCGAAAACGGCGCCGGTCACTACGTCAAGATGTGCCACAACGGCATCGAGTATGGCGATATGCAGATGATCTGTGAGGCCTACGCGTTGATGCAGGGCCTCCTCAAGATGAAGGCCCCCGAGATGGGCGCCATCTTCTCCGAGTGGAATCAAGGCATGCTCGGCTCCTTCCTCATCGAGATCACCGCCGATATTTTGAAGCAGAAAGACCCGATGACGAAGAAGCCCATCGTCGACGTCATCCTCGACACCGCCGGCCAGAAAGGCACTGGCAAGTGGACCTCCGTCAACGCCCTCGATATGGGCGTCCCCGCTCCGACGATCGCCGAGTCCGTCTTCGCCCGCTGCATCAGCGCTGTGAAAGAAGAGCGCGTCGCCGCCTCCAAGATCCTCAAAGGCCCCTCGAAGAAATACAAAGGCTCCAAGAAGGCCCTCATCGCCGCCATCCACGACGCCCTCTACTGCTCCAAGATCTGCTCCTATGCCCAGGGCTTCCAGCTCATGCGTGAGGCGCAAAAAGAGTATAAATGGAAACTCAACTTCGGTGAGATCGCCCAGATCTGGCGCGGCGGCTGTATCATCCGCGCGGTCTTCCTTCAGAAGATCACCGAGGCCTACCAACGCGACCCGAACCTCGCGAACCTCCTCCTCGATCCGTATTTCAACAAGACGGTGAAGAAGGCGCAGGAAAACTGGCGCAAAGTCGTCGCCCTCGCCGCCGAATGTGGCGTGCCGGCTCCGACGTTCAGCTCGGCCCTCGCCTACTACGACAGCTACCGCAGCGCCCGCCTCCCGGCCAATTTGCTTCAGGGCCAACGCGACTTCTTCGGCGCGCACACCTACGAGCGCACCGACAAGCCCCGCGGCAAGTTCTTCCACATCGACTGGCCCGAAAAAGGCCGCCCCCAGCTCGAGGTCTAATCGGTTCTCTCGGCTAGCTCTTCGCCATTTCAGCCCGACCGTTTTACACGGTCGGGTTTTTTTTGAGCCTCGACCACGCGCCGGGCGCGAGGAGTCCGAGCGCGCTTAGTGCGCGCAGACGCGATCTGGATCAACGGTGAAGCCCGCTTCGGTGCCCGCGAACTTCCCGCGTTGCGCGAGAAACTCGATCAGTTCCTCCGCGGTCATCCCGTCGGCCGAGCACGTATGAAACTGCGCGTCCGCGCCAAAGCGTTTCCTGATCGCGTCGGCGAGCGTCGCGCGCGTGTAGCTCTCGCCGGAGGCGATCATAAAATCGAGGACGTCGTGGCCGTGAATGTGTTCGGGCATGAGTGGGTTTTGGGTCCCGCCAGTTTGCCCGGTCGCCGTCGCCGCCGCTCACCGTTTACTCAGGAATCTGCCTCGGATCTTGTCGGCTGCCTTTTGCTCCCCATGCGACTCTCGTCGCAAATTCCCGCCGCCCGTGCCCGCGGACTTGCCGCAACTCCCCCGTCCCGCACACGCTGGCGTCGTGCCTACCCCGCATTTGCTCCGTCGTGTCCACCTGTCCGCGCTGTGCATGTGTGTCCTCCTCGGCTCGCTCGCGCCGCTCGCCTCTGGCGCCACCGCGCCCGTCGCACTTGCGCCCTACCCTCAACGCGTCCGCACGCTCTACCGGCTCGACGATCCCGCCGTCCCTGCCGGCGTGCGCACCGCCGCCACGCCGCTCCCGGTCGGTGGTATCACGGCCTCGGCTCGCGCCTCCGATGGCGCGCAGTGGCTCGGCACCGCGCAGGGCGTGCTGCGCCTCGACGACATCGCCGCGCCCCGCGACCGCCGCCAGTATTTCGCCGGCCGCCGTTACCTCCCCGATGACGACGTGCAGCAACTTTTCCGCGACGCCTCCGGCGGCATGTGGGTGCGCACGCGCACCGGCGTATCCCATCTCGAGCTGCGCCCGATGACGCTCGCGCAGAAGGCCGCGCACTTCGAACGCGTCGTCCGCGACCGTCACGACCGCTACGGCCTCCTCGGTGATTCCCACCTCGCCACGCCCGGCGACCTCGCGACGAACGTCCCTGTCGACAACGACAACAACGGTCTCTGGACCTCCATTTACGCCGCCGCCGAGTGTTTCCGCTACGCCGTCACCCAATCCCCTGACGCCCTCGCGCGCGCGAAAAAATCCCTTGAGGCCATGCTCTTCCTCGAAGAGGTCACCGGCAAACGCGGCTTCCCCGCGCGCTCTTACATTCGCAAAGGCGATCGCATGCCGACCGACGGCGAGTGGCACTGGACCGCCGACGGGCAGTATTATTGGAAGGGCGACACCAGCTCCGACGAAATCGTCGGCTACTTTTTCGCTTTCGGCATCGCCTGCGACTTGCTCCCCGACGCCGAGCTCAAACAGCGCATCGTCGCCGCCACGCGCCGTATCATGGATCACATTATCCAAAACGGCTACTACCTCATCGATGTCGACGGAAAGCCCACGCTCTGGGGCAAATGGTCGCTCGCCTATTTCGCCGAAGATCCGGACGACTCCGCGCTGAACAGCCTCGAGCTCCTCAGTTTTCTCAAAACCGCCGCGCACATCACCGGCGATGCCCGCTACGAAAAGGAATATCAAAAAGTCGCCCACGAGCTGAACTACGCCGACCTCATCCTCCGCCTGAAACAGGTCCGCAAGATCATCAACTACTCCGACGAAGAGCTCGCGATGCTCCCGTTCTACGGAATTTTCCGCTACGAAAAAGACCCCGCGCTTCTCACGCGTTACCGCCGCGCGCTCGACGATTGGTGGGAAAACATGTCGCGCGAACTCTCGCCGCTTTGGTCGTTCATCTACCTCACCGGCCGCCCCGACGCCACCGTCGATCTCCCCGGCGCCACGTGGACGCTCTACCGCATGCCGCTCGATGTGATTCACTGGGATGTGAAAAATTCCCACCGCGCCGATCTCGTCTGGAGTCCGCAGCCCGACCGCTTCGGCAAACGCGAAGCTCTCACACTTCTCCCTCCCGACGAGCGTCCCACGATGCGCTGGAATGCCAACCCGTTCGTCGTCGACGGCGGCAAGGGCGGTCGCAGCGAAGACGACGGCGCCGCGTTCCTGCTGCCCTACTGGCTCGGCCGTTATCACGGTTTCCTCCTCGGCGAATGATCTCCGCCAGCTCCAGCAATTTTCTCTCCGGCGTGATCGAGGGTTTCTACGGCCCGCCGTGGAGCCACGAGGAACGCCTGCGCCTCTTCGACCTCCTCCGCGCGCACGGCCTCAACACCTACGTCTACGCGCCGAAAGACGATCTCAAGCACCGCGCCCTCTGGCGCGAGCTCTACTCCGCCAACGAAGCCGCCGCTCTCGGCGAGCTCGTCCGGTCGGCCCGCGAGCGCGGCGTGCAGTTTCGCTACGCGCTCAGCCCCGGACTCGATCTGCGCTACACCGACGCGACCGATGCCGCGGCGCTCCGCGCAAAATTCGCCCAGCTCCTCGCGCTCGGCTGCGAGCAATTCGCGCTGCTCTTCGACGATCTGCCCGAGCGCGGCGATCCGGTTTCGCCGGCTGCCGCCCAGTGCACTGTCGCCAACACTCTCTTCGCCTGGCTGCGCGAGCGTTGCCCCGCCGCGCAGCTCGCGTTTTGTCCCGCGCCCTACTGCGGTCGCATGGCGGCGCGCGGTCTCGGCGGCGCCGCCTATCTCGCGACGCTCGGCCGCGAACTCGCACCGGCCATCGACGTGTTTTGGACCGGCCCCGAAATCATCTCGCGCGAAATCACCGCCGCGCACCTCCGCGAGCTGCAAACCGTCCTCCGCCGCCGCCCGCTCCTCTGGGACAATCTTCACGCCAACGATTACGACGGCCGCCGCTTTTTCTGCGGCCCCTACTCCGGCCGCACCCCCGAAATCCACACCGTCGCCCGCGGCGTCCTGCTCAATCCAAACTGCGAATTTCCTCTCAACGTCGTCCCGCTGCACACGCTCGCTGCTTTCCTCAAATCGCCCGGCGGCGACGCCCGTGCCGCCTACCTCGCCGCGCTGCGCGAGTGGTGGCCGAGTTTTGCCGTCGGGGGCGCGCCGCTCGCGTGGGAGGACTTCGTGCTTTTCTGCGATTGTTTTTATCTCCCGCACGGCGACGGACCCGCAGCCGCCGCGCTCTTCGCGCAATTGCGCGCCGCGCTTGACGCCAAGCCCGCGCCTGCCGTGCACGCGGCCGTCGTGCGCCTGCGCGATTTCTGCGCGGGGCTCGCCGATCTGCGCGACCGCGCGCTCTTCGCTGCGCTCCACCGCCGCACGTGGGAGCTCCGCGAGGAACTCGATCTGCTCGAACGCTATCTCGCCTCGCCCGCGGCGGCGGTCGCTTCGGATTTTCATTTGCCCGACACCTACCGCGGCGGCTTCGTGCCGCGCCTGCAACGCCTGCTGCTCCCCCAGGCCGACGGCTCTTTCGCCCCGCCGCCATGAACGATTGCCGCATTCGCCCCGTGCGGGCCGGCGACGAAGCCGCCGCCTATCACATTTGCCTGAAGACCGGCGACAACGGCGCGGACGGCGAACCGTTTTACCGCGACGATCCCGACGCGCTCGGCCGAATTTTTGTCGGTCCGTATCTGCGTTTTGCGCCTGAGTTCGGCGTGATCCTCGAAGACGAGCTCGGCGTGTGCGGCTACGCGCTTGGCGCCCTTGATACGCGCGCGTTTTTCGCCCGCTACGAATCCGAGTGGCGGCCCGCGCTCTGCGCGCAGTTTCCCGCGCCCACCGGCGATCCTGCGCAGTGGACGCGCCCGCAGCTGATTCACCACCTTTACCACCATCCCGACTATTTTGTGCCCGAGCCCTACGCCGATTTTCCTTCGCACCTGCACATCGACTTGCTCGCCCGCGCGCAGGGCCGCGGCTACGGTCGGCGCATGTTGGCCCAGGTGATGAGTGCCCTCCGTCTCCGTGGTTCGCCCGGCGCCCACCTCGGTGTGAGCACGCTCAACCTCCGCGCGCAGGCCTTCTACGCCCACCTCGGCTTTCGCGAGATTGCGCGCACCGGTCCCGCGCACGACGGCTGCCTCTATCTCGCCAAATCCCTCACCGCTTAGAAAACCATGTCTTCCCGCTCACTCGCCCTCCTCGGTGGCAAGCCCGTGCGCACCGCTCCGTTTCCCGCGTGGCCGATTTTCGGCGCGCCCGAAGAAGCCCGCGTGCTGCGCGCGCTGCACAGCGGCAAGTGGGGTAAACTCCACGGCCCCGAGGTCGCGGAATTCGAGCGCCGTTTCGCCGCGATGCACGGCTGCCGCCACGGCATCGCTGTCGTCAATGGCTCCGTCTCGCTGCGGCTCGCGCTGATCGCCGCCGGGCTGCCCGCCGAAGCCGAGGTGATTGTGCCGCCCTATACGTTTTTTGCGACCGCCTCCGTCGTCGTCGAAGCGAACATGATCCCGGTGTTCGCCGATATCGATCTCCACACGTTCAACCTCGATCCCGCCGCCGTCGAAGCCGCGATCACGCCACGCACGCGCGCAATTATCCCGGTGCATTTCGCCGGCCAGCCCGCCGACATGACGCGCCTCATGGCAATCGCGAAGAAACATAAACTCCTCGTGATCGAAGACGCCGCGCACGCCCACGGCGCGACCTTCCGCGACAAACCCGCCGGCTCGCTCGGCCACGTTGGCTCGTTTTCGTTTCAATCGAGCAAGAATCTCACGTCCGGCGAGGGCGGCCTCATCACCACGAACGACGACGCCTTGGCCGCCGCCTGCCGCTCGATGCACAACTGCGGGCGCGTCGAAGGCGGCGTGTGGTATGAGCACCACGTCATTTCCAGCAATCACCGCCTCGGCGAATTGCAGGGCGCTCTCCTCAACGCCCAGCTCGACCGCCTCGACGCGCAAACAGCCACGCGCGATCGCAACGGCCGCGATCTCACTGCGCGTCTCGCGCAGTTGCCCGGGCTGTTTCCCCAAAAGCGCCCCGCTGCCTGCACGCGTCACGCCTACCATCTCTTCATGCTGCGCCTCGATTCCGCGAAGTTCGGCGCGCCACGCGCCGCCGTGTTGCGGGCCCTGCGCGCCGAAGGCATTCCCTGCTCGGCCGGCTACGGCTACTCGCTGCCGCAGCAGCCGATGTTTCGCCACAAAGCCTTCGGCCCGTATCTCGCGTCCGCCGCCGCGCGCCTCGATTTTTCCGCCGTGCGCTGCCCGAACAGCGATCTCATCTGCCGCGAGCAGGGCGTGTGGCTGGAGCAAAACCTGATGCTCGGCCGCCGCCGCGATATGGACGACATCGTGCGCGCGTTTGAAAAAATCCACGCGCACCGCGCCGCGCTGAACGCCCTGCCCGCTGCATGAATTCGCCGCGCGGATTGCTCCAACGTCACCTCGTCCCGGCGCTCTCCGCGCTGAGCGACAACACCTACTTGTCCGCGATCCGCGCCGGCATGGTCTCCGTCGTGCCGCTCACGATCATCGGCGGGCTTTTTATGATCGTGGCGTTTCTCCCGTTTGCCGGGTGGGAGACGTTCATCGCGCCGCACCTCGCGCTCCTGCAGGTGCCGGTGACGGCCACGTTCGGCCTGCTCGCCGTGTTCGTCTGCTTCGCGATCGGCTATGATCTCGGTAAACGGCTGAAACAGGAGGCCATCGTCAGCGCCGCGATGGCCGCCACCGTTTTTCTCCTGCTCTCGATCCGCGAGAAAGACCTCACGCTCTCGATGGACGGTCTCGGTTCCAAAGGCCTCTTCACCGCCATCCTCGTCGCGCTGATCACCGTGCGTGTGCAGAAATTTTTCACCGACCGCAGCCTCGTCATCAAACTCCCCGCGAGCGTGCCGCCGGTGGTCTACGAATCGTTTCTCTCGCTCACGCCGCTGCTCTTCCTCGTCATCGTGTTTTGGGTGATCCGCTTTGTGCTCGGCATCGACCTCGACCGGCTCGTGCAGGCCGCGTTTCAACCGCTCGTCTTCGCGCTCAACACGCTCCCCGGCATTCTCGTCTACGCCTTCGCCGTCACGTTGCTCTGGTCCGTCGGCATCAACGGCGACAATGCCCTCGATGCGATCGTCGCGCCCATATTTCTCCAATACCTCGCGGCCAACGTCACCGCGATGAGCGCCGGGCAGCCGCTGCCCTTTGTCACCGCCAACGGGTTTTTCTCCACCTTCGTGAATGTCGGGGGCACCGGCGCGACGCTTGCGCTCGCGCTGATTCTCGTGCGCTCGCGCGACGCGGGCTTTCGGCAGGTGAGCCGGGTCTCGTTGCCCACGCAGATTTTTCAGATCAACGAGCCGATCTTTTTCGGCCTCCCCATCGTGTTGAATCCGGTGTTCATGCTGCCCTACGTGCTCAACGCCCTGCTGCTCACCGCCGGCACTTATCTGTTGATGGACGGGGGCCTGATCCAAAAGCCGTTCGTCAACGTCCCGTGGACCACGCCGCCGATCATCGGCCACTACCTCGTGACCGGTGGCGATTGGCGGGCCGCCGTGTGGGGCGCCGTTTCGATCGTGCTCGCGATGCTCGTTTACTACCCGTTCGCCAAAATCGCCGAGCGTCAGCGCTTGGAAGCAGGGCGGGCCTCTGACCTGATCTTGGCGCGGAAATCGGAAGCGGCGTCGAGCTGAACCGATTTTTTTCCGACAATCGTTTCCCCTCAGTTTCCCCCTTACCACTCCGCCCGCTTCACTACCCCTCTGTGAACTTTCAAAATCTTGTGATGTGTGTGTTCGGCCTGGCGATCGCATGGTGGGCCGGCCCGGCCGAAGCCAGTCTCAAGGCGAAAGGGATTATTTCCTGCGTCGGTGGCGCGCTTTTTTTGTATGGCGTGGCGTCGCACCTTTGGGAGAAAAGACGCGAAAAAATTGCCGCCGAGGAAAGCGACCTCGCGCAGTCCGCTGCGGAATCCTGGCGGGACATTGCGGCGTGGAACGACCCGCAGGGAATTCCCGACGCCGTTTCCGCCGCGGAAGGGGAGGTGCGAGCGCGATTTATCCCCGATAAAATTCCCGTTTCACTGGACGGAAATCTCGCCGGCGTGATCGCCGTGTCCTCCCATTTTCGCATCATGAAAGCGACGCGGGTTACCTTCCACTGCGAGCGCACGGAACTCTATCGGTCGATTAACGACGATGGCTTCGAACGTGTCGCGCGTCAGCGGTCCTCGACGATCAGCGATACCTTGGAGCAATCCTACGCGCCCGAGGAATGGGTGTTCACAGGGGATTGTTCGCGGCTGACGATTCGGTTGCCGGTGCGCGGTGGCACCGCGTCTACCCTGGGCGGGTTGACGGAGGATTCGCCCACGGTCCGTTGGCTGCTCGAAGTCGAGGGGACGCCGGCTGCGGGCGGCCGGACCATTTCCTTCGACGTGCCCGTATTCGCCGACACCGAGGTTTCTTCGCCAACGAGTCCGCTGCCAAGTGCGCAGGCTGCGGAAGGCGAGGATACGGGACCCACGGCGGAAACCGAAAACCCGAGCGCTCCGATTCCGCCCACACCCGTGTCACCCGTGCAATCGGTGCGCGCAGATTTGGTTGATGAACGGTCGTTCGCCGCCGTGGGAATCGAAGTGGTGCCGTGCACAGGGGCGACCGGTGGTGACGCACTCGTGATGAACTCCACGGTGGGGCGCTGGGGTCGCGCGCTCCCTTGGTTGAGCGCGGCGTTGGGGTGCTCCCTGTTCATGCTCTTCGGCGGCCTGGGCTTCATCTTCCTCATGATGATTCCCGTTGTCGGACGGTTTCTGGGCTTGGTGGAGTTTGGCGCGACGCTCGCACTGTGCGGCTGGGCACTCGTAAGCGCCTGGCGAGAAAGCCGTTCGCCGGTGCGGCGCCTGTGGGTGGAGAGCGATGGCGTGATGGTCGCCCGGGCGAACAGCGACATCGATCGGTTTGAGCGCGACGAAGTGGACCGCCTGGAGATCGAGACGGCGGGGTCCAGCGGCAAGCTCCAGCTTTTCCGCTTGGTGGCCGCAGCCCAACCGGCTCCGGGCAAAATCGTGCGGAAGCGCCGCATCATGGTCGGGGCGATCCGATCCTTCGGCGCGACCGAAGCCGTGGGGCAATGGCTCGGCCAACGACTCAGTCCGCCCCAGTCGATCGTCACAAAATCCGACGGCATGATTCGGGTTTCCGAACGATTGGAACAGTGGTTCGGCATCGGCCGGAAATAATCCGTCATGGCGCGAGTGCTCCGCGGCGGACGCAGCGATTGAGCGCCACCGTTTGGCCGCCGGCTCGCGCCGCCCGCGATTTGGCGGAGGACTCTCACCAGCGCACGGCGCCCAGCGCGTTTTCCTTTTGCCGCTCCTCCGGCCGTGGCTTCACGTTGTGCGCGTGAGTCTGCCCCGTCTCCGTTCCGTGCTGTTGTTCGCGGCCGCTGTTTTTTCGGCCGCACTTCACGCGGCGCCGTTCGATGATCGTGTGGCCGCGTTGTTTCGTGCGCCGCTTGCGGAGCAAATGGCGCTCTCGCCTGACGGCCGGCGCGTGGCCTACACCACCCAGGTCGGCAAAGACCTCGTGGTGATGATCATCAACGTGGAGTTTCCCGGGCCGAAAACGTCGGTCATCGTCGACGAAGAGCGCCCGGTCGCGTTCTCCGAGGAAAACGAACGCGCCCAACTGCGTTTTCTCAAATGGGCCACCTCTGACCGCCTCGTGTTTTCGCCCACGGTGCACGTCGTCACGATGCCGTCGGCCGGTGGCATCGGCGGGGTAACCAACGGACAGCTCATTTACGCGCCGATCATGGCCGTGGATGCGGACGGGCGCAACGCGAAGGTCTTGATCGACGCGCGGGATTTTACGTTCACGCCCCCCGAGCCCGTGCGCGGCGAGGCGAGCGAGACGGCGGCGCCGATTCCGGAGCAGTGGATCGGGCGGCATCTCGACATCGTTGGTTTCGCGCCGGGCAACCGCGAGCAGCTCCTCATCGAGGCCCGCGGCATCGGTCGTCTCGTGGCGACGGAGCGCTACGCCCTCGATGTGCGCACCGGAAAATACACGGAAGTCGCCCCCGGTCCGCCCTCCCGCTCCCGGCCAAATCAGCTCTTCGCGGAACAGCGCGATACGTTCGTCGGCTTGCGCACCGGTGAAAGCAGGTCTGCGACCACGCGGAGCGAGGACCCGCCGCCGGGCGTGCAACGCGAACTCGAACGCAAGTTTCCGCGGCGCCGCGTGGAGCTTCTGGAGTGGAGCGAGGATCAGGCGCGCGTGCTGGTGCGTGTGACAGGCGGCGGCGATCCCGGGCGCGTCTACGTCTATCAACGCCCGGAAAATCTTGTGCTGGAGATTTTCCGCCGCGCCCCATGGCTCAATTCCGGCGAGCTCCACGACACCCGCTTTTTCGAATTCGATGCCGAAGACGGCGCGCACCTCGGCGGATATGTCACCTGGCCCAACCGTCCGCGCTTCCAGCCCCCCCCGATGATTGTGTGTTTCCCGAGCGGTTTTCCCGGCCACGCGCAGCCGGAATTTGATCCCGAGGCGCAAGTGCTGGCCGACCTCGGTTTTATCGTGTTGCGGTTGAACCATCGCTACGTCGCCGGTGTGCCGCGCGACCGCCGCGCCACGCTCGCGGCTGACGTGGATCAGCTCGCTGTGCACGATGCGCGTGTGGCGATCGAGTGGGTCGCGGAGCGGAATCCGTCGCACCGCTTTGATCGCCGCCGCATCGCGGTGCTTGGCCGCGGTTTCGGTGGTTATCTGGCGATGCGCGCCCTGCAGCTGGAGCCGTGGTTTTTTCGCTGTGGCGTGGCCATCGATGCGCCGACGGATCTGCGCCCCTGGCTTTGGCCGCTGAAACCCGACGACCCCGCGGCCGAGCTCCCGCCCGATCCGGCGCTCCCACGGAAGTGGTTCGAAGAAGACCGCACCGACTGGAAAAGACTCGCGGTGACGACGAACGTGGAGGCGTTGACGAACCCGCTCTATCTCCTCGTCGAGCCGACGCGCAATCGGGAGGTCGACATCGCCACCGCCGGGCTGCGGTCGAAACTGAAATCTCTCGGGCGCGCGCCCGACTACCTCGCCCTCGATCCCGGATTCTTCCTCGCGCGGCCCAGGGCGCGCGCGAGCACCTACCGCAAGATCGAGGAATTCTTCAACCTGCGGCTTTACGACTACGACGTGAAGATCGGCCCGGCCCAGGAGGTAAAATGAACGGCCGCCCATTCATGACGCGTTTCGCCGAGTGCCTCGCCTTCGTTGCCATGCTCGCCCCGGCTCCGCGTCTCGCGTCGGCCGCCGAGCCCGAGACGATCCAGTTGCCGCCGATGATCGTCGAGACGACCTCCG
>Ga0075163_10003206_pt1 | contig 22039 bp, 17 predicted proteins | sample JI1023141ADNA_FD_71478 | JGI IMG/M metagenome (GOLD analysis project Ga0075163, IMG submission 71478) | Wastewater effluent complex algal communities from Wisconsin, to seasonally profile nutrient transformation and Carbon sequestration -... | ecosystem: Engineered > WWTP > Effluent > Algae... | reverse complement strand
GGCAAGGTCGAGTTTCAGGTCAAGGGCGTGGCAGCGCAGGCGCTGACCGGCGAGGTGATCGCCGTAAACCCGACCGTGGACTCGCGCACGCGAACCATCCGGCTGCGCGTGCGCATCCCCAACCCCGACGGAACGCTCAAGGGCGGCATGTACGCCACCGGCTACGTCACGATCGGCGGCGAGCGGCAGGGCGTGGGCGTGCCGACGCAGGCGCTGCGCCAGGAGGCCAACCTCGACGGCGATGCCGGCGAAGGCGGCGAGGAAGCGCTGGATAAGCAGAGCGTGGTCTGGCTGGTCAAGGACAACAAGGTCGACAAGCTGGCCGTCACGACCGGACTCTCGGACGGCGATATTGTTGAAGTGCTGAAGGGTGTGAATCCCGGCGATCAGGTGGTCGTGAGCTCGCCGAGTGGGCTTCGTCCGGGGCAGCCGGTCGCGGTCCAGGAAGCGCAAGCGCAAGTGGTGAACCCGAAGTAGTCAATCTGAACTGCCGAAACCCCGAAGCCGGGAGGATTTTCCGTGCTGTTATCTGATCTATCAATTCGCCGCCCCGTCTTCATCACCATGGTGATGCTCGGGTTCGTCGTCATCGGGCTCTTTGCCCTGCGGCGGCTGAGCGTCGATGAGTTTCCCAACGTCGATCTGCCGGTCGTGACCGTGACCACGACCTGGCCAGGCGCCGGCCCCGAGTCGGTCGAGACCGACATCAGCAAGAAGATCGAGGAGGCGCTGAACACGGTTCCCGGCGTCAAGCAGATCTCCTCGCAGTCGCTCGAAGGCGTGTCGAGCGTCGTGGTGCTCTTTCAGCTGAGCGTGAAGATCAACGATGCCGCGAACGACGTGCGCGAGAAGCTGTCGCGCATCAAGGCGGATCTGCCATCGGATACCAAGGATCCGCTGATCGAGCGTCTGGATCCCGGCGATCGGCCGATTCTGTCGCTGGCGCTCTCGTCGGACAGCATGTCGATCCGGGATCTGACCGAGCTGGCGGACGACGATGTCAGAAAGAAGCTGGAGAACGTGCAGGGCGTCGGCAAGGTGACGCTGGTCGGCGGAACCAAGCGCCAGATCGACGTGCTCCTGGATCCGTCGCGACTGGATGCGCGCGGACTGCTGCCGACCGACATCATCAATGCGCTCAAGCAGGCCAACATCGATCTGCCGGCCGGTCGCATCGAGCGCGGCTCGCAAGAGACGCTGCTGCGCGTTGCCGGTCGCGTGCACGACGTTCGCCAGTTCTCGCATCTGCCGCTGCGGGTGGCCGGTGGCTCGGTGCTGGAGCTGGGCGAGGTCGCCACGATCCGCGACGCCACCGAAGAGAAGCGCAGCGTCTCGCTGGTTGCCAGCGGCGTCATCAACGCGCAGAACCCGACGATGGCTGCCCCCGGCAAGGACAAGGACGACGGGCTCCACGTCGAGCAGACCGTTGCCCTGGAGATCCGCAAGCAGTCGGGCCAGAACACCGTCGATGTCGCCGACGCCGTCACCAATCGTCTGGACGAGATCCGCGCCACGCTGCCGCCGGGCGCCAAGCTCGACATCGTCATCAACAACTCTGTGTTCATCCGCGCCAGCATCAAGCAGGTCGAAGAGGATCTGGTGCTCGGCGCCATCCTGACGGTGGCCATCGTCTTTCTGTTCCTCCAGAGCTGGCGCTCGACGGTGATCACCGGCCTGACGCTGCCGATCTCGGTCATCGGCGCCTTTTCGGCGGTCTGGGCGGCGGGCTTTACGCTGAACCAGCTGACGCTGATGGCGCTGACGCTGGCGATCGGACTGCTCATCGACGACGCGATCGTCGTCCGTGAAAACATCGTTCGCCACGCCGAGATGGGCAAGGACCATGTGCGCGCCGCTCGCGAAGGCACCAGCGAGATTGGCCTGGCGGTTCTGGCCACGACGCTCAGCATCATCGCAGTGTTCGTGCCCGTCGCGTTCATGGGCGGCATCGTCGGCCGCTTCTTCTACCAGTTCGGCATCACGATCTCGGTCGCCGTGCTCCTGTCGCTGTTCGTCTCGTTCACGCTCGACCCGATGATGTCGTCGGTGCTCCCCGAGCCGCACCAGACCGGCAAGAAGAACATCCTCATGCGGGGGATCGCGGGCTTCAACCGCGGCTTTGACGCCATTGCCCGCGGCTACCGCCACGTCATCGCCTGGGCGCTTCGCCACCGGCTCGCGACCATGGGGCTCACCGTGCTGGTGTTCGGTGGCACCATGGCGCTGGGACCGCTCATCGGCTTCGCCTTCATGCCCGACGTCGACCGCGGCGAGTTCATCGTCGTCTTCCGCACCCCGGTCGGCAGCTCGCTCAGCTACACCGAGGGCAAGGCCAACGATCTGCTGCGCGCCATCCACCAGGATCCCGCGATCGCCTACACCTACACCACCATCGGCGCCGGCGCGACTGGCACCGTCACCGACGGTCAGGTGTACATCAAGCTCAAGCCGCGCAAGGAGCGCAGCCGCTCGATCTTCCAGATCCGCCCCGATGTGCGCGAGCGGGTGAATCGCATCGTCGACATCGTGCCGGCCGTCGTCGACGCCGGCGGCATCGGCGGCCCGCAGTCGCCGCTGCAGATCAGCGTCAAGGGGCCCAACCTCAAGAAGCTCGACGAGATCGCCAAGCAGGTTCTGGGCATTGTCTCGGGAACGCGCGGCGCCGCCGACGTGCAGATCAGCCAGGAAAACACCAAGCCCGAGCTGCGGCTGCACATCGATCGCCAGCGCGCCGCCGACCTGGGGGTCAATGTCGCCGAGGTTGCGACGACGCTGCGCGCCCTGGTGGCCGGCGAGGTGGCCGGCAACTTCGAGGATCGCAACGCGCGGACCTACGACATTCGCGTCCGCCTGCCCAGCTCGGGGCGCGACTCGCAAAAGGACATCGCGCGGCTGTTCGTGCCCGGCGCGCCCAAGCCCGACGGCACGCGCACGCTGGTCGCGGTCGATCAGATCGCCAGCCTGAAGCAGGGCGTGGGTCCGTCGAAGATCAACCGCATCGATCTGTCGCGCGAGGTGCGCATCACCGGCGGCGTCGAAGCGCGCGCGCTCGGCGACGTCAGCGGCGACATCAAGAAAGAGGTCGACAAGCTGGAGCTGCCCGAGGGCTACGTCGTCGATATGGGCGGTCAGACCAAGGACCTCAAAGAGACCCTCGGCTACGTGCTCGAAACCCTGATCCTGGCGATCGTGTTCATCTATCTGGTGCTCGCGTCGCAGTTCGAGAGCTTCCTGCAGCCGCTGGCGATCATGCTGTCGCTGCCGCTGTCGATGATCGGCGTCTTTCTGGCCATGCTGGCGACGCGCAGCAGCATGAACATGATGTCCATGATCGGCGTCATCATGCTCATGGGCCTTGTGACCAAGAACGCCATCCTCTTGATCGACAACGCAAACCAGCGTCGCGAAGAGGGCATGGGTCGCGAAGATGCGCTAATCACCGCCGGCGAGATCCGGCTGCGTCCCATCGTCATGACCACCCTGGCCATGATCTTCGGCATGCTGCCGCTCGGTCTGGCGCTCGGCGAAGGCTCCGAGTTCCGCTCGCCGATGGCGCGCGCGGTCATCGGCGGCCTCATCAGCTCGACGCTGCTCACCCTGGTCGTGGTGCCGGTGGTCTACACCTACCTCGACGGCCTGGGCCGCTTCATGACCAGGCTCTTCGTGGGCAAGCCGCACGACGCCCACCCGGCCGCCGCAGCGCATCCTGCCAGCGCTGCGCCCGTGACTCACGAAGCGGCCGCCGGCCTCTCGACGCCGACCCTGCTGCCGCCGCCCGCGCCGCCGGCCGACACCGAGGCCACCATTCCCCCGATGGAGCAGCCGCCGCTGTCACACAGCCACAGCGACGCCGCCGCCGAACCCCGACACTAGCTCCCGCTACTTCACGTCAATGCGCATCTTGAACCGGCCGCCGCCCTGCTTGGCGCGCACCAGCAGCGTGTAGCTGCCTGCGGTCGCGGGCCGGGCGAGCTCGAACTGCATCGCGTGCGGCATCTCCTTGCCCGGCTGAAAGCTCAGCCCCGTGCTCAGCTCCCAGATGAAGCTGTCGCGCCCCAGCAGCGTGTTCGGCGGCATGCTGGCGTCCACCTGAAGAAAGATGAGCGAGAAGTTGGTGACGGTGTCACCGAGGGCGTAGGTGCCATCGATGTCGCCGTTCGACTCCAGCTTGAAGGTGCCAAAGCCGTTGGAGATGGTGTTGTAGTCGATCTCGGCGATGTCCGTGACCTTGATGGTCAGGTGATCGATCGCTGTGCTGCCGCTGTAGGCCGTGAGCACCGCGCTGCCGGCGCTGACGCCGGTCAGGGTGTATGCGGCGCCGCCGATGTCCTTCACGTCCAGCACGCTCGGCTCGTCGCTGCGCAGCAGCAGCGGCGCGCGATCGCGGTTCGCCAGAGCGCGCACATCCACCAGCCCGCCAACGGCCAGCTGCTTCTTGAGATCGCAGCCGCCCAGATCCGCCAGCAGTCCGCCGCAGCTGCTGGCGTTGAACGACGCCTTTCCCAGGTCGCCGTCGGCGGAGGAAGTACCGATGCCGCAGCCGACTTCGCAGACGGCCGCGACGCCAAGGGCAAGCAGCGCCCAGGACACCAAAAGGGGCTTGTGGTTCGCCATGCCCCATCCTAGCAGCGCGTCGCAAAAGTGGCTGCGGGATCCCAATCGCCGCGTTGCGTCTGTGCTCCGGTGCTCTCGGCCCCAAGGCCGCTCCGCTCCGGTGCTCGCCGCGCCTTGCGCTTGGGCCCCTCGCTCACTTTTGCAACACGCCCCTGAGCGCCTGCGAAGTCGAGCGCAGCCCCACAAAATGCGGTCTCCCCCGAAACCAGAGCCACTGCTGGGAATTGAACCCAGGACCTACGGTTTACGAAACCGTTGCTCTACCCCTGAGCTACAGTGGCAAGGACTGCGGCAGTCTATTCGGACTGTCCCCCCCGAAGCAAGATCCAACAAGATCCAGGATCCAAAAAGCTAACCGTTTTTGTCCGCAATGGGCGGGTAGCCGACCAGCGCCCAGATCTCCGCAGCCGACTGCCCGGCCTCACGCAGCGAGCGCAGGGTCGGGGCGCCGCGCCGCTTGGCCAGGCGGCTGCCGTCGGGGGCGCTCAGCAGCCGATGGTGCGCATACTCGGGCGTGCGCAAGCCAAACAGCGCCTGGAGCAGGCGGTGGATGTGGGTGGCCTGGAACAGGTCCTCGCCGCGCGTCACCAGCGTGACCCCCTGTAGGTGATCGTCGATGGTCACCGCCAGGTGGTAGCTGGTCCGCACCTCTTTGCGACCCAGCACCACGTCGCCCAAGAGCTCGGGCCGCGCTGCGATCGGGCCGCGCCCGCGCTCGCTGAACGCCAGCTCGGGGCCGCCCGCGGCTCGCACCTGCTCCAGCGCCCGTCCGACATCCAGGCGCAGCGCGTAGCTCTGACCCGCCGCGATGCGCTGGGCGCGCTCGGCCGGCGAGCGGCTGCGACAGGTGCCGGGGTAGCGGGGACCCGCTGCGAGCGGGCCAGCTGCATCCGGTCCGGGCAGGTCGTGCGGAGCGCCGCCGGCCTGGGCAATCTCGGCCGCGATCTCGGCGCGCGTGCAGAAGCACGGATAGAGCAGCCCGCGCCCGCTCAGCTCGTCCAGGTGCGCCGCATAGAGCGCCAGGTGCTCGCTTTGCCGGCGCACCTCCCCGTCCCACCGCAGCCCGAGGAAGCGCAGATCGTCGATCAGCGCGGTCTCAAGCTCCGGGCGGCAGCGGGTGGTGTCGATGTCTTCGATTCGCAGCAGGAAGCGCCCGCCCGCCGCCTGCGCAGCGTCATGGCCGTGCCGCGCCGAAAAGGCGTGGCCCAGGTGCAGATGGCCCGTAGGTGAGGGAGCGAAGCGGGTGACGAGCACAGGCGGAAATTTGGACTAAGTCCAAAGATTTACTCTTTGGCTTTTTCCTCGGCCAGCTCCTCGCTGGTCTTGGGCTTCAGGCGATCGCGCCCGCTGACCCGACGCACCACCGCGCCGACCAGCGTGCCGCCGATGCCGCCGGTGATCAGCGACAGGAACAGCGAGTCGAGCGCCGGCGCCACCAGCCGGTTGGCGGTGGCGTTCTCCGAGAAGTGCCAGGCGAAGATCAGCGTCGTCGCCGAGGCCATGATGAGGTGGGGCTTGTTCTTGGCGTCGCCGATGCGCGTCTCGACGAAGATCATGGCCAGCACCACCAGGATGCCGATGATCAGGAACCACGTCGGGTTCAGGCTCTGCGGGTGCACAGCGACGTGCAGCCCGCTCTGGAGCATCTCGTCGACCTGCTCGGTGGCGATGGTCAGCTCGTGGCCGCGCACGCTGCTCGGCAGGCGGTGCTCCAGCTGGTTGTGCTGCTGCGTCCAGCTGGTGCTGCCGCGGCGGGTGCGCATCTGGTTTACGCGCACCTCGAACGTGCCGCTGACCTCGGCGTTCTGGCTGTTGTCGCCGGTGACCACGACCGAGTAGTCGACCTTGCGCTCGCTGCCGGCCTCGGGGCGCAGGCTGCCGCTGATGGTGACGTCGTAGGGGCCGCTGGCGCCTTCGTTGATCGCCACCTTCTGCGACTTGGTGGGCTCGGTGAGCGCGGTCTCGGCCAGCACCTTGCGCGGCACCGCCTTGCGAATGGTGGGGTAGCCAACAGCTGCGGCCCAGACCACGACCAGGATTGCGAACAGCGTGCGGCCATTCTTGCTGTCGATGAGGTCGTAGGCGGGCCCGGCCGTGCCGTAGATCGCCGCCGCCACCAGACCACCGGCGAGCACGATGCCGATCATGCCCTCGCGCAGGTAGTCGAGCTTGTACCCGACCACACCGACGCCCAGCACAACGATCAGGATGACCTGGCTCAGCCAGCTCTCCCAGTGGTCATCCATGAACTGCTTGAACTTGGTCGGCGGTGGCCCCTTCTTAGCCGCCTCCTGACCCTTGCCCGGCTTGTCACCGTCGCGCAGCTGCTGCCGTCGCGTCGGTTTGTAGCCGTCTACCTCTGGTGAATCGCCGCCCTGCTCGCTGCCTGCGGCCTGTGACTCGGTGTCGCCGTCGGTCGCCGAGTCGGCGTCGTCGTCGCTGTCCCGACCTTGGGACCCCTGATTGGACTTCTTATTACTTTGCTTGTCTGGACGGCCCACGAAAGCCTCTCTTGCACAAAAAGCGCAGTGAAAATATCGTGCTCGCCCGCCCCATGCAAGAATAGCGATCACGGAGGCGTGGTCGGGGCGCCACGCCGGCTCCACTTAACCTAGGTTAGCGACGATGTCAGCATCTCTTAGGCATCTTCCGCGACGGCTGCTCCCTATCGCTGTCGCGCTCGGTGCTCTCTTTTACGCGATCCACGGCGCCGACCTGAGCAAGGTCCAGGTGGCGCTACAGCGAGCGCCGCTCGGCGTCCTTCTGTTGGTCTCGGCGGCCATGGCCCTGCTCAACTGCGGCGCCGACACGCTGGCCATGTACCACGTGTTTCGCGGCTTTGGCCTGCGGCTCAAGTTCGTGGACCTTTACACGATTCGCGCCGCCACCTACACGCTGGCCGTGATCAACTATCACGCCGGGCAGCTGGGCATCATCGGCTTCCTGCATCGCACCTCGAAGGTGCCGCTGTCGCGGGCCAGCGCCTACATCCTGTTCATCGTCGGCATCTGGGTCGGGCTGCTGATGATCTTCGCGTCGGGCGGAGCCCTGTTCGGCGGGCCCAAGGGGCAGGCGATGCTGCCGGTGCTGGGCCTTTTTGCCATCGGCGTGGGGATCTACTGGGCGATGCTGCGCTGGCCGCCGCGGATCCTGCTGTCGCCGCCGCCGCTGCACGTGCCGGGAAGTCCGCCGCTGCCCTTGTCGGCGCGGCTCTGGCGACGAGCGCTGCGGATCGTCGGCAAGCTGTGGGAGCCGCTGCACGAGGTCGGTGTGGCCGGCCACCTGCGCGCGCTGGTCGTGCGGCTGCCGCACCTGGCCGTGCTGCTGATCTGGCACTTCATCGCCCTGCGCTGCTTCCGCATCGAGGTCCCGTTTCACGTCGCCATGCTCTATCTGCCCGTGGTCTTTGCCGTTGCGGCGCTGCCGATCAGCGTCCAGGGTCTGGGCACGGCGCAGGTGGTGGCGCGCTACTACTTCAGCGAGTTTGCCGTCCCGGGCGCCGGCGGCGGCGACGAGGCGGTGCTGGCCTACAGCCTGTCGATGACGGCGATCTCGACGGCCAGCAACCTGCTGATGGGCCTCCTGTTTCTGCGACGGGCGACGCGGCTTGGCCTGGCCGAGGCCACCGAGCAGGCGGCGCGCATCGAGGCCCAGGAGCAGGCCGCAGAGCAGGCTGTCGACGACAGCGAGTCGGCCGATCCGTCGGGATCGGACCCGTCGGGCTCGGCTCCGCCGGCGGCAGCCGGCAGCGAAGGCAGTCAGGGCAGCAAAGGCGGTGCGAGTAGCACAGGCGCCCTTTCGCAGCACCTCGGCGAAGGGGAGTCGCTGGCCCCCGAGCCGCGGCGCCTGGCGACGTTTTAAGCTCCCGATTTCACAGCGATTTCCGCTGTTTTCCCGTCGCTGCCGAGCCCATCCGGACGGCTGCTCGCGCCCACCAAACCGGCGCACTCCGACCGGAGGTGATATACACGAATTCGCAAACTCGGCTTATCCTTCTCAGAACAGACAATGCTTCCCGCACTGACACTGATGGCGTTGGCCTCGCTTCCCTTGATGTTGGCGAGCCCCGACACCCCCGGGGAACAAGGCGGCGGCTCGGGCCGGACGGCGTCTCCGCCGGTCATCCTGGTCAAGAGCGCCGGGGTGCGAGCCGTGCAAGAGGTCGCCGACGCGTTCAGCGACGGCTGCCGCGTGCATGTGCAGCAGATGTATGTTGGAGATAGTCCAACGGAGATTGCGCACTCGCGCGAGATCGTCCAGTCGGCGCGCGGCGTGCTCGTCGCCGTGGGCCAGCCGGCGGTGGAGCTGCTGGTCGGCGTGCGCGCCCATGTCGTCTACGCGCTGGCGCCGGATCCGCCGCTGGGCAACATCGGGGTCAACAACACCGCGATGCCGTATCAGGTCTTTCGCGCCCTGCTTCAGGTGCGACCCAAGGCCAAGCGCATCGCTGTCGTCTCAAGTGAGCGCGGCGCCCACCGCCTGACCCTGGCGCGGCAGGCCGCGCGCAGCCTGGGCATCGAGCTCATCGAGCTGCCGGCCCCCGACAGCGCCGCGGCGATCCGGGCTCTGCGCGCCCTGTTCGTGCCGCTGGCCGAGGAGTCGGATGGGGTCGCGATCCCGTCGCCGGTCGATGCACTGTGGCTGGGCGCCGATCCGCAGCTCATCGACATGCAGGTGCTCCAGTTCGTCCTGCAGATGCAGATTCAGTGGCAGGTCCCGGTCGTCGCGTCGACTCGGCAGCAGGTGCACTTCGGCGCCCTGCTGGCGGTGGACTGGCCGCTGGAGGCCGTGGGGCGCCATCTCGCCTGGCAGGTGAACCAGCTGCTCGAAGATCCCGAGCGCGTCGAGCTGGTCGCGCGCGACCATCCGGGCGGTCCTCCGGATGTGGTGTTGAACGCGCAGGCGGCCCGTCGACTGGGCATCAATGTCGAGGCGCTGCGGCACGCGACAGGTTGGAAGGTCATCGAGCGATGAGCGCTGAGGAGCGAGATGCCACGGCGGCAGCAGCGCCGCCGGTCGAGGCATCTGCCGATTCAGCGGGCGACTCAGCGGGTAGCCCAGATGTCGCTCCTGCCGTCGCCCAGGCGGTCGCTCCAGCCTCTTCGGAAGAGTCGCCCGGCGAGTCCACGGTCGAGACGCCGGCAGCTGCTCCGGCGGCGCCTCACCTGGATCCCGACACCACCGCCGAGAACCTCGCGCCGGTGCCCAGCGTTGACGCCCTGCCGCCGGTCCCAGCGCGGGAGGCGCCGGCGCAGCCGGTCACGATTCCCACGATCAAAGCGGCGCAGTCGGTGTTCAGCGCGCTCAGCGGCGATGGCTCGGGCAAGAGCTCAAGCTCGGGAAACAACAATCCCTTCAAGTCGCTGAACAGCGACTCGCTGTCGCTGCGCGAGACGCTGCCGCTGGCGCAGCCGCAGGGCCTCATCGGCACCGGGCAGAGCGAGCACGGCTACGCCAACGACCAGACCGCCGAGATGCCGCTGGCCCCGTTCCTGATGGCCAACGCCTCTCTGGATCAGAGCGGCGAGGTCAGCGGCTGGGGCAGCCTGCTCATGCGGCAGCGCTCCAGCTTCTTCCGCCAGGTCTTTTTGTGGCTGCTGGCCATCTCGCTGCTCATGTCCATCGGCTCGGGCGCGATCTACTACAGCCGCCAGCTCGCCTTCATCGAAGAGGACCGCCAGCAGCGCGCCGACCTTTATCTGGGCTATCTGGCGACGCAGTCGGACCTGGGCGCGTTCGCCGGGGACAAGGTGCTGCTGGAGCCGCCGGTGCGGCGCATGACCGACCTCAAGGACGTGGTCTTTGTCGCGGTCTACGACAGCAACGGCAAAGAGCTCATCAAGTCGGCGGGCCGCAGCGGTCAGCCGCCTCCCGACGCACCGCCGGGGCTGCTCAATGATCTGTTGCGCTCGGCTCGCCGCGACGCGGAGCTGGCGCAGAAAACCAAGAGCGACCTCTTCGGGCAGAGCTTCGCCAAGCACAACCGCTCGCTCATCAACGAGCGCTGGAACTGCCTGGACCTGTACACGCCGATCGTCATCAGCGATCGCGGCGGACCGGGGGTCGACGCCTACGTCTACCCGAGCGATCGCCTGACCCACGATCGCGTCGTGGGCGTGGCGCGCGTTGGCCTGTCGCTGGCAACCGCCAACGAGCGGCTGGGCGAGGTGGTTCGCTGGGGTGTTGGACTGGGTCTTCTGCTGCTGGCGCTCGGCGCCACTGCGGCCTACTTCATCGCCGGGCGCATCAGCGTGCCGATCCTGGAGCTGGTGCGCGGGGCCGACGAGATCCGCAATGGCAACCTGCATCCGCGCATCAACGTGCATCGCACCGACGAGCTGGGCATGCTCGCCGAGTCGTTTTTGCGCATGGCCGAGCGGCTGCGCGAGACCATGTCGGCGCTGTCGCGCCTGAACCGCGACCTGGAGAGCGAGGTCAAGCGCCGCACGCGCCAGATCCGGCTCGCCTACGCGTTCACGTCGGTCTTGAACTCGCCGATCGATCGCAGCGACGAGATCATGGATGCCGCGGATCTGACGGTCATGCTGGATCAGGCGCTGGCGGCGCTGGTCGAAGCGACCGGCACCAAGGGCGGCGGCGTCTTTTTGACCGACGAGAGCAGCAGCGATGGCGAGCTCTTGGTGCGGGCGGCCTATGGCGTCTCGACCCACACGCTGGGACCGACGCCGGTGCTCAAGGACGTGCTGGAGCAGCGCCCCAAGACCGCGGAGGGCGGCGTGGCGCCGCTGCACGAAGCCGTGCAGGTGGTGGGGCGGCGGCTGCTGGTGCCGCTGGTCTTCCGCAACCATCCGCTGGGGCTGCTGATTTTGGTCTTGTCGTCGGACGAAGCGCCCGAGCAGACGCTGCTTGAGTTTGTGCGCCAGGCCTCGGCGCAGCTGGCCATCGCGGTCAGCAATGCCCGCGCCTACGCCCGCCTGTCGCAGCTGGCCATCGAGCTCAAGCAGCGCACCGAGACCCTGGCGGCGCAGCGCGATCAGGTCAAGGCGCAGCGCGATCAGCTGGAGCAGCAGCGCAACCAGCTCGAAGAGCAGCGCAACCAGCTGGCCGGCCAGAGCATCCAGCTGCGCATCCAGCGCAACCAGCTGCGCGAGGTCAACCGCCTGAAGTCGGAGTTTCTGGCCAACGTCTCGCACGAGCTGCGCACGCCGCTCAACGCGATCATGGGCTACTCCGAGCTCATCCACGACGAGATCTACGGCCCCATCACCGTCGATGCTCACGAGGCTGTGGCCGGCGTTCTGGCCTCCTCGTCGAACCTCTTGCGGCTCATCAATCAGATCCTCGATCTGTCGCGCATCGAGGCCGGCAAGATGGAGGTCTATTTCGAGGAGATCGACGTCTCTGCCGTGTGCGGTGCGGTCATTCGCGAGGCCGAGGCCATGGGGCGCGATCGACCCTATCGCGTGCAGCTGGACTGCCCCGACGAGCTGCGCATCCAGACCGACGCCGTGAAGCTGCAACAGATCCTGACCAACCTGATCGCCAACGCGATCAAGTTCACCGCCCAGGGCACGGTCACGGTCGAAGTGCACGAGGCCGACGGCGGCGACGTGCTGATCTCGGTGCGCGACACCGGCATCGGCATCCGTCCCGAGCACCTGGAGCTCATCTTCGAAGAGTTCCGCCAGGTCGACGGCAGCTCGACGCGTCGCTTCGGCGGCACCGGCCTCGGGCTGGCGATCGCGCGCCGGCTGGCCGAGATGCTGGGCGCCAGCATCTCTGTGGAGAGCACGTTCGGGCTGGGCAGCTCGTTTACCGTGCGGCTGCCGCGCATTCCGCCGCCGCGCCCCGCTGCGCGCTCGCGCTCGCGTGAAAATGACAGCAATCCGCTGATTGGCGGCGCCTCGGATCCAGACCTGCCGCGACTCGCTCTTCAGAGCTCATTTATGGGGCAGACCCTCCAGATGGAGCCGCCTCAAGACCAAGGCGATGGGACTCGCCGAAACCGGATTCCGTGAGTGAATCAGTGAACAACGACAGCGATAGTCCGAAAAACCATACCGTGCTTCTGGTCGACGACGATGTCCACAACCAGCGCATCTTCGACACGGTGCTGCGACACTCCGGATTCAAGGTGCGGATGGCGGCGACCGGCGACGAGGCGCTCCGCGAGGCGCGAGCGCACCTGCCAGACCTCATCCTGATGGATCTGTCGATCCCGGTGATCGATGGCTGGGAGTGCACGCGGCAGCTCAAGGCCGACGAAGCGACCCGCCACATCATCATCCTGGCGCTGACCGCGCACGCGATGCGCGGCGATCAGGAGCGCGCGATTGCCGCCGGCTGCGACGGCTATCTGGCCAAGCCCATCTCGCCGAAAAAGCTCGTCGAGGAAGTGAAGACCCGCCTCAAACTGAGCTGAGCGCGAGCTCTTCGGCGCCGAGCCCAGCCGCGCTGGCGATCGCGGCCTGGATCGCCGCGGGCAGCGGCAGGTAGGACGCCGTCGCGGTCAGCACAGGCGAAGCATAAAACAGGTAGTTGAGCAGCGCTGGCGTGGTCCCGAAGCGGGCCGTGTACGGACCGGGCTTCAGCGCAAAGGCCTCCGCATCGACGTCGAGCAGCCCCATGTCCAGGTGCTCGACCCCGTGCGCTTGCAGCAGATCGACCGTGCGCTGGAAGCGCTTGAGCAGCATGGGCTCAAAGACGCCGGGCTGCGGCAGCTCGCGAATCACCGCCATGCCCGGCGGGCAGTCGCTGGCGCGGGTCGAGAGCTCCATCGCGACCTCCTGCACGCACGCCAGCCTACCCAGCGTCGAGCACGAGACGCGCAGGTAGCGCTCGCGCAGCGTGTCCGCCTCCAGCCACATGCTGCTGTCGTCAGAGACCGTCGACTGCCCCTCGCGCAGCTCCAGGATCGAGGGCTCGCGGCCCAGGCACAGCAGATAGATGAAAGAGCACAGATCGTCCTCGCCGCCCGGCATCACATAGGCGGGAACGCGCAGGGCCGTCGACAGGCGCTGCGCCAGCGTCAGGACCTCGGCGCTCGACAGGCCGTCCTCGATGTTGGCGCGCGGATCCGCCTCGCCCCACTGCCGGGTCGGGTAGAGCCGGGCGGTCAGCTCGTCAAGGATCTCCTTCTGCGCTGCCTTGCGGCTCCCGCAGCCATCTTCTCGGCCGCACTCGGAGCGGCAAGTGTTGCATCCCACGGATCCTCCTACTTTTTCTTGTGCGCCGCGGCCTGGCGGGCGCGCAGCTGCTCGGCGTAGTCAGGCTTGTCGACCTGGGGCACGCGGCTGAGGGTCAGGGCCCCCGCGGGGATGTCGCGGGTCACGGTGGTGCCAGCGGCGATGATGGCGCCGCGCCCCACGCGAACCGGCGCCACCAGCTGCGTGTCCGAGCCGATGAAGACGCCGTCCTCGATGACGGTCTTGTGCTTGGCCACGCCATCGTAGTTGCAGGTGATGGTGCCGCAGCCGACGTTCACACCGGACCCGATCTCGGCGTCGCCCAGGTAGGCCAGGTGGTTGGCCTTGCTGCCGGCGCCGACGTGGGTCTTTTTGAGCTCGACGAAGTTGCCGATGTGGACGCCGCGCTCCAGCGTGCTGCCGGGGCGCAGGTGCGAAAAGGGTCCCATCTGCGCCGCGGGGCCGATCTGGCTGTCGGTGGCGATGGTGTAGGGCTTGAGGTGGCTGTCCTCGGCGACCGTGACGTCGGTGAGCACGCAGCCTGTCTCGATGACGCAGCGCTCGCCGACGCTGACCCGGCCGCGCAGGACCACGCCGGGGCCCAGCTCGCAGTCGCCGCCCAGCGTGACCTCGTCGTCGATAAAGGTCGTGGCAGGGTCGCGCAGGGTGACGCCGCGGCGCATGTGCGCTTCGTTTATGCGCCGGCGCAGGATCGACTCGGCCTGGGCCAGGTCCACGCGATCGTTGACGCCCAGCGTCTCTTCCGGCGGCGCCAGCTCAGCGGCGATGCTGGCCTTTTCGGCAACTGCTTCGGCGACGAGATCGGTCAGGTAGAACTCGCGCTGGGCATTGCTGGCGCCGACGCGTCCCAGCGCTCGTCGCAGAAATGCGCTGTCGACCGCGTACATGCCGGCGTTGATCTCGCTTATCTGTTTTTCTTCCGGCGAGCAGTCGCGATCTTCGATGATGCGCAGCGGCGCTCCACTGCCATCGCGCAGCAGGCGTCCGTAGCCGCTCGGGTCGGTCAGCCGCGTGCTCAGCATCGCCAGCGCCCGTCCTTGGGAAGCCGCGATGAGCTTGCGCAGCCGCGCCTCGGTCAGAAGCGGCGTATCGCCATAAAGAATGAGCACGGTGCCGCTGTCCTCGGGCAGCAGCGGCATCGCGGTGCGCACGGCATCGGCGGTGCCGCGCTGCTCGGTCTGAATCGCGATCTGCAGGTCGGGCGGGCTCATGCCGCGCGACTTCAGCGTCTCGGCGACGGCATCGGCCTGATGACCGAGCACCAAGATGGTGCGCCGAACACCGACCGGAGCGAGCAGTCCGAGCGTGTATTCAAGCATCGGCCGTCCGCACAGCCGGTGCAGGACCTTGACGTGGCGGGAGCGCATGCGCGTCCCCAGACCAGCCGCCAAAACAATGGCATCAATGGGCGCAGAGCCCGGTCCAGAGTGTGGTGGGACCATAAGGTGGAATATAGCTTTGAGTTCGGAGGGAAGCGAGGCTGAAGTCGGGGAGGCGAGATACTTCCCAGATGCAACTGCGGCGATTACTGGTTTGCGGGAGCTTTGGACTCAATCCAATTGATGACGTCCTGGAGCTTGATCTGGATTGCGGCCAGATCCTGCGCCTTGATGTGATCGCGCATCTCGTAGAGCTTGATCACGGCCCACGGCGGCAGCGGGTCGGTGGGCACGCGGATCGGCTGGACGCCGGCAGAGCCCGTGGTGCCCGTGCCCGAGGAGACCGGCACCTGCACCGTGGTGTCGGGGGCAACGGCCGGCTCGGTGGATGCCGGGGCGCCCACGCGGCCCAGCGCTTCGAGAAGCTGGCCGAGGAGCGGCGTGTTCTGGAATCCGACGTCGTCCGCGGTTGCATTCAGATCCGAGCGCACCTGACGGAACAGGCTCGCAGCGGCCTTCGCCTCCTTGGCCGGCACCCGGGTCGGGGCCTGCTGGATGACGGAGATGGCCAGCCGCAGCTGCTTGTCGCGCGAGACCTTGCTGGCGCGCATGGCGCTGCTGGCGAAGTCCTTGAAGCTCTCCATGAAGGTTCGGTAGGCTCCCTCTTCGCAGAGGTCGATGCGCGGTCCGAACAGCGCCCGCACTTCCAGATCGGCCGCGCCCTGGGTGGTCGCCTTGTTTTCGAGACTGCGCACGCGCGCAAAGCCGGCACTGTGCGTGGCATAGCAGTTTTGCGATTGAGCATAAACTGGGGCCGCAGACGCGACCGCAACCAGGCCAGCGAGGCCGCTGACCATACCTAGATAGGGGAGCTTAGCAATCTTCATGAGAAGATTTATAAACTGAAAGCTCTTTAAGCGCTACCGTGGCTCAGCGTCCCTCTCAAATTAGATCGGATTATCCGGGCTCAAATCGGCCTGCGCTCGCGGGTTTGACTGGGCTTTTGGGCGTAAACATGCGACTTGGCCCCCGAGTCCTGGTGGGATTTTTGGCCACCGTGCTCGCCATGTCGCTCCTGGCCCTACTGACGACGGCCGGGGCCCTGGCGACCGGAGCCGGCTCTGCGGGAACGGCGGGCCGGCTGGCGCTGGCTGCGGTCTGCCTGGCGCAGGTCGCAGCCTGCGTGGGACTGCTGATCCTGGCGACGTTTTCGGTGGTGCGGCCGCTGGGCGAGATCGAGCGCAGCGCGATGCTCCTCGCGCGCGGAGAGCTCCAGCGGCCGGTGGTGGTGAGCGCGACGGCGATGTCCGAGCTGCGCGAGCTTCAGCTGGCCTGGGAGGAGATGCGGCGGGCGCTCGTGACCAAGCTGCGCTCAAGCACCGAGCTCAACTTGCAGCTTGAATCCGAGGTCGCGCGCCGGAGCGCCGAGCTCTCGCGCCGCAACACCGAGCTCTCCGAGGCGCTGGAGCGGCTGCGCACGACCCGCGACGAGCTTGTGCGCACCGAGAAGCTGGCCGCAGTGGGCCGGATCGCCGCGAGCGTGACCAGCGCGATCAGCGAGCCGATCGGCAACCTGGCCGCGCTGCCGGCGCCGCTGCTGCAAAAATTTTCCCGGATCAGCGAAGAGATTGAGCGCAGCGAGCAGCGCATGGTTCAAGGCGAAGCTGCGACCGAGCTGGCCGAAATGGATGGCATGCTGGAAGCTCTGCTGGGCAGCGCCATGCGGGTTCGCGACATCGTGCGCGCCATGCGGGTCTACGCGCGGCCGCAGGAGCCTGCGAGCGAAGTCGGCAACCGCACGAGCAATGCCGAACCGGAGCCTGCGCTGGAAGAGGTCCTGCGACTCTTGCAGGTTCCTCCCGTCGCCTCCGGTGCGTCCAAAGTTCCCAATCTTCGAAATCTTTCCCGAAAGCCTCAAAGATAAAAGATGCCCGCACCGTGGAGTAAAGTCCGCTTGGCCGCGTCGCCGGGGTTGACAGGGAGCGGCCGACGGTTTTATATCGAACCTCCATGATTATTCAGCGCACGGACCCTCGCTTTTGGGATGTACGGGTGCTCGAGCGTCGCATCCGACGCGGCGAGCTCACGCGAGCCGAGCATGAGGCGCAGCTGGCTGCCCTCCCCGACGTTTCCCAACTTGCCACTCTTTCGGTTCCCGTTGAGGAGCCCGATGCTCGCGTGCGCGAGCGCCGCCCGCTTGTCAGGGTGTCGCCGCCGTCGCCGCTCGGACGCCTGGGCGCCGACAAGAATCGACTAGATGATCTAGACGAAGATATCCTCGACGACGACGACGATGATGATGATCTGGACGACGACGAGGATGATGATGATGATGATGACGACGAGGACGAAGACGAGAAGTAGCAGCGGCTTCCCCAGAAGAGGCGGCGATGTCTGACGACAAGCACGAATCCATGGACAAGACCGCTGCTGATGGCACTGCGAGCGGCGGCGCCCCCGAGATCGACTTCATCACCTTCATCATGTCGCTCGCGACCTCGGCGCTCATCCAGCTGGGTGAGCACGAGGAAGGGGTCGCCGCGCCTCAAGAAGATCTGCCGCTGGCCAAGCAGACGATCGAGATCCTCGGCATGCTGCATGAAAAGACGCGCGGCAACCTCTCATCCGACGAAGGACGCGTGATTGAGGGCGTGCTTTACGATCTTCGGATGCGCTATCTTCAAAAGACGCGCGGCTGAGCGCTGCCAGGGATGGTTCGAGGCAGGCTGCCGCAGCTCTTTAGGTGAAGGAGCCAACCTCGATGCATTCGCTCGTCAGCTTTTCTTCGTCAGCAGGGGTCGCGCAGGGATACCTGGCCCGTCCCGCCCAAGGCAGCGCCAACGATAAGGCCAAGGTCGGCATCATCGTCCTGCAAGAGTGGTGGGGCCTGGTGCCGCACATCAAGGACGTGGCGCAGCGCTTCGCGGCGCTGGGCTTTGTTGCGCTTGCTCCTGACCTGTATCACGGCAAGAGCACCGTCGACGCCGAAGAGGCCACCCACTTGATGAAGGGCCTCGACTGGGGCCGGGCAACGCAGGAGATCGCCGGCGCCGTCCAGCACCTGCGCGAGACCGAGGGCTGCACGCAGGTGGGTGTCGTCGGCTTCTGCATGGGCGGCGCGCTCGCCGTGATCGCGGCCAGCCTGCCCGGCGTGAATGCCTACGCCGCTTTCTATGGCTTCCCGCCCGCAGGCGCCCTGGACCTGAGCAAGATCCAGGTTCCGGGTCTGATCGTGTTCGGCGAGCACGAGAGCCACTTCTCGATCCCCGACGCGCAGGCGTTTGCCGAAAAGCAGCGCGGGCGCAGCCTGCCCACCGAAGTGGTCGTCTACCCCGGCGCCCACCACGCCTTCTTCAACGACACGCGCCCCGAGGTCTATAAAAAGGACGCGGCGGCCGACGCCTGGCAGCGCACCGTGACGCTGTTCAGCGGGCTTCGTCAGCAGTAGCCCGCCGCCGCCCGAACAGGCGCCCGACCAGGCTGCTGCCGCCCAAGAGCAAGCCGCCGCCGAGCGCTCCGATGATCAGCGGCAGCGCCCACGGGTGCTGCTGCGCATCGGGCGTCTTGAAGTCGAGCAGCCACCAGTCGTAGCGCAGATCCTGGAACTGCTGACCCAGCTCGAACCGCTGCGGCACCAGCAGCTTCCACGGCGCGTCCCGGTTCAGGTCGGGATCCTTGCGCAGCTTGTGCATGAGCAGCCACAGGTGGCCGCGCAGCGGCGAAAACTGCGGCATGTAATGGCCGTGGCCCAGCTGCTCCTGGAACCACCCGCCCGCACCCGTCTGATCTTTTACCGCGATCAGCATGCGGATGTAGTGATCCCAATAAAAAGTCGCCCCCAGCACCTGGACGCCAAACCCGATCCCGAAAAGAGCCACAAGAAGCGCGCGCCGCAGCCGCATCCGGCCGCGACGCAGCGCCTCGGGCAGCCACGGCAGAAGCAGCAGCATCGCCAGCGGAATGAAGGGCACCAGATAGCGCGGTCCCCAGCAGTAGTCGCCGTGCCAGGCGCGAAACTTCGAATTCCACAAGAGCCCGATCAGGATGAGCGAGCCGAGAAACAGCGTCTCCGCTCGCTTTTGCCGCCACGCCGCCCCGAGCGCGGGCAAGAGCAGCAGCAGCGGCGGCGAATACAGGAACACGCTGCGCCCAGGCGAGAGCAGGAAGCCGTAGATCGCCGGCAGCAGATCGCCGGAAAAGACGCCGTTCGGGATCTGATAACCGGCGCTCCAGGGCGAGCCCGTCTTCAGCCAGTTGTGCCAGAGCGCCAGGGCCACAAGCGGCGCGAAGCCGACCAGCGCCAGCGCAAACGGCCCCACAAGCTCGCGCACCGCTGCTATGGGAGCGCGCCCTTCGAGCCTGGCTCGCTGGAGGCGGCTCCACACAAGATAGATCGGCACCGGTGGCAGCAGCAGGGCGTTTACCAGCTTGCTGTTGACGAGCGCGCCGGCATAGAGCCCCAGCAGCAAGAAGTCGAGCGCGGGCAGCTTTTTGCCATCGGCGGCCCGCAGCGTTGAGCTCACGACCAGGATCAGCAGCAGCGTCTGCAGCGCTTCGGCATAGGCGCTGCGCGCATAGCAGAAGCAGAGCGTCGAAAAGCCGAGCCCCAGCGTCAAAAACGCCGCCAGCCGCGGCGATGCTCCGCGCCGCCGGCTGAGCCCATAGAACACCGCCCCGGCTGCCGCCAGGAGCAGCGCCGGCGACAGGTGGCTGCACAAGGCGAAGAGGGGCGCATCGGGAAACAGGTGCAGCCGATGCAGCGTCTTGAACGCCAGGTAGCTGGGCACCATCGCCACCACGTTGCCGAGCGGAAAGGCCCCGTATTTTTTGCCCTGGCGATAGGTGAAAAACTGCGGCGGACCCTCCAGGTGGACGTTGAGCTCGTGGTGGTCCACCAGCGCCTGGGTCGTGTCGTAGACGACATGGGCGTCGGCCCAGGGGGGTTCACGGCTGGTGAGAAGCAGGAAGGTGCAGGCCAGCACCAAAAACAGTCGCAGCGCCACGGCAGCGAGGCTATCACATCGCGCCAGAGCCTCAGGAATGACGATAACGGGATCTTTCTCATTGACATCGGAAGCGCTGCGCGTAAAGTGCTCAAGCGGTTGAGACATCAACCTGGTTTGCAGCAAGGTGTTGCGGGGTGGAGCAGCCTGGTAGCTCGTCGGGCTCATAACCCGAAGGTCGGAGGTTCAAATCCTCCCCCCGCTACTTCGACGCGGAGTTGGTCAATGACCGACTCCGCGTTTTTTTTTGGCCGCTGCGGTGCTCCTCTGCGCATTGCGCGGCGCGCATACTCAGGATCGGTACCTGAATGTGGGGAGACGATCATGAAGCGATATTTTCTGAGTGGATTTGCGGCCTTGGGCGCGCTGGCGGGCTGCTCTTCGGCGTCGACGATGGACACCTATCGGCCCGCCACGGACCTGTTCGCGCCGCGACTGGACATCACGGTCGGCGCTGAGCCCAAGGCGCTCGCCATGGCCGACATGGACGGCGACGGCCACCTGGACATCGTGGTGGCGCGTGCGACCGGAAGCGGCGCCATCACGCTGCTGATGGGCAAGGGCGATGGCACGTTCAAGCGGGTCGACGCCAGCAACCAGGCCGGCGACACGCCCTATGCGCTGGCGGTGTCCGACTTCAACAAGGACGGCTCTCTGGATGTGGCCGTCGCCAACTACTTTGGTGCCGAGATCGCTGCGCTGTTCGGGGCGGACCTGCAGACCCGGCTCGCGGTGGCAAGCGATGGCTCGCATCCGTTCTCGCTCGCAGCCGCGGACTTGGATGGCGGCGGCACGCAGGATCTGGTGGCCAGCAATCAGGTGGGCGACAGCCTCAATGTGTTCTTGGGCAGCGGCGGCAGCTTCGGCGCGGCGACGCGGATCGCCCTGGGCGAGACGCCGAGCGGCCTGGCCGTGGGCGATCTGGATGGCGATGGCGCCGCGCGTCTGGACGTGGCCGTGACCCTGACCGGCAGCAACCGTCTGCGCCTGCTGCACGGCCAGGGCGGCGGCGCCTTCATGGCCGACAAGATCACCGATCTTGCCGTCGGGCAGGGGCCGGTCGCGATGGCGCTCGGGCGCATCGATGCGGACACGCGGTCCGATCTGGCGGTCGCCAACCTGATCGATGGAACGGTCAGCGTGCTGCTGGCGGGGCAGGGCGGCTTTCTCGCGGCGCAGGGCTATCCGGTGGGACTCCAGCCGGCCGGGCTGGCGCTGGGCGATGTGGATGGGGATGGCAACATGGATGTCGTGACCAGCAACCGCGGCGGCGCCAGCATCAGCGTGCTGCGGGGCCAGGAGGCGGGGCGGCTTTCTCCGGCGGGCGAGGTCGCGGTGGGCATGCAGCCAGAGGGCATTGCCGTCGGTGATCTCAATGGAGACGGGCTGGCTGATGTCGCCGTCGCGAACCTTCAGAGCGACTCGATCAGCATTCTCCTCGCGCGTCACCTTCACTGATGGGTCTCATAAGCTTGACACCAGCATGTAAGTGCGGATAAACAAAGCGAGTTTCCCTTTAGTTGGAGGACCCCTTGGCGAACGTCCAGTCGGCAGAAAAACGCAACCGTCAGCGAATCAAGCGTCGTGCACGCAACCTCTCGCATCTAACCCCGATGCGCACTCGTGTGAAGAAAGCGCGGGTAGCTCTCGATAACGCTAAAGATTCGCCCGAGGGTGTGGAGTCTGCCGTCAAGGCCGCGGTGAGCCAGCTGGCGCGAGCCGGCCAGAAGGGCGTCATCCACAAGAAGACGGCGGCTCGCAAGATCGCTCGTCTGGCCAAGGCTGCGAACAAGGCGAAGTCGATCATCAAGGCCGCCGCGCAGGCCAAGGCCGCGCAGAGCAGCACCGCTGCTGCCAAGCCGGCCGCGAAGAAGCC
>Ga0075163_10003205_pt1 | contig 22042 bp, 17 predicted proteins | sample JI1023141ADNA_FD_71478 | JGI IMG/M metagenome (GOLD analysis project Ga0075163, IMG submission 71478) | Wastewater effluent complex algal communities from Wisconsin, to seasonally profile nutrient transformation and Carbon sequestration -... | ecosystem: Engineered > WWTP > Effluent > Algae... | reverse complement strand
GATTACGGTCAATATCGGGGCTACGAAGAAATGGAAAAGCTCATCAACTTTCTTAACATTGACGTCTTCCTTGATCTTGATGATGCCAAAGAAAGCGCTCCCTCGCGACAGCATATTCACAAAATGCTTTTACACGAGCCTAACTACCTGCTGAGTTACACCCATCTCGCTCATCAAAGTTATTTAATAGACCCTACTTCAATTTCAATTCTTGAAAAGCTTTATTTTGAAGCCTATCGCGTTGGCCAACTGAGATCCAATCTGGCAGAAATGGAGCCTGCCATTCGCAATGCAGATTTGGTTTCGTTCGATATCACTGCCATTAAATCTTCAGATGCTCCTGGAAATTCAAACGCACAACCTTTTGGCCTATCCGGAGAGGAGGCGTGTCAAATATGCTGGTATGCAGGTCTGAACGAAAAACTAAGTTCTATTGGTTTCTACGAATACAACCCTGACAAAGATGATGAGCGTAAGAAAACCGCGTCCGTAGTTGCAACCATGATCTGGTATTTCATCGAAGGGTTCTACCATCGCAAAAACGAAACGAGCTTTAAATCCAATGATTTCATCAAGTACGTTGTTTCTATGCCCGTCAAACCGGAGATCATAACATTTTACAAAAGTAAGTTCACGGAAAAATGGTGGATGGAAGTGGCACAACACCGCCCCGGAGCAAAGTACGCGCGCAACACCATTGTCCCCTGCAGCTATGCCGATTATCAAACAGCAACAAAGGGAGAATTACCAGATCGCTACATCAGTTCGTTGGCCAAATTGAGTTAACTCAAAAAATTATGAAACCGTTCGCTATTATATCAATTCTAGCCTTTATGATTTGGGGATGCGATACTTCCCTTACCGATCCGCAAAAAATTATTGACCAGGCAATTGCTAAAGCCGGAGGAGAAAAATACCTGAACTCTACCATCGAATTTGATTTTCGGGATCGTCATTATGCAGCTACCCGTTCTGGTGGCAAGTTTTCCTATCAAAGAATTTTCAAGGATTCAGCAAGAACCATTCATGACTATGTTACCAATGACGGCTTCAGACGAGAGATAGATGGAGTAGTCGTTGAAGTCGCTGATTCTATGAAAGTGAAGTATACCGCGTCTACCAACTCTGTACTCTACTTTGCACTTCTGCCTTATGGACTGAATGATGCCGCGGTACAAAAGAAATTTTTAGGAGAGGCTACAATCGATAATAAAGTTTATTACAAAATAGAAATATCATTCCGGCAAGAAGGAGGCGGTGAAGATTTTCAGGACATGTTTAATTATTGGGTGAGTAAAGAAGATTTCAGCATCGGCTATTTGTCCTACTCCTTCAGCGAAAGCGATGAAATAAGCTCTCGCTTTCGCAAAGCGTATAACTCCAGAAGGATCGGAAATATTTTATTTCTTGATTACATTAACTATAAACCTAAGGATAAAAGTGCGCCCTTCGATCAGCTGGAAGATTTGTATGCCCAGGACGCACTAGAGGAGCTAAGCAAAATTGAACTGCAAAATATTAGCGTGAAGTAGTTTTTTCTTTCCAAAGAAGAGCCCCAACGTAGATCAGCAACATCCCCGTTACGACTAAGACAATATTCAAATGACTCGTATTGGCGAGCGATAAGGCAGCAGAAATTGATTTATCCACGTTGTTCAACCCAATGAGGAGGACACCTCCTAGAATAATTAATAAAATAAAGTTGTAGGTTAAGGAAGGTCTGTGATGTGCAGGAATAATGCCTCCATCATTGAGAATGATAATCAGATAAAATGTAATCAGCGGCAAGATCAATCCGTTAAGTGCCTGAACAGTTAAAATAACCGGGATAGGTTTGATACCACTCATGCCAAAAATAAATCCAGTCATCAATACAATACCCCACACGAGTCTTACAAAGTTTCTCTTCTCGATTCCAAAAACATTTGATGCTATGATCGAGGCTGCGTAAGGAGATGTAATGGCTGAAGAAAACCCTGCGGCAAACAAGCCAACACCCAGCGCTACTGCGCCTGTCAGTCCCAATTTATTCCGAAATTCATCTGCCAAAATCGAAAACGAAGAAAATTCACCAACCACGGTTCCGGCCAATAGTATCCATATGGTAATCAACCCCCCAATCAAAACAGAAATGGTAAGGCCAATCCGCATAAGCGAAACGGTTTGCCCTTTGCTAATACCGGATCCAAGAAAAAGATTATAAGGCACAATTGTAGTACCTACAAGGCCAAGCGTCACGAGTTCTGCTCCTGGCGGAATTCTTGGGACGGTGCTTGCTATCAATAAATCGGATAATTGAAAATCACTATGAAGGGCAAGTACAAAAAAAGCAACGCCCATCATACCAACAAGAATTGTCATTAACGTGGATATCCATGTTTGCTTTCCATTCCAAAGTAGGAAAGCGGCAAAGAAGGTAACGAGCAGTGTGTAAATTTTTCCATCTCCTTCTATCATGAGACTCAAGCCGGAGACTGCACCTAAAATATTTCCCGCCTCGTAGGCGGCACAGCCTAGTAAGACAGAACCTCCAATAAATAACTTTATCCAAAAACCCTTTTGGTGACCGAATTTCTTTTCTAACGCCTTTCCTAAGGTAAGATCACTGGTAATAGTGATTCTGGCGGATGCCTCTTGAAGAATGATACAAGCTATAGTGGCAAATACAACAGCCCATAACAATTGAATTTGAAATTGCGAGCCTGCACTTACTGCAGTGGTAATCGTTCCCGGTCCAATAAAAGCTGCTGAAATAACAGACCAAAGAATTACACTGGAGATTTTGCCGGAATGCTTCATCTTTTAATAATACGGATAATCTCCGTAATTTCAGAAAATGGTAATAATCACCCTAGTGTGGGTCAACTGGCGGGTAGCAAGAGGAGGAGCAGACATTAGCGCACTTCTTTACGCTTTTTTATTCGCAGGAATTTTCTGGGTTACGATCCAATCGGCCGATTGGATGTTGAAGAAATATAAAAGGAGGAAAAACTAACCCTGCTTCAAATTCCACACGTAAAAATTTGATTCACTCTCTAAAACAAAGTCAGTTCGTGGGTAAAGCTGATTTCCTACGGTGTTTGTTTTAGATGTTTCCAGAAGCAACCCGCAGGAATTTGTAGCGCGACATAGCTCTTTGGCCCTCTCAATAAGAGCAATGGAAACACCTTGCCCGCGGCTAGCTGGCATAACAAACAAATCATTTAAAAGCCATAAACGCTTCATGCGTGTAGATGAGAAGATGGGATAAAGCTGCACAAACCCTGTCAACTTCTTTTCTTCATCTATGGCGATAAATATTTCCGATTCATTATTTTTCATCCGGTCGGACAAAAACTGTTTGCCCGCTTTCACGTCCGATTCCTTTTTATAAAAAATTCTATACTGATTAAACAATTCTGCCAGTTGATCAAGATCGGTTGGTCCAGCTTTTCGTATTTCCATAAATTTTTAATTCGGCTATCTAACTCTCAGATTATATGGCTGCCAATCATTTTTTGAACAGCGCCACGGTACATCTTACCAATTGGAATTCGATAGTTCCCTATTCTCAATTGATGACTCTCAATTACATCAATTTTAGAACATGAAACAACAAAGCTCTTATGAACCCGTACAAATCGATCGGCTGGCAACATTTCAGAAATGTCTTTCATGTTCTGGCGAATTAAAAATTTCTTGTCTTTCGCATGCACTGTAAAGTAGTTACCATCCTTTTCCAGGAAAAGCAGTTCTTCGAATGTAACGCGATACATCAGATTACCGCTTTTGAAAACGATGAAATCAAGATTCTCAGCTTTTTCAGACACTCGCTTGAGGTTCCATTGATCCTGAGCTTTGTGAACGGCCATTAGAAATCGATCGAATGGTATAGGTTTTAGGAGGTAGTCAAGAGCGTGTGCTTCATAACTCGCTATGGCATGCTCCTCATATGCTGTAGTAAAAACAATCATAGGGCCAGGTGCAATTAGCTTTGTAAGCTGGAGGCCAGACAGGCCGGGCATATTGATATCCAGAAAAATCAAATCCACATGTTTTGATTTGATAAATTCAATTGCCTTCAGAGGGTCACGAAAAGATGCCAGTAGAATAAGATCACTAACTTTCTCAACATAACGTTGGAGTACTTCTATGGCTTTTGGTTCATCATCAACGATAATACACTTCATGGCCTATCTGCTGATCGCAAGTGTAAATTTAAAAAAACCATTCTCCGATTTATACTCAAAGTGACTCTGGGTCGGATACAATAATTGCAATCTTTTTTGAACATTAGAAAGCCCAATGCCCTGCGTTCCGTTGTGCAACCCTACGTTATCATTATAATCCCGATTCGATCCGGCAAATTTAATTTCATTTGGCAAAACAGTCAGGTCAAAACAAACCTTTGATGATTTTTCTATTCGTACCCCATGCTTAAATGCATTTTCAACGAACGGAACCAAAAGCATGGGAGCAATGGTTACTCCGTCTAATTTGCCCTCTACTTTCAGAACTATGTCGACCTCTTCCTCAGCAAATCTCATCTTAGCAAGCTCTATATAGCTTCTCAGGTAATCGATCTCTTTCTCCAAGGCAATCTCCCTTACATTGCTTTCATATAAAGAATACCTAAGCAACTTCGACATTTTTGAAATGCCATCAGCCACCTCATCATTGGCACTGCGCTGGGCTATGGCAAAAAGCCCATTCAATGTATTGAATAGAAAATGAGGGCTTAATTGAGATCGTAAAAATTTTAGTTCAGTAGATAATTGTTCGTTGCGCAATTCAACTATCCTTCTTTCAGATTTCCTCCACTCTCGAATAAGGAAATAACTAAAGGAGATTCCGAAAAAAAGGGAGTAAAAAAAGAAAGCTAGTCCCAGAACCACTTTATCATAAAACAGGATATCCATCCCATAGAGCGTTGAAAACAAGGCTCTGATCCAGAGTTCAGCATATAGGCAAATAGAAAATACCAGAACAACACTTAAGCCGTACTTCCAAACAGACTTTGGGTAGATTTTTTCTAGGAGAAAATAAATATTGCCATAAAAGAAAATAAGTTGAACGGGCAATCTCATCAAGACCAAGGGGAGGATTGAAACAATCTTTAGGCGCTCAACAGGAACACCGTTTTCCTCCTCAATCACCCGAAAGGAAAAATTGAATGTATTACTAATGACAAAAACGAAAAGCACCCAGAACAAAACATGGAATACTATTTCTAATAAGGCAGGACTTGTAAGTCTCTTAATCATCGGCTGAAGGTCGGCATTTTTCAGATTCTTCTTCCAAATTAATGTCAGGTATTCAACTTCAAAAGGACTCGGATTTCGTATTTCACATGTTTGTAACTTAAAGGAAGAGGTTTGTAACAAACAATTTTAAAACATGCCACTCATCACTCTATTGGGGGGTGCTATCAGAAGAGGCAATGAAAATAAAATACTTCCTCCAAGTTATACTTTTTCAAGTGTTGATTAGTGCGACAGCACAAGCTCAGCCTAAGGTAGCTGACATCAATGAGCAATTGGTTGACACCTGGAATATCCACAACAATATAAATCTTTACTTACTTCAAGAGGTCCCGGCTGATCATCTCAAAGACCTGTCTGCATCAAAAGGAAGAACGGTAGCAGAACAATTTGCTCACATCCATACCAATCGCCTGCAATGGCTAAACGAAATATCGCCTGACCTGACTAAAGACTTGATCGATTTGGTTGACGGCAACGCGCTACTTACCAAAGAACTGCTAATCACCCAGCTTACGAAAAGCAGTAAAGCCATCGAAGCCCTCCTTCGCAGATCCTTAAAAGAGGGATCTCTAAAAAATCACCCTCATCCAACAACCTTTTTTGGGTACTTGATTTCTCACGAATCACATCACAGAGGTCAGATTGTACTATCATTAAAGCAATCGGGGCATCCCCTTTCCGAAAAAGTGAGTTATGGATTATGGAACTGGACAAACAACTAAACATAAAGCAATGAAAAAATTTTACCTAACATTAATGGCGTTGGCAATGTGCTGCTTTTTTACTGGCTGCAAAGATGACCCTTCGGTGAATTTTCCTGCTAATGCAGTTACTATAAAAAAGGTGTATGACATCGGCAACAGCGCCAATGCATCTGATATTCGCGCAGACCTCAGCTTTGACCCTTCGGTTAACCTTACTGATGTTGAAGAAGTAAGACTGATCGTTTCAAAATCTATAATCAAAGAAGAGACGGCAAAGGCCTTAACGGGTAACAATTTCCAAACCTTAACTGCTGCGAGCGCAAATCTTATTGGTAAATTTGATGCGTCAGTTAAAGACGCAGATGGCTCGACTATTGCCAATGATGTTGATTACAAACTTTATGCTGTATTAACGGCTCGTGATGAGGCATTCTTTCTTTCTACCCCAACGAACTTTACCCTAAAAAATAAATCAGTTTATGCGGGTGACTACGTGGGGGTTTGGAATGATGCTCTGTTCAAAAATTTCGATGTAACCATGACCCTTGAAGATGATCACACGGGGTCAATATTTTATACCAAACAATTTACTGCTTGCTGCGGTGGGGTAAGGGATGGCACAGTAAAATTCATATTCACCGGAACCACGATTACGTCATTCCAGGTAAATCAATTTCTCGGAAGCTACAAAGGTGGAAACTGCGAAGCTACATACTCCGCCAACGGAGTAGTCACAGATGAAATTACGCTGTCCATTGCTAATATCTCGGGAATCGACTGTGATGGCGATCATACGCCTGGCACAGTGAAATTTACGCGCCAGTAGAAATTGACAAATAACCTATCTTGAGGGATGTAGCTTAATTAGGTAGCGCCTACCTTACGCGCAAAGTGAAATTGGCAGTGCTTCGAAGAAGAACTCTTCTATTGGTTCTTATTGGATTAATATCTTGCTCAAAGGATGAGCAAGAAGCCACGCCTCTTTTCACGCCTGTTGATCTTGCGCAACCATGGCAAACCAGCAATGCTACAGAGGAAAGAATTGGAGACCTTAGTTCTCTCGCTGCCAATGCAGCTAAATTGAAGAGACTCACCAGCCTCCTGATTTTCAGGAATGGGAAGCTGGTGAGGGAAGAGTACTACAATGGATTTAAGAAAGATAGCCTGCACGATGTAAGATCAGTCACTAAGAGCGTGGTGGCTTTATTGGTAGGCGTTGCATTGGAAAAAGGATTTTTCAAAAGCGTTCAAGACCCAATCGGAGATTACCTGAAACCTCCTGAGTTTACGCTAACAGAACAACAAAAGAACATCACCCTGCTTCAACTTCTTACGATGACGGGTGGCTTTGAATGGGACGAGACGGACGGCAATTCATACAACGAATGGATTCTCTCCAATCGGCCAATAGAATTTTTACTGGAAAAGCCGCTTACAGATACACCGGGTTCAACCTTCAATTACAATTCTGCTGCTGTACACTTATTAGGCATAGTACTTAATAAGGCCACTGGGGTAAATGTTCCTGATTTTGCAAATCAAAATCTTTTCAGCAAACTCGGTATTGATGATGTGGAGTGGGAGCAGTTTGACGACCATTACGTCAATGGAGGCTCGGGTATCAGGCTACGACCGCAAGATATGGCTAAGATTGGCCAACTGGTGTTGCAAAAAGGAATGTCGGGGTCACAATCTGTTGTGTCAGAAGACTGGATTAAGTCCATTACAGATCCTGCATTTTCATGGCGTGATAGCTACGGGGTACTCAAGAATCATACATATAGTCGGCTGTGGTGGATACAAGATGCTCCCTCTGCCAAAGCCTTTTTTGCCTGGGGGTTTGGAGGCCAGTTCATCTATGTGTTGCCGGAAAAAAATCTGGTTATCGTCATTACCACTAATTGGATAAAGTCCGCGGAGGCAGGAGGATCATACGCCATCACGCAGGAGGCTCTTGACCTTATTATCAATAAGATACTTCCCGTGGTTCAATAAGTGAAATCTCTCACAATCAAATCCTTTCTTGGTTTTCATCAGGTTGAGGTGTACCTTAATGATCAAATGGAAATCAAATGAATGCATCCCGTAGAAATTTCTTAAAGAAAAGCACCGTTGCCCTTGCGGGCGTCACGTTATTACCAGATTCTTTAATGTCGTTCCCGCTAAAAAAAGAAATCACTGGAATTCAACTCTACAGCGTACGTGATGAAATGAAAGCCGACCCGCTGGGCACGTTAAAACTATTGGCGGAGATGGGCTACCGATACGTTGAACATGCCAATTATAAAGAGCGAAAATTCTATGGTTTCAGTGCTTCAGAATTTAAAAAAATTCTGAACGACCTGAACATGAAAATGTTGAGCGGGCATACTGTCATGCGAAAACAACACTGGGATGAAACTAAGAAAGATTTTACTGACGAATGGAAGTACACCGTGGAAGACGCAGCAACAGTAGGACAACAATTTGTTATAAGCCCTTCTATAGAGGAAAGTTTCAGAACAAGTTATGACGACCTCAAGGGATTTATGGATGTATTTAATCGATGCGGAGAGCTCTGCAAAAAATCGGGAATGCAATTTGGCTACCACAATCATGATTTTGAATTCAGTCAAAAATTGAATGAGCGATCAATGTATGACATCATTCTCGATTCTACCGATCCAAAGCTGGTTATTCAACAGCTAGACACAGGAAATCTTTTTAATGGTGGAGCAACGGCTCTTGACATTGTTACTAAATTTCCAGGCCGTTTTGCCTCCATGCATGTAAAGGATGAAATCTTAAGTTCCGGCTCCAACGAAAAATATGAAAGTACCGTACTCGGAACGGGAGTTGCACAGGTAAAAAAAGTGATTGACATCGGGCGCAAGTCGGGCGGCACAGTACATTTTATTATCGAACAAGAAGCTTATCAGGGTAAATCGCCTATAGTCTGTGCAAAAGAGAATTTAAGTCAAATGAAAGCGTGGGGGTATTGATCGCACTTGAACAGTCTGGTGTGCAAATTCGGATGATCTGGAAACTGAGGTTTTAATAAGGCTCTTATTTTCATGGGATTAGCAAAGCGGCAAGGGTTTTGTTTGATCCGCTGGAAAATTGCTCAATGAGAACTTTTATTGCCGTTGTTCTTTGGTGCCTGCTACTCATCGTTTGCTGGCCGCTAGCCTTGATTATGTTAATCCTGTTTCCGTTGGTATGGCTGATCTTGTTGCCCTTTAGAATTGTGGGACTTACGATTGAGTTGCTTTTTAAGTTTGTAGGTGCCGTATTGCTCCTTCCGTTCAAGATTGCGAAGGCAATCTAGTGGCCTTCTATTCTACAATACGTTGTTGAGCTGTTCCTTAATCTTTTCTAGTTCTTCTTTCATATCTACAACCCATTTTTGCATTTCGGCATCATTAGCCTTAGATCCAATAGTGTTGATTTCGCGACCGATTTCCTGAGCAATAAAGCCAAGTTTTTTTCCATTGGATTGTTTCTCCTTCAATACTTTCAGGAAATAATCAAGATGCGTTTTGAGTCGCACGCGCTCTTCATGTATGTCCAGTTTCTCGATGTAAAAAATAATCTCTTGCTCGAGTCGATTCGTATCAAACCCTTCTTCACCAAAAAAAGCCGTAACGCTTCCTTTGATTTTACTGCGCACTTTTTCAACACGCTTTGGGTCCAGGATTTCAACCTGTGCTAATCCTGACTGAATGGCGCCAATGTATTGAATGAGTTTTGCCTCCATCGCTTTTCCTTCTGCCAATCTAAACTCTTCAAATTTTCCAATTGCTTCTTTAGCTAGTCTATCCACCTTCTCCCATTCTGCCGGATCCAATACATCTTTCGAGTTGCTCTGAATTACATCCGGAGAATTCAATGCAGCCTGAAAAATCCAATCATAGGGTGCGACAACGCGGTCGGCTAGTTTCTTTAGTTCCGCGTGGTAGGCAACAAAAAGCTCCTGATTGTACGACTGGCGAAGTTCCATCTTACCAGTTTGTTGGTAGTCAATTGAAAAAGAAACTTTCCCGCGTTCCAGCTTTTCAGAAATAAGGCTGCGTAGTTCAAGTTCTTTTTCTGAAAAGACTTTGGGTAATCGCAAGCTTAGGTCCAGAAATTTTGAATTGAGGCTCTTTACTTCAACCGTGATGTTAACATCGCCTGACGAGAGCATCGCCTGACCAAAGCCAGTCATTGATTTAATCATGAAAAAAAAGATTTGTGCATTACGCAGTGCAAGATAGAAATAAACAAGGTCACGTGGTTGAAGGCAGGTTCAATCAAAAATCGAACCCCAGGGTAACAAATAGTTTCGGGTTCTGCACTCTGTAATTTTCAACCGGCCAGGCAAGATCTAGTTTTAAATAATAACCTAACATCATCGAACGGAAACCAAATCCATAGCTGTATAGCCAGGGATTTAAATATTCATTCAGATCAACTTGAAATGGACCTTGCTTAACTTGTCTTGTTCTCGATCCATTTTCTGCGTTCAACGGAACTGCGCCACTCCAACTTGATCCTATATCATAAAAAGCAGTTAGCTGCATGTTACGGAAAAAATTGGAAGTGATAGGTCCGCCTGCCAGTGCCCGAACAAGGGGTATTCTTAATTCAGCATTGGCCACTGCTACACTTCGTCCAAAGAGAGTGGCATAATTAAATCCCCGTAGATTGGTAGCAAATTCCGTAAAAACCAGATTGTCATTGTAGCCCGTGGTTGCTGCCAGCGGATTCTGTAGTCCTTCTGTATTCGTAGAGTTACCAAACCAGTTATTCATCCCTCCCAATACATACTTCTTAGGGGAGTTACCAAAGAATGTTCCTGCATAACCTCGTACTGCAAAGACAATTTCTTTATAAATTTTCTGGTAGTGCCTGACATCAATTGACACTTGCGAAAATCCTGCTTCCTTGTTGCCGAGTCCGGCATAAGTAGTAAAATTTAATTTGCCACGCGTACCTTCAATAATATTCATTCCGGTAGTTATGCTGTTATCATAAACAACTTCTGCTTTGGTGCCGGCATAGTTTTGTTGCTTCGAAGGTGCAAAGGCAGGTGGGGTTGCTGGTGAGCCGTCACTACCCCGATCAAGATAATGGGTAAAGCCGAGAAACGGTTTGATCGATACGCGCGTGCGGACCGTTATCGGCAGCGATGCGGAGGCCTCTACTTTCTGCCACGTATACTTTTGTAGTGTCGGGTTATTGTCCCAAAATATTACCTTACGATCGATGCGTGCACTGTAATCAATGCGGTACGGTAAGTATTGAATTTCTCCATAAATATCCCCGCTCTTCCAGTCAAAGGCTGTCTGAATACCGCCAAAGAATCGATAGTTTTCTAAAATATCGTTCATCTGCGTTTCTAACCGCACACTAAATCCGCGGAGGGGATCGATCACAAAATTAGTAACAAGGTTTTCATAGGTAACTTTTGGTTCATATGGATATGGGCCCGTAATGCGACTGGCTTCGCGCGCCTTCATATACCGGGAAAGAAATGTTTCGCTGGGTTGCTTCGCTTTCACAGCATCATCTTCGAAAACATAGTCTTCAGTATTGATCGCTTTCTCTTCTTTCACTGGTGCGATAAGGGTATCCTTCTTTACGGCTGCCTCTTCAAACTCATACTCATCGGTATTGATGATATCACTCTTTTTTGAACTGAGAGAATCTGGCTTTACTGGATCAGGCTTCTTTTCGATCGTGTCTTGTTTCTCCCTCAACCTAGAATTGATAAGTTCCTTGATGGACATTCCTTTGGTTGGCTCCTGCTTTCTCTTCTCGCTTATGGTCTTTGCCTGAAGTATTTCCTTTCTCCGTGTGGCCGGTGTGAAAATCTGACGCTCTAAATTAAAACTCGGAAATAGAAAAATATCCTCCGTAAGATTTTTTGTCATGACCATCGAAAGCATGCCCGTAGTAAAATTGAGGTCGTAATCTTTTATGCCAGAATTAAAATTAGTTATCTGAGAATAGATACCAGATTGACGATTGAATTTAAACAAGTTAACAATCCCTCGCTGATCGCTTAGATAGTAGAAATTATTTTCATCAAAAGCACGGGGATAATAGTCTTTGCTAAGTGTGTTGGTAACGCGTGTAACAACATTGGTAGTCGTGTCGAGGTTGAGTATAAAGAGGTTATAGTTGGAATTTATTTTCTGAAAATCCCGGGCCTTGTTGGTTAATACTGTATCGGTAGTCCGGTTGGAAGTAAATACAACACTATTGGTGTTGGGTATGAATGATGGATCCAGGTCATCAAAAATGTCGTTTGTAAGTCGCTTGGTACGATCTTGCCTGCTGCTGATCAAAAATAAATCATTCTGCCCTTGCTGATCGGCACTTAAGATAGCGAGTCTTCCATTGCCTGAAAAATCAAAGCTTCTGATATTGCTAAACCGATCTAAGTCGCGGGGCAACTTACTTTTTGTATTGAGATCGTACAGCCAAAAGACATACTGCCCTTGTTTTATCCCAATTACACCCAACGTATTTTGGTCGGCCCAACTGATAAGCGGTTCGCGATAATCAACATCTTGTTTAAAAACTTTATTGCCACCATTAAGAATGACTGTCTCACGCCCATTTTCAAGAGACTTAACCCGCACCACAAATTTTCCACGATCATTTTCTGCGTAGGCAATCTTCTTTCCGTCAGGACTTATCTTCACGGTGGTATAGACCATTGTCTTATTATGCTTAGGGCTAAACTTAACGGAGTCAGAAGGTGACACATAACTTTTACCTACCCGATCCTGTTGCGCGAGATAAAATTGCTTCCAGTCAATCATCATTTGCTTGAAGCTAACACCGAGTGTGATGAGAATGCTTTTCTGTTCGTTGCGAATTACTCGTGTGTAGTTAAGAATATTGGAGATACTTCCCTTTCCATATTTCTCAACGATGTAATTCCAAATAGACTGACCTACTAAAGCGCCTTCTTTATCAGTAAGCCGTAGGGCCCGATTAACTTTTTTGCTTCGAACCAATTGACGAACGTAATCATCCATTTCAGCATTCCATCCTTTGGCTGCATACAATGATGCCCCATCAACAAACCAATCCGGCAAATTGAGTAGAACCGAATTCTGAAACATGTCTTTAAGGCTTCCACCAAACATCATTTCATTGACCATTAGGTCCGAAATTTTATAAATAAGTTCTTCTTTGAATTCGCTCAGCGTTCCCGGATGGGCAATCTCTATATAGGGCTTAATAAACTCCGTTTCACCACCCACATTAAATCTCGTTTGATTCAGACCAATATTGCTTTGCTGTAGGTCGGTAACAGAATTATAAAGGAAGACTTTGGTCTTCAAATAAGGAGGGTAACCGATGAGATCAGTAATGCGATCAAACTCTGACTCTATGTACTTCAATGCTTCGGTGGCTACCTTTCTTCGATCTTCATAATAGTAAACATCGAAATTTTCAGAGCTGACGTATTGCCATTTGAATTGTTTGTACTGTATTCTGTTTTTACCAAACGTATCAAGCGATTGTTGACCATCTGCTGAAGAATAAGCAATACATAGTCCCAACGCCACAAAAAAACCAAACAATCGACTCATACAGATAACACTAGAATTTCGAAGATAACGCTTTATATGGGGAAAATACATCCAGGAAACCTCACATTTTTGAATAAAATCTTTCAATACTGACTTCCTTATCAATTTCTCCCACACCCGTCAGCCAATCTGCCAATTGACCTGAAAAATAAGGAGCCAGGCTAACGCCTTTTGTTCCCAGTCCATTAAATATTACAACCCTCTTTTCACGAGGATGAGAACCCATGATTGGCCTGCGGTCGGATGTGGTTGGGCGCATACCCCAAGCTTGGTGAGTAATTTCATAAGACAAGCAAATGAGATCATCTAGCTTTTCTACTAATTCCTTTCGGGCCGCTTGAGTTACTTCAGTTGTTTTATCCTGGGTGCTATAGGTTGCCCCAACTTTATATTCGAGCCCAACGTTTGTTGGCACAACATAAACTCCGCGATTGTAAATGTGACCAACGGAATGAGGTAACCTAATCTGTAACGTTTCGCCTTTGAGGGGCCGTAGGGGCAACTGCCTGAAAAAATTATTTTCCGCATCTGCTATTCCTCCACAAAATATAATCTTATCAGCCTGCACATTCTCATATTCGATATGAGTAGTAGTAATTGTCAAAGCTTCCTTTTTAAATTTCTCGTCACGGTAAGAATCTAATTCACTCAACCTAGCCCGCACGGCTGTCATAAATGAAATTGTGTCAAGGTACCCACACTGCTTCAGCAAAAGCCCACCTAACGAATCATGTACTTCACTGCCAAAACTTGATTTGATAAATACTTTCTCCACATAATTTTTCAATTCCTGCTCCTCGCTTTTTGCCATCCACTCGTTTTGCTCCTCTATTGTGAGGAATGGTCTGTAAAGATTTTGAGGAAAGAAAAATCTCTCTCCAAGATAAGCTTCGCTATTCCTATAGAAGGAGAATAAATATGGAAATAGTAAATCCGCTTTCCAGGTTTTGGTCATCACTCTTCCCGTTATTGGATTAAATAGACCGGCTGCCACCGCAGAAGCGCGATTTGTCTGAGGCTGATCAAAAACCATAAGTGTCTTTCCCCGGTTCAATAGTTGAACAGCCAGGCAAGAACCGGCCAATCCCTGACCTATAATTAAATAATCAACTTTTTTATGAGTCACCTGTCGTTTCTTCTAAAATCAGACCGTAAAGATTGAATTTTTAAGCTTTGTTATTGCTACAAGGTTAAGGTAACTTTGGGGTTGCAGCAGAATTTCTATGACGGTTCAATCTTTCACATTCAATCCTTTTCAGGAAAATACTTACGTAATCTATGACGAAACACGGAATGCAGCTATCGTTGACCCCGGTTGCTACGACCCCGCGGAGCAACGACAATTAGATCAATTCATTATCCAACATAATCTTGTAGTCAAATACTTGCTGAATACACATTGCCATATTGATCATGTTCTGGGCAACTCGCATGTATTGGAAAAGTACAAAGTCCCTTTCCTTATTCATCAAAAAGAAGAAGCCCTCTTACGGGCAGTAAAAACCTACTCATCAAATTATGGCTTCCAACTTTATCATGAAGCATTGCCCACCGGATACTTTGTCGAAGGTGACAAAATCGCTTTTGGCAAAACCGAACTGGAGGTAATTTTCCTGCCGGGTCATTCACCAGGTCATGTCGGATTTTATCATCGAACAGAAAAAGTTATTCTCAGTGGTGATGTCCTTTTCGAGGGTAGCATCGGACGAACCGATCTTCCAGGCGGTGATTTTAATACGTTGATTGACAGCATTCATAAAAAACTCTTTGTTTTACCCGATGATGTAATTGTTTATTCAGGCCATGGCAATACAACTACCATTGGCGAAGAGAAAAGTACAAATCCTTTTTGCGCATTAAGCCTTTCACGATGAATTTACTCCGTCATTTACCCAATGCCCTTACCTGCGGAAATCTCTTTTGCGGATGCATTGGAATTCTTTTTGCCGTGCAATACTCTCCTATCACTGCAGCTTATTTTGTTTGGGCCGCTTGTGTATTCGATTTTTTTGACGGCTTTGCGGCAAGGGCACTGCATTACTCATCTCCTATCGGAAAAGAACTAGATTCTTTAGCAGACATGGTGAGTTTTGGCGTGCTTCCGGCAATTACCATGTTTTCATTGATTGAATCGCAGACGTTCAATTCATTTTTCTCCTACAGTGCATTTTTGTTAGCTATTTTTTCAGCCCTTCGCCTGGCTAAATTCAACATTGACGAGCGACAAAAAGAATCATTCATCGGATTGCCCGTCCCTGCAAATGCCCTGTTTATCACGGGATTGGTTTTTCTGCCTTCACCATTTGATCAGATAACTTCAAGTGTCCCCATTCTGATCGCCATCACTGTTTTATTTTCGTTGTTACTCGTTTCTCCTCTGAAGTTATTTGCCCTCAAATTTAAAAATTACACCTGGGCAGATAACAAAATCAGGTTTACTTTTGTCGTTGTTTCTGTATTACTGTTGGCCCTGTTCAAGGCAGGTGCAATTCCGCTGATTATACTATTGTATGTCGCTTTTTCGTTGGGTGCTAAGGTAATAGGTGGCCAGAAAAATTAAACTTTGCACGTACGTTTAAAAACTATACTACTCCTGCTGGGGATTGGCCCAGCGTCAATGTCATATGCTCAGGTGCAATCACCACCGTTGAGTTCAGGCAAATGGTATAAATTTTCTGTTACGCGTGATGGCGTCTTCAAAATCGACTACAACTTGCTCAAGAAGGCAGGCATTAATCCTGATCAAATCAATCCTAGAACGCTACAACTGTTTGGAGCTGGAGCGGGAATGCTTCCTCAGAAAAACAGCTCACCAAGAAATACATTGAGTGAACTTGCTGTTTCTGTTCAGGGCGAAGAAGATGGCAAGTTCGACAAAGAAGATTTTATTTTGTTTTTTGGTCAGGGTCCTGATAGCTATCGTTATAATGTTGCCAAAAATATCTTTTGGTACGAGAACAATCTGTTTTCGGAAAAGAACTTCTATTTCATTACTGTAGGATCAACTACTGGGAAACGACTAACCGATGAGGATAACATCAATGCACCCAACTCTCCCGTCATTACTGAATATGATGATCTGGGTTATTATGAAACAGATCAATACAACGAATTAAAATCGGGTCGCGATTGGTTTGGTGAACAATTTGACGCCAAGACTGAGATTACCGTAAGATTTGATTTCCCGGGGATTGTTGAAAATTCATCCATCAAGATGGTTTCGAATGTAATGGCCCAATCTTTCAATGGATCATCGTTTAAAGTTTTTTTTAATGATGTTCCTGTAAAAGAACAAGTAGTGGCGGTGATAAAAAATACCCAGTATGGAATCAAGGGTGAGGAAGCAATTGATACAATCCCCTTTAGCGCTGCTAGCGTAAATGCGCCAAGTCGTTCCAATCAGGACATTAAATACCAATACATTAAAGCAGCTTCAGGCAGGTCGATTGGCTATCTGGATTATTTTCTTTTTTCCTTCAAACGAAAGCTTAGTCTCTACGGTAACCAAACTATTTTTACCTCTTCAAAGAGTCTTGAAAACCCAATCTCTACTTTTACAATTGCTTCTGTTCCTACAAAAATCTGGGATGTAACTGACCCCTGGAGTTGTAAAAATCAGTTGTTCAGTTCTTCCACCTCGGGTTCATCTTTTTCAGTTGCCACCAATTCATTGAAGCAATTCGTTGCATTTAAAGAAGTCGATTTGTTTCCCGTCTTTGAAAGTGAGATTCCTAATCAAAACCTTGCAGCCATGGCGTCTCCCGATCTGTTAATTGTAACACATCCTGATCTAAAAAGTGAGGCATTGCGTCTTGCCAATCATCGTCAAAGTCACTCCAAACTTGCTGTTCTAGTTGTTACTACTACTGAGATTTATAATCATTATTCAGGAGGCAGGCAGGATGTTACCGCAATACGAGATTTTACAAAAGATCTTTATAGCAGGCCGGGTAGTGGACTTAAAAACCTTTTACTGTTTGGGCGTTGCTCATACGATTATAAAAATCGCGTGTTAGCCAACACCAATCTTGTACCTACTTATGAGTCTCAGAATTCACTGAGCCCACTGGAAACTTATTCCTCTGACGATTACTTCGCTTTTCTTGAACCCGATGAAGGCGATTGGATGGAAAATCCAGCCCAAAATCATTCTATGGAAATAGGAGTTGGTCGCCTTTCGGTGAAGAATAAAACGGAAGCGAAAGACGTAGTCGATAAGCTAATTGACTATGATGTCAATCAAAAATCTTTTGGCCCCTGGCGAAAAAATATTCTCTTCGTAGCCGATGATGGTGACTCCAATATACACCAAGGTCAGGCCGACCAATTGGCCACAAGAATTGACCTTGATCATCCAGAATTAAATATCGAGAAAGCATATCTCGATTCTTTTGAGCAAGTTGAAAAACCAAGTGGCCAGATTTCTCCTGATGCCTATGAATCACTGGATAATATGGTGAAGAATGGCATTGCCATTGTCAACTTTACGGGGCATGGTTCAGAGCAGGTATGGATGCAAGAGCGTGTTCTTGACGACATCATGGTGAGGGAGTGGAAAAATGCCCCGCAGTATCCTCTTTTTGTTACCGCAACCTGCGAATTTGGTCGTCACGATGATCCCGGACAAATATCGAGCGGAGAAAAAGTGCTCCTTCAAAGAAAAGGAGGCGGCATTGGATTGGTAACTACTGCGCGTCCGGTAAACTCGAGTACCAACTTTACATTAAACAAAGCTTTCTACGATGCATTAGTTGCAAAAAGCAACGGCAAATACCGTGACTTGGGAGCTGTGTTTCGTGACACGAAAAACAATAGCATTAGCGGTGTTGCCAACAGAAATTTTTCTCTTTTAGGTGATCCTTCTATGAAACTTATGCTCTCCGACAATGAAGTCAGAATTAGAGAAATCAAAACCCAATCAAATTCAGACACACTAAAGGCGCTTTCACGAGTAAATATTAAGGGTGAAATTTTTCAGAACGGCATCCAATGGACCGGTTTCACAGGGGAACTTGAAGCCACGCTGTTCGACAAACAGGAAGTATTCACTACACGTGGAGATGAAAATCCTGTTTTTACCTATAACCTTTGGGACAATGCTCTCTTTCGTGGCAAGGCAAACGTTGTCGATGGAAGTTTTGAATTTCAATTCGTAGTCCCCAAAAATATTGATCTCCAAACAGGCCTTGGAAAAATAACCTTGTATGCCAATACAAAAAATTTAGAAGACGCTCAAGGCTCACTCATCAATCTCAAAATTGGTAAAAGTGAAATCAACCCAACCCAGGATAACGTAGGCCCGAAGATCAAACTCTTTATGGGCGATACTACCTATGTCGATGGAGGGTTGATCGGTCCAAACACAACTCTTGTCGCACGCCTTCAGGATGAGAATGGCATCAACATTTCTAAACGTGATAAGAATCATAATCTAACCGCACTTCTTGATGACTCGATTGAATATATCATTAATGACTATTACGTAAGCGATCGCAACAATTACTCGCAAGGATTTGCACTATTTCCATTATCCGACTTGAAAAAAGGCAAGCATACGGTTACCGTTGGTGCTTCTGATACATATAACAATCGTTCCTCTTCGAAAATAGATTTTGTGGTGACTGATGGCAACCAGATCGTTATCGATGACTTTGTCAATTACCCCAATCCTTTTAGCGACTACACGACTCTGGAGTTTGTTCATAGCCGGGTAGGAGAAGACCTTGAGGCCGACTTAAAAATTTACGATATAACGGGAAAACTGATGAACACCATGTTGTTTAGCATTCCGGTAAGTCAATACAGAGTAACCCTGGACTCTTGGAATGGAGAGGATACTCAAGGAAATAAATTAGGGACAGGAGTATATCTGGCTAAACTTTCGGTTCGTTCATTGCTAGACGGCTCGAAAAATGAGCAATTTACCAAGCTAATTATCCTTAATTGATTATCTTTAGCCCTTAGATCTTGATTATGAAGAAGTTAAGTTTTTTGTGTTTTTTAGCAATTGCTGTGTGTACTTCCACATTGGCTCAGACGGGTTCATTACAAGGAACTCTAATTGGTCAGGATAGCACAAATAGAATTATTACTACGGCTGTCCCTTTCCTCTCCATTACTCCAGATGCACGAGCTGCAGGCATGGGAGATGCTGGAGCGGCCACTTCACCCGATGCCAATGCCGGTTATTGGAATGCGGGCAAGCTTGCCTTCATAGATAAAGCGTACGGTGCATCGGCCTCATACACTCCCTGGCTGGGCAAGATTATCAATGACATGTCGATATTTTACCTCTCTGGGTTCTACAAAATCACAAGAGAACAAACAGTAGCAGCCTCCATGAAATACTTTGACTTGGGTGAAATTCAGTTTCGTGATGTAAATAATGTGGATCAGGGCCGTTTCAATCCCAGGGAATTTGCTTTCGATGTCACCTATTCAAGACTATTGACAGAGCATCTTGGCATAGGTGGAGCGCTCCGTTATATTCATTCTAATCTTACGGGAGCACTTTCCACAGGCTCGCTTGATGCACGTCCGGGAAATTCAGTTGCAGTTGACATCGGAGTTTTCTACACCAAACCATTTGTTTCAAATAATTCCAACCTGGCATTAGCCGCATCCATGAATAATATTGGAGCCAAAATTTCTTATTCTGACGCCAACAACAAAGATTTTATTCCAACTAATCTGCGGATGGGTGCAGCTTACAAAACAGAATTAAACCCTTACCATAGCTTAACGTTCGCGCTTGATTTTAATAAATTAATGGTGCCTAGCCCATACCCAGGTAGCAAGTCAAAGCCCCTCATTGGGGGAATGCTCGGATCATTTACCGATGCAACAGGTGGTTTCAAAGAAGAGATACATGAGTTTACAACTTCTCTTGGAGTAGAGTATTGGTATAACACCACGTTTGCCGGCAGACTCGGCTTTTTCAATGAAGCTAAGGATAAAGGGAACAGAAAATATCTAACAGCCGGATTAGGCGTTCGCTATAATAAATTTGGTCTCGATGTCGCTTATCTGGTGCCAACTAACAAACGTGAAAACGCACTTGCTGAAACCCTTCGCTTCACACTCATGATCTTGATGGATAACCGAGTGAAGGAAGAAGAGTCCGTCACTGATTAATTCATGCTCGATCGAAAGATTGCTCCCTCTTTTGTAAAAACAAATACCTTACAACTTCCTGAGCCCGTTTCAATAGAACTGCCTTCTGGCTTGCGCGTGCATTGCATCGGAGGCGTTCAGCAAAATGTGGTGAAGATTGAAGTTGTCCTTAAGGCTGGTAAATGGTTCGAGCCGAAGGTTGGACTGTCCCATTTCACCGCTCAAATGTTGGAAAAGGGCACGTCAAAAAAATCCTCGGTAGAGATCTCGAAAATACTTGATCAGTTTGGGTCTCATCTTGAAATCTCTCCGGGTTTTGATTTTATCTCCGTTTCCATTTATGCTCTGAAAACTAAGATAAGTGACATTGTTCCTGTCTTCATGGATATTGTCACAGATCCATCCTTTCAAGAAAGTGAGTGGACTCAGATGAAGGGCATTGCAATTCAGAATTTAAAGATAAATGAAGAGAAGACAGGTTTTTTGGCATCAAAATTCATTCGTAAAAATGTCTTCGGTGAAAGGCATCCCTATGGCCCTTCTATAGAAGAAAGTCATATCAAAGATATTTCAGTCGGAGATATGGCAAATTATTTTCGTTTGACTTTTAAAGCATCCGAAATCTATTTAGTAGGTGATCTTACCGACTCCGAGGTTTCATTTCTTATTGATTGGTTTAACAAACTGGCTGTATCTAAAGGCAGTGCATTTTCGATTCGAGATTCCGAAGTAGGCCCAATCTGTCAGCATGTTGAAAGAAAGAATTCAGTTCAATCTTCCATCAGGCTTGGGAAGAAAAGCCTTCTTAAATCAGACCCCAAATACTTTGATCTGCAGATTTTAAATCATGTCTTAGGAGGATATTTTGGGTCGAGGTTAATGAAGAACATTCGGGAAGAGAAAGGCCTTACCTATGGGATACAGTCGTCTATTAGCGCTTTTCAAAATGAAGGCTTGCTCACCATCGGTGCTGATGTTAATAGTGCTAATCTGGCAATAGCCATTCGGGAAATAAATAGCGAATTAAAGAAGTTAAGGACAGAGAAAATTGAATCTCACGAACTTGCCCTTGCAAAAAATCATTTCATCGGAAGTCTCCAATCTGACATGGCAAATCCCTTCTCCGTAGCGGAAAAGATTAAGAATATTCAAATTTTTAATCTTAATAAAAATTTCTATCAAAATCTGATAACCCGTGTAGATCAGATTACGCCTTTGGAAATTATGGAAATTGCTGAGGCTCATTTCCATGAAAATAGTTTTTCTGAGGTGACGGTTGGCTAAGAAAGGCATAAAAAAAGCCTCAATAAATTATTGAGGCTTTGAAGAAAAAAAGGCAACGACTTACTCTCCCGGGTTTTAACCTAGTACCATCAGCGCGGGTGGGCTTAACTTCTCTGTTCGGAATGGG
>Ga0075163_10003204_pt1 | contig 22043 bp, 16 predicted proteins | sample JI1023141ADNA_FD_71478 | JGI IMG/M metagenome (GOLD analysis project Ga0075163, IMG submission 71478) | Wastewater effluent complex algal communities from Wisconsin, to seasonally profile nutrient transformation and Carbon sequestration -... | ecosystem: Engineered > WWTP > Effluent > Algae... | reverse complement strand
TCACTGGCTATGGAGCTAAGGCGCCAGCGGGCTTCCCCCTCTGGATGTCGATGGTCAACTCCGGCGCTGCCATACCGGGAAGGAACGACCGATACGGGGCGCGTTGCGACGCGCAGCGCCAGCGCAAGCTGGCAACAGGACTACCCACGGCGCTTCACACCGCGCCCCGCTCCCTCAATCGGGAGACGAGCTACATCATCCCGCAGGGTCGCGCCCGTGCGAATGAGGGATCGCGACTGAGGGGAATTTCCTCCTCCGCCGAAGGCGGGGGAGGTGGATCGCTCGCTCTTGCGAGCGAGACGGAGGGGCAAGTCACAAGCGCCAACCAAGGACCTTCGTGCAGGCTGGCGCGTCAGCCTGTCGCTCTCTAGTATCAACCGAAAATAGAGCCCACGAGGAAACGTGATGCATAGCTTCGATGTCTGTGAATGTGGCGCGCCGCTACAGCGTATGGAGCGCGACACGCCGGAGCCCAAAGGCGCGGAAGTCGTCCTCAAGGTGCTGGCGGCCGGCGTCTGCCATTCCGACCTTCACATCTGGGATGGCTATTACGAACTCGGCGGCGGCCAGAAACTGAAGCTCCAGGATCGCGGCGTGAAGCTGCCGCTCACCATGGGCCACGAGAACGTCGGCGAAGTCACCGCCGTCGGCCCGGATGCAAAAGGCGTGAAAGTCGGCGACGTCCGCCTGATCCATCCGTGGATGGGTTGCGGCGAATGCATCGTCTGCAAACGCGGCGAGGAAAATCTCTGCACCAAGCCTTGCAGCGTCGGTATCCATCGCGGCGGCGGTTTCGCCACGCACGTCATGGTTCCGCATCCGCGCTATCTGTTCGACATCGGCAACCTGCCGCCGGAACGCGCCGCGCCGCTGGCCTGCTCGGGCGTCACGGCCTACAGCGCGCTGAACAAGGTATCGGACACGCTGGCGCAAGCGCCTGTCGTCATGATCGGCGCTGGCGGGGTCGGCCTGATGGCGCTGGCGCTGCACAGGAAGATGGGCGGCCACTCGGCCATCGTTGTCGACATCGATCCCGCCAAGCGCGAGGCCGCCAAAGCCGCTGGCGCCTCGCTGGTGATCGATGGTGCCGCCAAGGACGCGGCGGACCAGATCCGGGCGGCCACGGGCGGCGGGGCATGGGCCGTGATCGATTTCGTCGGCGCCGGGCCCACGGTGAAGCTGGGCGTCGATACGGCGATCAAGGGCGGCAAGGTTATCGTGGTCGGCCTGTTCGGCGGCGACGTGACCATTCCGACGCCCTTTTTCCCCATGAAGGCGCTGACCGTACAGGGCAGCTATGTCGGCAGCCTGGGCGAAATCGCCGAACTGCTGGAGCTGGTGAAGCGCACCGGCGCGCCGGATGTGCCGGTAGCAACCCGGCCGCTGGAGCAGGTCAACGCCGCGCTGAACGATCTGCGCGACGGCAAGGTCGTCGGCCGGGTGGTGATGACGCCGTAGCCCGCGGGCAGCTTCCGGGCGGCGCCGGCCCTTGCCCGCGCCCCAGGGGCTGGACCGGCAGTTCGCCGCTCGCTGGAATTCCGGGCGCCGCAGCCTTTGTGTGGAGCACTCGGGGTCAGGCTGTGGAAAGCTTTCTCCGCATGCGGGAGTCGACTCGTCAGCTGGGTCGTGCTCACCATATTGACCTGATGGCTCAGAATGAACCTCTCGAGATGACCCTCAAACAGCTCCGCGAACGGCGCGAGCGGATTGCCACCGAGCTTGCCTCGCTGGAGCCGGTTTCCCCGGCACAAGGCGGGCTTACGGCGCGGGAACTGGTGATCTGGCGCACCCGCCTGGCGGAGCTGGAAAGCCGGATCGCCCGGCATCAGGGTCAGGGCGCTTAAGCCGCTCAACCGGCCTGCGTAGCCGCAGCGACCGTTTCCGTTCGCGCCAATCTACGCAGCGCCTGAGGCGGCTGCCCGAACGCCCGGACGAACGCCCGGCGCATCCTCTCCGGGTCTCCAAAGCCGACGTCCTGCGCAATAACATCAATTGAGTCAGTGGAGTGCTCGACCCGCTCCCGCGCACTCTCAAGCCGCAGGCGCTCAACTGCCTTGGCTGGCGTAACGCCAGTCTCCGCCGTGAACGCTCGGGCAAAGTTGCGCGGGCTCATATTGGACTGCGCCGCCAACGTCTCCACGGTCAGCGGGTCTTCCAGCCGCTCGCGCATCCAGCCGAGCAGGGGCGTGAACCGCCCCTCGGTGCGCTCGATGTCCAGAAGCGCCGAAAACTGCGACTGCCCGCCCGGACGTCGATGATAAACCACGAGTTCCTGCGCAGACCGTCGCGCCACTTCTTCCCCCAGATCGTCTGCGATCAGGGCGAGGGCGAGGTCGATCCCGGCGGTGATCCCGGCCGACGTCCAGACCTTGCCGTCGCGTGTATAAATGCAGTCCGGCTCCAGCTTCACGTTGGGATAGCGCTTCAGGAAGTCCGGGGTGCGGCCCCAGTGCGTAGTTGCCCGCTTGTCGTCGAGAACCCCCGTCTGGGCGAGGATATATGCGCCTGAACAGACCGAGCAGACCCGCCGGGACACCTTCATTGCGGTCCGGACCAGCGCCTGCACCCTCGGGTCCAGCATCGCTACGCGCGAGCCCCAGCCGCCGGCGATGACCAGCGTGTCGTACTTTGGTTGGCGCGGTATCGGCTCCGCCATCATGATTGCGCCGGACGACGAGCGGACCGGGCCGGGCGTGGGGGCGATGATTCTGAGTTCGTAGGGCGGAGGCTTCATTCCCCGCATCGGCATTTCGAATGCGCCGATTGGCCCGGCGGCGTCCAGCAGCTGGAAGTCGTCGAAAATCAGCACGCCGATCGTACGGGGCTTCAACACGCGGGGCATTTCGGGCCTATGGCAGTAAAAGCGGGAACATTGTCATTTCTGCCGGACGCTAATTCGGGCATGTTGGCTTCGTCAAGCCGAGGGTTCCTCCCCATGCCGCCAGAAACAGACAAGCCGACAGACGCGAAGTTCAGGATCGTCTTCGCGATCTATCCGGGCATGACTCATCTCGACTTCACAGGTCCGCACCAGTTCCTAAGCCGCCTGCCGGGATCAGAAACGATCGTTGCCAGCCCGGCGGGTGGAAACGTGGAAGCGGACGGCCTGACTTTCGGCAACACGGTGCGGATCGCGGACGTAAGAAGCTGCGACCTCATCTGTGTTCCCGGAGGCATCAACGCGACGAAGGTTGCGCAGGACCAGTCGTTCACCGCAGAGATCCGCCGCCTCGGGCTCTCCGCAAGATACATAACCTCCGTCTGCACCGGCTCGCTGATCCTCGGCGCGGCTGGCCTGCTGAGGGGCAGGCGCGCGGCATGTCACTGGGCTTTTGCCGAGCTGCTTCCGATCTTCGGCGCGATCCACGATCCCTCACGTGTGGCGCGGGATGGCAACATCATCACAGGCGGCGGCGTCACCGCGGGTATAGACTTCGCGCTCACCGTGCTGGCCGAGATCGGTGGAGATGATCTGGCGCAGACAACCCAGCTTGGCCTCGAATACGCTCCCGCGCCACCCTTCGACAGCGGCCGCCCGGAGCTTGCTCCCGCTCACATCCGCGATCGCTATGAGATTATGCGCCAGAGATTGCTTGCGGAACGCCGCGCCGAGGCGGAGCAGGCAGCTTCGACCATGCCCGTTACTGAGCGCGCGTAATCCGCCCACGGATCGCGCCGTCCAGCGGTGAGCGCGTCTTCAGCCATGCTTCCAACGCCGCGATATCGGTTCCGATGGTCACGGAATCCGTTCCTTTCTCGAACGCCGTGAAACCGTCGCCGCCGCCTGCCATGAAATTGTTGGTCACGACGCGATAGGTCTGTTCCGCAACAATCGGCTGCCCGTTCAGCTTCACCGAGCCCGCAACCACTTCGATCGGCTTTCCGGCTGACTGGCGCCAGGCGAACGTAAAGCCATCGGACACCTGCAGAATGTTGTTTCCGGCCGCCTGATACTGCTGCTTCAGCAGCGTCAGGATATCCGCACCCGTCAGCGTCAGAACGACAAGATCGTTCCCGAACGGCTGCACGGCGAAGATATCGCTGTACGTCACTTTCCCGTCCCTGAACGGCAGGTCTGTGCGAATGCCGCCCGGATTCATGAAGCCGATATCGGCCTTGCCGGTCTCCCGGCGTCCCGCGTCCAGCATCGAGTCCGCGATTATATCGCCCAGCGCACTCTCGCCATGATTGTTCGATGCGCGTGTGACAGCGGTACTGATTTGCCCGACGACGCGGTTCATCAGCGGCTCTGCCTGTTTCTTGTAAGCTCCGATAAGCGCCACCTGCGCCGGGTCCTCAGTGAAATCGCTTTCCGCAATGATGATGTCGCGAGCTTTCGAGCCGATCACATCGCCGCTCGTCGGATCGAGCAGGATCGAGATATCGGTCACGCGCGTGCCATAAGCCCCGGCGCTTGTCACAAGCCGGCCATCGACGGTGCAGATATAGATCCCGTTGGTATGTCCGGTGACCACCACATCGACGGCCTTGTCGAACTTCGGCACAATGTCAGCGATCGTTCCCGAAAGCCCGTGGCAATCGTCAAGCGCGCCCGTCGTGTATCCGCCCTCGTGGACCAGCACGACGATCGCCTCGATGCCTTGTGATCTCAGCTTCGGCACAAGCGCATTCACGGTCTCGGCTTCATCCTTGAACGTGATCCCGGCGCGAGCTGCGGGCGTGATGACATCGGGCGTTCCTTCGAGCGTCAGCCCGATGAACCCAACCTTCACGCCGCCAAACTCGCGGATCGCGTAAGGCGGAAACAGCGTCTCGCCATTGTCGAGGTAAGTGGACGCAGCCAGATACTGAAACTCCGCGCCCTTGAAAGGCGCCGGTCCCTTGCAGCCATCGACCGGGTGGCAACCGCCATCCTGCATCCGGCGAAGCTCTTTCCATCCCTCGTCAAATTCGTGATTGCCGACAGAGGTGAGGGCGAGCCCCATCTGGCTCATCGACTCGATTGTCGGCTCGTCATGGAACAGGCTCGACAGCAGCGGCGACGCGCCAATCAGATCGCCCGCCGCAACCATGATCGTGTTCGCGGGATTGCGCGCCGCCAACTTGGCAACGGCGGTCGCCAGACGCGGCGCGCCGCCGGCAGGCGTTGTTCCCCATTCGCGCGGCGCCGCTGGATTGAAAACTTTCGCGCCACTCGATGGCGGCTCAAGGTTGCCGTGGAAATCATTGATCGCGAGGATATTCACCTCGATTGGAGCGGATCCAATCGTGGTTGCCCTGGGCGCGACCGGGCTGGCGCAGCTGGCGAGCGCCAAAAGGCCAAAAGCCGTCAAAAGACTGTTACGCATCTGACCCCTCACGCTTCTCCGTCCGGTTAGGCGTGAAGGGGGCAGGATGGCAAGCCCGCGCCATCGCGCGGGCTGTTTCAATGCCTAGTTGCTGGCTGGCGGGGCGGCCCTGGCTGCTGCTGCGGCGCGGAACGCCGCCAGCTGTTGCAACGCGGCGACCTGATCGGCCGGAAGGTTGTCGATCTTGGCGCAGCGCGGGTCCGTGTTCTGGATCGCCTTCGCCATGGTCGGCGTGACCGGGATCGGCGCGCAGCCATGGCCCTGTTCGCAGATCATGTCCCACTTCGCTTCGGCCTGCGCGTGGCACGTGAGGCAATTGCCGCCGAACTGGTTGACCACGTCGGTTGCGCCACGAACGCGGATCTTCGTTGCGCCCGGTTGCACGTCGAGTTCGAAGAACTCCCAGTCCTTGGTCGCGGCGTTATAGCCGGGGTGATGTTTCACCATCGCCTCACCAGGAACCAGCTGCACGACTGATCCGGGCGGATAAGACATGGAGCCGCCGGCATTCGCCGCGGCGACGGTCGCATCAACATTGCCCAGCAGGTTGCCAACATAGAAGCCGCGCACCGGCTTCAAATCACGGATGCAGCTGAAGCTGGCTTCGGTGATCGAGATTGGCTTCGGCGCGGCCGCCGCCAATGTCGCGGTTTGTGGAGTGGGTTGTTCCGGCCCGGCCGCAGCGCAGGCAACGAGTGTGGCTCCCGCCACGAATGCAGCGATCATAGCAGTAAAGCGCATGTCCCGACCTCCCCGTCGAATAACACATGCATATTCCCGTCCGGGCCCGGTGGCAAATAGTGACCGTTCAAAATGGGCGTTTCCCTTCACGCCGCAGGGGCTATTCTTGAGTATGAAGAAGACCACGGAACAGCAGAAAGCAGAGGCGGCTCTAACGGCCTTCGGCTTGTCTTTGCCGGAAACGTCATGCGGTCCGGGCTGGGCGACCACGCGGGTGCTCAAGGTGCGCGCGAAGATGTTCTTTGTGTTCGGCGACAGGAACGAAAAGCCGGACGAACTCACGATGATCGTGAAATTGCCTACTTCTGCGGAAATGGTTCAGGACCTTTACTTTGTTCGCGAGAGCAAGGGCTGGTTCAAACAACACGATTGGGTGATTGTACATTTCGATGCCGAGGACGATGTCCTTGCAGAACTGCCGACCCTGAAGGGCTGGATGACGCAAAGCTATTGCGCCATGGCCCCGAAAAAGCTCGCGAAACTGGTGCGTGGCGAAGTCTAGCCACAGCGTTCCAGGCTTGCCTTCCAGCCCCTGAACAGGGTGGAGTGCAGGTTCGCGGGATGAGTTCCCCCCGGGAGGATTGATGAGACTGTCTGTGAAGCGTTTTGCCGGGTGGATCGCCGCCGGGTTTGTGGCGGTTGCGGCTGGCGGAGCGCTGGTGGCGTCTGCCCAGAACCAGACCGTTCAACTGAACCAGACGGCCGCGCCGGTCGTCTCGCAATGGCCGCGTGATCGCGGCGACCTTCCGCATGATCCCGACTACATCCTCGGCACGCTGCCGAATGGCATGCGCTATCTTGTGCTTCGCAACTATACGCCGCCGCGTCAGGTCGCGATGCGAATGGTGATCCAGGCGGGCTCCATGCAGGAACGTCCGGGCGAAGAGGGCGTCGCTCACTTCCTTGAACACCTGGCTTTCCGTGGAACGGAACTCTATCCCGATGGCGAGCTGAACCGGGTCCTTGAAGGGCTTGGCCTGCAGATGGGCGCTGACGTCAACGCCTCGACCGGCCCGGACCGCACGACATTCCAGTTCGATCTCGCGCGTAACGATCCAGTTTCAATCAAGACCGGCTTCTCGATCATCCGCGAGATCGTCGGCGCCATGACGATTGACCCCGCTCTGGTCGACAAGGAGCGTGGCGTCGTACTAGCCGAAGAACGCTCACGCGCGGGCCCGATGCTCGAAGCATCCATCGCGATGCTGAAACTGCAGCTCGGCGATCACCCCTATGGCCGTCCGCCGATCGGCCTTCGCAAGGTGATCGAGACCGTGACCCCGGCAACGATCCGCGGGTTCTATGACGCCTATTATCGCCCTGAACGCGCGATCCTGCTCGTGGTCGGCGACGTCAACGTTCAGACGCTCATCCCGCAGATAAGCGAACAGTTCGGCGACTGGAAAGGTCGCGGCGAGGCTGGGGGCGATCCCAAGCCTGTCATGGTGAAGCCGCCATCGCCGGATGTCGCCATGCTGGTCACGGCAGGCGCTCCAGACACCGGGATCACGCTTCGCTGGTTCGAGCCCTATTCGAGTCGCCCGCCAACCAAGGCAGAGGTGCGCAAGAACCTCGTCGAGCAGCTGGGCGCGGGTATCGTCTCCCGCCGCATGGCTGGTCTCAACGAAGCCGCCGGCAAGCCCGCCGCCGTGATCGGCAGTGCGTCGCCCGCAGCCATTGGTGGCGTCTGGAACGGCGAGATGGCGACATCCGCCCGCGTGACCGATGTCGCCAAGACCATCGACGTGATGGTGAAGGCCCACCGTCAGGCTGTGGAATATGGCGTGACGCAGGAAGAGCTGGATCGCCAGATATCCCTGCGGATCGACGCGGTAAAACGCGAAGCCGAACGCGGCCGCACAGGCACGTCCGTGTCGCAGATCGAAACAGCAATCGATTACATCGACGCCGATGTGCCGTTCGTTTCGCTGCAACAGTCGTATGCGCTGCTGCTCGAGCAGGCGCCGACGATCACGCTCGCCGAGGTGAATGCCGCGCTCAAGGCGCGTTTCACCGACACGCCTATGCTGACCTATCGCGGCAGCGAACCGCCCAAGGGCGGGGAGAAGGGACTTCGCGACGCCTTCAAGGCGGCGATGGCCGCGCCGATCTCGGCCTACAAGCCGGATGCGATCAAGCCCTGGCCATATACCGATTTCGGCACGCCTGGCGTGGTTGCGTCGCGTGAGCTCGTGGCCGACCTCAACGTCACCAAGGTGACGTTCGAGAACGGCGTGAAACTCACGATCAAGCCGCTGCCCAGCAACAAGGACCTTATCAGCGTCCGCGTCCGCATGGGCTGGGGCAGGTTGCAGATGCCGCTCAACGTTATCGATGCGTCGGACATGGGCCTGTCGCTCTGGTCATCCGGCGGGTTGAAGAAGCTCACCGTGACGGAACAGGCGCGCACGCTCGCCGGCCGCCGCGCCGCCGCTGTGGGCCGCACGCTCGACGACGCCTACGCGCTCGACAACATGAACGTCACCACGCGCGAGGACTTCCCCCTGCAGATGCAGATCATGACCGCCATGATCACGGATTCCGCCTATCGCGCGGATGATTGGGCGTCGTGGATGCAGGCGTCTGACGCTTCCGACGCTTCGCTCAAACTCACGCCCAGCGGCGTGCTGGAACGGGAGCTGGATCAGCTCCTGCACTCCGGCGACCTACGCTGGACGATCAATACAAAGGCCGCCCGCGATACGTGGAAGCCGGCGGACTCGATCAAGTACATCAAGCCGATCGTCGACAAGTCGCCCATCGAAGTGGTCGTGGTCGGCGACGTCAGCGTCGACGCCATCATCGCGGAAGTCGGCAAGACGGTCGGCGCGCTGCCGGCCCGCAAGCCGATCCCCGAGCCCAAGGGCATGCGCGATGTGAAGTTCCCGAAACCGGGCACGACGACGATGCCGCACAAGGGCCGCCCAGACCAGGGCTACGCCCTGATTGGCTGGCCCACCTATGCCGGCGCCTTCAAGAACATCCGCGACGAGCGGATCGGCATGGTGCTCGCCCAGATGCTGCGCGACAACGCCACCCGCTTGTTCCGCAGCGAGGGCGGCGCCACTTATTCGCCGATGGAAACGGTCGACTTCTCGACCTTCCTACCGGACTACGGCTTCATCGGCGTCGCCATCGAGGTCGCTCCGGACACGATCGACGAAGTGCAGAGCAAGATCCAGGGCATCGCCACGGATCTTGCCACCACGCCTGTCCCTGAGTCCGAGATCAAGCGCATCGTCGCCCCCAAGCTGGAGCAATACCGCCGCGCGGTCACGACCAGCGTCGGCTACTGGATGGAAATGCTGGGTAACGCACACGACGGCGGCGCCGGCCTCGAATACATCCGCACCGAAGGCACGGATTACGCGACCATCACGCCGGCCGATATTCAGGCGGCCGCGAAGAAGTGGCTCAAACCTGAGACGGCGTGGAAGCTGAAAGTGGTTCCGGAATAAGCTCGGCCCACACCACGTAACGCATCGCGCCGGGCGTCTTCGCATCCAGCGGCCAGCACGTCACCAGCCCGATGCGGGGCGACCCGCCATCATGCGTCTGGATGCCGGAAGCATCCCACCGCACGACCTGTGCCCCCGTAACGCGGAAGCGGCGCGAGCCAGATAGCGTGTCGACCGCAATCTCGTCTCCCGCCTTCACGTCCTTCAGGAACGCAAAGTGCGTATCGCGGTGAGCGGCGAAAACCGCGACCCCGCGTTCGCCCGGCTTCACTGACGCCGCCATCAGCGTGGGCCCGAACGCGAGGCTCTCGCCTGAAGCATCTGTCAGCGCAAGAACGCTGCGTCCCTGGGCCGGGAAATACAGCTTGGCCGTCGGTGAGAAATCCGCCCACGGCCATGGCCGCGCCAGATCGCCGGTCGAGAGCTGCCGCTCCCACGCATTCGACATCAGAACCTGCGCCACCTGCGCCTTTGCCGGAACGTAAAGCGCGATCGCCGCAATCAACGCGCCGGCTACAAGACAGGCGATAGCTGCCAACGACATCATCGCAGACGAAGCAGGCCTGTCGGGCTGCGGCGGCGCTGCTTGCTCCATCGATCGCCCCGTCGTCGCGACATAGGCATCGGTACGCATGAACCAGTCACACATGACACAACTCCCAAAATCCGAGCCCGCCCTCCCGGAGGCGGAGGCAAACAGGAGGGCGGGCCGCCGGTCAGCTCGCGCTGCACGCGGACGTTGAACTCATCGACCCGACACTGGCGTTGAAGCCTGTCCCCGGAGGCCGATGGCCGAACGTCCGCGCCGCAACAGCGCAGCGCCGAACACGAAGAGCGAAAGACCGAAGGCGAGCATCAACTCCCAGCCTGAGGCCGTCTGCGGCAGGGCGAGATCCTGCTCGGCTTTGGGTTTCTCCTGCGTGGCGCGGGCGTTGATCTTCTGCATCACGCCATCAGGCAGCTGGTCGAAGCGCAGGGCGCGCGCTTCTGCGGCCGGGCCAAAAATGTGGCCGAAGTCCCAACCTTTCGGCAGCATGCTGGCGATCTGGCGCGTATCGAGCTTCTCGCCAGCCGGACGCGCCGGCGTCTTGTCGACGGCGACCAGGCTGGTGAGGCGCGAGACGAGGTGGAAGTCGAGCGCGGTCTTGAGAACGCCCGCATCGATCTGTTCCATCGTCATGCCGGAATAGCGGCTCTCCTCGAAGTTCGCGATCTTGGCGCGTGCCCACAGTTGGGAAACGCCAGTCGTCTCTCCCGCGGCAGAAACCGGCAGCGTCATCGACCACGTCTTGCCGTTGAGCTTGCCGGAGAAAGTAAGATCGCCGGTCACGTCTTTTGCACGCATGACCATGGTGACAGGCTCGCCGGAGTAAAGGTCGGGCAGAGGCGCGGGATAGGCGCCGGCGGTTCCGGCGGGGAGTTTCACTTCCAGATCCGTCATCACCGGGTTTTCGAGCGCGGCGAAAAGTTTCGCGGATTGCTCGGCGACCTTGGTGACATCGTCCATGAAGGTGAACGTGCCCCGGCCCTGACGGGCGGCGTTCGACATGAAGTAGGCGTTGGGCGCCGAGCCGATGCCAACCGTGAACAGGCGGGAGCGGCCAAGGCCGTCATGGATGGCGGCGAAGAGCTGGTCCTCGTTGCCGATCGCGCCGTCCGTGATGAACACGACCTGGCGGACTTCCTCGGTGTTCCTGCGGTCATTGTCGACCAGGGCGGCCTGCAGAGCGGGGAGCATTTCCGTGCCGCCGTTGGCCTCGAGGTTCGAAACGAAGCGGCGGGCGCGGGCGAGGTTCTGTTCGTTCGCGGGTACGGCAGTCTGGAAGACCAGCTCCATCGTGTCGTCGAAGCGGATGATGTTGAACTCATCCGTCGGGGCAAGGCGGTCGAGCGCCAGCAACAGGCCCTGCTTGGCCTGCGTCATCGACTCGCCGGACATGGAGCCGGAGTTGTCGATCACGAAGATGGTCTCGCGGTCGCGGCGCTGAGCCGTGGTCTTGATCGCGGGCGGGTTCACGACGGCGAGCAGGTAGTCCTCGCCATTGCGGGTTTCGCGGAACAGGCTGGCAGTAGGCGCGGTGGCGGGCTCGGGTTTCCAAGACAGGATGAAGTCGCGGTCAGCCGGGACTTCGCCGTCCTTGAGATGGATGCGCGCGCCGTCAGCGCCTGACTTGTCGATGACAAGGCCATGGCTCTGCGACGAGATATCGGCCAGCGGCACGCCGGCTTCGAGCGAGATGTCGAAGTTGACGGGCAGGCGCAGGCCTTCGACGCCACCGGGCTCATGTGCGGGATGCAGGACCGGCGGCGTGATGCGGTCGCGATCCGGCACGGGATCAGTAACGGACAGGCTACGGCCGGTGCGGTCAGCCGTCAGGCCGAAAGTCGGCTTCGGGCTGTAACGCGGGCCGATCACCAGCGGGAAGCGGGTCGACCAGAGGCCATTGTCGAGGCGGGCCTTGTCCTGAAACTCGATCTGGATCGCCACCGTCTCGCCCGGGCCGATATTGGCCAGCGAGGTGGTAAACAGGTTCGGGCGCTCTTCTTCCACAAGACCTGCGCGCTGGCCGCTGGCGGCGGCCTGCTCATAGATCACGCGGGCTTCCTGGCGTTCCTTGATGTCGCCTTCGATGAAGCGATCACCAATGATGATCTTCAGCGTATCCACCGCCGCGCCTTCCGGTAGCGGGAAGGCATAGACGCCCTCAACCCATTGCTGGGTCGGGTTGGTAAAGCGCTGGGTCAGCTTGGTTCGGATGATGGGGCCGGCAATGTCCATCTTCACGTCAGCGGCGACCAGCGGCGCTTCGACATAGCGTCCCGGCATCGACGACTGGAGAAGGAGAGAGCCAGAGGAGACTTCAGCCTTGCTAACCGTTCCATCGCGCGTTTGCTGCGCGTGGGCGGCAGGCACAAGGCACGTAGCAGCCAGCAGCGCGCCTGCCAGAGCCGGGCGCGTGCGCAGTCCATATGTTGTGAGGGTGATCATCTGTTCCATCGGGGGTCCCAGCCCCTTCGAAGCAGACAAAACAATGTGACCGCGTTCGCCTGTTGATCGCGCCGTGACGTTGTGGCGGCGACTGCGGCGGAGCGTGGAAAATTGTGGCGGTGTTGTACCAAGCGTTAAGTGGAAGACAGGTCCGCAGGTGTGCTAGCAAGCGATCACCCTGTCCGGAGCGGGAAACGCGTGCGTATTCGCTTTTCGGAATTGACGTCACGGGAGATCGCCTTGGGCAGTATTTCAATCCGCATCGTTTCCGGCATTGCGCTTGCCGCGCTTGCGGCTGGCTTCAGCGGATGCGCGGGAACGCCGGGGGACACGCCCGAGCCGGGCGTTGCACAACAGCCGGCTGCTGCGCCTCAGACGGCCCAGGCGGCTGAACCTGCTGCTCCGCCGCCGCATATGCCGAAAGACCTCGCGCCGGACACCGTCAAGGCGACGGACGAGTTCCTGTGGCTGGAAGACGTGAATGGCAAGAAGTCGCTCGACTGGGTGAAGGAGCAGAACGCCAAGACCGACGCGGTGCTGAAAGGCGATCCGCGCTACGAGACATTCCGCAAGGAAGCGCTGGCCATCCTGACGGCTCAGGACCGCACGCCGAAGCCGGAATTTCGCGGCGATGGCATCGACAATTTCTGGCAGGACGCGAAGCAGGTTCGCGGCGTCTGGCGTCATGCAACGCTGGAGAGCTACCAGACCGACAAGCCGAAATGGCAGACCGTCCTCGATATCGATGCGCTGGCAAAGCGCGAGAAGAAGAACTGGATCTACAAGGGCGTGGATTGCCTCCCGCCGGAAGAAACCCGCTGCCTCGTCAGTCTTTCGGATGGTGGCAAGGACGCGGTCGTCGTTCGTGAATTCAATACGGTCGAGAAGAAGTTCGTCACCAACGGCTTCAACCTGCCGGAAGGGAAGCACCGCCTCGCGTGGATGGACAACGATACCATCCTGGTCGCGACCGATTTCGGGCCCGGCACGCTGACGGAAAGCGGCTACCCTTTTATCGTGAAGGCGCTCAATCGTGGGCAAAAACTGGCCAACGCTGTTGAGGTGTTCAAGGGTTCGGCCCGCGATGGCGGTTATGGCGTCAGCCCCGATGTGATGCGCAGCAGCTCGGGGCAGGTGATTGCAACAATTATCTCGCGTTCGCTGGATACCTTCAGCCAGGAAACCTACGAGCTGGTCGGGGTAAGGCCGGTGAAGCTTGACCTGCCGCGACGGGTGAACGTGCGAGGCATTCTGTCCAGCGGACCGCCTAGGCTGGTGTTCTCCATCGAAGAAGCGTGGAAGGTGAACAACACGACCGCGCCGGCCGGCGCGCTCATGGCGGTGCCAATGGGTATGCTGAAGCCCCCGCCGCCGGGCGTCGGCGCGGTTCTCACCAACAAGGACATCACGATTTTCGAACCGACTGCGCGGCAGTCAGTCGATGACGTCACAGTATTCGATGATCGCGTTGTAGCGGCCATTTACGACAATGTGCGTGGTCGCGCCGCTGTGTTCAGCGACAAGGGCGAATTTGGCGGGTGGACCGAAACAGCACTGCCATCGCCTGCGAATTCGGCAATCCACCTCGGATCGTCCAGTCGTCAAAGCCGCCAGCTGTTCTACACCTACGAAGGCTTCCTCACGCCCTCGACGCTGAGCCTTGCCAACGTCGACGCCTTCAAGGCCGAAGCGATCAAGAAGTCGCCCGACAAGTTCGACGGGTCGAAACACGTCGTCGAGCAGTTCGAAGCAACCTCGCGCGACGGAACGAAAGTGCCGTACTTCGTGGTCCGCCCGAAAGACGCCGCACTGGATGGATCAACACCCACCATGATGTTCGGCTATGGCGGCTTCCAGGTCTCCTACCCGCCAGTTTACAAGCCGGAGCTGGGCAAGCTGTGGCTGGAGAAGGGCGGAGCCTACGTCATCGCCAACATACGCGGCGGTGGAGAGTTTGGCCCGGCCTGGCATCAGGCTGCGCTCAAGGGCAACCGCCAGCGTTCCTTCGACGACTTCGCCGCCGTCGCCTCTGACCTCGCCGCGCGCAAGATCACTTCCGCGAAGCATCTCGGAATCTACGGCCGCTCCAACGGCGGCGTGCTCACCTCGGTAACGCTGACCCAGCATCCCGAACTGATCGGCGGCGCCGTGATCGAAAGCCCGCTGGTCGACATGCTGCGCTATCACGAGCTGCCGCCCGGCGCGTCATGGATCGGCGAATACGGTGATCCGCGCATCCCGGCCGAAGCCAAATGGATCGCGGCCTACTCCGGCTACCAGAACCTCCGCGAGGAGGCGAAGTACCCCGAAGTCTATATCACCACCAACACCCACGATGATCGCGTCCACCCCGGCCATGCCCGCAAGTTCGCTGCGCGGCTGCAGGCGATGGGCTATCCGGCGCTCTATTTCGAGGAAACCAACGGCGGCCACTCAAACGACTCGGACCCGCTACTGAACTCCCAGCGCTGGGCTCGGCACTACATCTATCTCGCCCGCCAGCTCGGGCTGGAATAGCCCCGGAACGAAAAACGGCCGGGCGTGCATGCAGCGCGCCCGGCCGTTGTTCTCTTTAGTCTGATCCGCCTACTTCAGCTTCGAGATCAGGGTCCAGTTCTGGGCCAGTGCGGCGGCGCCATTGTCGGCCTTGATGGTCGACCAGGTCGTGCGCGCTTCTTCCTTCAGGCCCGAACGATACTGCGCGATGCCAAGATGCAGCTTCGCGACATCCAGCTCGGATTGATCGGCGATACCTTTGGCGATGCCTTGCGAGATCAGCTCGATCGCCTTGGCGTTGTCGCCATAGCTCATCATGGCCTCACCGATGTTGGCAATGTTCAGCGCGTTGCCTTTCTTGACAGCGTCGGCAGCTTCCTTTTCGAGGCCCGGCTTGTCGCTCGTGATCTGAGCCTTGGCCCTCTTGAGGTTCTCCTGATCTTCCGGCGCGGAGCCCAACTCGCCGCTGGCGATTGCCGGCTCGAGCAGAGCCAGTGCTTCAGCAGGCAGGCCGCGCTTCAGCGCTTCCTGGATTGCCGTGCGCTTCTCGTTGACTGTCAACGTCACGCCGGCCGCCTGCATGGCGCGGAACAGGTCAAGCCGCACCTGACCGCCATAGTTCGGCGCGTCCTGAGTGCGGTACGCAATCAGCTCTTTCCAGTAATCTTCCTTGGGGTACTCGGCGACCAGCGCTTCTTCCACGGCGTAGTAGGACGCCATGTCATTGGTTTCCTTGTAAGCCCGCATCTGCAGCAGATAAGCGGTGTCAGTCGGCTTCGTGCCGGCAGCTTTCGCCGCGTCGACCGACTTCTTCGCGTAAGCAATGCCCGTCGGATAATCCTTCGTCTTGATGCCGTCAGCCGCGAGCGCGAGGTATTGCTCCGCATTGCCGCCGTACGCATCGACATAAACGCGGAACGCCGCCAGCGATTTCGCCGTGTCGCCGGCATCGCCGTAGGCTTTGGCCAGAACACCGCGATACTGCTTCGTCTGTTCCGGCGTGATCAGGCCGCTGGCCAGCAGCGACTCAAGCGAAGCAGCCAGGCCGGTGTGATCCTTGGTCTCCGATTGCATCACGATGCGAAGCTGTTCGATCGCCACCTTGTCGTTCGGCGTCTTGGATTGCGCGGTCGCAGCATCCAGCTTGGTTTTCGCGGTCGCCCAGTCCTTGGCGACAATAGCCTTCTGCGCGTCGTTCAGCGGCCCGATCATCTGCTTGGTCAGCGGGGGCGGTGTCTGGGCGATCGCCGGTGACATTGTCAGGGTGGCCAGGACGCCGGTGGCGATGGCAGTCATCCCGAGCTTCAGGAAATGCATTCGGTTCCTCCGTTTTCCTGTCGATACATAAGAGATGGGCGGTAAGACAACGGCTTCCACTGTAATTTGACTGCGTGAGACTGCCGCGCGAGCAGCTTCGGCGCCTGTAGCTGCCAATTAAATTGCGAACAGGCGGCGTACTGCCCCGTTCCAGCCCTTTTTTCCCGGGTCGGAACAGCGTATCAGCCGCGCCATAAATCTGGAGAAACGTCCATGTCCGCCCCGGTTTCTGAAGCGCTCAAGAGGATCAAACCTTCGGCCACGATCGCAGTCACGCAAAAGGCGAGGGAACTTCAGGCCAAAGGCGAGAACGTGATCGGCCTCGGCGCAGGCGAGCCCGACTTCGATACGCCGGACAACGTCAAGCAGGCGGCCATCAAGGCGATTCAGGACGGCAAGACCAAATACACGGACGTGGACGGCATTCCCGAGCTGAAGCAGGCGATCTGCGCCAAGTTCGAACGCGAGAACGGCCTGAAATACAAGCCGAGCCAGGTGAACGTCTCGCCGGGCGGCAAGCCGGTGATTTTCAACGCCTTCATGGCGACGCTGAACTTCGGCGACGAGGTGGTGATTCCAACGCCGTACTGGGTGAGCTACCCGGAAATGGCGCTGATCTGTGGTGCAACGCCGGTGTTTGCGCAGGCCTACGCGAACGACAATTACAAGCTGAAGCCGGCGGCGCTGGAAGCGGCGATCACGCCCAGGACGAAGTGGCTCATCCTGAACTCGCCATCGAACCCGTCGGGCGCGGCCTATACGAAAGAGGAATTACAGGCGCTGGCCGATGTGCTGCTGCGCCATCCGCATGTCTGGATCCTGACGGACGATATGTACGAGCACCTTGTGTTCGACGGGTTCAAGTTCTGGACAATCGCGCAGGTCGAGCCGCGCCTTTATGAGCGCACGCTGACGATGAACGGCGTTTCCAAAGCCTATTCAATGACGGGCTGGCGCATCGGCTATGCCGCTGGTCCGGAAGACCTGATCAAGGGTATGGCCAAGGTGATGAGCCAGACGACGTCAAACCCCAGCTCCATCTCGCAGTGGGCTGCGGTTGAGGCGTTGAATGGAACGCAGCATTACATCAAGCCGAACCAGGAGCTGTTCAAGACACGCCGCGATCTTGTGGTCGGCATGCTGAACCAGACCGAAGAGCTGCACTGCCCCACGCCGGAGGGGGCGTTCTACGTTTATCCGGATTGCAGTAAAGCGATCGGCAAAACCTCGGCGGGCGGCAAGAAGCTGGCGAACGACGAGGATTTCGCGGCGGCGCTGTTGGAAGAAGAGAAGGTGGCCGTGGTGTTCGGCTCGGCATTCGGGCTCAGCCCGGCTTTCCGGATTTCGTACGCGACGTCGACCGAGAAGCTGGAAGAAGCCTGCCGGCGCATCCAGCGTTTCTGCGGGAACCTGAAGCGCTAGAGCCGCGGCAAAATCAGCATCAACCCGTAAACCCGTTTGACGGCGGGCGCGGGTTGATTCACTTCTGATGGCGCTGGAGCTGTTGGGAGCTTAACCGTCATGAACGCCGAATTTGGGCTGGTGTTCCCCACTATCGCGCTTTTTTCTGCAAGCCTTGTTTTGACGGGTATTTCGCTATGGCTTGGCGGGAAGCTCGCTCCCTGGTTTCTCAATGAAGGCTTCGAGCCGCCAAGCGTTCGCAGCTACTTCCTTGATCTGAATGCGGATACGGAAATGACGCGCGGGCGCGTTGTCACCGCTCTTATTGCACTCGCGATCATGCTGGCAGCGCTGCTGGTGATCTCGGTGGTCGTAAAATTCGGCGGGATCGCGCTGCTCTAGCCCGGATGATCGATCCGCTTACGAAAGGAAACGCCCCAGCTTTCGCCGGGGCGTTTTTGTTTGTGCCGTAGCGCCTCGACTATTTCAGCGTCGATGAGTCGAGGTTCAGCTTGTTGATGTTCAGGCGCTCCATGCCCGTGCGCTTATCCTTCACCTTGTCCCAGAAGACCGCAGCGTCGCCGACAACGATGAGCGTTGCATTGGCCGGGTCGTAATGAGCCTTCGCGGCGGCGCTCGCTTGTTCAGCAGTGACGGCGTTGATGTCTGCCGAATAGGTCTGCAGTTTTTCAAGCGGGAGGCCGTATTGGGCAAGCGCCGAGTACTGGCCCGCGAGGCCGGCCGTGGTTTCGACTGAGCGGCCGAAGCCGCCGATGATGACAGCCTTGCGCGCCGCGAGTTCGTTCGCTGGGATAGGCTCTGAACCGAGGCGGGCGAATTCCGAAACCATCAGATCGACCACATCCGGCACCGCGTCGTTACGGGTCTGGGCGAGGGCGGTGATCGGGCCGGGCTGCTTGCGGGCGGTGAGGCCAGAGTTGGCGCCGTAGGAGAGGCCGCGCTTGATGCGGATCTCCGCGTTCAGGCGCGCCGAGTAGCCGCCGCCGAGTACGTTATTGGCGACAACAGTGGGGAAGTAGTCATCCGCCATTCGCGCGGGACCGACACGGCCGAGGAACACAACGGCCTGGCCGATCTTCGGCATATCAATGGTCAGCGCGCGGGGCGGCAGGGCTGCGCCAGCGGCGACCGCTGGAGCGGGTGGCGTCGTGGGTTTTGCCCACGCGCCGAGTGCGCTTTCGGCCAGTGCGAAGCCAGCTTCCGGCGTGATGTCGCCCGCGATGACCAGGACGGATGCATCCGGGCGCCAGCTTGCGGCGTGGAAGGCAGAGAGCTGTGCGGTGGTGAGCGCGGAGACAGACTTCTTCGTCGCAACGCCGCCATAGGGGCCGGCGCCGAACAAGGCACGCGTCATGGCGAGGCTGCCGACCGAGCGCGGTGAACTCATCGCCAGCTCGATGCCATCGAGGGTTTCGCGCTGTGCGCGGGCAAGTTCCTCGGATGCGAAGGCTGGGTTCTGGACGACATCCGCCATGATGGCGAATGCCTCCTTGGCCTTGTCGGAGCGGGTGGAGATGGAAACGTCGGTTGCATCCGCGCCTGCGCCTGCGCCGATGGCTGCGCCGAGGCTTTCGATCTCGCTGGCGATCTGCGTCGCCGAGCGGGTCTTGGTGCCGCGCGTGACGAGGTCTGCTGTCATCGAGGCCAAGCCGGACTTGTCGGCGGGATCGAACGCGCTGCCCGTGGAGATGCGCAGGCTGGCGCTTATCAGCGGCAGGCCAGGCTTGCTGGCGACGATGACGCGCAGCCCGTTGGCAAGCGTTTTCTCCGATGAACCGGGAACCTTGGCCTCGACGGCCGCGCCAGCTTCCGGCGGGGCGACACGAGCGCCTTCTGCAGCAAGTGTGTAGGTCGGGATGTCAGCTGCAGCGATCTCGATCTTCGAGGTCTGGATCGTCGGGGCGTCGGCGAAAGTCGCCTCCGGCGCGCCTTTCTGATCCTCTTCCGGCAGATATTTGATCGTGACGGACTTGCTGTCATCGAGGATCGCCTTGGCGACACGCTGGACGTCTGCCGCGGTCACGGTCTGCAGTTTCGCGAGGATTTTGTCCGATGCCTTGGCATTCTTGTAGAGGATGACGCTGCGCGCCAGTTCGTCCGCCCGGCCATCGGAGGTTTCGCGGCCCTGCAGCGCGCCGGTGATCAGCTCGTTGCGGGCTTCATCGAGCTCAGCTTGTGTGACGGGCGTATCGCGCAGACGCGCGACTTCCTTATTCAGCGCGGCGAGGCCTTCGTCAGGCGACTTGCCGCCGGCGAGGATCATGTAGAGCCCGTAAAGACCCGGTTGCGCCATGACCTGGAAAGTCGAACCAGTATCGGCGGCGACCTGCTGTTCGTAGATCAGCGACTGGTAGAGGCGCGAGGACTGGCCGCTGGTGAGGATCGCATCCATCATCATGATGGCAGCGATATCCGGGCTGTTCGCATCCGGCTGCGGCCAGGAAACTGCGACGGCGGGCAGCGAAACGTTGGGCTCATAGACCGTGTAGGATTTCGCTTCCGTGCGCGGGGGCTCCACGGCGGTTACGCGCGGGATAGCGCGCTCAGGCGTCTTGATGGGGGCGAAGTATTTCTCCGCATAGCCCTCCAGCTGCGCTTCGTTGAAATTGCCGGAGACAACGAGAATGGCGTTGTCAGGCCGATAATAGGCGGCATGGAAAGCGCGCACGTCTTCCACAGTGGCGGCGTCGAGTTGTTCAATCGAGCCAATGCCGGGGCGGCCATAGGGATGAACGCTGAAGCCCGACTGGGCCATGTAAAGTCCCAGCAGCTTGCCATACGGATTGGACAGGATGGACTGGCGGAACTCCTCCTTCACTACGTCGCGTTCGGATTTGAAGTTTGCGTCGTCGATGACCAGCGAGCCCATGCGCTCGGCTTCGCCCCAGAGCACGCGCTCGAGATGGTTGGCGGGGACGGTCTCGAAATAGTTCGTGAAATCGTCCCAGGTGGAGGCGTTGTTGAATCCGCCTGCATCTTCGGTCAGCCGGTCAAAGGTTTCCGGCGGCATGTTGACCGTGGACTTGAACATCAGGTGCTCAAACAGGTGCGCGAAACCTGAACGGCCCTGCGGGTCATCCTTCGAGCCGACATCATACCAGACGGCGACAGACACGCTGGCTGTGTTCGCATCCGGCATTGCATAGAGACGCAGGCCATTCGGCAGTTTCTTGCAAGTGAACTGCAGCGGCTGAATCGAAAGGCCGGGACCTGTGGCTGCCGGGGCAGGTGTATCGGTTGCGTCGCAGGCCGCAAACTTGCTGGCGGGTTCGTTTGGTCCGCAGGCGCTGAGCGCCAGACCGGCGAGGAGGGCAGTAGCGGCGACGCGGAGCTGGATCATGGCTCGACTGGTCTCTCTGCAAAGCTGATTTGGCTGAGCCATAGCAAGGTCAGCGGCGCGAGGCGAGGAAATTTATCGATAATCGTTATGCCGCGTCCGGCAAGCCTCAGTCAGTTCGGCGCGGCCGGCTCTGGCAGGGCGTTCAGCCGCTCCATCATCTTCTGCATCACGCTCATCTGAAGCGGCTGCATGGTTTCCATGACCTGAACCATGTACTCGGTCATCACTGCGGGCTGCTTCTGCACAATCGATTTGCCTTCCGGCGACCCGTAGAAATCCTTCATCGCCGCGAGTTCTTCGCCCGTGTACGCGCGGGCCATGATGGCCCCGAATTGCTGCATCAAGCCCGGCATCAGGGTTTTCGCCTCGTCCATCGTCTCGCCCATCACCTGTTTGATGATCGGTTCGGCGGAAGCCATGCGCGCCTGGCATGAGGCTACGTGCTCGGCCGCTTCCTGTGCGCACATCTGTGGCATCGCTGCCATCGCGGAGGCGCCCATCCCGTCGAACATCTGGTCGACCATTTTCGGATCCGACATCAGCGTTGCGATGTCGCTTGCGACAGCGAGCTTTTCGGCGTCGGTTTTCGGGATGGCTGTCTTCGTCTCTCCGCCGCTGCAGCCAGCGAGCAGGGAAACGGCTGCTGCTGCGAGCATCATGGATCGAATGGCCATCGTGTCCGTCCCTTTTTGCGAAGCGGCAGCCTAGAAGATCGAATACCCGCCGTCGATCACGAAGCTGTCGCCCGAATGGTAGCTGGAGCAATCCGAGGTGAGATAGACGGCGATACCGCCGAAATCCTTGGGTTCGCCCCAGCGGCGCATCGGCACGCGCGGAATGACCTTTTCAGCGAAAGCCGTGCTGTCCTGCGCGCCCTGCGTCATGTCCGTGGCGATCCAGCCGGGAAGGATCGAGTTGGCGCGAATGCCATAGCGGGCGTGTTCGACTGCGATCGATTTTATCATGGAGAC
>Ga0075163_10003203_pt1 | contig 22043 bp, 14 predicted proteins | sample JI1023141ADNA_FD_71478 | JGI IMG/M metagenome (GOLD analysis project Ga0075163, IMG submission 71478) | Wastewater effluent complex algal communities from Wisconsin, to seasonally profile nutrient transformation and Carbon sequestration -... | ecosystem: Engineered > WWTP > Effluent > Algae... | reverse complement strand
GGATTTCCTTTGGCCTTTCGCGATTTGGCCCTTGGAATTTCCCCTCATGCTCCGCCTCCTGCTGCCGCCCAACCTCGAAGCCGCCATCCCGCGCGATGCCGTCGCCGTGCAGGTGGAGCTGGACCTGTCAGCGCCACCGCCGGCGGAACTGCTCCCGGGACTGGCGGTGCTGCAGCGCCTCGGCGTCAAACCCGCCCGGGTTTCTCTCATCCAGCTTAATCGCGCGCAACTCGGCGAGCTCATCACCGCCCTCGCCGGCCAGCCCGTCTTCTTCTACGGCAGCATGCCCGACGTGCCGCTCGCCTGGCACGACCGCGCGCTCTCCGGCGTGAGCGACCTCCTCGGCCGCCCCCACGCCGATGTTCGTAATACGAACATCGGCTCGAGCCTCGCCCGACGGGTGCCAAGCCCCGCTCCCGCGACGGCCGGGGACCACACTCCGCTCACCATCGACGGCTCGGAACATTTTCTCGCGGTCTCCCTGCCCGCCCGCGGCTCGGCCAACTACGATGCCGTGCTGGAGTTCCTCAAGCACCACCGTTTCGTCCTTGATCCGCTCAACCGCAAGTGGTGGCTCCGGGACCGCCACCGGGTGCTCAACATCTTGGCCACCCACGGCCGCGAGCTGCGCGAGGACTTCGGGGCGGAGTTCACCGAAAACTTCACCCGGAACACCGCCCACCTGAAGATCGCCGAGGCCTCCGCCGAGGTCAGCGAGGCCGCGGACGGCTACGACGTCCAGCTCGGTCTCAACGCCGGCGCCGCCTCCGAGGCCCAAGTGCGCGAGGCCGTCGCCAGCGGTCGCGGCTATGTCGAGGATGGCAAGGCCATCTACCTCATCGACACCTCGCGCCTCGAAAAGATCAAGGCCGCCCATCGCGCCCTTGCGGGCGACCCCGCCGACGCGGGCGGCACCAGCCGCCGCCACCGCATCAGCAGGGCGCGCGCCGCCGAGGTCAATGACCTGCTCGAGGAAATCGCCCCGCACTTCCAGGCGCCCGCCAAATGGCGCGAACGCAGCGCGGCCTTGCGCAATCTCTCTGCCCTCCCGCCGGCGCCCATGCCGGCGCCGCTCGCCCAGATCCTGCGCCCCTACCAGCAGCTGGGCGTGGCCTGGCTCTGGCACCTCTACCGGCAGGAACTCGGCGGCATCCTCGCCGACGAGATGGGTCTGGGCAAAACCCTGCAGGCGATCGCGCTCATCACCGCCGTGCGCACCTCGCGCCAGCGCACGGTGCTGCGTCCGCCCCATCTCGTCGTCTGCCCCGCTTCCCTCGTGGAAAACTGGCGCCGCGAGGCCGTCCGCTTCGCCCCCGAACTCAAGGTCTTCGTCCACCACGGCAGCCGCCGCCTGGCGGGCAAGGACTTCGTCTCCCAGGACCTCGTGCTCACGTCGTACGGCACGCTGGCCCGCGATGCCGTGCTGTTCGAGTCCGTAGAGTTCGACCTCATCCTCGCCGACGAGGCCCAGCACCTGAAGAACCGCCGCACGCAGGCTGCCCAGTCCCTGCGGGCCCTCCGTGGTCGCGGCCGGTTTCTCCTCACCGGCACGCCGCTCGAGAACTCCCTCGACGACCTGCGCTCGCTCTTCGACTTTCTCATGCCCGGCTTCCTGGGCCGCGTGCCTCCCGGACTGAAGCGCGAGGAAAAATCCTGGCACGACGACCAGCTCCGCACCCGCACCGCCCCGTACATTCTGCGTCGCACGAAGGCCGCGGTCGCGCCTGAGCTCCCGGCCAAGATCGAACAAACCATCTGGTGCGAACCCACCGCCGTCCAGGCCGCGCTTTACCGCCGCATGCAGGAGGACAGCGAACGCGAAATGCTCGACCTCGCCGCCAAGGGCTCGTCCGAGGGCAACCTGCGCTTCGCCGCACTCACCCAACTGCTCCGGCTCCGCCAGATCTGCTGCGACCCTCGCCTGGTCGACAAGGGCGGACGGAACATCCCTTCCCCGCCGGGGCAGAACGCCGCATCCGCACCCTACCAAAACTCCGCCAAGCTCGATGCCTTCCGCGAACTGCTCGCCGAGTCCATCGACGAGGGGCACCGCATGCTCGTGTTCTCGCAGTTCACCTCGCTGCTCGGACTCCTCCGCGAGGAACTCCAGTCGGAGGGCGTGCCCTTCTGCTACCTCGACGGCTCGCTTACGCCCAAGGCCCGCCAGGCCGCCGTGGACAGGTTTCAGAACGACGCGTCGATCCCGGTCTTCCTTATCTCCCTGAAGGCCGGCGGCACCGGACTCAACCTCACCGGCGCCGACACCGTCGTGCACTTCGACCCGTGGTGGAACCCCGCCGCCGAGGCGCAGGCCACGGACCGCACGCATCGCATCGGCCAGACGAAGGTCGTCACCAGCTACAAGCTCATCTGCGCCGGCACGGTCGAGGAAAAGGTCGTTGCCCTGCAGGACACCAAACGCGCGCTGCTCGCCGATGTATTCGAGGCGAGTGCGGAGGCCGCCTCGCGGCTGAGCCTCAGCGAGCTGCGCGAGCTGCTGAAGTAGCCTCGCGGTCCAACGTCGCCTGATCTCCGAGCTTGCCCGGTGGTTTTTCCTCGCAAGGATTCGGCCACTTCGTGGGCCAACGAAGCGTCGTGATCAACCCCTATTCATTCCGCCCATGTTTAGCCGATTGCTTTGTACCGGCCTTGTCCTCTGCCTGACCCCGCTCGCCGCCCTGTCGGCGGCCGAAGTGACCATCGATCTGGACCGCACCACGCCCGTCCCGGCCGATCAGCCGATTCCCATTCAGGATTTCTTCCGACCCCGGGCGCTGGCCCAGCCGATTCTCAACCGCGCCGGCACCCATATTGCCGCCATTGCCACGGCCGACGAGGACAAGCATTTCCTCATCGTCTACGACATTGCCACCGCGAGCGTGAACTCGCTCGGCTTCACGTCGGCCAAGGACATCTACAACGTCTACTGGCTCAACAACAGCCGGTTGGTTTTCCAGCTGTCCTCCCGCAAGCAGTTCGGCCTGGGCATCATGGCGACGGAGATCAACAGCCTGAACGCCATCTACCCGTTGCAGCAATACAACGGCTCCAGCCTCATCTCCATCCCCTTGAAGGATCCCGAGCACCCCTTGATCTGGAACCGCTACCACCTCGAAGACCAGAAAGACGTCGGCGTGGTCGCCTTGAATTCCAATCTTCGTGGTCTCAAGGCCGGCGATCTCACGACCGCGATGAGCGGCGTGGACTTCATGCAGGTGCATTCGCGCGTCCGCGACAACAACGACCGCGCGACCGTCCGCAGCTACCCCACGCCGCCGGAACCCGGCATCACCTATGGCTACATGCCCGACAAGGAGGGCGCCCTCGCTTACGCCTTCACCTCGCACCACGGCGATCTCTCCATGTACCGGCTGGCTGACAACAAGTGGATCCGGTGCAACGTGGATCTGGAGGCAACCTCCAGCGTCGACAATGCCAACCAGCCGGGCCAGCTGCTCGTGATCGGTCCGGCCACGGACGGCAAACCCCAGCCGCTTCAACTCCTCGATGCCACCACCGGGCAGCTTGGCGATATCCTGCTCCAGGACACGGTCTACGACTTCAATGGCTGGACCTACCACAATCCCGCCACGGGTGACGTGCTCGGCGCGATCTTCGAGAAGGGCATCCCGCGGGTCTATTGGTTCAATGAACAGTATCAGGCGCTCCAGAAGGTGCTCGACGGGATGTTTCCGAAGCAGGTCGTGCGGATCATCGGCAGTGACGACCAGCATCAGATCTTTTTGGTCAGCACGCGCTCCGACCGCCAGCCCATCGCCTACAACTGGGTGAATCTCGCCACCCGCAAGGCCGGGCTGTTCAAGAACTCCGCCCCGTGGATCGACGCCACGCGCATGCAACCGATGCAGCTGATGCAGTTCAAGACCCGCGATGGCCATCGCCTCGACGGCTATCTCACCCTGCCCGCCGGTGCCTCCAAGGAAAATCCCGCGCCGCTCGTCGTGCTCTGCCATGGCGGCCCCTGGGTGCGCGACACCTGGGGCTTCGACGGCGAGGTGCAGTTTCTCGCCAACCGCGGGTATGCCGTGCTGCAGCCGAATTACCGCGGATCCACCGGCTCCGTCGGACGTTTCCCCGCCGCCGACCAATACGACTTCGTCAAGATGCACGACGATGTCACCGATGCGGTGAAAACCATTCTCGGCACCGGCCTGATCGACCCGAATCGCGTCGGGATCATGGGTGGCTCGTTCGGCGGTTACCTGGCGGTCTCCGGTGTGGCCCACGAACCCGACCTGTACCGGTGCGCGGTCACCATCGCCGGGGTTTTCGACTGGGCGCTGCAGGTGCAGGCCGAGAAATACGACCAGTACGACCGGCCCTACTACGGCCGCATGATCAAGACCCTGGGCGATCCCCGGATCGAGACAGCCAAGTACGAGGCCATGTCCCCCATCCGCTTCGTGGAAAAAATTCGCGTGCCGGTCTTCGTCGCCGGAGGCAAAGACGACCAGGTGGTGGAACTGCAGCAATCACGGAAACTGCTGGCCCAGTTCGAACGGCACGGCATTGCCCATGAAAGCCTGTTCATTGGCGGCGAGGGCCACGGCATGGCGTTTCTCAAGAACGAGGTCGAACTCTACGCCCGCATCGAGGCGTTTCTTGCAAAACACCTCATGCCCAAGCGGTGATCCGCCGCCCGCTGGCCAGACCCATCCGCAGGGACACCCGGTCGCAAGGTTTTGTTTCCGCCGCGGAAGCTTTCCGGAGCAACCGTCGCGGCGCCTTGCTGAACCCGTGATTCCGACCCCACGCAGAATCTTCGATTGATAACAAAGCATCTCAACCGGCCGACCTCGACTTGAGGACTCGGCAGACTAGCCTGCTGGCGCTACGGGCCGATTACCCCTCCCCAACATGAAAGACTGTGTCCTCACCCCTTTGGCCTGGGTTGTTGCCCTGGCCACCACCGTCTGTACGGCCGCCACCAAGATCGATCTGGAGCGCATCACTCCGGTCGCCGCGACCGAACAGATACCCATCCAGGATTTCTTCCGACCGCGCATCCTGCAGGAGCCCAAGCTGAATCCTGCCGGCACCCACATCGCCGCACTGATCACCGTCGAGGCGGACAAGCATCAGCTGCTCGTCTATGAACTGCAGACCCAGAAAAGCGAATATCTCGGCGGCAGCGGGGACAAGGACATCTACCAAGTGACCTGGCTCAACGACTCCCGGCTGCTGTTCAACCTTGCCGCCCGGAAAATGTATGGGCTGGGCCTCATGGCGGCCGATATCGGGTCCCTGCGGGACAGCTATCCGCTCCTGCAATATTACGGGACGAGCCTGATCGCCGTTCCGCCCAAAGACCGGCTCCATCCCCTGGTCTGGAACCGTTACGACAGCCTCGATGTACAGCGCGACCTCGGGGCGGCGATCGTGAACACCGACATCCGCGGATCGAAGATGATCAATTTGGTCGCCTCGGGCGCCAGTCACACGGATGCGATGGAGGCCCGCGACAACAACGAGCGCCACATCATCACCCGCTTTCCCGAGCCCAAGGGTGGCCTCACCACCGGCTATCTGGCCGATCGGGACGGGAGTCTCGCCTACGCCTTCACCGCCAAGGAGGGCGTGCTCACCATGCTCCGGCTGGAAGGCGGCGATTGGGTGAAATGCCCGGTTGATCTGGAGGAAATTGATGTCCTCGCGCCCGGGGACCTGCCTGGTCAGGTCGTCGTGATCGGCCCGCGACAGGAAGGAAAACCCCGCGCGCTCCAGATGATGGACGCGGCCACGGGCCGGTTGGGTGAGGTCCTCCTGCAGGACAAGGCCTACGATTTCAACGGCTGGATCTATCGCGACCCGGCCACGCAACAGATCATCGGGGCCATGTTCGACCGCAACGGACCGCGCACCGTCTGGTTCCGCGAAGACTACAAGATCCTGCAGAAGATGCTGGACGGCTACTTCCCCCAGCTGTCCCTCCGGATCATCGGCAGCAACGAGGCCCAGAATCTGTTTCTCGTCGCCACTTTCTCCGACAAGCAACCCGTCATCTACAACTGGGTCGACTTGGAGAAGCGTACCATCGGCCTGATCAAGAACTCTGCCCCCCTGGATCGATCCGTCGCGGATGCAACCGATGAACATCATCAAATTCAAGACGCGCGACGGGCAGCAGCTTGATGCCTACCTGACCCTGCCCGCCGGCGCCACGAAGCAAAATCCCCCGCCTCTGGTGGTCCTGCCCCATGGCGGCCCTTGGGCGCGCAACAACTGGGGCTTCGACAACGAGGTACAGTTCCTCGCCAGTCGCGGCTACGCCGTGCTCCAGCCCAACTACCGCGGCTCCACCGGCATCAACTGGATGTTCCCCAAGGACGACGAATGGGATTTCCGCAAGATGCACGACGACGTGACCGATGCCACCAAGACCTTGATCGCCTCCGGCTATATCGACCCCCAGCGGGTCGGCATCATGGGCGGTTCGTTCGGCGGCTATCTCGCGATCTCGGGCGTCGTCAACGAACCTGAGCTGTATCGCTGCGCCATCACCAACGCCGGGGTCTTCGACTGGGCTGACCAGGTGAACCAATACAAGTACAACCAATACGACTCCCCCGCTTTCGGCCGCCTGATCCGCAAACTCGGTTCACCGAAGGAAAACCCCGAGAAATTCGCGGCAATCTCTCCCGGTCGTCAGGTTGACCGCATCCGCGTCCCGGTTTTCGTCGCCGGTGGCAAGGATGACCAGACCGTCGAGATCGGCCAGTCCCGCGCCCTCCTCGCCGCCCTGCAAAAGCACGGTGTGCCGCACGAAAGCCTCCTGATTCGCGACGAGGGCCACGGCATGGCCAACCTCGAGAACCAGGTCGAACTCTACGGCCGCATCGAGGCGTTTCTTGCAAAACACCTCATGCCCAAGCCTTGAGGCCACGCGGCAGACCGCCCGCGCTTCAGCCCGCCGGTCCGGACCACGGCGAACTCGCCGTGGCCCGCCGCTTCAGCGGTCGTAAACCTTGTCTGCGTTCATCCAGGGCGTGACCTTCTCCAGCGCAGGGTAGATCGCCCGGCGCAGCTTGAGGAAGTTGATCGAGCCGCTCTCGCGGTAGAGCACCTCACCCTTGGTCCCGATGAGCAGCGTGTAGGGGAGCTCGCCGTTCCACTCCGGGTCGAAGGCCTCGATGAAGGCGTATTTGTCCTTCTCGCCGAAGATCAGGTTGCGGACGGACGACTTGTGTTCCTTGAGGAAGTTCAGGACCTTGGCCTCCTCGTCGGGAAACTGGGCCGCCACGGTCACCATCTCGAAACCGCGGTGCCGGAACCGCAGGTTTTGCTCGAGCAGTTCGTCAAACTCCGAAACGCACGGGCCGCACCACGTGGCCCAGAAATTCACGAGCCGCAGTTTGCCGGAATCGGCGTTGGCCCGGAGCGCCCGGATGCCGGCCACGTCCACTTTCTCCAAACTCACCGGCTCCTTCGCAACCTTCGCACGCCAGCGCAGGTTGTCTTCCACCTTGTCCTTCCACTTCACCGAGCAGCCGAACACCCGCGTGGTCTTCACCTCGGGCTCGCGCCCCGCCAGCACCGCGTCCAGCGCGTTGCGCGTATCAGGCACGGTCGCCAGGTCCTCGCGCTCGGAGTTGTCGATGCGCCCCTGGAAGGCGAGCTTGCGGTCGGGTCCGAAGATGAAGACATGCGGCGTGGCGATCGCGCCGAACTTCATCGTCAGCTCCTGCGTCTCGCCGTCGTCCAGATACGGGAAATTCCACTGGTGGTCCCGATGGCGGATGACCATCTCCTCGAACGTGTCGCCGAGGTCACCATAGCCCTGTTCGTCGAGGCGGACCGCATCGGCGTGGTTGGGATTGATCGCCACGACCGCGACGCCCTTCGGGCCATATTCCGCGGCGATCCGCTTCAGGCGCGACTCGTAGGCCTGCGCCGTCGGGCAGTGGTTGCAGGTGAAGACGATCATCAGGACCTTCGCCTGGGCGTACTCCGCCGGCGTATGATTCTTTCCGTCCACGCCCGGCAGGGAAAAGTCAGGCAAAGGCGCACCGATGGGAAGGACCGGCGGATGGGTGGCGGCGACGGAGGTGACGGCCGCGAGCAGCAGCAGAGGCGTCGCCAGCAGGCAACGCAGGACATTGGGGGTAGTCATCGCTAGCAGCAAAGCCACCAACTCGCTGCGCGCAAGCGGCGGTTTGGTCTATCATAATGACAGGATTGCATGACGGGAAAAGCTGCACACGCTTACCGGTATCATGTTACCCCGAATGACCTGCCTGTTCCTTGTCGCCACGCTTGCCCTTGGACCCGCGCTCCGCGCCGCCGATCCCACGGCTCCCGCCGATGCCGATCTCAATCCCCGCGGTCGCGCCATCCTCAGCTGGTTTCAACAGCTGCAGGCGGGGTCTGAACTGAAACTTGTCTCCGGCCAGTTCGCCGGATGGAGCGGCCGGGCCAGCATCGGCGAACTCGGCAAGATCCACGCCGCCTCCGGCCGCTGGCCCGTGATGATCGGCCTCGACTACTGCGGCTGGGACCAGCAGGGCGAAGCCATCATCGACGTGCGCCAGCCCAACCAGCTCGCCACCGAGTATTGGCAGGCCGGCGGCCTGGTGAACATCTCCTGGCACGCCCCCAACCCCTCCAAGCCCAACGGCGGCGGACTCAAAGAACGTGGCATGAACCTCGCCGACGTCCTCGCCCCCGGCGCCACGCATGACCGCTGGATGAAGGCGCTCGACGACGTTGCTGCCGGTCTGCAGGAACTGCAGGCGGCCGGTGTCGTGGTCATCTGGCGCCCGTTGCACGAGATGAATGGAGGCTGGTTCTGGTGGGGTGCGCAGGATCCGCAGGTGTTCATCGCCGTCTGGCGCCACATGTTCGACTACCTCACGCACACGAAGAAACTGCACAACCTGATCTGGGCCTACAGCCCCAACCACGGCCAGCAGCCCGCCGACGTCTATTACCCGGGCGACGCCTACGCCGATCTCGTCGGGCTCGACGCCTACACCGATCACATCAACCCCGAAAACATCATCGGCTTTGATCGCTACGCGAAAATCAACAAACCGGTCGGTCTCACCGAATACGGTCCGCACGGCGCCTCCAATCCGCCGGCCGACTACGACTACCGCCGCTTGCTCGACGGCATCCAGAAAAACTTCCCCCAGCTCCGGCACTTCCTCGTGTGGAACGAAAAATGGAATCCGGCGAAAAACCGTCACTGCAAGGCGTTCTACCGTGACCCCCGCGTAATCACCCGCGAGTCCATGCCAGCCGGCCTCGCGGGCAAATGATTGCCCGTCTTCCAACGGCCCGCATGAAGCCCCTTTTCCCCCTGCTAGCGTTCTTGCTGGCTTCCCTCCTCACCGGCCGCGCCGACGATCGTCCCAACATCGTCTGGCTGGTGAGCGAGGACTACACCGCCTCCTTCTCCGGTCCTTACGGCGATCCACTCGCGCGGACTCCTGCACTCGACCGTCTGGCCGCCGACGGGATTGTGATGCTGAACGCGCATTCCACCGCACCCGTCTGCGCCCCGACCCGCTACAGCATCATCACCGGCCGCTACGCCCATGCCGATGGCGCCCAGCACATGCGCAGCGATCCGCCGTTGCCCGGCGGCGTCCGACTGTTTCCGGCCCTCCTCCGCGAGGCCGGTTACTACTGCACCAACAACGCGAAGACCGACTACAACACCTCCGCCAGTCTCGACGGCGTCTGGGACGCCAACGGTCGCCAGGCCCACTGGCGCAACCGGCGGCCGGGCCAGCCGTTCTTTGCCGTCTTCAACTTCGAGCAATCCCACGAAAGCCGCCTGCATCAGCGCGAGACGCTGATCACCGATCCCGCCAAGGTGCGCGTGCCCGCCTGGTTGCCGGACACACCCACGGTCCGCGCCGATCTCGCGCAGTACTATGACTGCGTCTCCCGCGCCGATGCCGCTGCCGCCAAAGTGCTGGCAGAACTGGCGGCCGATGGTCTCGCAGACGACACCATCATCCTCAGCTACTCCGACAACGGCGGGTGCCTCCCGCGCTCCAAGCGTTATCTCTACGACAACGGCACGCACATCGCCATGGTGCTGCATGTGCCCGAAAAATTCCGCCACCTTGCCCCCGCGGCACCCGGCAGCCGCATGCCGGAGGTCATCAACACCATCGACCTCGCCCCCACCATGCTGAGCCTCGCTGGATTGAAGCCCGGCGCGCAGTTCCACGGCCGCGCCTTCGCCGGGGCTTTTCGCACCCCGCCGCCTGCGTTCACTTTCCTCATGCGTGACCGCATGGATGAACGCTACGACCTGTCCCGGGCCGTCACCGACGGCCGGTACCGGTACATCCGCAACTACGCCCCCGCCCAGCCTTGGGGCCAGCACTTGGAATACCTCTGGCGCCAGGCCTCCATGCAGGAATGGGCCGCGCTGCACCGCGCCGGACGACTCACTCCCACCCAGGACGCCTTCTTCCAGCCCAAGCCCGTCGAGGAACTCTTCGACTGCGCAACAGATCCCGACAACGTGCACAATCTCGCCGGTGATCCCAGCTACCTGCCGCAACTGACCGCCTTTCGCCAGGCCTTGCGCGCCCACCAACTGGCGGTCCGCGACACCGGCTTCCTCCCCGAGCCGCTGTTGCTCGCGCTGGCACGAGGACAGTCCCCCACCTTGCCGGCGGCGGATGACGGGCAATATCCGCTTGAACGCCTCCTGAACTTGGTCGACGCCCTCCAGCAGCCGGGACCGACCAACCCCGCCCCGCTCTCCACCGCTCTGCACGACCCGCTCGCCGTGGTACGGTATTGGGCGGCAACCTGCCTGCAGGGGCCCACGGCGGCGACCGCCGCCAGACCCCTGTTGTCCGATGCCGAACCCGTCGTGCGCCTCGCAGCTGCCGAGATTCTTCTCCGTGAAAGCGACGACACCCCGGCGTGGGCCGTGCTCGAACAGGAGCTGATCAAACCACGCTCACCCGAGACCGCGCTCCTCGCCCTGAACATCGCCGAACGCGTGCCCCGTCTCTACCCGTCGGCCTGGCGCGCCTTACTCACCCCGCTTGCGCAGCGCGCGGCCACCACCTCGGGCACGGAGAGCTACGTCACCCGGGCGGCCCAATCCCTCCTGAACACCCCCTGACAGAAAGCCCTCGCACCGCCCGCTTGCGCCAGTGCAGACATCAGTCATCGTTCAACCCACCATGAGATCCCTTGCTTCATTACTCTGTTCATTGCTTCTCCTCGTTCCGGTTTTCGCCGCCGCCACCAAGGGCCCGGAACCGCTGCGCATCGCCCATGGAGAAAAGGTCAACCTCGCCGACTATGTCGTGCCGGGGAAGACGACGGTCTTCGATTTCACCAGCGAGTACTGCCCGCCGTGCCGCGGCTATGACGGCCCCCTCGCCTTGCTCCACCAGAAGAACGCCGACATTGCCGTGGTGAAAGTGGACATCAACCGCCCGGGCATCAGCCGCATCGACTGGCAGTCCCCGGTCGCCAAGCAGTTCGCCATGCGCTCCATCCCCCACTTCAAGGTGTACGGACCGGACGGCAAGCTGGTGGCCGAGGACAAACTCGTCATCGGGGCCGACGGAAAAGTGGCCGAGCGCGACTACGCCGGCCGCAAGTTGGTCGACCAGTGGATCAACGCGGTCGCTCGTTGAGCGTCCGTCCTGCGCCTTCGACGATGAACCGACTGCCCTTTCTCGGTATTCTGGTTGCAGCCGCCCTGTCGGTGGGCGGCCTGGTCGCCCAGGAATCCAAGCAACCGGAAACCTTGGAGGCGTGGAAAGCGCGCCGCCTGGCCGCGCTGGTCCGTCCCGATGGCTGGCTTGCCTTGATTGGCCGGCACCCGCTCGAGCACGGCACCTGGACGGTTGGCTCGGGCGCAGATAACGCCATCCGCCTCGCCGCCGGTCCCGATTACCTCGGCGAGATCACCTATTCCGAGCAAGGCAAGGTGCTGTTCACCGTGGGACCGGACGTCCCCGCAACCATCGATGGCGTGAAGCGGACTGAAGCGACAAACTTCGCCGTCGGTGAAAAGGCCTTCGGTTACGAAGGCTCCTGGAGCACCGGCGAACTCGACTACAAGAGCGACAATCCCACCCACGTCCGCGCCGGCACGGTGAATTTTCACATCATGGAACGCAGCGGAAAACTCTTCCTCCGCGTGCGCGACAGCCAGTCACCCCGCCTGCAGCATTTCGCCGGACTCGACTATTTTCCCGTCGATCCCGCCTGGCGCATCGAGGCGGAATGGATTCCCTTCGATCCTCCGCGCGTGGTGAAGGTCACCAACATCATCGGCCTCACCGAGCCGGCCGACGTGCCCGGCAAGGCGGTGTTCACCGTCGACGGCCAAACCTACAGCCTCATCCCGTTCGACGAGGGTCCCGAGTCCCGCCTGTTCTTCGTCCTGACCGACAGCACCGCCGGCACGGAAACCTATGAGGCCTGCCGCTTCCTTTACGCCAACCGGCCGGTGAACGGCAAAATCATCCTCGATTTCAACCAGCTCTACAACCCGCCCTGCGCCTTCACTCCTTTCGCCACCTGCCCGCTGCCGCCGAAGGAAAATGTCCTACCCTTCCCGCTGCGCGCCGGCGAAATGAAATACCGCGGCGAGCACTGAAGCGAAGACGGGCGTCGGCCAGCGAGGCCCCTACGAAGATGAAGGTTTGAAGGTGCCGCTCGACGGCCCCCGGACTCGAGCGTGAGGCCACCCTCTTCATCAAGGCAACCGGTGCAACCCTTCGGCCCGCACGTGCCAGGTGCCGTCCTTGGGAATGCCGGGATAGTCTTCTGTGCATCCGTCCCAACCCGCGACCATCAACGCGACGGCCGAGAGGAAAGCCCCGTTGGCCGGCAGATAGACCGCGATCTCCCGCCGGCGTCCACCGGCGGGCGCCTTCGGGTCAAATTTCTCGTCGCTCCGCTGCGGACAATGCCCGTTGGGCAGATAGCGGTTGTTGGGGCCGTCGCGCAGCAGGATTTCAACCGCGGTTTCCGGACGCCCCAGCCGCGCCGCCGTCATCGCGATCATCGGGTAATCCCAGCCCCAGATCTTTGTCTCCCAATCCCAATGCGCGAGCACGGCATCCAAAGTGCGCGCCATCGTCGCCCGATCGACATCCGGTCCGCCCGGCAGGATCCCGAGCGGGGCGAGCATTGTCGGGTGGTCGTGGCGGCTTTCGATATTGTCCCAAGTATCGGGAGCCGACCCGAGCGCGACATACTTGCCGTCCTTCTGCGGAATGGGGGCAAGATGGGCGAGCACGTGGTCCCATTTTGCATCGCGCGTCAGCCCGAGACGCCCACGCCACTGCTGGGCCACGCCCAGCGCCCAACGCCAGTAGGCGAGTTCGTATGAGGGATTCTGGCTCGTCGCCTGGTCGTAGATTTCCTGGGCGATCCACAGCGGTGGTCCCAGCACGTACTCGCCGCGCTGCACGTCAAAATACAACATCGAGGCGAGACATTCCGCGGTCTCCTGCACCAATGTGCGGTACTTCGCCAACACGGCCGGCGTCGGTGAGTTCCGATAAAGCAGCTCCGCCAGATAGACCATGTGCGGTTGGTTCCAGACGATGAGCGGATTGCCGCCCGGACTCTCCCGCATTTCCGGGCCGGTCATCTTAGCCCAGCGCGCGCCTTTCAACCCGCGACTCGCTGCCAGCGCCCGCGCCGCCGGCAGCTGGCTGCGGTACCAATCGAGATTCTTCTCCAATGCAGCGTCCTGCCCCCAGAGAGCGAACTGCGCGGTGTGCCACCAGATCATCTCGGTGTGGTGCTTGCCATACCACGTGTTGCAGGTGAGCCCGGTTTCCTGCGGCGGCACGTCGCCGGCCATCTGTACGGCCATCAGGTAGCGCGACAGGATGATCCGCTCCTCCAACTTCGCCGCCAGCGGGTTGGTGCTGCCGGTGAAATCCACGGCGGCCGTCTCGCGCCAGAATTTTTCCCAATGCGAAGCGCTGGCCGCCAGCACCCTTTCTGCCGGCACCACGAACTTTTGCGGATCCGGTGAAAAACGAACGGTGAAATCAAGGGCTTCGCCGCCCGCCTTCGGTTGAATCAGGAACTGATGCCTATCATCAAGGGCTTCGCCGCCCGCCTTCGGTTGAATCAGGAACTGATGCCTATCCTCCTCCTGCAATTCACGGTCGCAGGTAACAAAATAGCGCAGATCCCCGACCTTGCGTTCGATCGAGCCCTTGGCCCAAAGCGTGGACCCATGCGACTCCGGATGCGACCAGTCCAGCCCGGGCGTGTTCTTCACGTCCAGGTCATGCCCGCGCGGAAAGGCCAGCCGCACGCGCAGTTTGCCCGCGGCCACCAGTGCCGAGACAATCCGTACCGCCACCGTATCGCTCGCTGGGTCACAGGCGGTGGTGACGACGACCGGCACGCCTCCGAGCTTGAACTGGCTCGTGATGATCCCGCGCCACAGGTCGAGCGTCTGCTCGGGTTCCTGGATGTCGGCGGGCGTGAAAACCGTACCGTCGGGCTTGTCCCAGACGAGTTGCAGCTGGCCGAGCGGATGACTGCGCGGGTTTTTCCGCAGCCAGTCGCCGGCCGGGCTCGATTGCTTGGTCGGATAAGGCACGACGCGACCGTCGGCCTGCGTAAAGTCACGGCTGGCATCGGCGAGCGTGTAGTGGTGCAGATTCTCGTCACTCACCCATGCCCAGCGGGACTGCGTCTCCGTGGGGATCCCGTACCGATGGTACTCCGTAGCGAAGGTCTGCAACCCCGTGATGTCGGCCCCGAAGGCAAACCCGCCGTTCCCCACCGTCAACGGGGCGTCGTAATCGACGGCGCGAACGACGGGATTGTGCCGGGTGACGAGGGCGGCGCGATCGATGGGCGTATCCGCGAGCAGCGAAACCGAGGACACAAGGAGCAACAGGATGGAACGCAGGGTCATGGGGTGCGTCAGTGTTGGCGTCCCCACCGCTTTTTGGCGACTTGGAAATGGGTTGTCTTCGGCCGCTCCCACCCCCGCGCAATCCACGCGCAACGACGGCAAAGGCGTGCGCCATGGCGGGACTTGACCCTGCCTGCCACCAGGCCGACGATACCGCCACGCCCGATACGCTGACCGAACCCCGTCCCGCGAGGTGCGGCCCCGGCGCCGACCGTGGCGTCAGCCTTCCAACCCCACTCCACCCATGAACTGGAAGATCGAGATCACCGAGCCGCACAGCGGCGAACTCGGCGAGGCCATCAAACACGAGGACCACGCCTTGACCATGGAAGAATACACCTACGAAGCCGGTCACAAGATCGACGTGTATGTCCATGACACCTCCGACCCGCATTGGCATATCTTCACCGATCTCGACTCGGGTCACCGCGTCAAGATCCCCGCCGACAAATACCGGCGCCTGCCCTGATCCCCTTCGGCTAAGTCTTCGGCACCGGGCCGTGGTGCGCCTGATGCGCCGCGTAGGCCGCCGTGTCGGCAAGCATGGCCTCGATGGTCGCCACCAACGGCTCGATTCGCACGAGTCCGGAAAACACCGCCTTGTCCCCGATGGCGTCGGTCAACACGAACGACGGCCGCTGGTTGATCTGCAGCGCGAGAAAATCAGCCGTGCTCGTGGCCACCCGGTCCTTCACCAAATTGGACTCGGCCGCGACCCGCAGTTTCTTGGCATCCATTTTCCCGGCCTTGGCCGCCACCTTCACGGCCGTCGCCAGGTCGCCGATCTTCTGTCCTTCGCGCAGGGCGGCGTGGGCCAGGGCCAGCCGGATTTCATCACCCGTGAAACCAAAATCCTTCGCCGCCTCCGCCACAAGATTCGGCGCCTCGTAGTGTCCCTTGCGCTCCGCCTCGAACCAACCCGAGTTCAGCATGTAGGCCGAATGCATCACGGTGCCGCCGCTGCGCCGGTAAAACCAATCACACTGCGACTGCGAGACCGGGAAATCCTCCGGACGCATCAGGGCGATCCGCCACTCAAAGTCCGCCCGCCCGGCGTAGCGCTGTTTCAACCCGCTCCAAACCGGTTCGACCCAGTGACACCAGGAGGACAGCACTTCGACGTAGTATATGACTTTCATGGCCTGAAAATCCATGCTGCTCGGCATCTGGTCAACGCGCCAAGCCGGTCCAGCCGGTACAATTCAGGCCTCATTCCTAACACGAATCGCCTGACGCAGCGCGGCGCTGATGTAGATTCATTTGGAGACTGAAATGCGAGAACCAGGCATCAGGCGCTAATTCATCCCTTTCACAGTTATTAACTAAGGAATACCTGGATTACTTTCTGACAAACGCGAAGCAGGAGGCCTTATACGTTTACTACCCATTCAAATATAGGGTGTATTACCTATTTTTGCAGGTATAGTGCATCGATTGAAAAACAACATGCTCGCCACTGCTACCCTCCCTCCGCCGGTCACCAGCCAATCGTCGCCCGATCGTGTCAACCCTGACGCTACTCGTCAGAACTCCGCAGCTTCCCAAACCTACCCACCGCCTCTCGAGGTCCCTGAGCTACCTTCCCCACGCCGGGACTCGCACCAACCGGCATCCTCCATTCCCGCCACGGTTTTGGTGGTCGACGACAATCCCAGTGCCCAAGAACTTGTGCGCAAGCTGCTCAAGGGAGATGGCTACCGGGTCATCTGCATCGACAATGGCCCCGACGCGCTCCTGGCCTCACGCGATTTGCCCGATGTGGTGCTGCTCGATCTGATGATGCCCGACATGGACGGGTTTGAGGTCTGTCGCCGGATCCGGGCTGATCCCATTACCGCACTCGTGCCCATTATTCTGCTCACGGCTTTGGATGACAGGGAATCACGCTTGCGAGGCCTGGAGGCCGGCGCCGATGACTTCTTGAGCAAGCCCTTTGATTTTGCGGAACTGCGGGCGCGCCTGCGGACCATCACGCGCCTCAACCGCTATCGCTGCCTGTATGAGGGCCGCGCCCGGTTCGAGGCCGCCATAGCCAACGCCCCCGAGGCCATTGTCCTCGCCGAACTCGACGGCACGATCATTCATCGCAATGCCGCATTCACCAAACTCCTGGATCCCGACGTCCCGGAGCTGGAAAACTTCTTCGCCTACCTGCCCTCCGCATGCAGCCTCAGGCTGCGGAGCCAATTGCACCAACCTGACCAGCGCGGTCGCGAATCTCCTCTGCACTTTGCCCGCCGCCAGAAGACCGTGGTCGAAATCACTCATGGCATCGTCCCCTGGCAGGGCCGGGGCATCGTCCAATATCACCTGCGCGATCTTACCGAACACAAATCCCTCGAGACGCAGTTGCTCCAGGCCCAGCGCATCGAGCTGCTCGGCCAGCTGGCCGGTAGCATCGTACACGACATGAACAACATTCTGCACGTGATCGACTGCAGTGTGTCCGTCCTCGAAATGGAGCCGAACCACGACCGGGAGCAGCATTTCAACAACATTCACACCGGCATCAACCGCGGAGCCGCTCTGCTCGCGCAGCTGCTGCAATTCACCCGCGGTTCTGACGGAATCCTCAAGTTGGCAAACCCGGTTGCCGCCGTCGCTGAAGTCGCCAGTCTCGTGAGGGAATCATTTGGCCGGACGATCGGCGTGGAGTTTGCCTTTGAACAGAATCTTCCCTCGATCCAACTCGACCCGACCCAGATGCACCAGGTGGTGATGAACCTCTGCGTCAACGCCCGGGATGCGATGCCACAAGGCGGAAGGATTGAGATCGCCATCGCTCGGCGAACCCTGGACGAAGCCGCTGCGAGGTTGGCCGGCCCGGGGGCGATACCGGGCGACTTCGTCACGGTGGCCGTGCGCGACCACGGCAGCGGCATCCCAACCGAGAATCTACCCCGTTTGTTTGATCCGTTCTTCACCACCAAACCCGAGGGCAAGGGTACCGGGCTCGGTCTGGCCACCGTATCCCGGCTGGTCCGGCGGCATGGTGGTTTTGTCACCGTCACCACCGCAGTCGCTCAGGGGAGCTGCTTCACTTGCCACTTCCCGATTCCCGACGGGAATGCGCGCCGAAACCTGATTGCCGGCTGAGCCGTCTAGAAACTCCGACGCGCCTGCCACAAGGCTCCTCCGGCAAGGCTTCGACCCTGGAAACAATCTCAGTTTCCAAACAGTTTCTTGATGTTCTCCCCGGCCTGCTTCGCGGCTTCCTTCGTCTTTTCCAGACTCATGGCCCCGGCCGTGCCGCCGACCTGACCGAGGGCATTGGCCGTGCCTGACACGATGTTGCTCAGGACGTTTTTCACCAAGACGCCCGCGAGTTCATCGGCCGTGATGCCACCTTCGGCTTCACCAAGATTGTTAAGGCTCAGGGCCGGCAGCGGCACCGGGAGCGCGGTCGGACCCACGCCCAGCGTGGCCTTGGCGTTGGTCATGCGGAATTTCTTGAGGACAAACTTCAGCTGCTTGCCGTCCGAAGTCTTGGCCTTGGTCCCGCCTCCTCCGGTGAATTTCTCGATGTTCTTCAGCAGCTCCTGGATGTTGCTCGAGACAATCTTCGTCTCATACATGAACTCCGGCTGGTCGATCGTGATCTCGTTGATCACGACATGGTCGCCGAAGATCGACATTGGTTTCAGATCCACGTGGACCTTGCCCAGGGAAAATGCGTTGCCCTCGCTCCATCCCGCCGGATTGCCGACCGCGAGGCCGGTGAGGGTGCCCGAGCCCGTGAGGGGCGAGAGCGTGGCGCCGTCCAGCACGACCTTGGTCTGGGTGAGCTGCGGACCTAAGTTGTTCACGCCGGCCTTCACAATGGAGCCGAGGAAGTACGTGAGACCGACATAGAGGCCCACGGCCAGGACCAGAAAACCTACGGCAAGAAAGAGGAGGATTTTTTTCATAGGGAAGTGACCGGACACATTCTGTCCGGTTCCGCGCTCGGCGCAAGGCTGCAGGCCTGCACCGATCAGCCGGCTTGCTCCATCTCTCCGGCCGGCGTTGTCGACGCGGACGGCACCGCCGAGCGCTCCAGCGTGTAACCCACCCCGGCAACAGTGCGGATCCACTTCGGCTCCCCGCCGTCGTCGCCCAGTTTGCTGCGCAATCGCCAGATATGGGTCTCGAGCGTCCGCGTATGGGCCTCACGGGTATATCCCCAGACCGCCTCCAGAATCTTTTTTCGCTCCACCGGCCGGCCCACATGCTTGGCCAGATAATCCAGCATCTCAAATTCTGTCCGCGTCAGGGAAAACGGGCGGCTGCCTTGGGTGGCCGTGCGCTCCGTCAGGTTGACCGCGATCCCGCCAAACTGGAGTTTTACCGGAGTCTCTTCGGGTTGGCGGCGGCGCAACGCCGCATGGACCCGGGCCAGCAGTTCACGAAGGTCACAGGGCTTGCCCAGATAGTCGTCCGCCCCGGCTCCTAGCCCCCGGACCCGGGATTCGACGGCGTTGTCACCCGTCAACATGATCACCGGTTGGCGCAGCCCGCGTTCCTGCAGGCCCTGCAGCGTCTGCCAGCCGTTCAGGCCAGCCATGTGCACATCCAGCAAGATGAGGGCCGGTTTGGTGCGCTCAGCCAGCTCGATCCCGGTCACGCCGTCACCTGCCTCCAAAACCCGGTAACCCACCTGCATCAGCACCTTGCCAAATGACTGGCGCAGAAACTCCTCATCATCAATGATCAAAATGGTTGGGCCGTTGGGAAATGAGGCGGAGGAAGGCATGCGCGTGGCTACCCCCTCCCATCGGCCCGCGGGTGTCTCAATTGAGGGAATTGTGACTGTTTTGTGACTGCTGGAGACCGCTTGTGTCCCGTTGTTCACCCTATCCTGACAACGATCTCCTCAAACTCAACCGATGTGCGACTCTCCGGGGCCAGCCGCTTGGCGCTCGGGGCGGTTATTGCCACATTCTCCCTGGCGGCCGGCATGCTGCTGCTGGCGCCGCGTTTCGATACGCTCTCGTCCCACGCCAACGCTGATCCGGTGCTCACGGCCGCCGCCGTGCGTCACGGGGTGATCATCACGCTCTCGTGGACCCTTTGGATCGGCACGGCCGTGGGGGTCATGGTTTTCTGGCTTTACCAGCGCTACGTCATGCGCCCGCGCCGCCAATCGCTCGATTTGATCCACCGCACCAGCGAGGAAACCGCCAGTGCCGTCGACCAGCTTTCTGTCGCCAGCCAGACGCTCGCCGATGGCGCGTGCGATCAGGCCGCCGTGCTTGAGGAAACCTCCGCCTCGCTCGAAATCATGGTCTCCATGACCCGGAGCAATGCCGATCACACCAAGGAAGCCAGCAAGGCCGCGAACCAGGCCCGGCACTGCGCCGATGAAGGTCACCAGCGCATGATCCAGATGAACGCGGCCATGCACTCCATCGAACAGGCCAGCCGCGAGATCACCAAGATCCTCAAGACCATCGATGAAATCGCCTTTCAGACCAATTTGCTCGCCCTGAACGCCGCCGTCGAAGCCGCCCGGGCCGGCGAAGCGGGCGCCGGCTTCGGTGTCGTGGCCGAGGAGGTCCGGGCCCTGGCCAAACGCTGCGCCACGGCCGCCCAGGACACCGCGCTGAAGATGGATGACTGCGTGCAAAAGACCAAGCACGGCGTGCGCATCAGCGGCGAAGCCTCGGGAAGCTTTGAGAAAATCCAGCAGCACGTGCTGCAGCTGGAGCAATTCGTGTCCGCCATCTCGAGCGCCACCATCGAGCAGTGCCAGAATCTGGATCAGATGAAATCCGCCGTCACCCAGGTCGACCGGATCACCCAGACCAACGCCAGCACGGCCGAGCAGACCGCCGCCGCCGCCGCCCTGTTGAACACCCAGTCCATGGCCCTCCACGAGGCCATCCTTTCCCTGCGCATGGGCCGGTACGAGAAGGTCACCACCATCGACGGCCCGGATTCGGCCCCGTCACCGGAACCCGCTCCCGAGTCCGCCGTCGTGGCGTGAGACTTCCGGTTTTGTGACGGAATTGTGATCCGTCCATCGGAGCCCCGGTCCGTAGAAGAGTGATAAACCCGCCCACCCACGAAGGGAGGACGGATCCAACCAACCTCCACCAACAACCCGGAAAAACATCCATTATCTCTCAGCAAGGAAGCTCTGATAAAAAAATCCGGCGGCTCTGCATTTCAGGCCGCCGGATTTTTTGTGGGTGGGTCCCACGAGGGAGCGCCCCGCCGCCCGGCCGTGATTGCGCTTGTCAGGCGGCCCGGGCCAATCTCTGTATTCATGCGTTAAGCCTGCACTCCTGCCGGCCAGACCACCGTTCCCTTTCCTCTGACTTCCGTCCCCCTTTAACGAACCCATGGCGTCCAACTATACCGAAGCCAGTATCAAGACCCTCAGCTCCCTCGAGCATATCCGCCTCCGCCCCGGCATGTACATCGGCCGGCTCGGCAACGGAGCCCACGCCGAGGACGGCATCTACGTCCTCCTCAAGGAAACCATCGATAATTCCATCGACGAATTCATGATGGGCGGCGGCCGCAAGATCGAGATCGAGCTCACCGACCGTTCCGTCCGCGTGCGCGACTATGGCCGCGGCATCCCCCTCGGGAAACTCGTGGACTGCGTCTCCATCATCAACACCGGCGCCAAGTACGACTCCGAGACCTTCCAAAAGGCCGTCGGTCTCAACGGCGTCGGCCAGAAGGCCGTCAACGCCCTCTCCCTCACCTACCGCGCCCAGGCCATCCGCGACGGCGAGACCAAGGTCGTCGAGTTCGAGCAGGGCAAGCTCAAGTCCCAGTCCAAGGTTACGAAGACCACCGACCGCACCGGCACCCTCATCGAGTTCACGCCCGACGAAAAACTTTTTGGCAAGGACTTCCGTTTCCGCACCGAGTTCATCGAGGACATGCTGTGGAACTACGCTTTCCTCAACCGCGGCCTCACGCTCACGCTCAACGGCAAACCCTTCAAGTCGGAGAACGGCCTGAAGGACCTCCTCACCAAGGAACTCAGCGGCGAGCCCCTCTACCCCATCATCCACCTCGAGGGTGAGGACATCGAGATCGCCGTCACCCACGGCAACCACTACGGCGAGGAATACTGGTCCTTCGTCAACGGCCAGCACACCACCATGGGCGGCACCCACCTCGCCGCCTTCCGCGAGGCCTT